>Ga0180433_10000310_pt1 | contig 84686 bp, 68 predicted proteins | sample SS_ome_8_FD_132980 | JGI IMG/M metagenome (GOLD analysis project Ga0180433, IMG submission 132980) | Hypersaline lake sediment archaeal communities from the Salton Sea, California, USA - SS_1_D_1 metaG | ecosystem: Environmental > Aquatic > Non-marine Saline and Alkaline > Hypersaline >...
ATACTTTTTTATAATGATTTCGTACCCTTCGACAAGCTCAGGGCGAACGGATTTAATGAAAACACTTTAAGTAGGGATATCTTAATCTTGTTTTTGTTTTTTCTTAGATCGAGTTTGCGTTAAGTATTATTGTAGGAGTTGCATCATGTCAGAATCAAAAAGATCTGAAAAGTTATCAAAAAAGGAAATTGATCAAGTTGAGGATTCTAAAGAAAGATTACTTTATCTGTTTGATTATTATTACAATTCAGAAGCATATGAGAATAACGAACAAAATCTTTTAGGGCTGTTAGATATGCTTGATGGATTAGAGTATCATCATAAAAATCATAGTGTGTTCGAAGAAAATATTAATATTAAGGAAAATTTTGAAGTAAAGATTGATAATGATGGGTTTTATTATATTGAAGATGGTAAGTATTGTATTTATACAAAGTTTAATAAGAGAAAAAAAGAGTTCGGTCATTTTGTAGAAAAGATGAATGGTTTTATTGATTATGGAGGGGCATCTCATGAAGCTGTTGCCTATTTTAACATATTAGGAAAAATATTTAATTTATTTAGATCTAAATGGTTTGAAAAATATGTGGGTAAAGAAAGTCGTCGAAATCTTGTTCCTAGTATTCTTGCACTGATTCCAATAAGACATAAGTTTGCTGCTCACCGACAACAAGATTATCATAGTGAACCCAGAAAAGATGATACTGAAAATTTAAGTGTGAATTTAATTGGGCTTCTTCCATCTTCACGTTGGGATAATGATTTGAACAAAATTAAAATATGCTATTTATTTCCAACTAAACAGAGAATAGAGCTAAGGAATCAATTAGCTGTTGAGGGGATAGAGTTTTTGGGGGAAAATAATGAAGATAACTATCTCCAGTTTGTGCCAACAGATTGTCACAATACAGTTATTAGCGAAATTTTTACAATATTGAATGTTTTTTTCAGTTGATCACTCGAGTTTATTTTGCCTATTTTTAATATTGTAAATCATAACTTTTTTCCTTTGCCGGCAAGATCAATCTTTAGTTTTGTCCTGCAAATATATAATTTTTTAATCTAGGTATGGTATACTTATAAAAAGTTTTATAGATATTTATCTTTGGGGATTAATGGATACAAATATAAAAAGAGAATTATTGGTATATCTTTCAACCTATGCGACAGAGAATAAATTGCATAAAATTGATACAATCGCTGCTGATCGAACTAAGCATGTGACGGTTGTGATGGAGGATATATTTCAAACGCATAATGCATCTGCAGTGGTAAGGTCCTCAGATTGTTTTGGAGTTCAAGATTTATATGTTATTGAAAAACGGAATACTTTTTCTCCGCTTAATAGTGTTGCCAAAGGGTCTGCTAAATGGGTTGAATTTCACAACTTTAAAAGTACCACATCTTGCTTTCATGATTTAAAACGCCAAGGATATACGGTTGTTGCAACCTCACCTCATAAACGTTCAATATCTCTGCATGAGCTTCCGATTGAAAAAAAGGTAGCGCTTGTATTTGGCACCGAAAGTGTGGGTCTGAGTAAAGAGGCGCTTGATTTGGCCGATGAGTTTGTCACTATACCAATGTTTGGGTTTACGGAGAGCTTTAATATTTCCGTGAGTGTTGCAGTTTGTTTGTATGATATTATGCAACGATTGCGCAATTCTTCATTTGATTGGCGCTTGTCTGAAGATGAGTTGCTTGATGTGAAGCTTGCCTGGGTTAAGCAGGTTGTGTCTGGCTCTGAGATCTTAGAAAAAAAATTCCTTGAAGAGTGGGCCCGTTAAGCTTCATTTTTTAAAATCTCTTGTTCAAAGGTTTCATAAAAATTAAGAATGATTTTTTTGAGTTTCTCATTACCTTCTACTTTTTCCATGACTTCGATCATCTCTTTTACAGGAGCAGGAAAGAGGCTGAGGCTGTACATAACGGAGGCTGCTGCTTTGCAAAGTGTCGGCGGTAGGTATAGATATGAGCAGACAAAGTATAGATTGATAAGATTCTTCATGCTTGTTTGTTTTTTGCAGTATAGCTTTAAAAAACGATGCCAGCGTTTTATTTTTTGTTCTTCAATGCCAAAAGTTTTTTCTTCTTCCTGTATAGTATCAAAATATTTGGTTATTTGTGGCCAATCTTTTACTTTGTTATAAAGTAATTGATCTTCAAAAAATTTTAACACAAAGCTAGTATATTTTGACTTGGGTGCCATATCATATACTTTATGTTTCTCCATATAGGCTTCACGCGTTTCATCAACCAAAGAATGAAACAAAAACCCCGCTTGAAAATCGGATGGTTCTTGTTGCACATCTTGCAGTGTAACGCTTTTTCTATGTGTGGTTTCTCTGTTTGTTTTCTTTGAGATATAGCGTATGTCTGGAAAACTTGTGCCAACAATGAATTTTCCCTTGTTTCTTTCAGGCAAATAATTGTTGAGCAATAAAAGGGCAAGAAAAATATGTCCTACAGGTGCAGCCATTTTTACTCCTAGAGTTTTCTTTTTGTGTTTTCTTCTCTTTTTTATTGTAACCTATTTGTCTTGGGGGAGTCAATGGTTGTTTCAGGCTGTGGCATGTTTTTTGCTTTTTCTGTCGTGAGTGGCTTGATTTTTTCAATTTTTGTTACTGGAATATTTTGTTTTGTATGTTCTTCTAGTCCCAGTGTAATAATCATATCAATGAAATCCATTGGTTTAATGCCTAGTTCAGCGGCCTGATGGAAGATACAGGTTGCGGGTGTCAATCCTGGGAGTGTGTTTATTTCCAAGATAACTACTCGTTCTTTTTTTGTAGGGCTTTCTGTTGCCGATTGATAGAAGCAATCTATGCGAGAATAGCCTTTGCATCCGGTGGTCCTATATGCTTCTTCGTTGATTCTTTGTACGAGCTTAAGAGCTTTTTCGTTAAGGGGTGCTGGTGTTTGGTTTTCTCCTGCACCAGGTAAAAACTTTTCTTCAATACTCAAGATACCTTGGGAGGCAACTGCTTGGCTAGGAATTAATGCCCTAGGTTGATGATTTCCGATGACCCCTATGGTTAACTCCATGCCGTGTATCATTTCTTCTATCATGATATGCGTTTTTTTTGAAGTAAAAAAGGTATCGATGGCCTCTTTTAATTGTTTTTCATCTTTAATTTTTTCAACCATCATACTGCAGCCATCATCATGTGGTTTTACAATACATGGAAAGAAGAGGTCCGTATTTATCTGTTCTATGATCCTTTTTTGATCTAATATCCATTCTTCTTTTGCTAGTAACAATGATTTGGGAACATCAAAGCCTTTATTCTTTAAAAATTCATTGGTTTTGAATTTATCTGCGCAGAGTGCGCTTGCCAAGACCCGTGGCCCATTGTAGGGGATTGAAAGCATTTCACATGCTCCTTGTACCGCTCCATTTTCACCATGACCTCCATGCAATCCAATAAAGACAAAGTCGGCGATATTGGGAAGATCGCTCCAATTGAGCTTTTCTTTTGCTTCTAATAGTTCTTCTATTTCGGCGGTGGAGTTTCTTACTAATTGTTTGTTGTTTATTTTATAAAGTTCCATATTTTTTGAAACAAATACAGGGATAGGTTCATACTTTTGTGGTGAAAGCTTATAGATAACGTTTCTTCCTGATTCTAATGATATTTCTTTTTCATTGGTGTTTCCACCAAATAGAACAGCAACGCGAATCTTTTTCTCTGTCATAGTCTTTGCCTGTTTTTTTTCTTGTATTAATATTTTATTCAACATGCCATATGCACTTAATTCAGTTTCGATTAAATGATTAATGAGCTGGGTGTGATTTATATTCAATTCTGCTGCTTCTCGGAAGAAGAAACTTGCAGGTCCCATTCCGGTTAGCGTATTTGGGTCTATAATGATGAAATTTCCATTATTCGTGAGAAATCCGTCAATACGCGCAGTATTGGTTATGCCTAAAATTTGCATCACTTTTATACAGGCTTGTTGAATTTGTTTTATTTCTTTTTCGCTACATCGTGCGGGGGTGTATTCATGTCCGCGACCAGGCATATATTTTTGTTCATAGTCAAAGATTTTTTTTCCTTGTTCGATAATGATTTCTGTGGGGGCAAGCGGAATGATTTCCCCTGTTTTGTGATCTGTTACAAGGCAGCATGAAATTTCTTTCCCTTTGACTTGTTCTTCTATTAATACCGGTTGGTAAAAGCCAGGAGTTGTGGTTGATGATCGAAGTAACGCATCTTGTAAATCTTCTTTTTTGTTGATTACCTCAACGCCCAAGCTAGAACCTTCTTGATTTGGCTTTATAATACATGGAAAGTTGATTCCAGTTGTTTCAAGCTGTTTATATATTGTATTTTTATATTCGTCAAAGTGCTTAATTTGATGTGGGTATACTGCGATACCCTTTGCAACCTCTATATTATTTGCTTTTAAAAAATCCTTTTGTATAATTTTGTCCATGCCAAGAGCACTTCCAAACACTTTTGATCCCAAATAAGGAATTCCAAGTATCTCTAAAAAGCCTTGGGCGGTTCCATCTTCTGCAAATTTGCCATGCATGGCAAGAAAAATAAAGTCTACTAATGTCTTTAAGTCATCCCAACATATTTTTTTTGCTTCATCTGCGAGTCTATGACGAAAGTCAGTAATTTTTCCACGATGTAAAAAATGCCAAGGAAGAAGAAAAAGATCCCCTTTTTCTGTTTGGAATATTGGAATGATATCATATCGGGAAGTATCCAAATGATCACAGACCGTTCTTCCTGAATTTAAGGAAACTTCTCTCTCTACAGATTTACCGCCCATAATGACGCCGACTCGCATTTTTTGCATAATTATAACCTTATGTGTTAGTATATACCTATAAAGAACATTCTTTTAGAATAAATCGGAACCATTATTTGGTAAAGGTAAAAAAATTTTTAATAAAATAATTTTCAATAGGCTAAGGGGCTCGGTGAGAAATAATAGAGTAACAATAATTTTTTTATTTAGTATCATTGCATTTTTTTCAAGTATTCATTGTATGAAAAGGTTTCCAAAGAGATCAAAAAAAAGAAAGATAATGCGAAAAAAGCTCGCGGTATGGAGGCGGATCGCCAAGAAAGAAAATGATTTTTCAGTAAAAGGAAAGGGTATCGTTTTTTATACCAGATAATCCTAAATTGTCAGATGTTAAAAAGATTCATCCTGAATGGTTTGGTCCGAACGGGTATGATGATAAACATCCTCGTTTTAAATTAAAGAAAAAACGATTAAATAGATCTCCAGCAATATTGAACCTACATCTTGTAAGCAAATTTTTTGAAAGATATGGCAAAAGAAAAAAAAGGTAAGCAACTGTATGAAAAAAGATAAAAATTTAATTTGGTTGGATTTAGAGATGACGGGACTAGATTCAAACAAAGATGTCATCTTAGAAATCGCTACTGTCATCACAGATAGTCAATTGCAAATTATAGCTCAAGGTCCAGATCTTATTATCAATCAACCTAATGAGAAGCTTGAAGCGATGCATCCTGAGGTAAAAGAAATACATGCAAAGTTTGGGTTGATAGATGAGGTTAAAAAGTCGACAATAACTATAGAGCAAGCTGAAAAAGAGACGTTGTCATTTTTTAAAGAACATTGTGATCAAAATACGGCGCTTCTTGCGGGTAACTCGATTTGGCAGGATAAATATTTTCTTATGAGATATATGCCGCGTCTTGTAGATTTTTGTTTTTATCGCATTCTTGATGTATCAGCAATAAAAGAGGTAGTAAATCGATGGTATCCTAAGAATCCTCACGTAAAATTTAAAAAGAAAGAGACTCATCGGGCATTGAATGATGCTCTAGAATCGATTGAGGAACTTCGCCACTACAGAAGATATTTTTTTGTAAGGTAAGTTGTCGGCATATTTGCTGGTATGTAATGTAATATTATTTTTTATAGTATTGTGTGCTCCCTTTTTGCTACATATAAAAACGGTAAGATGAATGTATAATCTTATGTGTGGGGAGTGTTGTCATGGGATGTTCTACATACTGGAAGGTTGTAGTAGGTTTTGTATTGTCTTCTCTTTTTTTTCCTGTCTTGAATATGAATCTTATTAGAAAAAAGAAGGAAGATCAAGCTGTTCAAAGGAAAAAAGAAGGGGATTTTAAGAAAGAACCTTTGGTAAAAGATTTGGACGATCTGTATGAAAAAAAGCGAAAAAAACAAAAAAGAAATCAACGGGATATGAAGGAGGAATTTGGAGAGGATCTACGTTGGCGTCCAAGGTATAAAAAAATAAAGGAAGGTGATTTAACCGAATTGCAAAAAGAGTTTATGGAGGCGAATAAAAAAAGAAGAGGAATCCTTCATTTTTTAAATATATTTCGCTTTTTCAACTGTTCAGTGGATTCGGAGTAAAAAATATTTTACTGCTATATTTGACTAAGTCGATGGCCTTGAATAACATACCCATATGAGTAATATTGGTTCCTTTTAGATAAATTTTTCTAATGTGAGTGTTTTTTATTTTTGAAACCGGAGGGTTTGCAGGACCAAGCACCTGTATGTTTAATTTATTTTTTTCTACATAGGTAAGGAAAAACGTTGCCAGTATTGTAGCCTCTTGCTCTATTTTTTCTTCATTGGTATTCTTTAATTCAATTTCGGCAAGTCTTTTGTACGGAGGGTATCCAACTTCTTTTCTTTTTTGTATTTCTTTTTGATAAAATTTTAGATAATTAATTTCATTCAAAAATTTGAAAACCGTATGATCACTCATTGCCTGAACAATAACCTTGCTTTTTATGTTGCTTCTCCCCGCTCTTCCTGCAACTTGAATGAGTTGTTGTAGAGTCGTTTCTGTTGCGTTAAAAATGGGAAAATGTAGATTCAAGTCTGCCCATAATATGCCGACCAATGTAACGTGTGGGAAATGAAAACCTTTGGTAATGGTTTGTGTCCCAACCAAGATATCGATTTCTCCATTTTCAAACTCACTCATTGTTTTTTGCCAAGCTTTTTTCTTAACCGTTGTATCCATATCAGCTCTGCAAATTTTTGCTTCGGGGAACATTTTTTCCAAGATGGTAACTACTTGTTGTGTGCCTATTCCTTTTTTTAAAAATTGCTTTTGATCTTTCTTGCAGGTAGGGCATTTTTGAGGTTGTTCAATTGCATAGTCGCAGTAATGACAAGTTAGAATGCCACCTTTGTGTAATGTTAAGCTAACGGAACAGTTTGGGCACTCAAATATGAAGCTACAGGCCTTGCATTGCACAAAAAAGCTAAAGCCGCGACGATTTAAAAATATGATTGTCTGCTCTTTTTTTCGTAGCTGAAATCGGATTTCATTTTCAAGTTCCTGGCTGATCCAGAAGTTTCTTCGTATTCTTTTATTGCTTAAAAAAACAGTTTTCATAACCGGAAAAGTTCCAGAAAATCTTTTTTTTAATTGAAAGAAATTCCATCCCTTTGCTTTTACATTGTAAAGTGATGGCAATGAGGGGGTTGCAGAACCCAAAAGGATTGGAATACTATTTTGATGTGCTCGTATGATTGCGGCATCCTTAGTGTTTACCTTAGGGTGTTTTTTTTCTTGGTAACCAGATTCATGCTCTTCATCAACGATAATGATTCCTAAGTTTGCGATTGGCATTAGTATTGGTAGATGTACACCAATAATGAGTATTGGTTCTTCTTTAACCAGATGTTGCCATAACATTTTTTTGTTTTTTACGGTGGTGCCTGAATGGAAGCTGAAAACCGACACAAAGGAAGGGAGCTGTTGTTGTAAGATTTTCTCAAACTGGATAGCAAGTGTTACTTCAGGGAGTAAAAGGATAGCTGTTTTATTTTGTTGTATTGCTTCTTGTATTAATTGTTTATAGATTTCTGTTTTTCCTGATCCAGTGACCCCGTGCAGGACGGTTGGTTGATAGGTCGGGTGTTTGACATGCTTTGACAAAAAATCGACAACCGTTTGTTGTTCTGATGTGAGGCGAACAATATTATTTTCACGCGGTACGGCTTGCTCAGAAAGTCGTGTGTTTTCTGCTTTTTTTTCTTGGTTTAAAAAGCTGCGCATTCGTCTTAAGAAATGGAGTTTATCTACCTGGTGATACGCTCCCATTCGTGCGATAAATGCATCAAAGTGTTTGTCTTGAGGAAACGGTTCAACTGATGTTATATCTCTGATGGTAAAAGTACTTTTGGGTAAGCTCTTAAATTGTTGCAAAACCAACGCAGCAGTAATCTGATTTTTTATAGGGACCCGAACAATTTTTCCAACTAGTTGTTGTGTTGCAATGCTATCCGGAACCTTATAGGTGAGAGTCTTTTGAAAGCCTTTTAAAAGTTTTACTTTTATAAACATATATTTCTTTACGTTGTAAGATATACTATTGAGCCACCCAAAATGAGGCCGACAGAAAAGGTTCCCACTAGTGTGCCGACTAAGATTGCGCATAACCCACATTGTTTTTTGAATGATTCGTTTTTTTTGTCTTCTTCTATTCGGTTTGCTTGTGCTTTTAGTTCTGCAATTTCTTGTCTTATGCGTTTATTCTCGGCAATTTTACGCTCATATTCAATAGGGTTTAAAAATAATTCTTCTTGTCTGTTAGCTTCTTTTTTTTGTTGGGCAATGTTGAGTAGCTCTTGCTCCATGCACAAAGTGTCTATATAAACAAAAAAAATACAGGTGAGATATATAATTTTTTTCATTATAATTCTCCAAAGATTGCCCACCAAATGAGGGCAAATACAAAAGGTGTAAGTAGTATTATATCAATCGATTCAGGGATGCCTTTGCTTCTTCTTTTTTCAGGGAGTGTTTCTTTTTTCCATCTTGTTTCTCGGGTGTTTTTTTCCATACATAGTGCTTGCAAAGAACATAAACATAAAGATAAGGAGGCTACTGTGGATACGATTTTTTTGCTTGAGAATAACATATAGAAAACCCCCTTCTGCTTTATTGTTATAGTTGGAAACACAAGAAAAAAAAGCCTCATTTTTAGCTAATTTTAGCATATTGCAGTATACTTTGAAAGTGAAAAAACGATTTTTTTATTTCTAGTCTCGTTTTGTTTCCATCTATTTCATGCTATGTTAGATCTGATGTTATTGTTATAAGTATTTGTTTTCAAGAAAGAGTTATGGCAAAAAAGTTACTATTTGATCCTGAAAAAACTATTTTTTTAATTGATGGTTCATCCTTTTTGTATAGGGCGTATTATGGTGTTCGCCCCTTGCAGACAAGTAAAGGGGAGCCGGTGCAAGCGGTCTATAGCTTTTGCAGAATGATAAAAAAATTAATTAGTAAGTTTGATGCAAAATATATAGCTCTTATCTGGGATAGCAAGGGGAAGACAACGCGGCATGACATGTATGCAGACTATAAGGCTACAAGGCAGGCTCCGCCGAGTGACATTTTTGATCAAAAGGCTCGGATTGTTGAAATTTCAGATAAAATTGGTTTGTGTCAGGTTGCTACTCCTGGTATTGAGGCTGATGATATTATTTATTCTGTTGCCAAAGATTTTGAAAAGCAGGGGTGGAAGATTGTTGTGTTGACGCTTGATAAAGACATGGGGCAAATGCTGAATGAAAACATTGTTATGTATGATGCGTTCAAAGACCAGGTGGTAGATGTGCCGGCATTTGAAGAAAAGATAGGCGTTCCAGTTGCAAAGGTTCCATTTTATTTTGCGTTACTTGGAGATTCTTCTGATAATATTCCTGGCGTGCGAGGTGTTGGTAAAAAGGGTGCATTGGAGCTTGTGAATCAATTTGATTCATTGCAATATCTCTATGCAAATCTAGACAAAGTTATCCGTCCCCGTGCCCGTAAAGCATTGGATGCAAACAAGGATAATGCCTTTTTGAGTCATGAGCTTTTCTTGTTGCAAAGGGTTGATACAGATTTAAAAGAAGATGACTTTACATTTGATCCAAAAAATTGGGTACAAGCGAGGGGTTTATTTCAAGAGCTTGAATTCAATACTTTGCTTAAGGAGTTAGACAAGGATAAGTTATTAAGTGGTGAGATCGTAAAGAGTAAGCTTAAAAAATTAGAATCGTATACTTTTATTACGGTTGCTACGCAAGAGCAATTACAGAGTCTTTGTCGTCAATTAAAAGATAAAAAGGCTTTTGCGGTTGATACAGAAACCGATGGTGTAAATTCAATGGAGTGTAACTGTGTTGGTATTTCCGTTTGTTGTAAAGAGGGTGAAGCATATTATGTTCCCTTTGGACACAAGGTTGATGAAGAACAGCTTTCAAAAGAAGAGGTAATTGCTGCATTAAAGCCAATATTGGAAGATGTTGCCATTAAGAAATATCTGCATAATGTAAAGTTTGATCAACATGTATTGTGTAACTTAGGTATTGAGCTAAAAGGTATAGATTTTGATTCCTTGATAGCTTCACGTCTTTTAGCCAGAGATGGCCAAAAAAATGGACTCAAATCACTCTCTATTAAATATTTTGATGAAGAGATGCTTACCTATGCAGAGGTTGTAAAAGCAAATAAGTATGAAAACTTTTCTTATGTTCCGTTAGAATTGGCAACTATTTATTCTGCGTCCGATTCGCATCAGACATATAAGTTAGTGAAAATTCTGAAAAAAGAACTCAAAGAAGAGAAGTTGCTATCTTTGTATGAAAATGTGGAGTTTCCGCTTATTCAGGTATTGTATGATATGGAAAAGGTTGGTATTTTTTTTGATGCAGATATGCTTGTAGCGTTGAATGAAAAAATAACAAAAGAATTGCGAGCTATAGAAGAAAAAATCTCAGCCCTTACCGGACATAAGGCAGAAGGTATAAATTTAAATTCTCCCAAACAAGTGGAGCATTTATTGTTTTATGAGTTGAAGCTTCCTCCACAAAAGATGCGAGCAAAAGGGAGTGGGTACTCAACTGACCAATCGGTGCTCAGTGCTTTGGCTGTTACGCATCCAGTACCCGGTCTTATTTTGAAATATCGTGAATATAGTAAGCTGAAAAGCACGTATATTGATGCATTACCCCAATATATCAATCCAAAGACCGGAAGAATCCATACAAATTTTAATCAAACAGATGTGGCAACCGGTCGGCTTTCTAGTTCAGATCCCAATTTACAAAATATTCCTGCTTCAGGATATGGCTTAGAGATACGCGCAGCATTTAAGCCAAAAAAAGGGAATGTATTTATTTCTGCCGATTATTCTCAAATTGAGTTGCGTGTACTTGCACATTTATCAAAAGATAAAAGTTTGAATCTTGCTTTTGATCAAGATCGAGATATTCATGCAGAGACTGCATCAAAGTTGTTTGGAGTTCCTTTTGATAAAGTGGCGGGTGAACAGCGGCAGATCGGTAAAAGGATTAACTTTAGCATTTTATATGGCCTTACGCCATATGGTTTATCTAAAGATCTTTCAATTTCACTTACAGAAGCTAAAAAATATATAGAGACCTATTTTGCACAGTATCCCCAAGTGTCTTCATGGATGGCAGATGTGATTACAGATACCAAAAAAAATAGCTACGTAACAACCTATTTTGGTCGCAGACGATATGTGCCAGGAATCTATGAAAAAAACAAAAATTTGTATGAACTAGCCAAAAGAGTGTCGATTAATACCGTAGCTCAAGGAACTGCAGCAGAGATTATGAAAAAAGGAATGATTGATCTTGAAAAAGCTTTTGAGAAAAATAATATTGATGCTACAATTTTACTTCAGATCCATGATGAACTTTTAATTTCAGCTCCAGATGACAAGAAAGAAGTTGTAGAGCAGATGGTTAAACAGATACTGGAATCAGTTGTTGATTGGAAGGTTCCTTTGAAGGTTACAACTCGCTTTGGTCATTCATGGAAAGATGTGACGAAATAATATTACTTTTGGTTTTTTATTGTTTAGGGGTAAGGATGAATTTATTTCTCCTTGCCCTTTTTGTTTTTCATCTGAAATGGTTTGTTTATTGATTTTCTCCCTTTAAAAATGTAATGCTAAAAACAGGTAGGGGTAATATATTTTTAAGGGGAGATTTTTATTATGAATATCAAAAAAATTATATTTTTAATGTTTTCTTGTTGTATTTGTTTTCATTTGTTTTGCATGGATTCTTTGTCTAGCGAGTGGAGAGATGTTTTTGCTGATGTAAGTCAGAAACAATCTAAAAGGTCTTCAGTTCGAAAAGAAGTGTTACTATCAAGCTCCACAAAGAGTCAAAAGAGAAGAAAAATGAAGAAAGCCATAGAAGAGAAAAAGCCTAAAAGGCCTTCAGTGTCTCGAACTATAAAGCCTTCAGTGCCTCGAAAAAAAGAGTCTCCTAAGCCAATTAAAATAAAAAGAGGAAGAATAAAAGAGGAAGAGGAAGAACCTACAAGGCCGAAACCTAAAAGACCTTCAGTGTTTCGAACTAAAAGGCCTTCAGTGTCTCGAACTATAAAGCTTTCAGTGCCTCGAATTAAAAGGTCCCCTAAGCTATCAACTCACAAAAAGGATAAAAGAAGAAGAAGGAAGAGAGTCATAAAAGAGGAAGAAGAGGAAGAGCCAAGAAGTCAGAAACAACCTAAAAGGCCTTCTCTGCCACCTGTGATAGAATATGTTATTATTTTGGAAACAGCTCGTTCTGACGTTGAAGCAATAGAGGCATATCAAGAAAAGGTAAAAAAGAATCTTGAGCAGCCTGAAGAGGAAAGGGGTGAGAAACCTTACGTTATTTATTCTTCTGGTGCTTTGTTGAGATCGCTTGGCAATGCTATGGTTAACAACGTTAATGTGATTATAACGTCACCTCAGATACTTGAGGCGATGCTTAAAACCGGGTCCGTAAGCAGTCGTAAGGTTAAGGGTTCTTGGGATTTTTATAAGGATGTAGATGCAAAGTTTGCAATTTTAGTTTCAAAAAATAAAATAAAAGAATTCAGCTTTGAAAAAGGATCAGAGTTAAGTGTTTTTGGTCTAAGTAAGAATTTGATTAAGATAAATCAAGATGAAATTAAAGATACTTTTTTTAATAAAGAGTTTAATAGAATAGATGAAACATCGCTTATAGACGTTTTTTCTACTGAAGGGTTTCCGTTAAAGCTTATTTATTTGGTAGGTCATGGTGCGTTTAAGTTAATTGCTCAGTTGAACCCCGATCAGTATGCTGCATTTATTAAAGCAATAAATAAAAAGGGTTGTCTCTTTTTTGTTTTGAATTCTTGTTGTGCAGGGGGGAAAAACTTAGCTATAGCACATAAAAAAATTATTATTAGGGAAAGCCTCGATATATTATTTAAAGAGAAGATACGTTTTCCTATTGCTGTTACTTCTCTTGCAGATGTAGGAACTTCAATAAAATTTAAAATTAATTTTAGAGGTTTTTTTGATGGCTTGAAAGATTTGTTTGAAAAAAGGACAATGGCAGGCGTAGAGACTTGGATTAAGGATCCATTTAAATCGATATTAAAAAATCTATCAGGAGATTTTTTGCAAAATGTACCATCTATTTGGTTTCCAGGCGTAGATAGATTCTTTAGTGCTATTGATGTTGATAATAATATTACCATGATCACAGATTCAGTTTTGATTGGTCATGAGTTGAAAGAAAAAATAAGAGTGGCGCGTCAAAAAGACGCTTTCAGTGGAGAGGAGATGAAAACGGTTATCAGAGAACCTGCTCCCGATGAAACACAGCTTCGTCCTCCAGTTAAAGTAGAGGTTGAAAGAGTGCCTACAAAAGGTGAAATAGTAGGAGTAGATATAGGGAAAATTTTCCCTATACATGTAATCAACAAAAGAGCAATCTTAGTATACCCAGTTGTGATTACACTCCCTATTGAAGTTATCTCTTTTCGAGATAAGCCGAAAGGCATTCATCCAATACCAGCCCTTGTTTCTATGGTTCCTGGTCCAGCTACTCATTATTTTCAAACAATAGATATGAGGCAATTTACATTACAAGAGATTGTTGGTGGGTTGTTTAGCCTGGTTAGGGTTGAGGAGCCTAAACTATTTTTTATAAAAGAATTAGAATACATTGATAAACAGGGCAAAACATGTAAAGCAAATAATTTTTATGCCCGAATACTTGTTAAAAGAGGTAGTATCCTAAGTGAAGATGAGATATTTGTATTTGGAGGGTATCTATCTGATGACGCAATACCGGTTACTTTTTTCTATTCTTCCAGAAAAAAGAAGTTCTATTCTTCCAGAAAAGAGAAGAAGGAAAAAGAGAAGAAGGACGGTTTTTCAAAATTTCTTGATTATATAAATCCTCTATTTTGTCACATAATAGATGCTGCACCATCCAAGGAAATTTTGCTGTTGTCATTAAATAGAGTTGATGCCGAATATCAGGTAAGACGTATGATCGGAAAGTGTTTTTCAGAAGGAAAGAAAATTGAAGAAGAAGAAGAAAATAATATTATTAAAAAATTAAATGTTCAATTGAATGCAATGCCTCATCAGGTTTCTCCGTATCAAATGCCAGATAGCATGAGTAAAGGCTTAGAACAAAAAAAGATTTGTAAGGGAAAAGTCATAGGGAAGGTTTTAACTGTTTTAAGAGAGGATAAATCTTGGCCTATGGTTTCAGTTGGGGTGAGGCAGTCGTCAGGTGCAATACAAAATGTTATATGCTCTCTTTATGATAATAATATAGAAAAGGGTAGCATTGTTACCATTGATATGTATGACTTTAATGGACTATGTTTTGGCAAGATTATATCTTCTAGGTCGATTTCACTGGCGCCTGAGGTATCTACTGTAGGTACAGGAATTGTAGAAGAGATCATAAACGTTGAGGATGTAAAAAAAGTTTTAGAATTGGAAAAATTAAAAGGAATTCTAAAGAAGGAAGTGGAAGAGGAGCTCTTAAAAAAAAGGAAGCTTTTTAACGTAAAGATGAGACAGAACGACCATTTTTTAGGTAGGCCAGATGTTTATGTTCTTTGTGATATAGATCCAACGATCGATGCTAGATTAATTAAAATAGGAGATACGGTTCGGGTGAAAATGTTTCCTTTACAAAAAAAAGATAGAGGCTTAATAACGAGGCATTTGCCAAAAAGAGCATGGAGAAGGAAAAAGCATTGATAAATTTTCTAATAGTGCTAGTTTGTTGATTTTCTCCCTTTAAAAATGTAATGCTAAAAATAAGTAAGGGTAATGTATTTTTAAGGAGATTTTTATTATATGAATATCAAAAAAATTATATTTTTAATGCTTTCTTGTTGTATTTGTTTTCATTTGTTTTGCATGGATTTTGCGCCTATGGGTTACTCCTATTTCGCCATAGAAAGGGCGAAGAAAGAACGTCAGAAACAACCTAAAAGGCCTTCAGTTCGAAAAAAAGTGCTACCATCAAGTCACACAAAGAGTCAAAAAAGCTACACAAAGAGTCAAAAGAGAAGAAGAAGGAAGAAAGTTATAGAAGAGAAAAAGTCTACAAGGCCGAAACCTGTAAGGCCTTCAGTGCCTCGAACGACAAAGCCTCCAGCGCTTCGAAAAAAAATGCCTCCTAAGCCACCAAGTAAAATAAGAAGAAGTGGGAAGAAGGTTAAAATTATAGAGGAGAAGGTTCCTACAAGGCCGAAACCTAAAAGACTTTCTGTGCCTCGAACGAAAAGGTCTTTAGTGCCTCGAAAAAAAAGGCCTCCTAAGCCGCCCAAAAAGGGAAGAAGGAAGAAAGTCATAGAAGAGGAAGAGCCAAGAAGTCAGAAACAACCTAAAAGGCCTTCAGCTCGAAAAAAAAGGCCGAAACAACCTAAACGGCCTCCTCTGCCACCTGTGATAGAATATGTTATTATTTTGGAAACAGGTCGTTCTGAGGTTGAAAAAATAGAGGCATTTCGAGAAGAGGTAAATAAAAAGGTAAAAAAGTATCTTGAACAGCCTGAAGAGGAAAGGAGTAAGGAGCCACCTAGTATGTCTTTTGGTAGTTTTATGTCTTTTGTTGGTGTTATGTCAAGAGTATTGTTTAATGCTATAAGAGACAAAGTTAATGTGATTATAACGTCACCTCAGGTACTTGAGGCGCTACTTAAATCCGCGCCCAGATCCAGATTCCTTCGTGATGTTAAGGATTCTTGGGGTGTTTATAAGGATGTAGATACAAAGTTTGCAATTTTAGTTTCAAAAAATAAAATAAAAGAATTCAGCTTCGCAAAAGGATCAGAGTTAAGTGGTTTTGGTCTAAGTAATAATTTGATTAAGATAGATCCAGATAAAATTAAAGATACTTTTTTTAATAAAGATTTTGATAGAATAGATGAAAAATCGCTTATCGAGGTTTTTTCTCCTGAAAAGTTTCCATTAAAACTTATTCACTTGATGGGTCATGGGGGACTAGATGGAGAAATTGCTGCATTGAGTCCATACCAATATGCTGCATTTATTAAAGCAATAAATAAAAAGGGTTGTCTCTTTTTTGATTTGATTTCTTGTTATGCAGGGGGGAAAAACTTAGCTATAGCACATAAAGAAATTATTATTAGGGAAAGCCTCGACATATTACTTAAAGATAAGATACGTTTTCCTATTGCTATTAATTCTCTTACAGATGCAGTAGCTAAACAAGACCCTGTTACTTTTTTTAGAAGATTTTTTGATGGCTTGAAACGTTTGTTTACAAAAAGGACAAGGGCTGGCGTAAAGACTTGGATTAAGGATCCATTTAAATCGATATTAAAAAATATATCAATGGGTTGCTTGGACAATTTACCATCTATTTGGTTTCCAGGCGTAGATAGATTCTTTAGTGCTGTTGATGTTGATAATAATATTACCATGATTACAGATTCAGTTTTGATTGGTCATGAGTTGAAAGAAAGGATGAGGTTGGCCCGTCAAAGAAGGTCTTTCAAGGGAGTGAAAATGAAAACGGTGACCAGAGAGCCGGCTCCCGATAAAACACGGCCTCGTCCCCCAGTTAAAGCAGAGGTTGAAAGAGTGCCTACAAAAGATGAAATAGTAGGAGTAGATATAGGGAAAATTTTCCCTATACATGTAATCAACAAAAGAGCAATCTTAGTATATCCAGTTGTGATTGCACTCCCTATTGAAATTGTCTCTACTCCAGACAAACCGAAAGGCGTTCCATCAGTGCCAGCCCTTGTTTCTATGGTTCCTGGTCCAGCTACTCATTATTTTCAAACAATAGATATGAGGCAATTTACATTACATAAGATTGTTGATGGGTTGTTTTGCCAGATTAGGGTTGAGGAGCCTAAACTATTTTTCATAAAAGAATTAGAATTCCTAGATGAACAGAGCAAAATACGTAAAGCAAATAATTTTTATGCCCGAACATTTTATAAAGAAGATAAAGATGAGCTATTTGTATATGGTGGGTATCTATCTGATGACGCAATACCGGTTACTTTTTTCTATTCTTCCAGAAAAAAGAAGTTCTATTCTTCCAGAAAAGAGAAGAAGGAAAAAGAGAAGAAGGAAAAAGAGAAGAAGGAAAAAGAGAAGAAGGACGGTTTTTCAAAATTTCTTGATTATATAAATCCTCTATTTTGTCACATAATAGATGCTGCACCATCAAAGGAACTTTTGCTATTGTCATTAAACAGGGTTGATGCCGAATATCAGGTAAGACGCATGATCGGAAAGTGTTTTTCAGAAAAAACTAAAAAAGAAAAAACTAAAATTATTAAAAAATTAAAAGTTCGATTGGAGGCAATGTTCCATAAGATTCCTCCGTCTCAAAGGTCTCATCAGATTCCTCCGTATCAAATGCTAGATGAGATGAGTAAAAGTTTAGAACAAAAAGAGATTTATAAGGGGAGAGTCATAGGGAAGGTTTTAACTGTTTTAAAGGAGGACAAATCTTGGCCTATGGTTTTAGTTGGGGTGAGGCAGTCGTCAGGTGCAATACAAAAAGTTCTATGCTCTCTTTGTGATAATAATATAGAAAAGGGTAGTATTGTTACCATTGATAAGTATGACTTTAATGGACGATATTTTGGAAAAATTATATCTTCTAGGCCGATTTCATTGGCGCCTGAAGTATCCACTACAGGAATTGTAGAAGAGGTTTTAAACGTTGAGGATGTAAAAAAAGTTTTAGAATTGGAAAAGTTAAAAGGAATTCTAAAGGAGGAAGTGGAAGAGGAGCTCTTAAAAAAAAGTAAGCTTTTTAAAGTAAAGATGATACATAAAAGCCGTGGATTTCTGTATGGTGATCCGGATGTTTTTGTTGTTTGCGATATAGATCCAAAGATTGAAGCTAGATTAATTAAAATAGGAGATACGGTTCGGGTGAAAATTTTTCCTTTGCAAAAAGATAGAGGAATAATTATGAAGCATTATCCAAAAAGTGCATGGAGACGGAAAAAACATTGATAACATTTCTAATAATGCTAGTTTATTGATTTTCTCCCCTTAAGTATGCAATTATAACAATATAATTAGTAGTGTATTTTAGGGGGAGATTTTTGTTGTGAATATCAAAAAGTATGTATTTTTAATTGTTTCTTGTTTTATTTGTTTTAGTTCATACTGTGTTGTAAGAGATATTGGGAGACCAATCAATTATGTGATTATTCTTGAAGAGGATCGCTCTGAAGTTGAAAAAATTGAGGAATATAATCAGAAATTAAAAGAATATAATGAACAAAAAGAAGGTGCAAATGTAGAGAGACCTAGATTAGATGATTATACTAGAGCGATGTTTCAAACATTTGATAAAGCTACTGATGACTCTATTGATATAATTATCGTGAGTCCGCAGATATTAGAAGCAATGCTTACACAGGATGAAGAGGGTTTTTTTGATTATTTTAAAAAAAATTGGAACATTTATAAGTCTCCAGGTGAATCATTTGCTATTCTCGTCTCGAAAGAATTGTTAAAAGATTATCGTAATTTGTATCGACAAAAATTCAGATTAATTGATTTTGGTCTTAATAATAATTTGGTTGAGGTAAGTACAGATGAACTTGAAGCTACCTTTTATAATAAAGAGTTTGATCAAATTAATATTGATTCGCTTATAAATATTTTTTCTGATCAAGTGTTACCGCTTAAATTTATATATCTAACGGGGCATGGATCCAAAGGAAGGATTGCGCAGCTACCATTAGGGCAATATGCTCGTTTTATTCGGGAGATGAATAAGCGAGCTTGTACCTTTTTTGTTGTTGATTCGTGCTTTGCTGGAGGAGAAAATTTAGCGAAAGCGCATAAAAAGGTTATTATCCGAGATAGTATTGACATACTAACAAAAGAAAATATTCATTTTCCTATAGCTGTTAATTCTTTATCAGATGCTACTGTTAAAGTTATTGATTCTAACTTTGCAGCATTTTTTAATGGGTTAAGAAATTTGTTTGCCTTAAGAAAAAAAGCGGGTGTGAAGACGTGGATTACAGATCCATTTAAATCGATCTTAAAAAATATATCTGGTGATCTATTAGAAAATTTACCTTCTATAAAATTTCCTGGGGTACCGGGTTTTTTTCGTGTTGTTGATGTAGACAATGATGTTGCAATTATTACAGAACCTTATTTGGTAACGGAAGAATTAAAGCAACGTTTTGCATTTGCGCCAATCTATGGTAAAGGCAAAGAATTAAAAGTTGTTACTGGAAAAAGGAAGCCTTTCCAGTTAAAGCCTACACTTGAAACGGAAGTTAAAATGTTGCCGCTTCCAAGTGAAATAAGACAAGGCCCTCTAAAATATTTGAATTTTTTGGTTTCTCATAAAAGGGCCCTATTGCTTTATCCGGCTGTTATTGGGCTTCCTATTAGATTGTTGGGTGGAATTCCTAAGCTTGTTTCTATGATACCAGGTAATGCACAGCATTACCTAGAAGGCATGCACGTAATAGATGGAGAAGACTTAGTAGAGAATGGCTTTAAAGGATTTGAAAAAATAATAAAAGGGATGTTTGGAGGCCCTATTATTTTTTCATCTAAATTATTTTTTATTAAAAAACTAAGTGTTGAAATTGAGAAAGAGTCTGAGGGTAAAGATGGGAAGGTATCTCAGGTTATTGATAATGTATATATAAGAACCTTCTTCAAAGAAAGCGATGGCCACAGTAAGGACTTGCTACAGCTCTTTGGGGGCTTTATTTTCGACAATGAATTTTATAGTTTTTATTATATTCATGAAGAAGGAAAAGAAGAATCGGAATTTGATGTTAAAAAAAGTAGTATGCATGAGTATTTTCCCTTTCTTATTGCTCATATTATAAATACAACACCGTCAAAAAATTTTTTATTAGAATCTTTCAACAGTGTAGATTCTGATTTTAAGGTCAGGGCTGCGATTGCAGACGCTTATAGGGTTAGTGGTCTTGGTTATATGATAGAAGGGTTGGGTCAAAAAGGTTGGGATATTGAAAAAGGAGTTTTTGCTTCAGTATCTAAACAGGGAAGCGATTATAAAAATATGCCACATATGATCCTTAGCCGTCCTGATTCTAATCTATTCGATCTATATTTATCCAAAGTAACAGATGTGCTACTTAAACTAAAAGGGAAGATAGAGTTCGCAACTCTGTTAGACTTAAAACGCAACCTATACAAGCCAAAAGCTTTTTTGAATGATTCGATATATAAGGTAGGTGAAAAAATAAAAATTGATATTTACAATGTGGGGCTATTTTCTGTTGCTAAAATGCTTCCTAGAGATGATGGTTTTACACTTCTCCCGGCAGAAAAGGGGCGGAAATATCTAGGAGGTATTGCAAAAATTTTGCCAGATAAAACATTCCAAGTCGAAGTTGAAGATTGTGGCCGCCTAGAGGTTGGTGGATGCTTAATTATTTGCCATGTATTTCATAAAAATAAAGATATAATTTCAGGTTTAATTAGAGAAGGTGATAAGGTTGTCATAACAATTTTTCCAGCAAATCCAACAAGGGGAGTTATAGTTAAAGCTGAAGGGGCAGAAAAATTATTAAAGGATATTAACTCTATTTTTAATGATATGTTTAAAGCTTTAAGGGTTGTAGCAGATAGTTATGAGCCAAGAGGAGTGTTTACCGATGATTACCATGTATATCCGTACTATATTTCTAGAGTGATGCGACGCGTTAATCCTGTACTTAAGATTAAGGATTTTACAATGGATTCCAATCGAAGACGTGAAATCTATGATAAATTGAAGAGGTTTGAAGAGCATGTTGCAAAGGCGGTGCAAGAGTATGCAGAAATGAGAGGCCGGATAGATAACTTAGAGCGTCAAATAAAGAAAGTTTTAACTTATGTAGTTAAGAATTTTGTTAGGAAGGATCAGGTGTTAGATTTTGAAAAACAAGTTAAAATACGAATGACTTCCTTAGATCCAGAGGATAGGGTAGGGCGTATAGTACTTCTTAAAAAATTAGACCTAGCATCTTATATAAAAGAAGACCTAAATAGAAAAGCTGCACATAAGCTGTTTGATCATTTGCGCAAATATAATCAACAATTATATAAGACGGGTAAGCGTTATAGGAAAATTCGCAAAGATATAGATAAGATAAAGCCTCGAGTAGAGGCATATAAAAAGGAGATTGGTCAATACTATCAATCAACAAAGGAAAAGAGTAAGAGTTGGCTGGGTGGCATTTTTGGATAATAGTGTTAATAAACTTTCTAATAGTAATGGGGCACCTTGTTTTTTTGGTATAGGTGTCGAGTGCTGCTCTTTTTGCAATTTGGAAAAAGAGTGAAAAAGATGATATTTTGCTTGAAGGTGCTTGTTTAGGACGTTTTTTTGCTAAAAAATGTCCTGGTATAGGTGTGAGGTTGATTTTTTAGAATTTTTTTATCGGTTGATTGTTGCGATTTAAAGGCCTTATTGTGCATATTTTTCAAAAAAAAGATGAGTTTCTTGACTATTTTATAATTTATGCCATACTAATAATAGTCTTCTAGGAATTATTTTATTAAATAGTTTTTCTATTAGGCTTAATGATAAGCAATAATAAGTGTTGTGGCGGAGATGGAGGTTTTTTCTGTCTTTGTGAGAGCTTGCTCTTACAATTTGTGTGGGAAATGGGGTTTACTCCTCTCCTCCACCGTAATTTTAATAAAAAGTGATGATTTTTTAATTATGGATAGCAAAATTTGACTTTTTTTTGTTTGTGTTCCATAATATCCATAAGTAAGCGGTGAAATCTAAATGAGAAATTTCATAGACTCATTCCTTTGCGATTCTGTAAATTTAATAAACTATATATAAAGGATTACGATGGCAACGAGTAAATCTGGTGGTTCGACTTCGAATGGTCGCGATAGTCAAAGTAAGCGACTCGGTGTAAAATTATTTGAAGGACAAAAGGTTTTCGGTGGAGAAATAATTGTTAGACAACGAGGTACAAAGTACCATCCCGGAAAAGGTGTGGGAAAAGGTAGCGATGATACGTTGTTTGTAAAGAGTGAAGGTTTTCTTGAATTCCATTTTGGTCCAAAAGGGCGAAAATATATATCAGTTAAGCCATTTTCCTAATAGAGTAGGTTTTTTCAAAAGACTTTTAGGTAGATCTAAATGATGGGAATTCTTCGAAAGAATTTGATTTATTCAGTAAAACTTGATAAAAGTGCCAATGATAGAGAATATTAAAAATAGTAAACATATAATTTCCTGTGGAGAGTGAAATGGTTAATTTTCTTAAGTATCGTTTCGTATGCTTATTTGTATCTGTAGCGTTAATCCTTTCAATTTTTGGAATATTTTTGTATAGACTTCAAACTAAAGGACAGGCGTTTAACTATAGTGTTGAATTTTCTGGTGGAACACAGGTTCTTCTTAAATTTGACAAGCCGATAAAGTCTTCAAAAGTTATTTCAGTATTAGAAGACAAAGGATTTGATGGTGTGGCAGCAAGAGAATTTGCTCCAAATGAAGTTATGGTAAGAGTTAAAAAGTATGTTGCAAATGTAAGCAAGTTGGCGAATGAAATTATAGGATATATCAAAGAGGTAGCCCCTGATAATAAAGCGACTATTTTATCAAGTGATGCAATAGGTCCTGCTATTGGTTCTGAGTTGAAATGGAAGTCTATAAGGGCTGTATTGATAGCTTTAGCCTTAATGCTTCTTTATATTTTATTTAGATTTTGGTCATTAGCATTTGCATTGGGTTCTGTATTAGCGTTGTTCCATGATGCGATAATGATGCTTGGATTATTCCTTATATTTAGAATAGAGATTTCAGTTAGTGTTATTGGTGCAATATTGGCGGTGCTTGGTTACTCGATAAACGATACGATTGTTATATTTTCTCGAATAAGAAATAACATGAAGACGATGAGAGGATCGAGTATTAGTGATATTATTAATGCAAGCCTTAACCAAACATTTAAACGTACATTGCTTACCAGTTTTTCTACCTTATTAACGGTAGGGTCCATGTTTTTCCTTGGCGGTGAAGTATTAAGAGACTTTTCTCTTGCATTGATGGTGGGAATCTTCTTTGGTACGTATTCATCTATCTACATCGCAAGTCCAATTATGATGTTGCTTTATAGGGAAAAAGAATAATTTTGATGTTTTAAAAAACGGATGAAAGTAATTTTTTATAATTTCTTAGCTCGTTAACCACGATGGGACGTTTTGTGGTTACTTTATAAAAACATTATTTTAATGGTTATTTTTCAATTTTTAAAAAAGGTTTTTTGCATGTTTTATAAGTTAGTATTTAGGAGGTTCTTGTGAAGGATCTACAAAAAGAAAAAAAGGATACGAAGACTAAGGTGTCTACAGCTAAGAAAGAAGTTGAATTAAAGTCGTCAAATGGGGAACAAAAAAAGCCAAAAAGAGGAAGACCTGCCAAAAAGGATAAGATAGAGCAAAAAGAAGTAAAAATTACTAAAAAAGAGAATAAAGAGTTTGTGAGTAGTTTAGAAAAAGAAAAAAAAGTAGTTGTTGATAATAAGGCAACAGTTAATGTTTCTTCCAAGGAAATTAAAGCCGTGGCTAAGCCAGAGCGCGTAGAAAGAAGAGGGGCAGCTGCTTCTGAGGGGCGTCATGTAAATTCTGTTCAAGAAAAACAAAGAGCCTATGATAGAAAGCAACAAGACAATCGTTCAGGTTCAAGAAATGGTGGGTTTAAAGATTCTTCCAGAGGTGGCGGTAAACACTATAATAAAATGCAAGACAAGCAACAGCAAGAAGCCAGATTTCTGCAATTTGTTAAGTCTATTCAAGAGATTCCAGTAGAAGAGCTTGAAAAAATGCAACTTTCTGAATTAAATCAGATTGCTCGAAGGCTTGGTATTGTTGGCTCCAGTTTGATGAATAAAGATCGAATAGTTAAGAAAATTGTATATGTTAGGGCTCATCCGGAAATAGAAGAAGAAGTAACGGGCGTATTAGAGAAGTTGCCAGATGGTTTTGGCTTTTTGCGCTCTGCTCGATTTGACTATATATCGGGTCCAGATGACATTTATGTTTCTCCTTCTCAAATAAGGCGTTTTGGTCTTAAAACAGGAGATACGGTTACAGGGACAATTAGAAAGCCTAAAGATGGTGAAAAATATTTTGCTCTATTAAAAATTAATAAGGTTAACTTTAAGGCTCCAGTACCTTCAGGCGACAAACTTAGTTTTGAGCGACTGGTTCCTTATCATCCAGAAATAAAGCTTAAATTGGAAAATAATCCTTCTGTTTTATCAACACGCTTAATTGATCTTTTTTCACCAATAGGTAAAGGTCAAAGAGGATTGCTTGTAGCGCCTCCAAAGGTTGGTAAGACGGTCTTATTGAAAGAGATTGCAAAGGGTGTCTTGTCAAATTACCCTGATGTATATCTTATTGTTTTACTTATTGATGAGCGACCAGAAGAGGTTACTGATATGCGTTTAACCGTGCAGGGGTCAAATGCAGAGGTTATTAGCTCAACGTTTGATGAATCTGCAAGTAGACACGTTCAGGTAGCTGAAATTGTGCTTGAGAAAGCAAAACGAATGGTAGAATCTGGGAATGATGTTGTTGTATTGTTAGATTCTATAACAAGATTAGCCCGTGCATATAATACGGTTTCGCCAGCTTCAGGTAAGGTGCTTACCGGTGGTATAGATGCAAATGCTTTACAAAGACCAAAAAAATTCTTTGGTGCCGCACGTTATACCAAAGATGCCGGTTCCCTAACTATGATCGCAACGGCACTTGTAGATACAGGTTCCCGTATGGATGAGGTTATTTACGAAGAGTTTAAAGGAACGGGTAATATGGAAATGCATATGACTCGTAAGCTTGCAAATAGACGTATTTACCCAGCATTAGATCTTCTTTCTTCTGGAACACGAAGAGAAGACTTATTGCAGCCAGCTGAAGTTCTGAAAAAAGTATGGGTATTGCAAAAGTTCCTCGGAACACTCAATCAGATAGAAAGCATGGAATTCATTATCGATAAGATGAGGAAACATAAGACAAACGAAGAATTCATGGATTCTATCAATAAGTAGACCTATACGAAAAAAAGATAATTAGAAAGACCTATGGGAAACCGTGGGTCTTTTTTTGTATGAAATAGCATATGGGCTATAATTTCAAATGTAAAATATACCCAAACCCATCCATTTTATAGGGCCGTTGCACCTTTTTTGAATGTTGGATAAGCTGGTTTTCAGTGTTTAACTTTTATAATTTAACTGGAGGAAACCCCATGTTCCCAAAAAATAAAAGCTTAGGATTAGGCTTAGTCTTTTTAGTTTCAATAGTATTATTTAGTACATCAGCATCTGGATGCAATACTTGTTGTGGTTATAACCAAAATAATTGCGGATATAACTATATGGCACATTGTTCTAATCCATATAGCTTCAATCAAAATACTTGCCTATGTGATTGCTCTTGTCATGATTGCACTTGTTGTTCCGGCAATGATAGCTCATGTAATTGTAGTTGTCATAACTGTAAGTGTTGCACATGCGATTGTTCTAACCACGATTGCACTTGCTGTTCTGGTAATGATGCTTCATGTACTTGTAGCTGCCATATTTGTAACTGTTGTTCTTGTAATTGTTGTGATTGCTGCTCATGCAATAGTTTTGTAAGCAATTGTAATTCTTGTTGTAGCGGTTGTAATTGTAACTAATACCACAATAGCTATCGTTAATATTTATTTTTAAAATTTTAGATGGAAGGACAAACCCCATGTTCCCTACTAAAAACAAACGTTTCACGTTAAACGTATTACTTTTATCAGCACTATTTTTTATGAGTGCTCCAGCGCTGGATGCTTCTTGTTGTAGCCCATGTTGTGAGCCAGGCTGCTATGACCAAAGTTGCTGTTGTGGTCCATGTGAATCCGATCCGTATTATCAATTTTGTTGTTATTCGGGCCCATGTTGTTCTCCATGTACTATGGATAATTGCATATGTTGTAAAAATCTCACAAAAGAAGATCGCAAGTTTGATGTGAAAAAAGATAAAAATGGTAATCTTAAGATTGTTGAAAAAGGCACATTTGAATATGATATTCCTAATGTTAGTCTTTTTAAACTTGATAAAGATAAGAAGCTTCTTTTAGTAAAATATAAGAATAATACCATAGAAATTATTAATTTAGATTCTATGGAAAAGGTCTTTAACTTTAAACAAGAAGATTATATGACCTTTAAAAATGATAAAACACAAAAAGAGTTCTTTGTGTTGGAATTAAGCGATGGAAAATATGGTGTTTATGAAGGCGGACGGTTATCTTTAGAATCAACAATAGATTCATTGAGAAATACAGGGGTCTATATTGTTGGGGGACGATTTTGTCAGTTTAAAGATAGTAATTTAATTGTATCTAGAATCATGGAAAATGAGTGTGGTTATTATACCGTTGACCACAATTTTGATCAGATATTTCCTGTATCAGCTATTAGCCTGCAATTAAGCAAGAGAAGAGACTCTCTCAAGATAATGTCGGAAGATAAAGATGGTACAATAATTGCCGAACAAAGAAAAATTGGAGTATTAATAAATTCTCTAGAGTTTATTCCCGCAAAATAATAAAGTAGTGTAAGCAATCAAGGGGAGGCCTTAGCCTCCCTTGTTTTATTCCAAGATGTCAAGATACATGTCAGAAAGTTCATCTTTTTTTAATTTATAAGCTCCAACAAGTGCAATCATTGCCGCATTGTCAGTACAAAAACGTGGTGATGGGGATACAAACTTGATTTTACGGTTTTTACAAAATACTTCAAGTTCTTTTCGTATATACTTATTGCATCCAACACCGCCGACTAACGTTATTGTTTTAACTTCTGGATTTTGTTTATACGCTAAGGATAGTTTTTGTTTAAATGTGTCAGTAATACATACGAGTAATGAGCTTGCTACTTCTTGTTTGAGCCGAAGGTCTTTGTTTTTTAGAAATTTTTTTGCTTGCATGTCATATGCACCTTTTTTTACAAGGTCATACAAGACGGCTGTCTTTAAGCCAGAAAAACTAAAGTCTAGTGTTTTGCCTTTTCCTCGTGGATAATGGAAAAAATCTTCAAAACCAACTTCACCTGCAAGGCGTTCTATGATTGGGCCGCCCGGATACGCAAAGTTTAGCATTTTAGCAATTTTATCAAAGGCTTCTCCTGCGGCATCGTCAAGCGTTTGGCCTAGTAAGATATAATCACCAAATCCTTTTACCAGATATAAAGATGTATGGCCGCCTGAAGCAGTTATGCAAAGATAAGGAAATGGAATGTCGTGTTCTACCAATGCAGAGAGAACGTGGGCTTCTAGGTGGTTTACGCCGATTATTTTCTTATGCTTAGCCCATGCGACAGCCTTTGCAAAACAGACGCCTACCAGTAATGATCCTGGGAGGCCGGGCTTGTTTGTGACAGCAATAGCTTCAATATCATCTAAAGATTTACTGGATAATTCTAGTGCTTCGGTTACAATTGGATTAATTTTTTCTAACTGTGAGCGAGATGCAATTTCTGGAACGACACCACCAAAGTACTTATGCTGGTCTATTTGAGAAAAAGTAACATTTGAAAGTAATCCTTTTTCAGTGTCATATACGGCAGCAGATGTTTCATCGCATGAAGTTTCTATTCCTAAAATAAGTGACAACTTTTTTCTCCTACGGTTTGGCCATAGCGATAATTAATTTTTTGTCACGGAATTGTTTGATTTCTGATTTTTCAGGGGTATGAATAATGTTAAGTTTTAAGGAAGCCATAAGAAGTGCAGCTTCTTCATCATGTAGTTTTTCTTCTGTTCCGCCACCAATTTCTAATATATTTTGCTTAATGATAATTTTAGGAAGCTCCAGTTCATTTCCGCCTTCTAGTTTTTCGATATAATCTGGATTATATACAATGATAAGCGTATTGTCTGGAATTCTTCCATCCTTTCTTACTTTTCCTCCCACTATATCCCAGGTGTATGTGTCTTTTTTGTTGGCATCATCGCTGCTTTTTTTAATATGTTCTATCTTGTAGAATTTATAATTTTGGGTAGGAGCTACGCTGAGAAATTGTACCGTATTATTTTGTATTTTGGGTTGTATATCTTGTGCTATTAAAACATAAAATGTTTTATAGTTTTTATCCTCTGATATAGTAAATTGTACTTTTTTACTTGTATCATCGGTTTCAGTTTTTATTTTTTGTCCACCCCTATAGATTGCCATTTGGGGGGTCTTTTGTAAAGAATGTGGAAATAGTATATTTCCTACATAAATGACCTTATCCAGAGAATAAATAGAAGTTGCACTCCACTCAAGGTCATTGGTGCATTTTACATTAGTAATGAAAAGGACTGAAAGTATAAGAAAGATGCATTTTTTATTTTTCATGATCTTACCTTCTCTTTGCATAAAATTGATTTGCTCTTTATACTTATCTATCTAAAGAGAATCATATCGTATGTTGCGTGATATAGCAAACAATTTCGTTAATATCTAAATAGTTCTAGTAGGTTTTATAATGATAAGAAAAAAGTTGAAAAACATTTTTGAAAGGTTGGTTTTAAAGGAGCGTTGCCCTAAGGTATTGGCTAAATCTTTTTGTACAGGGATATACATAGCATTTTGTCCATTTATATTTTTGCATACCGCTTTAACGTTTGTTGTTTCATGGATATTTTCCCTGAACCTAGCGGGTGTGTTTGCGGGAGCATTATTGATTAATAATCCCTGGACTATGGTGCCGGTATATGCATCAGGGTATTTGTTTGGGCAATTTGTTTTGAGTACCCTTTTGGGGATAAATACGTTGAGTCTTAATCCAACTTGGATGGCTCCTCTTAATTCTGTAATTAGTCGTCATACTGGTATACAGGGAATATCCTTTTGGTCTTTTTTGATTGGGGGGAATTTGCTTGGTATTCTATTAAGTGTTATGCTATATCCTATAGTAAGGTATGTATTTAAAAGAGTTTCAGCTGAGGTTTTTAAGCAAAAGCCTGGCCGTAACGTAAATATGGTAAAGCATGAAAATAATTGCCAAAAATAAAAAGGCTTTTTTTGATTATAACATTCTAGAAACGGTTGAGGCAGGTATTGTACTTACCGGAGACGAGGTTAAGTCGTTGCGAGCCGGACGATGTTCTTTGGTGGGCGCATATGCGGTGGCCAAGGGCGGCGAGCTCTTTATGATCAATTGCCATATTCCTGTCTATGATCATGCCTATGATAAAAATGATGATACACCAAAAAGAAGCCGAAAGTTATTACTTCACAAGCGCGAATTGAACAAGCTTATCGGTGATATTTCCAAAAAAGGGATCACGCTAGTGCCCCTAAAACTCTATCTTAACAAGCGAGGCCTTGTGAAGGTCCAACTGGGCGTGTGTAAGCATAAAAAGGCTCCAGATAAGAAAAAAGCACTCAAAGAGCGTGATATTAGGCGTGAGACAGCCCGTGAACTCAAGGATAAGTTCCGATATTGAGCCTTAGGTGGTAAAAGTCTTTTCGATAAAAACTTTTTGGGGTCGCTTTTGTTTTCAGCTAGAAAAAGTTATAGAAAAATTAAGAATCTTCTTGACAAAATATCTTTTGTGTGTAGTATTATGAGGGATGGAGTTAAAATATTTTTTAAATAACTTTTAAATGGGAGTTATCTATGTTTAATTTAAATAAAGTTTTATCCATAAAATTATTGGGTGCAATGCTTCTAAACAGTGTTGTTGTGCCGGTTGCCTATTGTGCGGGCGGGTACAATAAGCATTATGCGTTTCAAAAACAAAAAATGAGAAACAACTATGGCAACAAGAGTAAAGGTGCTCTCATTGGTAATAAAATCAAATCTAAGCAAAAAAAGCTAGAAATAGTTACGTATGAATCTCTTACATATAGAGATATACAACAACTGAAGCGATGGGTTTTTGAATACATGGGTATGGATCGCAGAAGCAAACAAAGAAGAAGATATGAAGAAATGATAAGAAACAATACTTCACCGTGGCTTTTAGCGCTCGAACAAGAAATTGCTAAATCAGAACCAATGACATTCAAGGAATATTTAGAAAAATGTCGCCAAGAAGAAGAAAGCCAGTTTTTAAATAGATATATGGGGTTAGGTCGAGTATTTGTCCAAAAAGCAAAAAGTATGAAGGACCTTAAAGCTGTACAATGTGTGTATGGAGCAGTACATTATCTTTTGGAAAATATGATGAGAGCAGGTCTGAATGTGGCAAAAATAGGGCAAAATTTTCCTGATGCTACGTTGGCTGTTAAAAAAGGCTTTTTGACTACATGTATTTTTTTAATTGGGTTTGTAGGTCAATTTATAGACTGTCAAGACACACAGATAGAAACAGAGATGGATGCTGTAATGGCTTGCATGAATCCGTATGACCAAAGATATACCTTTGGTGGTTTTTTTGGGGCAACAGAGTATGTTCCTGAAGATTTAGCTGATAAGCCATTTGATGAAGAAAATCTCGATAGATATCAGGAAGTTGCTCAAGAATCCGATGGATATGTTGTAGGTATTGGTGGTTGTGCGAAAGGGAAAGGGTTGGAACCTAATCTTAAGTTTGAAAAAGTAAGTAAGTATTGTAGGAGCAATCTTCCAAGCGGTACTCCTCGAAAGCAGTTTGAAGCAATTGCAGAAAAATATGATGAAGTTAAAAGCTACTTAAAAAAACTTAATAGTTTGAAATCAGATTATCAAGATTTATGTAGTACTGAAGATTGGACAAAAAGATATATTCGATTGAACCGAGGTGATCAAGTTACCAATTGGAAAGAACTTAAAAGAGTCTGTGAAAAAAAAGCAGAACTAAGAAAGCAATTTGTAGAACCAGAAAAAGGTGCGCGTAAAGTAATTTTGGCTGTTTTACGTCATTTATATGCGCTTAAATGTCGAAGTTCTTATAATAACAAACAAATAATTTCTGGCTATGATATGGGAATGACTATAAACGAACTTATAGAGAAAATAGAACAAGGTGACATTCAGTATGTTATGACTACAGAGCATTGGGTTCATAATTTTGGGCAAGATACAAGGATTGGTGGCCTTTATACATTTGTAGAATTAGCTAATAGGTAAAGAACACTGCGTTAATTTATAAGATAAGTAGGAGATCGGAGTTTTGTGCTCTGATCTCCTTTTTTTGTGTTTTATACTTCAATAAGGCATGTGTAATAAAGCCGATATTGTTTACTGTAATGAGGTAAAGGCTTGAAATTATACGCGAAAGATTCAGTTTGAGGGCTGGCGTTTCAAAAAGAAATGTTTTTTGAGGAGCCCCTTTCTTGGTTTGCCCTTCAGTTATGGCTTTTTGCCCCCCCCCCCTCGATAAGAAAAAACATTTTAATTGTTTTGCTGTAACGGTGATTAATGCCAAAGTCCGTGGCGGGCGTAAGGATAAAAAAGGTTTAAAGGAACAGAAGTATAAATATAAACAACGGGAGCAGCAAAGAAGAAAAAGCGCAAAGGTAGCGCAGGCGCAAGCAAAAATAGCAAGAATTCTTAAAGAATTGACGATGAATACCGATATATCAACAATTATGCAAAAGTATAGGGTATCGCCTAAAAAGATAGAAAAAACTCATTTGAAGTTGCTTTTCAACCAACTTAAAAGAAATATGGCCCGATTTAAAATTCTGCATCCAGAATTTTTCGAGGGTCAAATGAAAGGTGTAGAAGATTTTATTAATGAAAATGCGGAAAAAGATGAGTTTGATAAAGATACTATAACTATAATGAGCCTATTATCCCCGATTTTCAATATCTTGATGAAGGTAGGTGGTTTTTGTGTAAAAAACCCAATTGTCTGTGTGATGGGAACAATATTCTTTCTTGCTTATTTAAAAGGAGTAAAAGGTGAAATAATAATACAAGAAGAATTACCTCCAATTAGACGCGTCAAACCAATGTCGAAATATTTTAGAGATAGAATGCATGATATCAGGTGGGGAGGGTATTTTTGGTCCTCTGTGGATGGTTGGCAAGGAGAAGGGTTGCCTGAAGGTTTTATAGAAGGTCTCGGAAAAAGAGCACAAACACCCGAGGAATTATGCATATATTATTCTATGCTTAATGTAAGGGGAAAATTAAAAGAGAAAATGAGTAAACTTAATGCAAAACACCAAGAACAGTTAGAGAAGGCATTAGAGATAAATCGTATGTATAGATGTGCGATAGGAGCATGCCCGCTGGTGGTAGATGCATCATATCCTAAAGATTTTCGAAACCTTATAACGATTTTGAGGGATATAACAATGTTGCTTGGAGATACTCGTAAGACTATATACCTTATGAATGAGGAATATGGAATACCTTATTAAAATGATATTTGATTTTTAGCAAGAGAATACCTCAGCTGGATAACTTCCTATCCAGCTGAGGTATTGGCATGTAAATATTCTTTTTTTTTCTTTATTAGCGATTTTTTATCTAATAAAAATATAAGTAAGCCTCATAAGTTCACCTAATCTTGACATTTTCCCCTTTTTGCGTTACTATAAGAATAGAAATTAGCAAAAAGCAGCAAAAAACCTGTCTTAAGGGCGGAAAAAGACTTTTTGTGAGGCAAATATAAAAAGATCATTGAAATTTTCGGGGGCGTAATGGCTTCGACGTGTTGTTGATGGCGTTGAGAGCATGCCGAGCTTTGGTTGAGTGCTCGTGAAACAAACAATCAAATATAATAAATGTAGATAATACATCTAACTCTATGGGGGCTTCGGCTCCATTGGGTTTTGCTTAATTCTAAGGAATTCAAGCGCTTGTCAGAGAGGCGTGTCTATCAGTTGAACTGACTCGTATTATACAAGATAGGACTATCGGGGGAGATTTTTTAGTTTTGTAACTCCGAATTAGTATCACTAAACTGGCTTACCTGTTTTACTCCGGTCTTTAGAGTGACAGAGTGAGTATAAATAAAGACTAAGCATGTAGGGCTTGAGGTTTGAAGCATTGCGGACATGGGTTCGACTCCCATCGCCTCCACCAAATAAATTTCTTAGAAAGGCTTTTTTTACAAAAGCCTTTTTTTTTGCCCAATTTTTATTGCGGTAGAATGAATGAGTGGGACTTTTTTAGACAAACTAAGTTTTTCAGTTTGAAATTGTTTATTTAGCTGCGAAAGCTCGGGAAGGTTTTTCGGGGTTCTTTCGCTCCCCCTCGGATAAAAAAATTAATATTGACTCTTGACTTTTTTGGTTTGCAATTTGTAAATTAAAGATGGGGAAGGGTAGTATGTTTGTTTTTTTATTAACCTAAAAGGAGGGTTTTTATGAATATTCGTAAAGTTTTAGCTACAAAGATATTTGTTGCGATGCTTTTAAATTGCCTTGCAGTGCCGGTGAGTGTGGCATCTCGGAGGAGAAGAAAAGGTGGTCCAAAAGATAAAAAATGGCTAAAAGAAGAAAAATACAAGTATAAACAAGAGAAGGAGGAAAGAGTAAAAGATGCAAAATCAGCGCAGGCACAGTCAAAAATGGCAAAAATAGCTAAAGAATTAAAGGCGAATACTAAGATAGCTAAGGTGATAAAAAAGTTTAGAATATCACCTAAAAAGTTAAAAAAAGCACAATTAAAGTTCCTTTTTGCTAAATTGAAAAGAGACATGGTTCTTCTTAAGATGCATTACCCAGAATTGTTCAAGGGCAAAATGAAAAAAGTAGAAAAGTTTATAGATAAAAATGCAGAAAAAGGTGAATTCAGTGAAGAAACTATAACTAAAATGAGTTTATTGTCTCCGATTTGGCAGCTAGCAAGAGGAACAGTATCCTTATGTACAAATAATCCGAAGTTATGTTTTTTTGGAATATTGTTTTTTCTGATAGTCGGGCTATTTGCATATGATATAGAACAAATGAAAAAAGAAATTAATATAAGTGGTTCATTTAACACAGATTATTTTAATCTTCTTGGGAGAGTTGATGAAGTTGCGAGAGAAGGTGTTTTATACCCTAACCTGAAGAAAGAATTTTTACAAGATTTAAAAAAATTGAAAAGAAGCGCAACAACTCCTATAGAAATTGCTCATTATTATGATATAGTAAGCAAATATAGTAGCCCTATAAAGAAGCGGGCTGGTATTAAGAAGAACAAGATAGATGATTTAATATATACGTGTTGGAATATGATTCACCAGGTGAAAAGAGCAGGTGCACATTGGTATGGTTCAGATGTACGAGAAGATTTATTACAAAACTTGGCTGATGTAGCTGCTCTTTATGGTGATTATGATGTGGTTCGAAAACTTCAAGGGTTTGGTGTTGAACCAAGGGTTGAAGTAAAAGAAACTTATCATATGGATAATCCTTTTTATGGGTTTGGAAGATAGGGAAAAAAAACATAAAAAAAGTCTATTTGGATAGCAAATACTAATCCAGATAGGCTTTTTTATAATAAAGCTATGTATAAAAAAATTTAATGATTTTTTTAAAGTTTTCGGGGGTGGACACAGGGCGGACTCCCATCGCCTCCACCAAATAAATTTCTTAGAAAGGCTTTTTTTACAAAAGCCTTTTTTTTTGCTCAATTTTTTTGCAGTATGTACTATGCTAGGTAAAAATGTATCAAAGTTCTTTTGGTAAGGAAGAATGTAATGAAAGCTGAAATCCTAAAAATAGTCCTGTTTCTTTTGAGTATTCTTTTTTTTTCTTATGTTGTACCTATGAAAAAAAGCAATCCTACCTCCTTGCCTGAAGCGCTTATGGAAAAAGAATATTTGTTTGATGGTAATATATACGACTATAACATGAATTTGGAAACAAAATCGTGGGCATTTAAGGTAAATGGCAAACAATATTTCATAAAAAAAGGTCGTCCAGATAAAATTTGTAGTTGCTGGGATGGTTTTGTTGCTAAGCTGTCTGTTCAGCAGAGCGATTTTACCATTTTTACCCAGGGTGATATAGATAGATCGGATCAATATTCCTTTACCGAAAAGCAAAAAAAACTTATTAAAGCGGTAGAGGTTGGAGATTGTAAGACGGTTTCATTGTTGCTCGATAAAAGAGATACCGTAGAATTTAGAACCCGTGGTGTGATAAATTATATTCTAGCGGCTCTTTGGTGTTGCAAGTATCCTGTTAAGGCTGCTGCATCACTAGTGTTAGCTTTGTTGTGCAAAGACGAGGTCCAAGAAAAGTTAGACCTCTACGTATATCGAGTATGGGCACATGCGGCAGAAGAACTTAATTATGTGTATTTTAAAGAGCCAACTTATTCAAAAAATTACAAATCAATTTTTAAGCAGCTTGGAGTATCTGAAGTTTCATGTAAAAAAAGAGTTCTTGTTTTTGCGACGTGTTTACCTGGGAAAACAAGTTATGCAATAATGCATAAAGTAATTTCTGAAGATTTTTTTATAATCTCAGGTACAGGGCAATTTTGGATTAAAGAAGAGGACCGAGAAATAGGGCCGTTTGAGGTTCGGTCTGGCGATTATGTTCATGTTCCAAAATCTGTACATATACAGTTTAAGAATGAAAGTAGGGTTCAACCTCTTCATATGTTTGTTTTGATGCAACCTCCATGGGATCAATTTTCAGATACTGATGAGAAAGAGGTGAGTGTTGTTGTTGGGCATTGGAAAAAACGTATGGTTGAAAACCTAAAGATGGAATATCACTTACAGATACGAAGGCTGTTTTTGGAAAAAGGTCTAGCAGATCCGAACGGCAGATATCTCAAGCGCTTATTTATTGCGAAGTATCATCCAGAAGATTTTATTGATACAAAATTAAAAATTATAAAGAATGAAAAAGAAAATTGGGGGCTTCGAGCAGCAGTAATTGAGTCTCTAAAGGGGAATCGGGATTTTCATGTGGAGGAATGCTTACGTTCATTAGACAGGAAGGCAACGGGGTTTATCAAAAAGGCAATAACATCGGTATTGTAATTTTTTGGTCATTTTTTATGTTTTTTATATAAAATACTGCAAAAAATGGCATCTTTTTGCCTTAACAGCTCTATCTGAAGGTTTTTTTTGTGTCTTAGGGGTATCTTTTTTAAAAACTCTTGAAATTTGTTTGGGAATTTTTGTATCCTAATTGTAGGGGATAGTTTGAGTGTTTATTCTATTAGAAAGAGGGAGGTTTGTGGGATCAATATATAAAGCTTATCTTTGATGCGGATGGGCTGTAATTATAAAAAGATTATAAAAGGTATAAAATAATAAAAAGGGAGTTTATTATGAAAAAAATAATAAGTTTTTCACTTGTTTTAGCTTTTCTTGTAGCTATTGCGCCAGATATGGATGCAAAGCTTGGTTGGATTAAAAAAGGAAGAAAAGAGGTAAAGGCACCGCGTAGACCACTTCCTGCTGATCCTCGTAAGTTTCCTACAAAACCATTGCCTCCTCTTCCACATAAAACTAAATCTCTTCCGTCAAGAGAAAAAGCTTTAAGGTTAGCAAAATTTAAAAAGGATGTTGATTTAAAGGCTTTAGCAAGAAAATTAGGTAATTATTTGACTGCGCTAAATGCTAAAATAAATACTAAATTGCCTATGGTAGGTACTGTAAAGAAAGATATTTTAGCTTTTTCTACCATATTGAGCAAGGACGCTAAAGCATTAAGACGGTTTAATGAAAAACTTCCGCAGTTTCGGGGCATTATAGATGTAGCATTTATAGAATTGCCGGAATGGAAGGACGGCGGTTACTGGAAGTCGTTAACATTACAAGAATCAAAAGATTCATTGGAAGCAACATATAGTTTGCTTTCAGATCTTGAATTTATTGTAAGTCAGATGGGTATGTTTCCAGAAGCGACAATTAGTAAGGCAAAAGGGGTGCTGGCATATTTAAAAGATGCAAGAGGAATGTTTGTTGAAAAAGCAATTGCTAAGAAATTGCTTGAGGATCTAATTAAGTTTGGAGAAAGAGTAAAGAAAACTGAAAAAGACTAGAGAAAATGAAAAAATGGGAAAAAGAAGGTGTTCCATATGAATATTTCTTAAAAAAGCAGAAGTAACAGCAGATTAAATAATTAAAAGAGCAGTAGTTGTCAAACAACTACTGCTCTTTTAATTATTAGGCAACTTATTTTATTCTCGTAATGAAAAAAGAGCTTGTTTAATCCTCTTATTTTATCGTTTTTTTAATTTCTCTTGAATTTTTTTTTTCTGTTTAGATAAAATATAAATAGGTCTTAAAGGACCCGGTGCGGAAAGATATTAAAATTTTTGAAGGGAGAGTGGGGTGAAGCAATTCATTTAGGGAATCCTAAGAAAAAATATCTTTCCGTATTTTTTTTCTTTTCAAAATATAAAAAATAGAACATCTTCAAATATTGTGTTTTGGTGTAGATATGCATTACACTGAATATAAGAGGTTAATGTAGATTTACAAGCATACGTTGGAGAGTATATGAAGGCATATCAAAGGTCTAAAGAGCAAGTCATTATAGATTTTAAAACAAATAACACAACAGGCCTTACAAAAGAACAGGTTGCATCAAACAAGGGAAAATACGGTTTAAATAAGTTGCCAGAAAAGCGGCGAGATTCTTGGTTTAAAGTTTTTTTTCGCCAATTTCAAAGTCCATTGATATATATCTTGCTTATTGCGGCCGCTATCATTTTTTTTGTTGGGCATGATCGGCTTGATGCGTTTATTATTAGTGGGGTGCTTTTTTTTAATGCGATTATTGGAACAATCCAAGAGGGGCGGGCAAGAAATATTTTAGAAAGTTTAAAGCGTTTTATTAAGGCAGAGTCTGTAGTTATCAGGGATGGGCAAAAGTTTTTTATCAGTAACGTTGATCTAGTTCCTGGGGATCTTGTTCTTTTGCTTGAAGGTGAAAGGGTTCCTGCAGACGTACGAATTATTGAATCTAATGATTTAAAAATTGATGAAGCAGTGTTAACCGGTGAGTCTAAGCCGGTGCAAAAAGTCTCAGGTGCAATTGAAAATATTGCTTTAGTGCCTGATCAAAAGAATATGGCATTTAAGGGTACCTATATCCTATCTGGATCAGGTAAGGCGATTGTGGTAAGTACAGGATCAAAGACACAGATAGGTAAAATTCATAAGGCTACAGAAGTTGTTGAAACCGAGATGCCTTTGCGTCGAGAATTGAGCAATCTTTCTCGTTGGATTATTATATTTATTTTGGTCTTGTGTGTTGTGATTTTTGTTATTGGATTTGCAACTGGTAAGCCAATCAGAGAGTTGTTGGTTATGCTGACAGCGCTTTTTATTTGTGTTATTCCCGAGGGATTGCCGGTTGTGTTGACGCTTGTGCTTGTTATGGGTGCATATCGTATGGCAAAACGGAATGTATTGGTCAAGCGTATGCAAGCAGTAGAGGCTTTAGGGCAGACCAATATTATTTTGATAGATAAAACAGGCACACTTACCAGAAACGAATTAATGGTTTCAAAGATTGTATCTGGCGATAAAATATTTACTGTTTCTGGATTAGGTTATTTTAGCAAAGGGGATATTTTACTTAATGGAAGGGTGATAGACCCCACTCACTATGAAGGCTTAGAGGCTATTGGAAGAGCGGGATGTTTTCTTAACCGGGCAGAGGTAAGTCACATTCCAAAGCAGAATGTGTTTGATATCAAGGGTGATCCAACTGAGGCGTCTATGTTTGTTATGGGGCAAAAATTGGGGATTTGCCGCGATGGATTGGATGCGTCTTATAAAAAAATATATGAGATACCATTTAGTTCTTTTTTGAAGTACCATGCAGCCTTTTACCAAAAGGATGGTAAGGGGATTGTATTTATTTCCGGTGCGCCAGAATCAGTGATGAGGAAAGCGAATAATGTAAAAGATGACGATGAAAAAAGATTGCAGGAGTTGCTTTTTGAAGGTCTTAGAGTTGTTGCAGTAGCTATAAAAGAATTTGATCTAGACAAAGCATCGAAAAAAGGTGAAGAAAGAAAGGCTTATTTTGAAAAAATGGTTGCATCAGGGCTGACGTATGTAGGCTTATGTGGTATTTCTGACACGATTCGTCCAGAGGTTTCACAATTGATAAAAAATGCATCTCAAGCTGGTCTTAGTGTGATGATGGTGACTGGAGACCACAAAGAAACTGCTTTGTATGTTGCAAAAAAAGTAGGTATTTTCAAAGAGGGTGATTTGGTGGTTGATGGGCAGCAACTCAGTCAAATGTCAGACAAAGAGTTGCATGGAAAATTATATAAAATAAAGGTGTATGCTCGTGTTGCTCCAGCTCAAAAACTAAGAATTGCGCAAGCATTTAAAAAATATGGAAATATTGTTGCTATGACTGGTGACGGTATTAATGATGCTCCATCTTTAGTGGCGGCAGATTTGGGCATAGCAATGGGTGGCATTGGAACCGAGGTAGCAAAACAGGCGTCAGATCTAGTGTTGCTTGATGATTCTTTTGCAAGCATTATGTTTGCCGTTGAGTATGGACGGTATATTTTCTTTACATTGCGCCGTGTTGTTCTTTATTTCTTTGCAACCAACATGGGTGAAGTGCTTGTGGTTTTATTTGCAATAGCTCTCAAGATGCCGCTTCCCATTTCAGCAGCACAAATTTTGTGGCTCAATCTTATAACGGATGGTTTTTTAGATACGGCACTTGCAATGGAAAAACCTGAAAAAGACCTTCTAAGTAAAAGTCCGCCGTTTCGGGGGCGACGGCTGGTTGATAAGGATCTAATTGCCAAGATGATGTATATGGCACTACCAATGGGTATAGTTTCAACCTGGATATTTTCTTTGTATTATAGGCAGGATATTGCACATGCAAGGTCGATGACCTTGGTAACGATGGCGATGTTTCAATGGTTTAATGCTTGGAATTGTAGATCTGAAACTAAATCGGTTTTTCAACTTGGGTTTTTCTCAAATAGATGGCTTCTGTTAGCAATTGTTATTGTTTTGGGTTTGCAATTTTTTGTGCTTCACAATCCAATTATGCAGCGCATTTTTGGAACAAAACCTATAACGGCAAGTCAATGGGGCCTGATATTTCTTGTATCTTCTTCCATTTTCTTCCTTGAGGAGATTCGCAAATGGGTTGCCCGAAGAAGGAAGAAGTGAGTGTTTTACATATTTTGTTTTTTACATTGTTTGTTATAGGTAAAGCATTGTTTTTTTGTATAGTAAAGCGGTTCTTCTTTGTTTAAAAGTTCATTAAATATCTGCATGGGAATTCTTTTTTTATATTTTTTTAAGATTTTCTGAATATCCTTTGCCCGTTTGGTTTTTGGGCTCCATAACGTTTCTTCATCCTTCTTTTTGCATTTTATTTGTACCTTTGGTTTATTATTAAAAAAAGAGCTAAAAAAATAAGCAATGTTGGATCGATCTTTGTCAATGTCTCGTATATCCCATATGCAGAGATAGGTATTGTATGGGGCGCGTGATGCATCTCTTGAGATTGTAAGAAAATAAGGTAGTTGTATGATTATATTATTTTTAAATATATGGTTTTTAAAATCAATAGAGTAATCTTTTTTGGTAATGTTGTTTATTACTTTTAGGGTAGGCATTACGAATGTTTTATCTATGAAAATCCTATAGGGATCCGTATCTTGTTGGTCATCATTTTGATTTTTCATGCAATATGTTGGGGCAGTGAATATAAAAAAAACTAAAAAGATCTTGATAATATACGACTTCATTACAATTTCCCTTTTCTTATTTTTAAAAAATATTTTATTTAATCATATCAAATAGTGGTATGTTGACTATTATTTTAAAATGTGTAGACTTTGTTTTTATATGTGCTAATGAGGCAAGCTAGTTGTATTATTTACTAATGTATAACAAAAAGGTTGAAAAATGCAGAAAAAAACCCTAATTTTCCCATTGTTGGTTGTAGTAGCTACAGGAGCGTATCTTTCAGTTGACACAAAAGAGGTTAAAACTCCAAATCCAAAAGCAGCTGCTGCCAAAACGATAGAAATAGATACTAATATCAAAATTGGATATTATAATTCCATGGAAGTAATAAGGGAGTCAAAGACTGGTAAAGAGTTAACAGCACAGGTAGAGCAAAAACGAAATGAATACCAAACAAAGTTTAGAGAAGGTGAAGCTGAGTTAGGAAAGAAAGCTAACGATCACAGAACAAAAGCAACAACATTGTCATTAGCCGCAAGAGAAAAAGCTGAGCAAGAGCTTATGAGAATGAAGCGTGATCTTGAAAATAAAGGTAAAGCATACGACGAAGATTTAAAACTATTGGTTCAACAAGGTCAAATGAGAGTATTTAAAGATCTTACAGATAGTGTATACGTTGTAGGTCGTGACAAGAATATGGACTTGATGAAAGACGTTGCAACAGGTCAAGTTGTTGTTATAAATCCAGACAAGGTAGAATGTACAACTTCTATTGTTAAAGTTATGGATGTAAACCATGATAAAAAGACGTCAGGCGCTAATAAACCTGTGCCTACCTCAACATAGTCTTAAAAAACGGTAAAAAAATAAAGAAGCGATATAAGTGTTTATAACTTGTATCGTTTTTTTTGTTTGTTTTAATGGCAATTTTGTTTTGTGTGCGGTTAATTGTATTCTTTAGTGTGAAAAATTAATTTATATTGTTTTTAAAAAGAGTTATTAATTAATTTTTTTATTTAAAATGGGTATGAGGATAATGGAAAAAGAGTTTGAGATTTTAGCCATAGATGCTGATTTTTCTTTGGTGCATAACGTGGCAAAAAGTTTTGATAAACAGTTATATGTTCCCAAAGTTGTGCAGTTTGCAGATGGAGAATATAATGTTTCTTGTCCTGATTTGCCCATAAGGGGCAAAGACTTTGTAGTTATACATTCTACAAGCGAACCGGTTAATGCGAATCTTATAAAACTGCTTTTTTTAATAGGACAATTAAAAGAATGTGCTGCTCATAGGGTTCATGTAATTATCCCTTATTTTGGGTATTCTCGCCAAACTGAAGGTGATAATGGACAAGAGCATGGAAATGCGAAGATTGTTGCAAAAATGATAGAAGCTGCGGGGGCAGATTCTGTTGCCTCAGTTGAGATACATGAAGCAATGTTGGGGTCATTTTTTTCTGTTCCTTTTTGTGATATTGATGTTGAGAGTGTTATTGCTGATCATGTTAAAAAAACGTTTTCAGATTTGGAATCAGTGTGTTTAGTTGCTCCTGATGGGGGGGCAAAAGATAGGGTTAAGGCCGTTGTTGATATCCTTCAGGTTCCTTATGTGTGTTTTCATAAAAAAAGATGTGGCGCTGATAAGGTTGAAATTGTGGGTATGACTGGTGAGTGTAGTCAAAAAATTGCAATTATTATAGATGATATAATTGGTACTGCAGGGACAGCTATAAAAGTTTCAGATGTTTTACTTGCTAATGGAGCGTTGCAAGTTTTTGGGTATTTTATTCATCCAGTTCTTGCTGGTCACTCGGCCCAACTTGTTCAAAAGAGTAAGTTTGAAAAAATATATGTTTCAAATTCCATAGATCTTGCACAAGATGAGAGGGTTCCAACTATTGAAGTATTTGATATAAGCTCGGCGATTTCAAGTTATATTCATAGCTTGATGCGGGTATGACATATGTCCGTATTAGTATAATTAGTGCGATCATTATTGCTGGAATTATTTTATTTAAAGGGTTGAGAATGCAAGAGGTGGAAGTATTTGATATTAAGGCTATAATTGGCTTGGGAAATCCTGGACCAAAATATGCTGGCAATCGTCACAACATAGGCTTTAAGATTGTGGAGCGGCTTGCAGAGCGTTATGGTGTTTTGTGGGATATCAAACCAAAGATGGAAGTGACGAAAATCAATATAAATGGGAAAAATATTATATTGGTAAAACCGCAAACATTTATGAATACTTCTGGCCAGGTAATTCCTTTTTTGCAAAAGCAGGGAATCAAGGCGGAAAACATTTTGGTAGTGCATGATGAGCTAGAGTTTCCTTTTGGTAAAGTTAAAATTCGCCAAGGGGGGAGTGCTCGTGGACACAATGGGTTACGTTCGATAATTCAAGGATGTGGAAAGGATTTTGTAAGGCTGCGGTTTGGTATTGGCCGGCCTCCCATTAAGGTAATGGTCGGGAATTATGTATTGCAAAATTTTTCAGAGCCATCTGGTCAAATAGAAGAATTAATTGATGAATCAGCCGACATGATAGAAGCTCTTTTTTCTGAAAATTAATTTTTGTAGCTTATTCTTTTACTGTTTCATCAAAATGTTTTTGTAGTAATGCCCGAAGTCTTTCCTTGTTCCAATCAATAACTTTTGTTTTGCAGGCTGTTTCCATAAATCCAGGAGGTTCATAATTTGGGCTGTCTTTGCTAAATCGTGGCACGGCGTGGACATGTAAATGTTCCGGTATAGATGCTCCGCCAGCTTTGCCGACATTGATACCGATATTTGCTCCATCTGCATGTAATGCTTTTTTGTAAATCTCAAATATAAGCTCAATAAGCTTTAAGAGCTCAAGTCGTTCTTCGAGTGTAAGATCAGTGATAAAAGGTATATGTCTTTTGGACGATATAAGGAGATGCCCCTTGTTATAGGGAAATCCTGCTAGAATTACATTATGATGTTCGCAGCTTTTAATTAGATCATTTTCTTTGGCTTTTTTTGTATTATTTGCTTTGCAAAAAAAACATTCTTTGAGCTTTTGTTTTTCTGTTTTTTCTTTTTGTTTTTCAAGAAGATAATTTTCTCTTTCTGGTGCATATACAAATGATTTTGCGGGAAGACTTTTATCTATGTAGTCTGAAAATAAAAGGGTTGACTGTAGGATTGTTGTAATTAATACTATTTTTTTCGGTATGTTTTGCATAAACTTCCCTTTTTAATTTAATTAATTAAGCATATGCTTTGCAGAAAGATGTAACTTTTTCAATAACAATATGTGTTGGTTCTTCGCTTTGCATTCCGGCCCTTATAGCATGTCCTCCACCCGTGGTGTTACCAATATGTTTGGCAAGAGATTTTGCCAATAGATTAGCGTTTGTTTTTTTTGTTCTAATGGATAACGTTGTTTTTATTACACTTTTAGTAGTTATCGCTGGTTCTCTTATAAGAATAATAATATCTGTCTTTAATCTAGCATTGAGGAAATTAACAAGGCCTTCAATGCAAGACATTTGTAAGTTTTCAAGGTCATCTTGTGTTATATAGGTCCATGCAATAGTTTTGTTTTTATTATCCTTTACTCTTTTTAAAAGTTTTCCCCAAAGATTAATTTCTTGAGCGTTTTTATCTGCAAGATATTCCTGTTGTAATTCATAAAAATTAATATCAGCTTTGGTGATCTCGCTAACCACTCTGAATGTACTTGGGTGAGTTGCTTGATTGCGTAAGACATTTGTATCGGTCAATATGCCATATAATAAGACTTCCAAGATCTCCTTACTTATCATCTGTGGATTCCAAAGTTTCATTATTTCATAAAGGACCTCACAACAACTTGATGCGTCTTTTACAACAAAATTATATATGCCGTAAAACTCGTTTGATCCATGATGATCAATGTTAATAACAGGGGTGTTGGGAAAGTGTTTTTTAAATGGATAAATGCGGGCATAATTAGCTGTATCACATGCGATGAGTAAATCTGGATGTTGTTCGTGTTTATTGATGTAATATTTTTTTGGTAATTTTTTGACTGGTACATTAATAGCATTTGGATAGATTACTTCAATTTCTTTTCCCATAGATTCGAGGTAGATTGACAGGGCTGTTGTCGATGATATGGCATCGCCATCAGGTTTGTGATGGCCTAAAAGGGTAATTTTTTTTGCATTATTAATCATAGACCAAGTTGCTTCAAGGTTATGCATATTGTTTTGGAGATAATGTACGATACTTACTTCTTGTGTGATTGGATATGAGGTATTATGTAAAAATAGGGTGATGAATGATAAAAGAAATAGGCGCTTATACATATACGGATCCTTTTTTGCTAGAAAATGTAATGATCTTTATTTTACCATAAAAATAAGGTTTATGAATGAAAAAAGCAATAAAAATTCATTGTTGTATTTTCCTATAAGACAAAAAGGCCTGCAAAATGCAGACCTTTTATAAGTCATTTTTAAAATTGTTTATTTTTGTTCTTTTACCCATGCAATAATAGAATCTTGTAACTCTTTATCAATAGCTGTAGGGCCACCGCCTTGGATAGTCGTTAGCGAGCCTCCTCCTCTGAGATTGTGTTTATCTTTAATAAATTGCGAGAAGTGTTTCATATTGATTCGTGCGGCGTGTTCTTTTGCGATAGTTGAAATAAAGAGAGCTTTTCCATTGCTATTGCTTGTCATAAAGTAAAAACCTGGTGTTTTTTGCATTAACGTATTGGTAATAGTTTTCATTTCATCATGTGATGCGTTCTCAAGTGTGAGGATAAGGGTTGGAACGCCATTTATTTCTGTTATTTGTTCTTGCCAAACGGAGATATTATCTTTAAGAGCCTGTTTTTTAAAAGCTTTGATTTCGGTTTGCAGCTTTTTCAGCTGTTCTTTTTGTTTTTCAAACATTTCTAGTACTTGATTTCGTTGTACCTTAAATTCTTGGCTTAATGTTTTTACGGTGTTAAAGCAGTCCTGGAAGAGCTCTACAGCTTTTGGCCCAGTAACGGCAAAGATTCTCCGGTGTCCTGCTGATAGGGCGGTAACTTCAGTAATTTTAAAACTGCCGATTTCACCTGTTTGCTTCACATGGGTACCACCGCACAGTTCTGAAGAAAAATCTTCAACCTGTACAATTCTAACATTATCATGGTCATATTTGTCGCCAAAAAAGGCCGTAACACCTTTTTCTATAGCATTTTTATACGTTGAACTTTTTGTGCAAACGTCGATGTTTTCCATGATTTTTTGGTTTACCAACTCTTCAACCTGTTGTATTTGCTGAAGGCTAAGGTTTTCATGATAACTAAAGTCAAAGCGTAAATAATCAGGGCATACGTAGGATCCTGATTGCTTTATTTGTTTGCCAAATAGTTGTACGAGAGCTGACTGTAATAGGTGGGTTGCCGTGTGGTTTTTCATGCTTTCTGTGCGTAGATTTTTATTAACAATAAGTGTTACTTTATCTCCACTTTTTATGTTTTTCGGTGATTTTATCTTCATCCCGATTGCATTGTCGAAAAACTCTACGTCAAGTAGTTTGGTTTTTACATCGCCTATTTGTATCCAGCCTTCATCTTTAACTTGTCCACCTCCAACAATGTAGAATGGAGATTTTTTTGTGACAATCCAACATTCTTTTCCTGCTGCAAGTTGACCAATAGCTTTATCTTCACATATAATTGCGGTAATTTCAGATTCTGTTTTGAGTTCTTGATAGCCGGTAAAATCTGTTTTTATATTTTCATCGAGTTGTACCTTTGGTGCTTCTTCAATTTTTTTGCCTGATTGCGCTTGTTGTTTTTCCATTTCTTTTTCAAAGCCTTGTGTGTCTACCGCATAGTCTCTTTCTTTTGCCATAGCGATAGTGAGTTCAAGGGGGAAACCGTATGTATCATATAGTCTAAATGCTTGTGGTCCTGTTATAAGTCTATCTTTTTTATTTTTTTCAAAATATTCTTCCAGGATGCTTTTCCCGCGAATAAGATTAGCAGAGAATTTTTCTATTTCACTTTTTAAGACTTTTTTAACCAGTTCTTGGTTTGTTTTTAATTCAGGGTATACATCTTCCATCGTGACAACAACAGCTGAAACGAGTTCGGGAAAAATTATTTTATCGGTTAGTTTTTGAGAAAAGAGTGCTGCTCGACGAATAATTTTTCTCAATACATATCCTCGTCCTTCATTGGATGGTGCGCAGCCATCAGAGATTAGGAAGGTTGATGCGCGAATATGGTCAGAAAGTACGTGAAATGCTGCCTTGAGTTCCGCGTTAGATTTTTCATAGGACACCTCACTTAGAAGTTCTATTTTGTAAATGATATCAGAAAATAGATCTGTTTCAAAAACCGAATCCTTTTCTTGCACAACCATACAAAGTCTTTCTAGTCCCATGCCGGTATCAACACCCGTTTGTCCAAGCGGGATGTCTGTACCATCTTTTTGACGGTTAAACTGCATAAAGACAAGGTTCCATATCTCAACAAATCGCTCACAATCACATTCTGGTCCACAGTTAGATTGTTTGCAGCCAATATCTTTTCCTTGGTCAAGATGTATTTCTGTGCATGGTCCGCAAGGTCCTGTATCTCCCATTTGCCAGAAGTTATCTGCAGCTCCAAGGCGATGAATTTTATCTTTTGAAACGCCGATCATGTTAAGCCAAAGGTCATAGGACTCATTGTCTGTTGTAAAAACGGATGTATGCAGTTTTTCTACGGGTAATTTCATATCTTTGGTAAGAAAGTCCCATGCAAATTGTATTGCATCTTTTTTAAAATAATCACCAAACGAGAAGTTTCCCATCATCTCAAAGAATGTAAGGTGTCGTTTTGTAAAGCCGACATTATCAAGGTCGTTGTGCTTTCCACCAGCTCGCATACATTTCTGGATTGATGTTGCGCGAGTATAGCTACGCTTTTCTTTTCCCAGAAAAACATCCTTGAATTGGTTCATTCCAGCATTTGCAAAAAGTAATGTAGGATCTTGTGCGGGTATCAATGATGAGCTAGGAACTTTTTCATGACCACGTTCAATAAAAAAGTCGAAAAATTTCTTCCGTATTTCTTGCGATTTCATTGATACCCTTATTGATATAAATTAACAATATTTTTAATTACAATAACCTTAATAGAATACATTTTTTGTTGCAAAAAAGCAATTGTGCGGCTTTTTGCCTTACCATATTTTTCCATTTTGTCGATTGTTTTTCGAGTAGGTGCTTTGTGAATTTTATATTGCGAGGTTTTTTTTAATAATCCTTATCGGTAGAATGATTGTGTTTTGGGTGCAGTGATTTAAGTTCTCTATCGGTGTTACTTGATTGGTAGAGTATTGTCCTGTTTTTACTTGGATTGTTGAAGATGTTTCTGAGGTTGTATTTTGCTTTCTCGCTTGTGCTAATACAATCCTTTTGTTCTGCTGCGGTACGTAAAAAACGTATGCCTTTTGTCGGGTTTTTAGCAAAGTGCTTTGATGCGCCTGACATATGTAAAAGGCCTAGGGTATGAGCGGTTTTTGCTTTTACAACTTTATTAATCTCTTGGTTCAAGGTTTTTTGAAAGTAGTAATATGCTTTTTCATGACTAGGTTGTATAATACCAAAGAGGTGCAATTTTCCTAATAAATATTTTGCTCTGTATCCAGTTGATGTATTGGCCTGCTCAATGGCCTGGAGGCATTTTAGGCCGCTTTGATAATGCTTTTTTTCTATATATACTTTTGCCATATCATACATTGCCTCCGCATAATAAGGAAAGCAAAACGGTTTCTTTGATTTGAAGGCTTGCTTTTTTATTTTTTGGAGTCTTGATAGAGCGTCGTCAAACTTTTTTTCAAGAAAATCATGTTGTGCGTTCTGAAAGATCTCCTGAGTCATTTTTTTTAGCATTTCCTTGAGAACTTTTATTCGTTCTTGTGTTGCCGAGAGGTCTTTTTGCTTTTGCATTCTATTTGCAAAAAAGGTTAGAAAGTGTATTGTTTCCTGAAGATTTTCTATACTTTCAAATGAACTCATTATGTCTGTATCTATTCTTAGGCCAAGGGAAAAGTTTTTGTGTGCTTTCTCAAATTCTTTTTCATCTAAAGGGCGTAGCTTTTCTTGTGTTGAAAGATGTGATGCTATAAAGGGTATAGACATTAATTTTAACATATTTTCAAGTATCATGCTTGCGAGCTCATGTCGTATGAAGCTTTTTATAAAGTGAACAGGCACATTTTGTTTTTCTAGTTCTTCAGTATAAATGTATATAGTTTTGCTTTTTAAGCAGTGCATACTAAATGCAGGGTTTGCTCCTGCATTTTTTGTGTTTACAATAGTTATAATGCCAAGTTTTTTTGTAGAAATGATTATTTTTTTATTTCCTTGATTTTCTTTTATGTGGCTATCTCCCAAGAAGTTTTTAATGTTTTCTTGAGAGAATAATGCATGTATATCGAGTATAACGGTTTCATCAAACGGTTTATTACGTATCGTTTTAGGTTTGATTGCTTGTTTTTTAAATTGTATCTTGAATAGGTCTATGAGGGTTTTAAATTTTATTTCATCTATAAAGAGCCAATAACGAATATCTTCTTGCCTTTTGTTAAGGGTTGTCGAGGAAGCTTTTCTAAATTGTTCGAATGTTGTTTTAGGTTTTTCTGGAGTGGACATGCCATATATGTTTATTATGGTGAATATACACGATAATAGTAATGTGTTTTTTCTCATTTTTCTTATCCCTAACTATTGTTTTTAACCACTAGCTTTTTTATAAAAAATAGTATGTGTTTATCAATTCTTTTTATTTGCATTATATAGTATGTTTTGCTTTCTTTTTTTTCCGATTAAGTTCTTCATAGTCTTTATCTTCTATTTCATCTCGCGTTCGTTTGTGTCCTGTTTTGGTGTCGATCTTTGGGGTTTCTTCTTTTAGATTTATATTATATATTGCGGCAATGTGATCGATAAATATTTTGCTTTTTTCTTTAATGATAGCATTGTGATTTTGAAGATAAGTTGTGCAAAATAAATGAAACGCCTTAAGGTCGTTGTGTTTGTCCTGTCCATTGCTACAGTATATTTTCCCTAGCATGTATTTTGCTTGTATGGATGTATCTACATCTAAGCTTTCTGCAACTTTTATTATATGGCAGAGTGCTGTTTGATGGTTGTTTTCATTTTCAGTATTTAATAGATCTTTTGATATGTTCAATATACATTGTAATGACTTTTTGTAGAAGGGATAATCGGCGAGTTTGATTTTTTCAGCCTTAGCAATTATGGTTGTAAAATATTCTAATGCTTTATCAGAATTTTTCTTTTCTAGGTATTGTAATCCTTTTTGGTAAAAGGCTTTTATTTCGGGCAGTGTAGTTTCTTCAAGTTTTTTATCTAATATTTTACCGATATAATCTAGTCTGGTAAGTGTTGCCGGGTGAGTTTTGCCGTTATGTGAAAAATCAAATACGCTATCTTCTTGTTTTAATTTTTCTATTTCTTGATCTATGCGTTGCAAAATATTGTTATTTTGGAATTCAAAAATTAAATCAGGAGAAAATTGCGCAAATATTCTTCCTTCATTTGCTAATTCTACATCATCAAATATGGCCACAATATCAGCTTCTATTTCTGTTGCCTTATCTAAGTATTCTATATGTCCTTTTATATTTTCTAATTTATTTTTTATACGATTTTCATTTTCTGTAAATCCAGAATATATATTAGATTTATCTTCAAACAGGCTCAAAAGGTCTTGTGCATCTGCAGGCAGGTTTTTTAATGAATGTTGGATTGTTTCAAGATTAAGTGCTTCTAATGTCTTGTCTAGTTTTTTTTCTATTTCTATATCTAGGATTGCTCTTAATAAGTTGTGCCCTAAGATGATATGTGCAAGCTCATGGCATATGATAAATTTTATACAGTACATATAATATGATTCCGGATGCAAACACTTCTCTTGATTTATTTCTATAGTGTTTGCTCTTGTTGTTCCGATACTTTGGGAGAGGCTGTTGATAACTCTTATTTGTTTTATTTTTTCTCCATAAGCATTTTCAAAATTTGTTTTTATTCTTATTTCATTCTTTTTTTCATAGATTTCAGTAACATTCAGGAGTTCTTTTATTTTTGTGTTTGATTGAAATATTTCATATATTTTGTTTTTGATTTCTGAGACAAAAGGTTCTTTGCTTTTATTTTTAAGCTTAATTTTGATTGGTTTTGCTTTTATTGTTTCTTTTATTTTATCCAACAAGCTTATTTTTGTTGTTCCAATTTCATGTAGAGCGACTAAGAGATGGTTTTCTGTATTTCTTTGTGCCTTGATTTTGGTCCAAGTATATATAGGCACTCCAGAAGGTTTCTGGTCAATCTTAAGATTTATCATGCAATGCATTGTATTGGTTGCCCAGATTGCGAACCAAAAGGCTAATAGGGAATGTGCACCATGCATGAATGCTTTTTTTATTTTCATTTTAACCTCTTATTGTTTTTATTGCTCTATAGTTAGTTTTCTTTTCTTTTTAATTCTTTTTTCTTCATTGATATCTCTATCTGTTTTGTCTAATATGGATCTTTTTCTTTTTTTTCCTGTTTTTCTATTAAGTTGTTGTATTTTTTTTTGAGCCCTTTTTTTGATGTTTTGATTTTCATTTTGCCTGGTCGCTTTTTCAAATAATTGCATACTTTTTTCTTTGTCAGGGGTGAGGCTGTTATTAATACCTTTTAGGTATGCTTTTGCGAGGTGATAGTTGGCATGTGCCGCGATGTTTGTATTGAATGTTTGATTAGCAAGGGTATTAAGTTGCTCAATGGCATTTTTTTTATCGGCTTGAATATGTCCTAATAATGTAATTTGTGTGGTATGAAAAAGGGATTTTGCATAAAATGGAAAATAAAAAGGTTGTATAAGGTCATTTGCTAAATGTGTTATCATTGTAAATGTTATATATGCATCTTCATATTTTTCTTGTTTTAGTGCACTAATACCGCTTTGATAGAGAGTGTTAGTTTCAGGGTGCAATTCTTCCAGCATAGCTTGTAAAATAAGCTCAAAATAATCACTTCTGATTGATGTGTCTGGATGTGTGGGATTATTATGTGAAAAATCATATACGTTTATTTTTTTCTTTGTATCGTTAATACATTTGAGTGATTGTACAAGATATGGTTGGTATTTGCCGATATTATCATAGGTTATCAGAATGTCTGGGGAGTAGAAGTGAAAAATTGTGGCTTGATTTATTAGTTCTATAGTGTTGAATATACTGAATATATCAGCAGCTATTTCGTTTGATTTATATAATGCTGTTGTTGCGTCTTTTAATTCTTGTAATACTTTGTTTTTTGTTTCGAGATCTATTGTTTCTGGGGCTATTTGTCCATCACTATTGAATATGCTATTTTTGCCTTCAAATAATGGTAGAAAGCTTATTGCGTCTAATGGAAGGCTTTCTATTTTATTTTGTACATGTCGGTGCTGTATAAGTTCCTGACATTTTTCTTGTATTAAGTCGTTTATAACGATTGATTCAATGGTATGACCCAAGATGAGGTGTGCTAATTCATGGGCTACAATAGCTTGTATGTTTTCTTTGCTATATTTCTCGTTTAATACATTTTTTTGATTTATTGCTATAACGCTATGATTTGCTCTTGCTGTAGAGGTATCATAGGAGTTTATTATTGATATATAGTTAATATGATGTTTGTACTTATTTTTAAAATTTGTCAGAATTACAATAGCATTATTGCTTTCAGTGATGGAGGAAAGCCTTATTTCTTTTTGGATTTCTTTGTTGTTTTGAAATAGGTCATATATGGCTTTTTTTATATATGGGCAAAAAGGTTCTTTTGCCTTTTTCATTTTTGATGGGCGATATTGTATATTAATAGCAGCGAGTTTAAAGGTATTCTCATTTTCTTTAAGTTTGCTCAATAGATTCAAAAGGTGCTTTTGTTGGTTTTCAAGTGCAATATCCTTTGCCCAATCATATACTTGAATGCGAGATGGTCTTTTGTGGAGCTCAAGATCTATCATGCCAAGTATGTTTAAGGATAGGGTACTCAATATGCCTATATATATATAATTTTTTATTTTCATATAACCTCTACTTTATGTTTTTTAAGCGGATATTTTTTGAAACAATGATTTAGATTAAATAAAAAGCTAAAAATACGATTTTGGCGTATATAACCAAATTGTCCATTTAATACATGTTATGCTTAAAGTAATATATTTTATTTAAGCATAAAATAAGCTTTTTGTAAATACTTTTAAGTGTTTTAGGGGTGCTTGCTTCACATAGAAAGAATTTGTGGGTGATTGAAGGGTAAAAGTTTCTATTTATGTGGTTTTTCTATAGTATTAAATGCCTCTTTGAGTTGTTGATATATTTTTTCCATATCAAACGATATTACCTTTGTTTCTGCAATGGCAGGCATAAAGTTGGTATCTCCGTTCCATCGGGGTAAAACATGGATGTGAAGGTGTGCGGGAATGCCTGCACCAGCAACTTTTCCAAGATTTATACCAATATTTGTTCCTTCGTTTTTTAATGTTTTATTGAGTATCTCTGTGCAGAGACTTGTAACTTCTATCAGTTCTGCCCGCTCTTGGGGGGATAGCTTGTTGAGAGACCCTTCGTGTCTGTTTGGTATTACTAGTAGGTGTCCAGCATTATACGGGTATTTGTTCATCATCACGTATGAATGGTCAAATTTTTTAAGTATAAGGTGTTTTGTGTTATTTGTATCTTTATATATTTTACAAAATATACATTGATTTTTAGGTGTATTTTCATGCTTTGAGTCGCTATTTTCATTTCCCGCATAGCCTGAGCGCCATGGGGCGTATAATTGTTTCATAATTGAACTCCGTATTAATACATTGATTGTATTTCTTTTCTATATCATACTTTTATTGAAGATAAAGAAAAATGTAATTTTAAAAATGGCGTTGCATATGAAAAAATATAAAATTATTGTCGCATATGATGGCACAGATTATTGTGGCTGGCAGAAGCAAGCATGTGTTCCATCAATTACACAAAGTCTAGAGGATACGTTTTTAGTTGTTTTTGATAAGAAAATTTCAATTACAGGTGTTTCAAGAACCGATGGAGGGGTTCATGCTATGGGGCAGGTAGCGTCGTTTAGGATTGATTTTGATGTCAATACGCGAAAGATGTTTCAGGCATGGAATAATATGTTGCCGCCAGATATTGTTATACGCAAGTTAGAGCTTGTGAATCAAAATTTTAACATCCATAAAAATGTAGCGGAAAAAACTTATTATTATCATTTTTTTACAAAAAGACCGCTTCCATTTGTACAAAGATATGGATGGTTTTACCGATATCCGATAGATTTACAAAAGTTGCAAAAGTCTCTGGATACGTTTGTTGGGACGTATGATTTCAGATCGTTTTGTACCGGTAATGCGCATGAGGATACGACAAGAACTATACAAACTATTTCATTGGAGTATATAAAAAGGTATAATATATATAGAATCATAGTGAAGGGGCCAAGATTTTTGAGATATATGATTAGGAGACTTGTTGGTGCGAGTATCGAAGTGGCCTCACGAAGCAACATAGATGTTGCGTATTTGAAAGAAGTTTTGGAGGAAAAAAATCCTGAACAGACATTGCCAAATGCACCTTCGAAGGGGTTGATGTTGTATAGGGTGAAATACAAGCTATAAGGGGGAAGAATGTTTAGATTAGGACGATCTAAGTGGCTGAACTTCATGTTGTGGTTAGTTCTTTTTGGTGGTGTGACTGCGGGATTGATCTATTATTTGTCATTAGAAAAAGGTCCTATTTATGAATATGATGCCAAGCGAGATAAAAAGGATATTCTTTCGTTGTTTGATGCAAATTGGTATTGGCTTATTAATGTTCCTAGAGGGCATTATTCGCCCGAGTTCACCTTTAAGTATAAAACCCCCAAACGGGACCCCCGTTATTTTGGTAAGTTAATTATAAAAGTTTTGAGAGAAAACAATGAATTTGTAGGTTTTACCGCTTATTACAAAGTAAGTTTTTACAAAGGACAGTTTCTTTTCTTGGCCGTTGATAAGGCTTTTAGGGGGAAGGGGGTTGGAACAAAGCTTGCTCGTTATGCCGTTGAAGATCTTTTCAAGCGGGGATGTTCAGTTGTTTTTTTATGGACCAGACCAAACAATCCTGCGCGATTTCTTTATAAAAAACTAGGATTTAAAAAAAAGAAAATTGATGGTGAACTTGTATATTTTTCTGTAACAAAAGATGAATATTATAAAGCGAAAAAGGAAGTAGAGCAGCGCAAAAAAGGAGCTGCGGAGAAAAAATGAAAAAGTGTTTGTTGGTTTTGTTTTTTCTCATGATTAGTTTTCGTCTTGTCTGTATGGATCAAAAAAGAATTAAATTAAAAAAGAAAATTAACCATTTAATAGCGGTTGATCATCAGAATATAGGAAGAGCGTTGCCTTTTTCCGTGACTCCTCCCTCTGATCAAGAGATTATAGATGAGCTTGCCCTGAAGATAAGTGAAGGTGAGGTAGATGCAATGCTAAATGATGATATGGCAGGTCTGTTTAGAGCCCAAAAAAGCACTATTAATGCAGTACCGTGCTCAGGTAGCCCGTGCAAATAAGGAGTTTGTTATGATGAAAAACGCTTCGATTTCGGTTGTTACATTGACTTTGTTGTCGTCTCTTTTTTTATGGTTTACCTAATATAAATTTTCTTTATCGGGGGTCTCTATACAAAAGGATTTTCTTTTTGTTTTGTCTTATTATTGAGTTTCATTATTTTTTTTTGCTACCTTTTGTGTTGCTTACTGTTTTTGTAATGTTTATTAAAAGGTTTAGCATATGAAAAAAAGTGTTTTATGTATTTGGTTTATTGTTATTATTTCATGTAATGTGTCATGTATGCATTTAGCAACTTTATATCAGCAAGATTTTCAAGACAAACAAAAGAGAAGAGAAATGGTGGAAAAGATTGAAGTGCAATGGAGCGAGGAACATGTACAGGTAGCAAGGCTTAAATCTGAAATACTCAAAAGAGTGTATGGTCTGCCTAAAGAAGAAAAAGACAGGCTTGTGTACCTTGCTCAATTTAAAAAACGGTGTTCTTTTGTTGCGAGAGACTTAAACAAAGAGGGGAAAGTCGTAGCCGATCTTTCTAATAGAGATTTGGCTGAAAAAATAGTGGATGTTGGTGTGACAGATTATTTAGGATTAGCTTTTGGTGGCGTGGTGGCGTTAGGGGTTATTTTTTTAGTGATATGTTCCCAAATATTTGGATGAGCTTAAAAATCAGCATATTTTATTTTTGGTGAAGGTGCATAGATAAAGCATGATGATGCTTTTGCATAAAAATGAGACAAATCTGTATTTATCTTGTTTTGTAATTTTTTTCTTTTTATTTTGCCGTTAAAATACTGGATAACCTTATCTGTTCCAACAGCTTTATTGAATAGTTTAGAAAATACAAACGTAACCCCAGCGTTTTGAAAAAAACCAATTATATTCATAAGCAGATTGAAAGAGGATTGTCGTATGAGCTTGTCCGAGTTTAATATTTGCAAACCACTAAAGCTTTTTTTTCCCTTGCGGCATCGATAGAAGGTTGTATCTATGCCGTATAACTCTTTTAATATTTCATGAAGTTCTTTCCATTTTTGTATTTGAAATGGTGTGCTGTCAGGAAGTAGAATATATTGAAATGCTTTGTTGGTACCTACACCAGTGTAAAAAGGTCTTACTTCGCCTAGTAACCCTAAAAGGCTGTAGCCATGACAAGAATGTATATTTTTTATATTGGGAGAGAGAGGGGCGATGAATACATTTTGTGTTGGCATTTTTCGATCATATTTTTTCATAGGAACAATGAAAAGCTTTGCAGGTTTTTTAAGGATATACTTGTTATAATAGCGAGCAAGTTCTCCTATAGTCATTCCATATCTCAATGGAATGGGGGCATAGGATATTGCAGATTTGAGTTCTGGTTCTACGAGTGGCCCTTCCATGAATGGTCCAAGTAGGTTTGGGCGGTCAAAGATGACAACTTTTTTTCCATGTTTTCTAGCAGTATCCATTGTTTGAAACATAGTCGTTATGTACGTGTAGTGACGCATTCCACAATCTTGCATGTCAAAAAACAACACATCTATATGTTCTATATTTTTTTTTGTTAGGCCCTTTGTTTTTCCTGTGCCATAGAGACTTATAATAGGAATATGTGTTTTCTTATCTGTTGAATCAGAGACATCTTTTCCTGCGAGTGTCTTTCCTGCTATTCCATGTTCAGGAGCAAATATTTTTTTTATTTGTACCCCTTTATTTATTAAAATGTCTATACTTCTTTTTCCTTGGCTGCTTTTTCCTGTTTGATTTGTTACAATTGCAGCTGCATATTCTATATTTTTTCCAGATTTTGATAAACTTTGCAAGAATTGTTTAGAAACATTTTCTATGCCGAGCTTAAATTGGGAGGGTGTGGCATAGGTATCGGTGTGAAGGTATAACATAAAGAGTCGGGGGAGTAGGAATACAATCAAAAATAAAAAGAAAACTTTAGCTACAGAAAAGATATAATTGAATACTTTTCGAGCCCCCCTAAACATGTTACTTCCTTTGATTTAATTAGACTTTTACTCATAAAAATTTAGCCCTTTCCTTCTAGTTTTATCGTAACAATGCGGAAATTTTTATAGCAAGAAGTTTTTAAAAATTTTTAAAAGAAAAGTTGTTTAGGAAGTTTTTGTTGTTAATTTATATTTTGGTTTTTTGTTTTTTTCTTGGGGGCTGCCCTCCTAATTCTTTGTGGCCGTTGTTTTCTTGTTGATCAATCTCATAGGTTCTTTTTCTTTTTTTGTTTTCTTTTAATGGAACTCTATCTCTTGTATTGTCATTGTATATTACAAGAAGGTCTATTCCTGTCTCTTTTTTTTGTATTGTAAGATTTTTAAAGGTCTTTTTAAGGTCTGGCATGTATCTTTTTTTCGTGCGCATGTCAATGAGTTGCAGTTTGTTTTTTTTATTGAGGGATCCGATAAAGTTTGTATTTAAAACAAAGGTATATATAGGTATATCTTCTTCATATAAGGAGTGATATACTCTTTTGTTTTTTGTAAGGTCAAATACGTCTAGATGCTTTTTGTTGTATTGTAGACAAGCAAATCTATTATCTTGAATTACTACTTTATCCATATTTTTTGCTATGAAGGGATATGTGTTTTGTGTTTTTAGGTCTATTATGTTAAATATATTATTCTGATGTTTTATTTGTAAAAATCTGTCATTTGTGATGTCTACGGTAAAGGTATCTGTTTGGACTGGAGTTAACCAGGCATTCATTGTTTCTATATTAATGATGTGTAATTCATTATCTTCATATAAGATACACAGATATTTATTTTGTAATATGCTGGTAAATGCAAGTTGGGGGTTATTGTGCGTTTTTTTTATCTTTTTTAGTATCTTGATTTTTACTGAAGGCTTTTGGTTGTCTTGTAGATTATAAAGAATAACTTTATCTGTATTATCTACATGATGAAAGAGAAATGTATCACTTAAGATCTTTATATATTGAGGATTGTTCGTATGGTTTGGTATTAATGGTAAGTGTCTTGTTTTTAGTATGTGTTTTATATCAACGACTTGTAGTTCATTATCTTCATAGAGTAAAGTTAAAAGTCTTTTGTTTTTTATGTTAGCGGTGATTATTTGTTTTCTTTTTGTAGGGACTTGTAGTATGTTTTTGCCAACTTCTAAGTCAAAGAGAGTGATGAAGTCTTGTTTGCCAACATAATATTTAAAAATATATCTTTGATTCAAAAGTCCTCTATGGCTTAGACTATTTTCGGTTTGTATTTGAGGGTTATATAATATATTTTTTTCCAGATCAATAATTTCTTCTGTATTATGTTCATATTGTATAATAATATATCTATTTTTTTCTAAGGATATGTTCCGGATATTATGTTCCTTTTGTTTTGTAATATATAAATGTTTTAGGTGAAAGGTGCCTGATTTTAGCGTTACCATGTCAACAAGCTCAATATTTTTATCTTGAGATATAATAAATGTGAATCTATTTGCTAAGATGTGAGAAGAAACTATTCTTTTTATATGCAAAGGTATCTGATATCTTTTGTCTTTTGGAATAATATAAATGTCCATTTTATTTTCGTTTTCATATATGGTTTGTATAAACGTATCATGTGAGGGGATAACGGTTTTTATTTTTTCTGGTTCGGCTTTGAAGGTTATCATTTGGCGCGTTTGTTTGTTATATAGTGATGACTTTATTTCATTATCATTTTTAATAAAAAATAGGTCCCCAAATCGTTCATAGTAATAATTATTTTCTATTTCAACGTTTTCTATGCGATGATGTTCGTTATAATCTTGTAGGCTTATTAATTGGAGTCCCTTTGCATATAGAATTGCAGCGTATTCATCATCATATACGTGTATACTTCTTATAAAATTATCAGGTGAAACTCTTATTCGTGGTCGTATATTTGTGTTTTCTACATCAATAATTTCAAAAAAATTTTTATAATATACAACAAGATATTTGTCATTTTTCATTTCTATGTGTTCAATAGGATCTTCGTAGGTGGGGGGTATTTCAGATATTTTTTTTTCAAAAAGATTGCAAAATAGTAACGTGTTATCTTCACATTGGTAATAGCACGATGTATTGGAAAGTTTTTGAACATCTATGATTTTTTTATTTGGTAGTTGTTGCATAGAGGTTGTATGATTTTCAAGGTCAGAGATTTGTAACGTATTGCCTTTGTATAATATGGTGACAAATCTTTTTCCTATAAATTCTAAATATAGTATTTCTTTGTGGGGTCTGGGTATATTATAAGTTTCGTGTGTTCGCGTAACAAAAAAGTCAGCTTGGTTGAAGTTTTTGTATTGGAAAAAAATAAAATCTTTTCTTATTTCGGGGGCAAGCGGTGTGTCTAGTAGTTGAGCTTTATATGTTTCGTGTCTATTGTCTATATTGAAAATTTCAATTTCTTTATCTGTATAGAGGTATAAAATGTATTTGTTATTACTTGTGGTAATTGCTTCGATCTCTTTTTTTTGTGCCTGTAACCAGTGTTGTTGATTGTTCTTTTTTGTATCAATGAGTAGGAATTTGTTTTGTGGGAAAAACAAGAAAAGATACCTTTCATTTCTTATGCTATAGTGTATTATTTCTTCGGGGCGGGGATCATAAGAAAAGCTGGTATTATTCTTGAGATGAAAGAAGGTAATTTCATTTTTATATTTTACAACAAAAAAGCCTTTCTTGATGTTTGTTTTTTTAATTTCTTGTGGTTTTAATGTGAAATGGTATGTTGCACGACTTTTTAAGTTAACTATTTCTGCTAGATGGTTTTCATATATAGCAATGACAAAGGGTGTTTTTTTGTGAGAAACAATATTTAGGTGTACCAGGCCTGTTCGTTGTAGTTGTGTAGAATATGTCTGATTGTATCCAAACAATTGAAGTTGGTAATTATCGTATATAACAAATAAAGATTTGTTATCTGTAAAGCCTGTTGTCGATATGTTTTTTTTTAGCAATTTTATTTTTTTAATGAAAGTGTTCTTGGTATTTGTTTTATAGATTGCGCCCGTATTATTTTCTAAAAAGAGACAAGCTATATCATTTTTCTTATCAAATAAGAATTGTTTTGCCTTATAGCCAATGTGCTTCAATATTACATCATTTTTCTTGTTCTGTAAGATTGTTTTATAGGTAGTATCGTTTTCTTTAATACACTGAAGCGTAAATATATCTTGTATATTGTGCACCTTATAAGGTGTAATGGTATACAAGATTCCACATCGGGTTGTATTGACTATATTAAAAGATAGAACGAGCAAGATAAGTAGATGCTTTAAAAAACGCATAATTGTCTCCTTTACGTTTTTTATGTAAAAAATTATATTTCAAGCTATATAGCAAACTTTCTTTTTTTCCTTTTTCTTTCCTCTTCTTCTGCGCCGCTTTCTCTCTTTCTTTTTCTGTTTAAGGTCAACTGTTTAACTATTATTTTCTTTTCATGCGCATAATTCATATGGAGATTTAGTGTTTTGCTTTTTCGCTCTATCCGGAGGTCTTGTAAGATACCGTTTAGTTTTGTCGTGTACGTTTGTTTGTTTAAAGCATCAAATAATTCTAAGGTATTTCCTTCTTTTATGCTTGAAATAAAGTTATTATTAAGAGCCATAGAAAATGGTGTGGGCTTACTTGTTTCAAAGAGTATTTCATTTGTTGGTAGATCTACAATTGTTTGTGTTTTATCTTTATATCGTATATCTATATAGGTGTCTTTTGTTATATACATTTTTATAATTTCTTTTTGCTTCACAGAGCAGGAGTATTGTCTGTTCTTTATTATATCAATAATGGTGAGCCTGTTGTTTTCATGTGCGAGGGAAAGATATCTTTTTTGCAACAAGTTTGCATTGAGTCTAACGTCCTTTTTCCTGAGTGGTTCTTGTGGTATTTGATATATAAGTTTTATTTCGGGTTTTTGGAGATTAATTAAGCGAACGCAACTTCCTTTTTCTCCCTGGAGATGCATGAATAAAAATTTGTTTTGGAATATTTTAAAAGAATATTTATATGTGTCGTCTAATGGTGTATTAAATTGAGGGATTTCATTTTGTATATCGACAATTTCTAATTCATTATCTTTATATCGTGTTATGAAGAATCTGTCATTTAATATGCCATGATGTTTAATCGGTTTCTTTTGTAATAAAAATATATGAGGATTTTTTGTACTTGTTGTTAGATCAAAAACATATGAAATAAGCCTGTCTGGTCTAAGATATGTAAAGAAAGCAAATCTGTTGTTTATAATCTTTGCCTGCAGGGGACCCTCCGTGGGAAGTTGTATTTCATATGCCTTTTGAGGGTCGTTTAGAGAGTAGATTTTTGTTTCCCCGCTGTTATATTGTAAGCAAAAAAAACTGTTATGTAGTATGCTCGTTGATATAATTTCTTTCTTTTTTAAAGGAATTAAGCATATTTGTTTTTGATTGAGTATGTCTGTAACTTCTAACATATTATTTTTATATGAAATAATAGCAAAATTATTTTTAATTTTTACGTCTTCAACATTATTTTGTTTTAGGTGAATAGTATATTTTTTATATTCTTGGGATGAATCAAAGATGTTGAGAGTATTTTGTTCATAGAAAAATACAAATAAATATCTCTGTTTTTTTGAGCGTATATCTTTAATATGCAAAGGTGATATATTTTTTAGAGGTTTTAACGTGCGAGTGTTGATGTTATATATAAAGATTTTATTGCTTTTATGATAGTGAATACAATATTCGTATTCATTTACTTTTATGTAGGTGTATTCTTTTTCTTTGAGATGAATTACATGTTCATTGCTAAGGTTATTGAGGTCAAATATTTGTAATGCTTGGTTGTAAGCAACCTCTACAGATCCACCCTCTTTTATATGAATATTTTGTAAGGTGATATTTTCTTTCGTAGAAATTATTGCTTTTTTTTGGGGGTCATATAGGTTGATTATCTCAAAGAATGAATCATTTATTACGACAAGATGATTGTTTTTTATTTCTATACCTGTAATTGTACCTTTTGTAAGTTGCAACTCGTGTTTTTGATTGTGTTTAATATCAAGAATATCGGCAGAATAGTCATCATATATAAAATAAAAGAATCTGTCTTTGCAGATACCAAATCTTTGTTGGTCCTTTTTTTGCAATATAGCCGTAGAACTTGTGTTGTTATGTATCTTGATTACATCTAAAAGAAGGTTTTTATGTGGATCTTTATATAATACTACAATGAATTTGTTTTTTTCTATTTTGACTTGGAAGATACTTCTGTTTGGGTGGGTTATTATTCTTTGTACCCGTTTTTCTTTTAAAAAAATAAGATCAGCAAAGCCACCGTTATAGTTGAATAATCCAAGATTGTGTTGAAACAGAGGGGCTTGAGCTAGTTTACTTTCGGGGAGGTTAAGCGTTGCTAATTTATCATGTAAACTTTCAAAGTCAAAAAGATCTCCCTTTACTTGGCCTTGAGGGGTGATATATATAACCAAAGGGAATCTGTTATTAAGTATATGGATATCTCGTATCACCAAATATTTAATGGGTAAAGTATATTTTTTGTTGCTTTGTAGCATGTCGACAATATCTATGTAGCGGCTCTTGATATAGGTTATAATGGCAAACCTTTGTTTTTTAATGCTTATATTTTGAGCCATATCTGGTTTAGGTATAATTGAAAATTGTGTACCCTTTTTAAGATTATGTATACATGCTTCGTTTTCTTCTTTGTAAAAAGTTTTTAAAAAGCCATTGCTTGCTTCTATACGCATTATTTGTTTTGGTTTTAGGTTTATAGTATATTTGACTTTTTGTTTTATATCATGAACACTTGCTTCTCCATCTTTATACACAAATAAACCGTAATAGCCTTTTTTAGTCGAGGCTGCTATAGTATGTATTTTTTTTTGCTCTATTTTATCTGTGTATACTCTAAGAGAATGAGCATCAAAAAATTGATACTCATTAGTAGTATATAGTATTAATAAGGATCCATTACGGGAGAAGACACAATATTTTACCGTATCTTTTTTAAGGGAGATTTTTGTTAAAAGGTTAAAGATTGGACCTGTTGTTTTATATATAAGGCCTTTTTTATTTGCGAGAAATATACAAATAAACTCTTTTTTTTTGTCTATAAAAATACGTTCAGGTTTACTTGACGTTCTCACTGATATTATTTGGTTTGTGTTATCTTTACTAAACAATAAAAATTCATATGTTTGTATATTTTGATTTAATCCATATATAAAATAAAAACCCCCCCCTATTGCATGTGTTTTGTTTATTTTCACCTTATATATGTTACCAAAGCATATGGATGATATGCCAAATGAGATAAGTATAGAAACAAAAAGGTGCCGTACTGTTTTATGGTACATGTTTTTCCCCTGAAATTTTGTGAAACTTTCTTCTAACTATTTAATTAACTATATTTTCGGGGTTGTTAATGTACTCTTTTTTTAGAGGAAGATGCATGTATTGTCTAGTCTTTTTTTGTTTTTCTTGTTTATTAACCTCCAACTAATATAAGAAAGATATATAGTTTTAGAATTTTTATTCCTAAAACTTATTTATAAGTATATATTATTTTCACATATTTTTCAAAGAGAATTTTAAGTTTTAAGTTGTTTCAAATTGAAATATTTCTTGTGCGCATCTATTTTCTTTTGATGTGAGGTTTTTGTGTATGGAGATATCTTATGTTATTGTCCGGTTTGTTCTTTGAGGACTTCTTTTGGGGGTAGGTGTGAGCTTTGGGTTGTGTCTTTAAAAGGATATTTCGCCGCTTGTTCTTCTATATTTGACAATTTTTCAAATGAATTCTAAGGTGGAAGTATATTCTGAGGACGGGTAATATTTGTAAAAAATGGTTAAAGGTTATTCTTGAGTGAGGAGTTAAAGGGGATGCGTAAAACAATTTTATTGCGGCTATCAGTATTAATTTCAGTCTGTTTTTTGTTGATTAATTATGCCAATCTTTCATTTTCAATGTATGGAGGTTTATCGGGACAACAATTAAAGATTAATTTATTTAAAATAAATAGCCAAAATTATCGTGAAGTTTCTACATTTATTCACCAAGGATTTAGAGAATATGATACTGCAAAGAAAGGATTTGCGGGTAACGTTGGTTTTCCTTCCTTGTACGGGAATCGTAATCCTGTGCAGCTTGAGGGAGCCAATTGGTGGGGTGGAATTTCGATTGGATATATGCGTGTTTATTTACAAATTCAAAAAAAGGCTCAGGCTTGTGTGCTTTCATATATTTTTGACTATAAAAGAAAGTATAAGTGTTCTTTTGTGAGGTTAGGGACTTTTTGTGAAGCACAAAAAAATTTTTTTGAATCAATAGGATTTGAGGTTGAGTTTGCAAGAAAAGGGTATGATCAGGACAAGACGTATTATTATCTTAGGTGTGATAATGATAGGTATAAAGATCCAAGACAGCCTTTTGTCGGAGTGCTAAAAAGTGAGGCCGGTGATCCAAAGGCTTATAAAATTGGCTATATTTTAAAAGAAGGTCCTTTATTGGTGGGTGCTATAGAGGCAAGGGTTTGCTTAGGGTGTTTACACATTTTGAATATATGCATTAAAAAAGAGTATCGAAAAAGAGGTTTTGGAAAGAAGTTAATAGAAAAAGTTCTAGAAGATGGCAAAAGATATAGGTGTCGATTTGCTATTCTTGAAACCTTTGACTATATGGCGCCAGGTTTTTATAAAAAATTAGGTTTTAAAGTGGATTTCATGAGGAAAGGATATTGGGCAAATGTTGAGCAGTATTGTATGAGTAAAAAGATATCATAAGAAAAATGCTTATTTTTTTGTCTTATCAAGGAGGTTGTTGATATTAGATTAAGCGGCATTAGTTTCAAATGGAAAACTCTATATGTAAAGTTTTGGTGGCTTTTTATGCGAAAAGGCCTTGTCTGCGAAGGCAATAGGGGTATTGTTAGAATGGCAAAACCCTTTCTTCTTGCTTGTGATTATTTATATTTGACAATTTTATCTGCATGCCCTATAATAGGAGTATATTCTAAAAATGGATGACAGTTGTAAAAACGGTTAAAATGCTATTTCTTAATGAGGGGTTATAAGGAATGCGCAAGATTATTTTCTTACGGGTATTATTTTTAATTGTCCTATCTTTTTTATTAGTTAATTATGCTAATTTTTCATTTTCAATGGATCGATCTCAGAGTCGATCTATAAGGCTTAAGCTTGTTAAAATGAATGATCAAAATTTTCGGCTAGGGTCAAAATTTATCTCCCAAGGTTTTAAAGAATATGATATTGAGGCAAAGGGATGCAAAGGTGATTGGGGCTTTCCTGGCTTAAATATTGATGTGGAGCATTGTAGGCCTATAATACGATTTGTAGGGGGGAATCTATGGAATGGTCTTTCAATTGGACATATGTTTATTCATTCAAAAGCACAAAAGCATTGTTCTTTTTTAGTTGGAGAGCCACAAGATTGTTTGCTTTCATATATTTTTAATTATAAGAGAGAGCATAAATGTTCTTTTGTGACGGTAAGGACTTTTTGTGAAGCACAAAAAAATTTTTTTGAGTCAATAGGATTTGATCTGGAATTTATAAGAAAAGGGTACGAGCAGGATAAGGTGTGTTATTACCTCAGGTGTGATCATGATACCCATAACGGTTCAGGGCAATTATTTGTAGGGGAGCTGCAAAATGAATCAAATCAAAAAGAAGCCTTTAAGATTGGCTATATTTTAAAAGATGGTTCATTAATGGTGGGGGTCATAGAGGCACGAGTTTGCCTTGGTTGTGTGCATATTCTTAATATTTTTATCAAGAAAGAGTATCGTAGAAAAGGCTTTGGCAAGCAGCTTATAGAAAAAGTTCTAGAAGAGGGTAAAAGGTACAAGTGTAGCTTTGCTATCCTTGAGACCTTTAATTATATGGCGCCAGGTTTTTATAAAAAATTGGGCTTTGAGGTTGATTTTATACGAAAAGGGTATGCTTTCGATATTGAACAGTCTTTTATGAGCAAAAAGTTATAATATATAAGATTATACGTAAAATCCCCGGTATAAAAACCGGGGACTTTTTTATGCTTTGTTATATCTTAGTGAAACATTAAAATCAACATCAAAGATACTGCTGACATCAATTTAATCAAGATGTTTAACGCAGGGCCTGATGTGTCTTTAAATGGATCTCCAACGGTATCACCAATCACAGCTGCCTTGTGAGCTGCCGAGCCTTTACCGCCAAAATGTCCTTCTTCAATATATTTTTTAGCATTATCCCAAGCTCCTCCGCCGTTGGCCATCATGAGGGCAAGGAGGACACCAACAACGGTTGCTCCAACCAAGAAGCCGCCTAATGTTTCTTTACCAAGTGTAAAGAATATGATAACAGGCGTTGCAATGGTTATAATTCCTGGGAGCATCATTTGTCTTAAGGAAGCCTGTGTGCTTATAGAAACGCATCGTTCATAGTCAGGCTTTGTGGTTCCTTCCATGATTCCTGGAATCTCTTTAAATTGTCTACGTACTTCCATGACCATATTCAATGCTGCATTGCCAACAGAACGCATGGTAAGAGAAGAAATAATAAACGGGATAACAGCACCAATAAATACACCGGTTAGGATAAATGGATCGAGGACGTCCAACATTTTTATATTTGCTTCTTGGGAGTATGCTGAAAATAATGCAATTGCTGCAAGTAGTGCAGACCCTATTGCAAATCCCTTACCCATAGCTGCAGTTGTGTTTCCAAGTGCATCTAGTTTATCGGTAATATCTCTAACTGGTTTTCCAAACCCTGCCATCTCAGCTATACCACCAGCATTGTCGGCGATTGGCCCGTACGCATCAACGGTCATAGTGATGCCAACAGTTGCAAGCATAGAAACTGCAGCTAAAGCAACTCCAAAAAGGCCTCCGCCAAATTTGAATGCAAATAGTACAGAAAAGGCAAGTAAAATGACTGGAAGGGCTGTTGATTCCATTCCCAAAGATAATCCATAAATTAAGTTTGTTGCTGCTCCAGATTCAGAGCTTTTAGCAAGGCGCTTGATTGGGTTTCCTGCCGTGTAGTATTCAGTGATCCAGCCCACGATTAGTCCTGCTGTGCAGCCAAGTATAATGGCTATGAAGAGATTTAGATCCATTTTCATGAAATATAAAAATCCAAAGGCTGATCCCAAGAAGGTGACAACAGCAACATATGTTGAGCTATGCAACATTTTTGCGGGTTCAAATTTAAAAATAAGATTTGAAGCAAGTCCAAGCAAGGAGCTGCTAAGTCCAAGTGCTGCAAGTGCAATTGGAAGTAGCCAATAAAGTGTTTCACCCTTGTAGAAGGTTGTTGCCAAAATAATTGCAGATACCATTGCACCTACATAGGATTCATAAATATCAGCACCCATACCAGCTGTATCACCAACACAGTCCCCAACATTATCAGCAATAACAGCAGGGTTTCTTGGATCATCTTCTGGAATGCCGGCTTCAACTTTACCGACTAAGTCGGCGCCAACGTCAGCAGATTTGGTGTAAATTCCGCCGCCAACGCGAGCAAAGAATGCAACAAGGCTTCCACCAAGCCCAAAACTTATAAGGAGTGATACAAAGTCTGGTCTCCCTGAAAAGAGGTAAAAAATAGTGGTAAGCCCAAGTAATCCAAAGCTTGCTACGGCAAATCCCATAACGCCGCCACCAAAGAATGAAACTAAGAATGCAGCATGTTGCCCTTTTTCTTTTGCAGCCAATGTGGTTCTTACGTTTGCCTCAGTAGCGGCAAGCATACCAATGAAACCAGTTACCATAGAAACAAATGCACCTATTGCAAACAAAATTGCAGCCAAGATACCCATGACATAGCCGATTATGATTGCTACAATGGCTGCGAAAATTAAAATAATTTTATATTCTTCTTTTAAAAAGGCCATTGCCCCTTTTTTAATATAAGATGCGAGCTCTGCCGCTTTCTCATGTGTTACCGGTATCGACCGAATTTTTGATAATAAGAAAAAGACTACAGAGAGTCCCAGCAGGCCTATTCCTGCAAACAATAATAAAAAGTTATATATTGTCATATATACTCCGTATTTTTTTATATGGTTAAACAATAAAAACAACAATGTCCGATTTAATTATTTTAGCGCCTGCAAGGGTGCTTGTAAAGCCAGGTTGCCTTAATAGAAGAAGAAGCTACTTTAGTAATGTTTTTATTTGATTATTAGAAAATTTTATATTGAATTTTTCCTAGGCTTTGTTTAAAAGGGTAATTTTTTTGATTTTGTCGCTGCTATTTTTTATATAGAGGGTTTTTCCAAATGATTAATTCTTTATTGTCATACTCTGGATCTGAAAGTGAGGCTATATATTTACCGTTAGGGCAGAATGTAATTCGGCTTATTGGTTTTTTGTGCTCCTCTGTGTTGGTTATTTCTGTACTGCTTTCTGACATCAAATTAATATATTTGACATGTTTGTTTGATGAACGTGAAGTAAAAGCAACGGTATTTCCATCAGGGCTTAGGGCTATGCGAGTTATTTCTTCATCTATTATTATTTCTTTTAGTATCGTTGTCTTAGTATCTTCTATTTTTAATAACGTAATGATAGATGTGTTTGGTTTTATTTTATTTTTTTCAATTGTCATGAGGATATCAATACCCTTTATAGCTAAAAAAGCAACATGGGTACATGGGAACATGCAGGCATATGATGAAAGTTCTAATTGTGTAACTAAACGATTATTTTCTATATCTAAAATTTCTACAAAATAGGTTGCCTTTGGTCTTTTAGTTGAATAGTCTAATGTTCCAGCTTTTTTGAGCGCGATATATTTACCGCTGGGGCTATACATAGTGTGAATATAATTATCTTTTGTTGTCATGTTGATAGGTAGTTCTTTTTTTAGCTTTGTTGTATTTTCTTTTTTTATATATGTATAAATTTTTATATGATTTTTGGTTGCTATTGCAAATTCATTTTTTGGGGTGGGATTCCAACAAAAGCTATATGAGGTCTCTTCTTTTGTGTGGTCTCCTTGTATGATATCAGTTTCTCCTAATAGGTTGTTTTTACCTAACTGAATAAGCTGCCATTTCTTTTCAAGCAGGGGTGTTATTAGGGCGGTTAAGGCTTGGTGGCTGTGCTTACTTTGCTTTAGAAAATGCAAATCGGGAACATTGTGTGTATATTTTTGACATGTTCTCTCTTTTATGTCATAGGTTGTTATGTTGTTATTTTTTTGTAGGATAGATAGTGCATGATCAGATTCCCAGAAAAGATTTTTTCCTTTTATTGTATCTTTTTTTAGAATATAGGTTTGTTTCATAGGTTTGATGGAGATAAAGCAGCCTAATAGAATACCTGTGAGAATATATTTCCCATATAATTTTTTTATATTCATATCTGTACCTTTCATTGGAAAATTTCTAAAAATGAATATGTGACAGAAGGAACAAGTCCATTATTATTTGTTTATCATGTTTTGCGGGAAGAAGGTAAGCTCAAAATACCAGGAATAAGGTGTTTATACAAGGGCCTTAAAAATTTTTATATCTGTATTATTACCTAAGGTGATGGTAAAGCTTTGAAAGTCTGACAGATTTTCTTGTAAAAACTGAGCTCTCTCATGGTCATCTTCCGGCACCCATATAGCTTTTTGATCTTGTGGCGGTTGAAAAGTCGGATTTTTCCAAATAATGATGTTTTCATTTCTTTCTGCGCAAATGGCTCCTGCTATATATTTGTTGCAATGACTCAGTTGTAATCTATATATATCGTTTGGTCCGGTTATGGTTGCTTCGATTCTGTTTTTAGAGAGGTTAATAAATTGTATTTGTTTGCCTGCCCCTACGACTAAATAGTCACCGTGACGGTCTGTTGTCATTGCTTTGATATGTCCTATTGTTTTTTTTGTTTTTATTTTTTGTACCACATCATTTTCAATCTTATACGATGTAAGGTGTGCATAGGTTGTTTTTGCTGTTGGTTCTGGTATAAGTGTTTTTGCGGAAATAAGTATGTCTTGTGTCTTGTTGGGCATAAATAAGAAAAGCTCTTTTCGTATTTCTCCTGTAGCAATCTTTGCTATGATTTTTGTTTTTTCTATATTAATGAGTCTTATAAAGTTATCATGAGTCGTAAATGCTATATATTTTCCCGATGGGCTTAATTGTATAGTATGAGGGGGTAAATTGTGCGGAAGCGTGAATTTTTTCAGTAATGTTGTTAGGTTCTTTTTTGGGTCGCATAAAAAAACGTAAATAGTATAATTTATTGCTATAGTATATTTGTTTTTATGGTAGGCAATATGGGTAGATCCCAGTTGCTTTTATATTTCTGTATGAGCACCCCGTATCTTGGGAAATTTTATGGTCGAGCCTTGTATTGTTACTCGTGATATTTCGCATCCTCCATATAACGAGTCAAGTCTTTTAAAGCATGCAAGAGTTTTATTGTATGGATTATATTTTAATTCATTGCGAGGCATGCCACTTCTTATCGTGTGTGAGGCGTGACGATTGCCCCGAGTGATCTTTTTGCTGCGAATATGATAAGGAGTTAGGTCTTTGTGGCGTTTGCATGAAAATTGTTGTAATACAAATAATGTGGCATGAGGACCCCATTCCATAGGTGCATATTCAGTTTGTGCTTTGATTGTACCGACATAAAGCTGATTTTTTTTATATTGTTCACGTTTTTTTTGTTCTAGATACTTTTTTTGTTGATATCTAAGCATCATTGCTGATTTTCTTTTCATGCCATTAATGGGGGTAAATGGTATTGCACAAAAGAGTAAAAAGTACAGAATTATTGATTTTTTTATTATTTTCAAGATTATCTCCATTTAATATAGAATTTTTTATATGTATAATACAAATTTAATTGTAACAAAAAGCTGCTTTTATGCAAGTTGAGATGTTTTTTCTAAGAAGAAAAAAGCTTATTTAGAGGGTGCTTTGGGTGTTTTTTGCGCTTTGTGATGCTAGCAGGCTTTATTTTTTATATATTATATGATATTATAATAGAAATAAAGTCCTAAAAAAGGGCAAAATGAAGATTTGGAGGGTTCAAATCTGTTTTGAAGAAAATAATGTATTATTTCATATAAATGAGGGGTTTTTGATGAATGCAATTAAGGCTATATTAATAGGTATATGTGCAGGTCTTTTTTTTCAATGGTCATGCGCAATGGTTGTTGTAGCAAACACGTCCGATGACACAATCCGTATCAAAGTTTCTGATACGAGCAACCTTTTTTGGAAGGATTTGGAGCGAAATATTGAATTAAAGCGGGGTGAAACACATACCTTTGAAAATGTTGACAAATTTTATGAAAATGAGCAAAAGAATATTGTAATCGGCTATAACAAATGGCGTGCAAATTTTGGAGGGTTACAGTACAGAGGCTGGTCCATCGATATGGATAAGCTTGTCTCTGATTTGAATGGCGGTAATTTTGCATTAATTATCATACGAAACAAACTAAGTTTAAAGTATTTTAATATGCTTGAGCATGATGAAGTAAAGATTCTTGATAGGTCGGAATACAAAAAAACATTAGAAACGTTTAAAAAGTATAAAGGTAGATTAGAAAATGTAGAAGATCTGCTGGGTTCTATCAAAGAAGGAATGAAAGAGAAAAAAGAGGATTTGTCAGTTGACGAATTATTTGGGCAAGAGATGAAAGTTGATGTATTGTTGGGAGATACATTTTTACAAGATGATAATTTTGCAAAATATTTTGGTGCCCTTGGTCTTCGTGAAGATCAAATAGAATATAAAGATTCTATTTTGAAGCGAGTGCAAAGTGAAAAAGAAGATTTAGAAAATCAATTAATGCAAAAGATATCGGAAGAAAAACCAAAAGAAAAGATAAAGAACTTAGAAGATCTTAGTGAGGATTTATTTCAAGATAATATAGATAAACTTTTAGATTATATGGATCCATTGGGTAAGGATGAAGAAAAAGAAACAAATAGTTCGGATGAAGGGACGCAAAATTCTGATCTTAATTAGTCATTGAAGGTATGTAAAATTTCTTTTTCGCTAAATTTTTTTTTGGTATTCCCGATAATTTGATACTCATCTGGACCTTTTCCAAGAATTGCGATAATAGAGGATGGGCTTGCCATGCGGCAGGCCTTTTCTATTGCCTTTTTGCGATCAGGTTCTAGGGTAACTACCTCCTGTTTTGCTTTAGGTATCCCGGCAGCAATAGCAGCAATAATGCGATTGGGATCTTCAAGTCTTGGGTTGTCAGTTGTTAAAAAAATCTTATCGCACCATTGAGCTGCGATATTTCCCATAATTGGGCGTTTTTCTTGATCCCTGCTACCTCCAGCTCCAAATATAACAATTAAATCATTTGTCATTGTTTTTAACGTTGAAAGTATTGCTTGGAAGGAAGAAGGATTGTGTGCATAATCAATAAAGCAACGGGTGCCTTTTTTTAATGTATGCAGTTCGAATCGTCCTGGCACCCCAGTAAAGTGATTTACTTGTTTTGCGCAATTTTTGAGTGATATTCCTAATTTATTTGCGACACCAACTGCTGCTAAAAGATTGTAGATGTTGAATCTGCCAAGGAGGGTGTGTGAAAATGAGTAGCTATTTTTTTGTGATGTAATCATGCACGTGTGGTTATCGCTTATATTTGCATGTATACCGTTATTGCTCTCTATGCTAAAAGGGGTAACGTTTTGCTTATTTGCAGCAATTTTTTTACCCCAGGGATCATCTATATTTACAAATATCTTTGCATGAGGTTTCATCTGTTTAAATAACAGGCATTTGGCGGCAAAGTATGCTTCTAATGTATTATAAAACTCTCCATGCTCATGGTCAAAATTGGTAAAGACAACCTCATCAAATATGATGCCTGCGACTCGGTGTAAAGAAAGTGCTTGTGCTGCGACTTCCATGATAACAAACTCGACATTTTGTTCTACGCATGTTGCAAAAAATTGATGTAAGTAGTCCGGTTGGTCGGTCGTTAATGTAGAAGTAAGTATCTGATTTTTAATTTTATTGTATACGGTGCTAACAAGAGCGGTATTGTGTCCTGTATTTCTGAGAATGTGTTCGAGAATAAAGGCCGTTGATGTTTTACCTTTTGTTCCTGTTATGCCAATGAATTTTAATTGCGTATGGGCTTGTTTTGTTGCCTGTGCGCTTAGAAGGGCGAGTTGGTTGCGGGTATTATCTGCTTTGCGTAGGGTTGCCTTATGTATGTGTATGGCCTTTATTATTTGTTCTGATAGGGTGGCATCGTGTGGGACAACAATCGTTGTTGCTCCTTTTTTTAGGGCAATATTGATATACTCTATTCCATTTTCCCTTTGTCCTTTTATCGCAACAAACGTTGAACCTTTGCCAACATAGTCAGTATGGCATGTAACGGGAAAGATTGATGGAATTGAACTATTTTTCTCTTGCATCAGGTTGTTTTGTGTTTTGCTTTGTATTCCAAGTATTTTGTTCTAATAAGAGGTAAGAGATACATAATGCCAAAGAGGTTGATAGCCAACATGGCTGCATTAATTAAGTCTCCTGCATCCCATACGATATCTACATGGATTAAGGTTCCAAAAAATGCGCATGCACAGAATAAAATATCAAATATAATACCGAATCTTTTATTGGTTAAATAGAGCCAGCATTCTTTGGCAACATATACAAATCCTACGATGACACCAATACCAAAGGTAATTGAAAGGAAGCTGACAAGCCATCCTGCAGCACCACCAAATGCTGTTTTGTATGCTGCAATGGTTAGGGCGGTGCTGGTAAGGCCACTATTCCATACGCCACTTGCAACAATACTAAGAGAAATCATAAAACAGACAAGAGTGCTGGTAAATGTGATTAACATTGCCATGATTCCAGATTCAATCGGTTTTTTACTGCCAGTTGCGCCAAAAAAAATAGCGGCAGTTCCCAAGCCAGATTCAGTAGCATTAATATTTCTGAGCATTCCGATTCTCATTGCGCGTTGTACGGTGAGGCCGATAGCGCCACCTATAAGGGCACCGGGAGTAAATGCTCCTTGAATAATAAGCTTAAATGCTCCTAATAGTGAAGCATAATGGTATGCCAGAAGAATAATTGAGGTGCTAAAAAATAGTCCCACTTTGATAGGTACGATTTTGTTGGAAATTTTTACGATTCGTGTTGCTCCACCCATAACAACATAAGCTACGAATAATAACAAAATGATAGCAACATATATCGGTTTTACTCCCCAGGTTGCTACCGCGCTTATTCCTACTGAGTTTGTTTGCATAGCACATCCGACAATAAGACCATATAAAAGACAAGATAGGGCATAAAACCAAGCAAGTGTTTTTCCGCCTATCACACTTTTGAGGTAGAGCATTGGTCCGCCAATTGCAGATTTTTCTGTTGTTGTTTCTCTAAAATAGGTGCTCAAAAATATTTCACAGAATCTAATTGCCATGGTTAGAAATCCAACGACTACAACCCAGAATGCAGCACCAGGCCCGCCAGAATATATTGCGGTTGCCATACCAGCCAAGCTTCCGTTTCCCAAGCTGGTACTCAATGCGTTTACAAAGGCTTGAAAAGGTGTCATATCGATTTGTTCTTTGCTATCCCGTGTAATTTTTTCAGGAAAAAGGGTTAGTTTCCATGATTTTACAAATTGTGTAAGTTGGATAAAGTATAATGCAATGCTGCAGGTGACAGATATCGCTATCACATACAAAATAATTGGGAGAGACAACCATTCAACGACGGGGGTTAAAATACTCATGATATTCCTTCATAAATAAAAAAATATTTCACATATTAGTTGTAAAAATTTCGTATTCAGTATACCTTTTTTTTGAAATAATAATAATGCAAGATTTGTTAGGATAGCATTATATGAAGATTCTTGCTCTAGATATAGGTGATAAATGGACAGGTTCGGCGATATCAGATGCTCTAGGTATGTTTGCTCGCCCTTATAAAACAGTTGAAACAAAAGACCTGAAGGTGTTTTTAGCTGAAGTTATTGCAGCTGAAAGGATTAAGGCGGTCGTAGTTGGCCATCCAAAAACAATGCGAGGCACACAAAGCGAACAAACAAAGAAGATTCAAGAGATCAAAAAACAGTTAGAACAGAAGTTTGCAATGGTTGAATGGAAACTTTGGGATGAAAGATTGAGTAGCAAGAGAGCGGCTCATACCAAGAAAGCTAAGACAAAAGAAGATAAAAGGCTTTCGCATTCTATTGCCGCGGCATTTATTTTGGATTCTTATCTCACTTTCTTACATTCCCAAAAAGGCCTATGACAAGAGGTTTACCGTGCTATTTAATAATTTTCTTGACAGCTAGTGTCTTGTTTGAATACATTTTTAAAAAAGGGAGAAGTAATTCTATTGACTTCTAGTTGAAAGGCTTGTTTGGCTTTGGCAAGTATAAAAATACAAGGCTGGTAACCTAAATACTAGAAAGGTGTAGTATGAAGTGCAGAAAATGTGGAGGCTTGATGGTCCTCCAATCATTTTTTGATCATTTTTTAAATTTCGACGGGTGGAAATGCTTAAATTGTGGTAAAATAGTTTTAAAGAAAGAAAACACAATTGAATTTGATGCATTTAGTATTTTTTATCAGCAACAGAAATGTAAAAACCGCAATTAAGGGTATATGAAAAAATTTTTAGCAATACAGCATACGTATAAAGGTGTAGAAATAGCTCTTTTTAATGAAGCAATCGTTTTGCAAAAAATGTATGACGATAAAAGAAGAGCAAGTAGAAATTTTATAAGTATGCTGAGTTCTTTATTGGAGCAAAACAACTGTGTGCTTGGGGACCTTGCTTTTATAGCTGCTAATAGGGGTCCTGGTCCTTTTACTACATTGCGAGTGGTTCTTGCGTCTGTCAATGGTTTAGGATTTGCAACTAAATTACCGCTGATTGGGGTTGATGGATTGGATGCTATATTAGAAGAATATCGTAATACTGATTACCCTGTAACTGTTGCGTTACTTGATGCATTTAGTGGAGATGTCTATTTTGGGGTTGAAACCTCAGCTCTTGATGATAGATCTAAAGGATACAAAAACATTACGGTATTATTTGAAGAGCTGCTTGTATTATATCCAAATACCAAAATGCAATTTATTGGAAATGGAGCAATAAAATATAAAAAAGAGATAGAATCTTTATATAAAGAAAACGCAATATTGGCAGATCCAATGCCAGAGCAATGTTCAGTTAGTCAGATTGGCCGTATGGCATTTGGTTATTGGAAAAATGCAGAAGGTTTAACGGATCAATTGCTTCCTATTTATCTCAAGCAAATGGCATTTGCAAAGCCAGAAAAACCTTCTTCTTTTTAAAAAAATTATCAAATAAAAAGAGCCGGCATTTGAGCCGGCTCTTTTTATTTGATTGCTAGCTTAATCGGTGTCTCGTGCACCCTTTTTTCGTAAATAAAGTTCAATATCTAATGCTTTGCGACCTCTATCTTGGGAAACCATATCCCGTGCAACTTGCAAAGGCGCTCCTATGCTTTTGTCAGATGAGTCGAGGGTTATATCTGCTCCAGCTTCTATTAGGGCTTTTACTACTGCAATATTTTTATTTTTTATTGCCCGAATGAGGAGTGTTGCTTTTGATTTTGGGTCTTCATAATTGATATTGTTTTTACTGCGTTTTAATAAAAATGGGATTGATTTTGTTCCAGCATTGCTTTTTATAAGGTCAAAAAGAAGTTTCGAGGCGGTATCTTTGTTTATTTTTGTACCATGCTTATGGAGTCCCTTAAGCGCTCTTTTGTCATCATGTTGGGCCGCATAGAGTAAGGCCCTTTCGTATAAGTCAGATTTTTCTTTGCCAGTCTTTTTTTTATCCCATTCTATAAGTTCGGCAATTGCTTTTCTGTTTCTTGTTTTTGAAGCAACTATTATTAAAGGAGGTTCTGGGCTTAACAGCTCATCACGTGTTGCGATTAGGTCGAACAATTCATGCTGTAATTTTATATTTTTTTTATAGAATTTTGCCATAGAAAAAATGATATTCAACTTGTTTTCTCTCGTTAAACTAGAAGTTGGTTCTTCTATCGTTTGTTTGATAACTTCAACAATATTTGTTGCTGGGCAGCTTGCTTTTAAAAAATCAATAATATCATTGTCTCCACCCATTAATATAAATGCCCTGATATATTTGTAGACATCATTCAAGGACATTTTTTTTGTAGGTTGTTTTTTGTCTTTGTCGGCTTTTTTCCCTTTTTCTTTTTTCTTCTTCTCAGGTGTCTTTTTTTTAGTTGTTTTTTTTGGTGTTTGAGTCGTTGGGAGAGGAGGAGCCTTTTGGGGTGCGGGAACAGTTGTTTTCAGTTTTTTTGGTTCTTCTTTTTCCTTTTTATCTGTTTTTTTCTTATCTGTTGCAGCTTTTTGTTTCTTGTCTTTTATGGTGTCTTTTTTTGCGACGGTATTTTTTTGTGTTTTTTCTTTATTTGTTTTTTTCTTATCTGTTGCAGCTTTTGGTTTTTTGTCTTTTATGGTATTTTTTTTTGCAACGGTATTTTTTTGTGTTTTTTCTTTATCTGTTTTTTTATTCTTCTCCTTTGAGGAAATGAATCCAGTTTTGAGTGATAATAAACATATGGCAATAAGAGATATAATACATAGTTTGCCAAACTTCTTCATACTTTTCTCCTTTATCCTTCAAAATAAAGACCTAAATGCGCCTAAACCGACTGTTACTGCTTGGAAGGCCCGTAAAACGGTTGGTGTTAGCTTACAAAAAATAAAACCGTTTTCTTGTAAGTATATTTTTTCATTTTTTGTAAGATCTCCTTCTGGCCCTACCATTAAAATAAGTTTATCATATGTTGTTGACTTTATTTGAGAGATCATGTCAAAAAGTGAATTTCCTTCAGGATCAAAGTATATTTTATTGTAATTGTTATATTTTTTTTGAGTTGCCAAATCTTTTAAATCAATCTGATTTTCTAGTCTTGGGAAGGCAAAATTTTTAGATTGCTCGGCGGCAGAAATTATGATTTTTTGATAGCGAGCTAATGCCTTTTGTGTGTCAAACTTATGTTGTGATTTTTCTGTTATGATTGGTTTAATTGATTGAGCTCCAAGTTCTACGATTGCATATAATGCAGCCTCAAAATTTTCTCTTTTCAAAAGGGGCAACCAAAATTCAATAGTTGGCTTCAAAATAATATTTTTCTTTTTTTCTTGTATAATGCCGGTAATATATCTTTTTTTTTCAGTATATTGAAGCTGGAGTTTAATATGTATTTCTCTATCAAAGATAAAAAATGTGTCATCGGTGCTTAGGCGTAATACATGATCCATTCGATGACAAATTGTTCTATCATCAACACGAAATTCGCTACCAACTTCTAGGGAGCCGATAAGTGATGACGCATCTTCTATATAAAATGCAAATTCATGTTTTGATTGACTTGTTTTTCTAATTTTGTTCACCTGCGTTTTGCTCTTTTTTTGAAAATGGATGTAATAATGTGTGGAGGTATTCTGAAAAATATGCCTTACATGCTCGGTATTTTTGGATAAAGGTGATATATGGTTTTAATATTAAAACAATAGCTACACGGCGTAAAAGAATCTCAAATTGTGATGGTTTTTGTACTATAATTTCTTCTGTTAATGCTCCTTGATCTATTGCTGCATCTACCAATGCGTCAAATTCATCGCTGTTTATGGCAGGTGTTTCTTCTTCATTGATTGTAGCTATGATTTCTGTATCATTTTTGGGGATATCTTTATCGGCTTTGTTAGTTGTGTCATTAGAATAAGTGTACGCTACTGATAGCAGCAAGCAAAGGCTCAGGATTCCTACTTTTATTTTCATTTATTTCTCCTGGGGTTAACGTTCATCGCTTTTTAGGTATAACATGTATATAAATATACCTTTTTTTTTATATTTTTTGAATCTTATTGTTTTTAAGAAAAAAGGCTCCTGTGATTGGAGCCTTTTTTTAAATTTGTAATGATTTTTATTTTTTTGAAAAACACTGAATGCAGGCATTTAAAGGCTTTGCTGCCAATTGTTTAAACAATACTAGAGTTGTTATGACTTTATTCTTTAGATAAGACATGTTATCTTTTACCGTTTCATATATACCCGTATGAGCCATAGATTCGTTGGTTGTTTCAGCAGATTTTACGAGCAGTCCATTTCTAAGAGCTGCTTTTTTGCTCATTTTTCCTGAATATTTTACAAGACGCTTAAACTCTTTTCGTTCCATAAAAAAGCCACATGCTCCTTTTACTTTTGAGTTAAACGTAACATTAATGTCTTCATCATCAATTTTTATAGGTAAAATGATATTAATTTTTGAATACCATCTATTTTTTTCATTTTTTTTCGTTGTAATACTGCAATCAAAGCATATGACCATTACATCCTCAGGTGCTTCTTTGAAGATTGATTCTATATAAACGACATAATTTTGGGGGGTGCTTTTGTGATGTGTGTTAATATTCATTCTTCCCGCTTCAACTTCATCCCATTCAATTTTTTTCGTTGAATATCTGCGTTCTTTCATATTTATAATAAAAACAGTATGTTCCTTGCTTATGTCCCTTGGAATATCTATTGTTTTGTTTTTTAAATCTTCTAAGGCATAACGTTCCAATCTGAGTTGATTTCCGATAAGTGTGAAGAGAACAAAGTCTATTTTTTCTTCTTTTGTTTTTTTTACAGGACATATTGCTTTATAGACCGTTTCTGTGAGTTTTCCCTTTTGGCTTTCTTCAGCCAGTATGTCGTCTAATTCATTGGCATATATACATATGCTTGAACATAGAGCGGCAATGATTATTATTTTTTTTAACATATTGTGATCTCCTTTTTTAAAAAACAAACTATGGTAAAAATATAACTGAAAATAGAATAAAAATATTACAAAAAAATTACAACAAAAAAAGAACATGGTAATTTAAATAATAATTTATTCAATAAAAAAGAGGAAGAAAAAATATGAAAACGATACGTCCTACGATGCTGATTGTGCTTGATGGATTTGGGTATAGTAAAAAAAGAGAGTATAATGCGATAGCTTATGCTCAAAAGCCAGGTCTTGATTATCTTTTTAAGACCTATCCGCATGCAATTATTGGTGCATCCGGCAAATATGTTGGACTTCTGGACGGATATATTGGAAATTCAGAAGTTGGACATATGACAATGGGAGCAGGGCGTATTATAGAGCAGCCGGTTTCTTTTTTGCAAACAGCTCTTGATGATGGATCTTTTTTTTCTAATCCTGTTCTTGTACAGGGTTTGCAAAAAGTATCTGATGGTACTGGGCGATTGCACATTATGGGGTTGTTATCAGATGCCGGGGTTCATGGGCACACAAAACACCTCTATGCATTTTTGAAAGCGGCAAAACAACAAGGTGTTGGTTCCGTATATGTGCATATATTTTTGGATGGGCGAGATGTTGGCCCTCAGACTGCGGCTACGTTTATAAAGGAATTGTGTGAGTTCATGGAAAAAGAGGGGGTTGGAATGCTCGGTTCTCTTCATGGGCGATTTTATGCTATGGATCGTGATAAAAATTGGGAGAGAACAGAAAAAAGTTATGCTGTTCTGACGGGCAATGCCTATGCCGGTGATGGGGGTGTTTGTGCGGATCGTGCAGATGCAACGACGAGTTGGCAAGCCTGGCTTGATACAAATTATAAAAAAGGGATAACAGATGAGTTTATTTCCCCACTGCTTTTGAATAAAGAGGGGATTATACAAAAGGGTGATGGAATTATCTTTTTCAACTTTAGACCCGATAGGGCCCGTCAGATAACAACTTGTTTTGTTGATTCTGATTTTGATGCATTTAAAGTAGGTGACCTATCTCTTTCTTGTTTTATTACACCCGTTGCATATGCTGATAGTTTAAAAACAGGTGTGATGTTTAAAAAAAATAATGTAGAAAATACGCTTATAGAAGTCCTGAGCAAGCATGAAAAGTCTGTTCTTACCATTGCAGAGACAGAAAAATATGCACATGTTACTTATTTTTTTAAAGGGGGAAGAGAAAAAAGATTTGAGTATGAAACCAATATTTTAATTCCATCTTTAAAAATGGAAAATTATGCTAAAACGCCATGTATGTCTGCAAAAATAATTACTGATACTATTTTGCAATCTTTACGGAAAGATCCAAAGGATTTTTATCTTGTTAATTATGCAAATGCTGATATGGTTGGCCATTCAGGTGATTTTGAGGCTACCGTTAAGGCTGTTGAGTGTTTAGATCACGAAGTGCAAAAATTATATGATATGGTGGTGAAAAAAATGGATGGTATCTTATACATAACAGCTGACCATGGAAATGCTGAACAGATGTTTGATCCTCAAATTGGACAACCGCATACGGCTCATACTACAAACCCCGTTCCGTTTTTTATGATCAAAAAGGGGCTAGAGCATAGCGCAATGCCGTTACCTATTACGCAACTTTCTGATATTGCTCCTTTTGTATTACACAATATGGGTATTGCTATTCCAAGTCAGATGCAAAAAAAAGGCCCTGAAAACAGGGCGCAAACATTTCATGATATTTGAGTAACCTAGGATGTTTGTTTTTTCTTTTTAATAGGTTTTTGATTAAAATGTTTTTTTATTTTTTTCCGCAGGTCTTGTTTAAATAGCTCCACCCCTCTGGTTCCAATTTTTAGAGCAACAAGTTCGCCATTTTTTATGAACTTGATGGTTGGTATGGCTTTTATTTTATGTTTTTTAATAATACCTTTTGCTTCATCAAAATCTACTTTGATGAATTTTATGTTAGGGTATTTTTTTGCTAGTTTTTTAAACGGTTTGTCGATTTTAGCGCACGCAGGGCACCATTCGGCCTTGAATTTAATAATGACCAACGGATTTTTAGTAAGAATAGCATTGAGACTCGCTAATTTCTTCACTTTTGTAACCTTGCCTTTTGCGCAAGTTGTTGTAAGCATTGATACGGTAAGTATTGTCAAAATTGTTTTGATATATTTGTTCATTCCCTCTCCCCCTTTATAGAGAATTTACTACAAATCACTTCCTACAATTACAATGTATCAAGTTTTTTCTTTAAATATCAAGCTTTAATTCAAATGTTAATTATTTGTTTTTAATTAGCTTATATTTGTTTCTTTTTTTTTAATCTTTTTCTTTTTTTTGGGAGAGAAATGTTTTGCCCTTGTAAACATATGATCTTAGAAAGTTTTCTCGAATGCGTTGAGCTTTTGGGGGGCTACCATGTAACTGGTTGTATCTGTTTTGATTTTTAAGCTCTTCTTCAAAAGAGGTTGTTTTTCCACATTTTTTCATGAAAGTATTATAGCAATGTTCTTTTCCATTTTTACGAGGAATTTTTATTGGTTTTGATTTTTTATATGGTTTTGTCTCCATGCATAGGGTATTTGTGACATGTATAGGTACGGTAATTGAAAAAAGAAAGACGATGTTCCATTTGTTATTCATAATAATCACTTTTTATGGTTTATGAGGTGATAAAATAGTACCTTACACAAGGGGTTTTTTAGAAAGAGTAACAATAAAATTGTTTTTTGCAAGTGGTTTTTTGTTCATCTATCCTGCGTTATAAGGCAAAAGAAAACAATTTTTTCTGTATATTGATTTTTTGTATCTATATTTATAGAATTTCGAGGACAAATAAATAAAACGGTCTATTAATTGTTAAAGGGGAAGGAGATGTTGATGAAAAGAATTTTATTGTTTTTCTTTTCTATTTTACTTATAGGGGGAACTGCTATCTATTGTATGGAGCAGAAGCAAGAATTTAAGAAAAAAATAAGAAAATCAAAAAGTGAGAGTGTATTGAATCAGTTAACTGATAGCCCGCTAGAGAATTTTAGAAAGAAAGATCGAACAACCGATATTTTGAGTGATTTGGAAAACGGTGACTTAGAAACAGAAGAAAGTGAAGAAGAAGAGGAGGGGGAAAGTAGTTGGTATTCAGATGAAGAGGACGATGAAATAGTTGCAGTTGAGGTAGCTGTTGATTTTGCACAAGAAAAAGGATGGGCAGGTATTCTCCGGAGACAAAACGTAGAAGCAATTTGTAAACAGGTGTTAGATGGAAGACGGCAATATAGGCGGGGATTTAAAAAGGCTTACAAGAAAAAAGTGAAGATAATAAAGAAAAGAAAAAGAATAAAAAAAGGCTTTGGTGAAGACCTTGGTAAGTTTGCTTTAGATCGTGTATTGTTGCCTGTATCAACAGAGTTCTCAAAAAAGTTTAAAGATGAATTTATGAATATTTTGACCTCTAATTATGAAGATTTGGTAAGAAATAATGATACTTTAGAGCAAGATGCCCAACGATTAGAGGGTGACAAAGAAGAACTTAAAGATAAATCTGAACGATTAGAAAAGTACTTACATGCGGAAAAAGGATGGGATCTTAAAAATAAGGCATGTAGTCTATGTACTCTTTGTTTGGCCGGTACCATTTGGTGTACCGTTACTGTGCTTGTTGCAACAACGCCGGAATTAGTAAAAGGATTATTTGGTAATTCGTAATGCATACTATTTTTGAATAATTTAAAAAGGCAACCTCAATGGTTGCCTTTTTAAATTGTATTTTCTATTGATTTTTATGCGTATGAAGCAAGCCAGTTAATAAGCATTTGTTCATTCATGAATCCAACATGTCTTTTAATTTCTGCGCCGTTTTGCAATACGATGAGTGTTGGCATTGAACGTATGCCGTATCTACCAACTAAATCTCTTTTAGAGTCAACATTAACCTTGATAAATCTGATATTTGGATATTGTGATGCAAGTTTTGTAAATATAGGAATGAGTCTTTTGCAAGGAGGGCACCAGTCAGCATAAAAATCTAAAATAACGTATCCATCGATATTGATTTGTGCATCAAAATCTGCGGCTGCCATTTCAGCTTCCAAGTAGGTTGCTTTTGTAACATCAGCTGCTGTATCAGCGGCATCGGCACATAAAACTGGTAGTGATAATAATAGAGATAACATTGCGACAAGTGTAATGCTTTTTTTGAACATTATATTTATCCTTTTTTTTGAGGTTTAAAAAAAATGTATAACACTTGTTATTTATTGTAATATTTTTTTTATAAAAGCAAAGTATGAATTATATATTTTTTTGTAGGAAGTTTTTATTTCTTTCTCAAATAATTATTAATTAACGCAAACTCGATCTAAGAAAAAACAAAAACAAGATTAAGATATCCCTACTTAAAGTGTTTTCATTAAATCCGTTCGCCCTGAGCTTGTCGAAGGGTAC
>Ga0180433_10000311_pt1 | contig 84630 bp, 72 predicted proteins | sample SS_ome_8_FD_132980 | JGI IMG/M metagenome (GOLD analysis project Ga0180433, IMG submission 132980) | Hypersaline lake sediment archaeal communities from the Salton Sea, California, USA - SS_1_D_1 metaG | ecosystem: Environmental > Aquatic > Non-marine Saline and Alkaline > Hypersaline >...
AACGTGTTTCAGAAGGGAATTACCCGGGAGCTTGATCGTAAAGGTGGGATCCTTCCCGAGGTCCCTTACCTCAACGCCCATGTCCCGAAGTCGATCGTAGCCCGTCTCCCTGAATACATCTTCCCCAACCATTCCGATTGAGGGGCATTCCCCAACGATGATACTGGCGGGGTTCCGCTCCTCGATTACCTCGATCAGTGACGAGATGAAGTGAGGGCTTGTGGTGGTTCCCGTCTGCCATGGTTTGTTCCAGCCCAGGTTGGGCTTGATAAGAACGGAGTCCCCCCCTTGCGGGAGTAATTTCCCTGCTTCTCCCAGGAGGTTGATGGTCCTCGATATCGCACCCGCTTTATCCTCGCCCATGCCGCATATACCAACAAGGTCTTCCTTCATCTAGGGCCTCCGGCATCTGCTACATGTGTTAACGGAGAATATGCTAGAGTAGGCATCCCTGAACGTGGAATTATGGGATCGATTATTCCCCATTCAGGGTGAGGGGTAAGGGACTTCCTAATTTATTTAATCGCGGTAGGATTCATGGCTCCATACCATCGGGTCAACGAACCCGCTGCTGCTCCTGGGATGGTGGATCAGAACCTGAGACGCTCTCGGCAATTATTTCCCGTGACGAATGCCGGTGCCCCTGTAATGTGGACGGCCCGACCGATGACATAATCGAGGATTTTCTACACCAGCATCTCGGGTGGAAAGACTACTGGTTGCAGTGCCAGGTCCAACGGAAAAAGAAAGCCCTTTTGATTTCAAATTTCCGTGATGACAGGAATAACTCGGAATCTATTGTTGATTGACTCTATGGGGAAGGAACGGGAAAAAAAGGGGAGGGGTAAAAAAAATTCGTGGATGGGTATGTTACGGAAATGGAATGCTCGGGACCCGGACGGGAATGGTAATGTACATCCCGTCAGGCAGCAACTTCTGGCTTTTTCATGATCTCGATCATGTCAGTGACGCTGTCGACCCTGAGGCGGTCACCCTTCTTCCAGCCAAGGGATTCGACGACGTTCTTCGGTATGGTTATTGTGTACTGGACCGTCTCGCCACCCTTTGGGAGCGGGTGGGCCTTCTCCTGGAGCTTGACGGTTGTGTTGGGCATCTTGACCTCGAAGGTCTCGAGAAGCCACGTTCCCTTGACATCCCATATGTCCGCGAGGTACTTGCCTCCCTGCCTCCTTATGCAACCCCGTGGCGTGGATCCAGAGAATAGGGAGGCCTGGCCTTCACCCTCGGGCCCGCTGATTCCCGATGGACATCTGAATTTTCCGTATGGTGTGTAAAGAGTGCGCCCCTTGAGTAGAGATTCCCTCACTCGTTCTCCTCCTCGTTAAGGAAGAGGGAAAGAGACATATAAAGAGTTCGCAAAAGCGGGGAATGTTAATCACCTAATTCGCAATAAGTAAAAAACATGTAATAATTAAGTCGATAGGTGGGGTATCTGGATTACATTTGTCAATTTATTCAACCAAAAAAATGCGCAAATCGCATATTATCCATGCCACCCGGGATACATGTATCGAAGTTCACTTTACTGGGTGTCATTAATCTACCCGGGTTCCTGAATCCCGTTTCGGTGCGAATCAGTTGAATCCCCCAAGTCTCAACGAAAAAGTACTGGGTTGCCTTCTCGCCTCGGCCCTGGGCAACGCCATGGGGTCGCCCGTGGAGAACAGGTCATGGGAAACCATCGAGGATGAATTCGGCAGGATAGAGAACATCATCGACCCGGGAAGGCTCGAAATAGAGGACGACAACAGGATCGGTCTTCTGCTCTGTCAGGCATATGTGGAGAAGGGTGGTCCGGTGACACCGGAGGACCTGGCCAAGGTCTGGCTCAGGGAGCTCGATCCGGAACAGTTCTTCTGGTGCATACGGAACACCTACCTCCTGCTCAAGGCGGGTGTCAGCCCGAGGTTAACCGGGATACACAACATAGTCACGGGGAGCGCAATAATGGCCATGGCCCCCGTCGGACTATTCAACGCGGGGCACCCTGACCGGGCCTTCGTTGAGGCGCTCCAGCTGGGTTACATGGTCCAGCCGAGGCTAGACACCGAGTGTGCTGCCGTCATCGCCGGGTGCGTGGCGGAGGCCATGAAGGAGGATGCTACCTGTGACAAAATACTGCAAACCGGACTTCGACTGGCACCCGATGAGAAAATCACGACCTTCGATGACAGGGAGCTGACAATCAGGGGAAGCCTGAAGAGGGCAATGGAGGTTGCGGATAAGCATGAAGACGTGTTCGATGCGAGGGCCGATATCTACGGGAACCTGCTTCAGTGGCATGCCATCGACCCGGTGGAGGTGCTCACGCTGACCCTCTGCATATTCAAGATCAGCGGCGGGGATGTGAGAACGTCGATCATCGGCGGGGTTAACATCGGGAGGGACAGCGACACAATCGCAAACCTCAACGGAGCACTGAGTGGCGCTCTGCACGGTGCCGGTGCAGTACCCAGTGACTGGATCGACCAGGTAAACGCCGACAGCGTGGACAGGTTCAGGGACATCGCCAGAGAAATGGGCCAGCTCATAATATCCGGGGCGAGGGAATCAAAGACCCAGGCCGAGGGTATTCTCAGGATGGCCGGCAGGCTTTAGTTGCCGGCAAAGTTTCGCCAACTGCAAGAAATTAAATAGACTCCGGTTGGCCTCTACACCATCCATGGAGGTATTCCTCTGCCGTCAAGATACTCAGTTTTGGCCACGGCCGCGATCCTGATTCTGCTAACAGTCACGTTGCTTCTCGCCCAGCAGGCGGGTTACATGAATTCCAAGAACGGCTCCATGCCGAGGTTGTGGAAGGATCGCTATGAATCATCGTTGGGTGATATCGGAGACCGGGATGAGGACCTTGCCGAGCTGGATGGTGAACTGTCGAGCACGAGGGAGAGGGCTGAGGAGCTGGAGGCAGAGGTCGGTCAGCTCGAGGAAAGCGTCGGGGAAATGAGAAGGGAGGTCGAGGCCCTGAGGTCGGAGTACGCATCCAGAAATGAATCCTGCACGGAGGCCGAGCTTCAGCTCGAGAACCTGACCACCCTTCTGTACGTTGCACGGGAGGAACTGTTCGATGCGAGAAACCAGCTGAGTGGTTTGCATCAGCAACTCCACGTCGCCGACGTCCAGCTGGCGCACCTCCGCGGGAACCTGAGTAAACTTGAGGAGGAGATGGACGTCCTCGAGGATGACAAGTTTGAGCTCAACCGGAGCCTCTCGCTGGCGAGGGAGCGACTGGACTCACTGCAGTACTCGATCGAACTGGGCGGGGAGATCCATCGGAAGTTCGAGTGGTTCTACCTCGGCGAGAAATCCCTATCGATCGGGAAGAGCGGTCAGCGGGGATCCGGGTTTAACCGCACCGAGTACCTTGAGATAGCGACGGGGGATCACATCGAGGACACGCAGTACGACAGCTACACCGAGGTTCTAGATTTCCAGGTGGAGGAGGTCCTTGAGATAGCGGGTTACCTCTACGACGGCGGGGCGACGGATATCCAGAGGGTCAACAACATCCTCAAGTTCGTCCAGTACCTCCCGTACATCCACGACTGCAACGGGGATAACTACGTTAGGCACCCGCTGGAGACCCTCATCGAGGGGGGAGGTGACTGCGAGGATACATCCGTGCTCGCGGCAGAGCTCATGCGGGTGGCGGGCCCGGAGGGATTTCCCGTCGTTCTCCTATCCGTTGATACCAACAGCGATGACGAGGCCGACCACATGATGTTAGGAGTAGACGTGGAAGGCGCCACCGGCGAGAGCTACGAGTTCGGTGGCGTGGACTACTACCTCTGCGAGACGACGAGTTCGTCTTACAGGGTTGGACAGCGGCCTAGTGGATACGAGGTCCTGGATGTGATCCCGCTCTTCTAGGTCACCAGTTCGGGAAACCTCGATAGGCAGTAGAATAGCTGGAAGGGAGTGAACTCGGCGTAATCCCTCTGACCCGGCGTGTCGAACCTGGAGAGGCAGTCGAGACCGTTCTGGGATATGTCTTCCATTACCATACCAACTATCTCGGAAAGGTATCTCCGGCCATCCATGAAACGGGTAGCGTAAACCACCGCATCTCCCAGTGCAGATACCTGGCTACTCTCGACCAGTGTCTTCTGGATATCCCCGCGCAGGTCTATGGCAATCCTCCTCCTGTTCACGGAGATGACGATCTCGTCCCTGCCCTGGTGTTTGACCTTGATCCTTCCCCTCATCTCCGGGGACCCGGGCACTCGCTTTCTCACATCGCCAAATGACAGGCCGCGAAGCTGTTCCCTCCTCGCCTCCTCCTTCGCCTCTCCAAGCATCGTCCTGACCTCGTCGGGCAGCCTTTCAGCGACCTCCTTCATGAGCTCGACAGTTGGATCATTGCGGAACTCCGAGATCCTGTCGGTTGCGTCCTCCACCCTGAACTCGTGCATCATGATAATCCTGTCGGCGATCTCCGTGAACTCGCCCAGGGCGCCGACGACCATGATCGGCGTCAGCCCTTGCTCCCGGTGGAGGCTCTTGATCGTGTCGATCAGCGGGCGAATCGGCTCGACGTCGCCGGGAACGAGTCTCCTCAGCCGGCTGTCCTTGACCAGCAGGTTGACGGCCGAGTCATCCTCGTCCACCAGTATGCCCGGGACGCCTGCCTCGACGCAGTCGATTATGCAGGCCGCCTGTGAGGTAGATCCCGAGGATGATGGACTTGAAAACCTTGAGCAATCCCCGACGCCCGGGAGCTCGCGGATGAATGGGGTGATATCGGTATCCGAGACAATGCGCCTGTTCTCCTTGTTGGCAAAGGCCAGGTCCTGCACGCAGACCACGAGCTCCCTGCCGTCTCCGGGGACGTGATCGTACATGCCCTGCCCCAGCGCCTCCAGCAGAGTGGTCTTTCCCTGGAAGTTGGCTCCCGATATGCAGGTAAGCTTGCCAACCGGGATGCCCAGTCCCCTGACCTCCTCGCCGTGGGGCCGGCTCATGGAGACCTCGAGGCTCTCGGGGGCCTCGAAGGGAATCGCGCCGGTCTCCATTGGAAGGTCGGTGTTACCGTTGCGGGGGAGAACGGAACCATCTCCGACGAATCCAACTAGGCCAAGTTCCGGTAGGGCTCGCCTTATGGCCAGCTGGTTTTCCACGCACCTGATGAGCTCATCAAGGTCATCCTTACGGATTTTTTCATATGCCGTTGACCTGACTATATCGGGAAGGACCTGGCAGTACGCCTCCGCGCATCTCCGACCAAGTATGCGTCTCCCTGCAGCTTCGAAGTGGAAGCCCAGCCGGAGCTGTATTCTATCCTCCTCGACGTGGACGCTGGTCCTGGCCAAGACTACCTGACCAGGTGAGTCCATCCTGACGAGGTTGAGCCCGTAGTCCCCGAGCATGCGGTTGACGAGGCTGCTGAGATAGTGACCTACACAGGTCCTTCTCGCTTCCGATGACAGGACCTCGGGTGGGTACCCGTACTCCCGGGTTCCGATCTCGGCGATCAGCCTGCCGGGCGGGGCGAACCTGTCGGCGGGGGCATACGTAAACCATAGCATGAGGTCTGGTGCCGAGTACCTGCCGATCACCTGTTTGCCGGAGCCGTAGCCCTTTCCGTCGAGGCGCCTCAGTAGCCTATCCAGGTCGCCCATGTCATTCATGGGTGTTCCCTGGAGGTCGAACTATAATACTCTAATCGAATTGCCCTGGATCAGGACTGGATGCAGTGATCCATCAACCCGGCCTCGAGGAACTTTGACTTGGCCTCCTCGTAGCGGTCCGGGTCACCTAGTGTCTCGTTGAGCGCCTTTTCCTGGACGTGCTTGCCCGCCTTGACCCTGACCTGGACCGGTATCCCCAGGTCCCGCTCGAGGGCATATTTTATTATAACGCCAATCGCACCGCCCATCGGGCAGAAAGGCACGGTTGGGGAGAACTCGACGTCAATCCTGTCGGATTCTATCTTGATGTCATCCTCGGTAACTATGTCCATGTCGACCACGGAAATGGGGTGCTCGGGATCGTTAACCTTCTGGAGGACTGCAAGGATCTCACTCTTGTCCATTACTTCACCTTGGGGTTGGCGGTCCGCGCGGTGTGTAGATAAGTGTGACGATTTTGTAGGTCGAGAGCCAGGAAGGTTCACTCTCGGCTGGCGCTTGTTGTGCCAACCTCCCTGAAGACCCTTTTCCTTATCATGACCTGGTAGATCAGCGATCCCGATATCACCAGGGTTCCCGTTACCGCCAGCCACTCCGAGATGTAAACGGATAGCAGGGCCCCGTCCTTCAGGACGATCGTCCTTTCGAAGGCCGCCCGGAGGTCCTCGACGGCCTGGGTGATGATGGTAGACGATTCCCCGTGGCTGCCCTGCATGTAGAGTTCATCGGCCCGGAACTTCTCATTCTCGATTCTATCGATCTCGTCCTCTATAGACACGAGGTTGGCGCCGAACCTGTAGGCAAAATCCATCACCGATATCAGGTTGCCCTTCCTGATCCTGTACTCCTTGAAATTCTCCTTGACGTCGTGGATGACAATGACGTCCTCGAACATGGGCCTCCCCGTCACGTGCAGGAGGACGTTGACGAAGAGCTCCTCGGCGTAAGGATTCTCCGACTGCTGTTCAAGGTCGCCGTAGTCGCTCCAGAAGGGATGCCCGAACCACTCGCAGATCGCCACGCTGGTTCCCTCGCCAAACTCCCATGACAGCGAGAAAGGTGGACCGCTCTTCAGGAATCCGTACCTCCCGGCCATGGTGGCAAGTATTGAGGAACCGGCCCTGGGTATCATGTTCCGGCCTGCGAATCCCCTGACATCCTCGATGCCAACCTCCACGAATGAGGAAAAGGGGTTGGAGACAACATCCTCCCTCACCCTTATGGTGTAGGGTACTCCCTTCAGGAAGTAGCCGGGGTATGTCCCCGAGAACTCGGAGTAACTCGATGAGAGCACGCCCTCGACATCGTTGGGGAACATCGAGCCAATACCGGAGGCGACCCAGGATTCGATGGACTGCTGGATCACGCTGGTGCCTCCGCAGTCGGCAACAGCGCCAACTCCACCTTCTACTCCATCCATCATCCCGGCGATCTGGGAGGTGGTGAGGAACACGACGTCACCGGCGGAGAAGAGTATCACATCGACCGTCTCCCTGTCGAGTTTTCTCGGGAAGTAAAGCCTGATGAACTTCTGGGACTCCTCTGCGTCGTATGTGGCCCCGCCCAGCCGGGTTGGAATTATGGTGGCGGTTGCCAGGGGTTCGTCGGCACACCAGTGAACGATGGGAGTATTGAACGGGAGGACGGCACCTATGCCAAGTAGCTTTATAGGTTTGGTTTCCTCACCCCGGGCAGGGTAAGATAATAGTGACGGGAGGAGTATAGCCGCGAGTAGAAATACGGAAATTCTCATACCAGTAGTAAGTGCTAGGTAACTGGAAAAGTTTTCGACTAAAAAGACATTGATAAAGCTCTCAAACCAAGGACGCCCCGTCGTGCAGAAAATGCCCGCGGAGAACCTGGAGAAGATGTTCCGGCCCGGATCTATTGCCCTGATCGGGGCAAGCGAGAAGGAGGGATCCGTCGGCAGGATCATCATGGAGAACTTGAAGAAGGGATTTGAGGGCCCTGTCTTCCCGGTCAATCCAAAGCGGGAGACCGTGCTGGAATCACCCTGCTACAAATCGGTTGGGGAGGTTCCCGAGGACGTGGACCTGGCGGTCATAGCCACCCCGGCCACAACAGTCCCCGGAATCATTGAGGAATGCGGGAAGGCTGGCATTGGTGCGGCCATAATCATCTCCGCCGGTTTCAGGGAAACGGGTCCGGATGGGCAGGCGCTCGAGGACGAGATCGCCGAAATAGGCGAGAGGCACGGGCTCAGGATACTGGGTCCCAACTGCCTTGGTATCATAGTCCCGTCGCTCGGGATGAATGCGAGCTTCGTGGACCAGATGCCCGAGAGGGGAACGATCGCCCTGATATCACAGAGCGGGGCGCTCGCCTCCTCGATACTCGACTGGTCGATGGCATCCCGCGTGGGATTCAGCAGCTTCGTCTCCCTGGGAAACATGGTCGATGTGAACTTCGGTGACCTGATCGATTACTTCGGCCAGGACCCGGAGACGAGGAGCATCCTGATGTACATTGAGTCAATAAAGGACGCCCGGAATTTCATGAGCGCGGCCAGGGGCTTCGCCAGGACGAAGCCGATAATATCTGTGAAGTCGGGGAAGTTCGCCCGTAGCGCCCAGGCCGCGGCATCCCACACCGGATCCCTGACGGGAGAAAACAGCGTCTACGACGCAGCATTCCAGCGCGTCGGTGTTACCAGGGTTGACGAGATACAGGAGCTCTTCGACATTTCCAAGATCCTTGAAACGCAGTCCCCGCCCAGAGGACCTCGCCTGGCAATTATAACCAACGCCGGCGGCCCGGGCATCATGGCAACGGACTCGCTCCTGGAGAGGGGTGGCGAGCTATCCGAGTTCTCCGAGGAGACCATACAGAAGCTGACCGAGCAGCTGCCTGACCACGCGAGCAAGATCAACCCCGTTGACATAATCGGCGATGCTGATGTGAAAAGATACGAGGACGCGCTAAAGATCGTTGAGAGGGACGGTGGTGTTGATGGTATACTGGTGATCTACACCCCCCAGGGAGAGGCTTCTCCGGAAAAGCTAGCCGCCTCGATCATTAACCTCTCGAGGAAATCAAGGAAGCCGGTAATAGTATCCTTCATAGGTGGCCTGAGGGTTGAGCCAGGTCTCCAGATACTCCACGAGGGCGACATACCGGCCTACAGCTCCCCCGAGCAGGCCGTGAGGTCCTACATGTACATGTACCAGTACTCCAGGAACCTGAAGCAGCTATACGAGACGCCCGAGGAACTACCAGTGAACGCCACGCCCCTGAAGTACCACCTCAAGGCCCTGATATCGGGAATAGCCAGGGATGGCAGGAGCACGCTGACCGAGGAGGAATCGAAGAAGTTCCTGGAGACCTACGGGATAAAGGTTGCTGAGACGGAGGTGGCCAACTCTCCGGAGACCGCAGCCCGGGTCTCGGAGCGAATAGGTTTTCCGGTTGTACTCAAGATACACTCCCCCGACATAACCCACAAGAGCGACTGTGACGGGGTCGTCGTCGGGATCAAGAACAAGGAGGAGGCAAAGAACGTATTCAATTACATAACCTCAAATGCAAGAGAACACTACCCGGATGCTGATATCAAGGGGGTCGCCGTCCAGAAGATGGTGACGGGAATAGACCTGGAGCTAATTATGGGATGCAAGAAGGACCCGGTCTTCGGACCGACGATAATGTTCGGGCGCGGGGGAACCGGCGTGGAACTCTACAGGGACGTGGCCGTTGGTTTCCCCCCGCTCAACCAGGTCCTCTCCAGGATGCTTATGGAGCAGACGAAGGTCAACACTCTGCTGAAGGGGTACAGGGGCAAGAGCCCGGCCAACATCAGGCTGCTGGAGGAGTACCTAGTACGTTTCTCTCAGCTCGTAATAGACTTCCCGGAGATAGTCGAGATCGATGTAAATCCACTGGCCGTTTGTGGCCAGGACTTCGTGGCCCTGGACGCCAGGATCATAATAGACCCAGAGCTCGCACTGAAGGAGGTGGAGCCTCACTCCCACCTCGTGATAGAGCCCTATCCCAGGAAGTACGTTGAGAGCTGGGTCCTGAGCGACGGGAGGCCTGCGACGTTGAGGCCCATCCGGCCCGAGGACGAGCCCCTCGAGTTTGCCCTCTTCGACACCTTCTCCCCGGAGACATACGAGTACAGGTTCTTCGGCCCCCCGAGGAAGATAACCCACGAGGAGATGGTCCGCTACACGAACATCGATTACAGGCGGGAGATGGCGATCATAGCTGAGGTAGTGGAGGACGGGAAGAGAAAGATGATCGGGGTTGGCCGCCTGATAATGGATCCAGGTGGCGACTCGGGCGAGTTCGCGGTTGTTATCGGTGACCCGTGGCAGGGTCTGGGGCTGGGCAAGAAATTAATCGACCGGATAATTGGGATCGCCAGTGACCTGAAGCTCTCCAGCATATACGGCCTGATACAGACGGACAACGAGAGGATGATCCACATCTGCAGGGACATGGGTTTCCAGGTGAAGGCCGTGGATTCAACCACGTCCATGGCACGCCTGAGGTTGAGATAGCTCTAGAGAACTCCGGAGAAGGTCACCGCAAGGTAAAAGCCGTATATGAAAAGGAAGAGGATGGATGTCCTCCTCGAGACGGTGCCCTTTCCGCCGAGGACCATGAGGAGAGCTGTTGCCCCTATCATGACGGGTATGTCGAAAAAAAGGGTTGAGTCCTCCGCGACCAGGGGCTGCCCGTGCATCACAGTGCCTATGAGGGCGGCGCAACCGAGGACGAGGGTGACGTTGTAGATGTTTGCCCCAAGGATGTTCCCGATAGATATCTCCTCTATTCCCTTCTTCGTCGACGCGATCCCCGTGGCAAGCTCGGGTATTGATGTTCCCACCGCGACGAGTGATAGGCCTATGACTATTTCCGGGATACCCAGGTCGGAGGCGATCGACCTCGAGGCGTAGACGAGGAGATAAGATCCGATGCCAAGCACGACCCCCCCGAGGAATATGATGGAGACGTCCCGGATAAGCGAGCCGGGTGGGGAGGCTATCGATGGGGCGCCCACGTACCTCTGGCGGTAACCGTAGTAGAGGGAGGCGGCGAGAACCCCGAAAAGGATGATGGAATCGTAGGCATCTATTTTCCTGCCGATGATGGTGAGGATGAAGAAGGCAAAGTATGCGATCAGGGCATTCCTGCCGAAGTCCCTGAGGAAGGCCTTGTCGAAGTCCAGTGGCCTGATCAGCCCGATTATCCCGACGATGCCCAGTATGTTGAAGATCGTTGAACCGATGGCATTGCCTATCGAGATGCCCCCGCTCTGGAGGGCGCTGGCCATGCTGCTGACGGTGACCTCGGGGAGAGTCGTCATCAGGCCAGCTACCACCATGCCCAGCATCCCCGCCGACACCCTCTTCCGCAGGGATATGTGCCAGATGGAATCCGTCAGCCAGTCTGCACCCTTCGATATCATGAGGATGGAGGCGATCAGGGCCGGTATGGCGAGGAGGTTCATCTGGTGGGTCCCCGCATGCTGGGCGTCAGCTCACGACAATTTGCGTGGGTAGAGGCATTGTAGAACTGTTCTGTCACTACCTTCTCCTCTCTGAGAATCATGGTTCTCTCGACAGGTTTTCCAGATACCCGGGGCAATCGGGTGTTGGAAAATGTATCATCATTGCCCGAATAATCCCCGGGCATATAGAACCGAGTGAATCGACACCTCCCGTACGAACACGGTAAGCTCGCCCTTCCTCCACTCCCATTCAACCGGTCTATGGTAGGGCTCGAGGAATACATCCTCGGGACTGCTGGCAGACCTGATCTCGGTGAAGATCGGACCGACAGGGGGAATGCTGTCCACCACGGTGTGGCAGGGCGATACCTGCATTCCCGTCGTGTTCGCGATGTGAGCAAGGAGGTCGTCATCCCGCCTCCTGAGGGAGACGTCGAAGGAGGGGGGGCCCCCGAAGAGTGCCATCAATCGAGGTCTGACCGATCTCAGAGCATCCCCCGCGAAACGCCTTATCACCGAGTTGTGCGACCGGCTGTAGACGCTGGCAAGAGGTCCGTAGATTCCAGCGATCTTGCCCTTCCCGACCTCGTTGACCGAGGCCGCACAGATTGGAGGCTCCCTGGTGTCCTGCGAGGCGTAGGCATTTCCGATGGATGATTTGGCCTCGACGACCTGCCACTCCCCGCCCATCCATGCTAGGTCAGGACCACCTTCCACGTAGGCATTCAGTTCCCGCGGCTCTCCCTCGAGCTCGACGTCGAGGTGCTCGGCCAGCTGGCGGGTCGTTCTCGAGCCAACCGCAAGCACGGTTCCACCGCTCTCGGCGTAGTCCGGAAGTCGGCTCCTAAGCCCCTCGGAGATGTGCCGGCACTCCGGCAGGACCAGCAACGGATAATCATCCAGGCGTTCCCCGATCTGGTGCTCTGCAAGCACGTCCACCGAGAGGTGCAGCTCCAGGAGCAGGTGGAGCATCCCGTTGACCGGGGCCAGGGCCTCCCCCCACGGGCCGAATAGCCTGTCGCTCCCCCTGTAGAGATCCTCTCTCGAAAGCAGCAGGGCCACCTGTGGGACTGTCTCGGTGCGGTGCGAGAACTCCCTCCGCGCGCGACAGAACCTTGAGACGTCCGACATTATCCTGATCATCCAGTCATCGATCCAGCCCGCCCTGGTGGGGTTGTAGTATACCTGGAAGCCACCACCCTGGGAAAGGACCACGGAAGCCTCCTGCTTCAGCTGGGCGGCGCTCTTGGCAGACGGTCCACAGTCTTTCCCGCGGTTATTTCCCCATGCCATCAGGTCCCATGGCAATCCGTTGGATGACATGTACCTGGCCTCGATTCGGGCAGTGTTGACGGAGTCGACGGGCGAGAAGTCCCCGGATATGAAGTCGAGGGGGATGGTCGCGGGCTCCGGGGCGAGAGTGCTGTACATCCAGTTGCTTGCTACCTGGAAACCACTCCGGTGCTCGTGAAGGGCGCCGACGTACTTCTCGACCTGCTTCCTGAACCGGTCCCTGCAGAGTTCCATGAACTCGTCCCAGCCGGGTTCACCAGGCTTGGCCGGGAGTTCCTCCAGCCCCGTGGCGGCCTCGAAGGCCTCCCGGGCCGCGGGACAGTAGTCGGGCTTGGTTGCCCAGCAGTCACCATCAACCCAGACGCCGTCCAGGTCGTAAATGTCGATGGCCTCCTTGAGCTGGGGTATGAGGAGCTCGTCGCAGTAGGGACCGAAGGTGCTGGTGGCATTGGGATCCCTCTTCCCCTCGTGGTCGACCCTGGCCCACCCTGGGTGATTCTCGATGGCGACGGAGTCCCAGACACCGGAGTAGTGGACGTACAGGGCGACACCCCTTTTTCTCGTGGCCTTGCGCCATATTTCCAGGGAGTCGGCGACGATGCCGGGTGAGGGAGTCCCTACCCTCGTCGGGTATCCGGCATAGCCCGGGTGGCCCTTGCAGTCGTACTGGACGTAGTCGGGTTTAACCTCATCGAGAAGGTGCAGGACCATTTCCTCGGTTAAGTCCCTCCCAAGGACGGTGTCGTCCTTTTTCGGGTGAAGGTCGAAGTGAAGACCGAAGTAGGAATCCTCCCTTCCGGGAGCCTTTGCTCTTCCCATGCTGTTGGGAAGATTCGGGTCATTAATATTTGGTGCGCTGACTTCAGGTGCGTCCCGGAGTGACCGCCAGGCTGATCAGATTGCCTCAATGGTCGATGGGGGCTTCGTGGTGATGTTGTAGGTAACGCTCACGACCCCTGGGACCTCAGAGGTTATGCGGGCCGCGAGTCTCTCGAGGACATCGAAAGAAAGCCTCGTCGGTGAGCCTATAACGGCGTCCTTGCTCTCCCAGCACCTCACCTCGATCTGGAGTCCGAAGTCCCTCTTTCCATCCCTCATCCCCGTCACCTTGTCCTGATGGAGGATGGCCAGGTACTGGAAGGCACCTGTGTCCTTGAGCTCCTCCTCGACAATAACTGTGGCTTTCCTCACGGTCTCTACCCTGTCCGGGTTGGCCTCCCCAATTACCCTGGCGGAGAGGGCCGGACCGGGGAAGGGCGGCGCGGAGTGTATCTCCTCGGGCAGGCCGGCGGCCTCTGCAACCATTCTGACCCCGGTCTTCCTCAGCTCGAGAACCGGCTCGAGGACGCTGTAGCCATAGGCCTCCTTTGTGTCGATACCGAGCTGCTCCAGGATGTTGTGCTGTCGCTTGATCCCCGCCACCGTCTCCTCCACGTCGGTGTAGTTGGTTCCCTGTAGCAGGTACTTGGCACCGCTTTCACGAACTAGTCCGCCGAAGACCTCCTTGTAGAAGGTATCTGTTATTGCATTCCTCTTATCCTCGGGATCGGTCTTGCCCCTAAGGGCCTCGAAGAACTGGTCCCTTGCATCGACGATCTCGACCTTCACGCCCAGTCCAGCGAAGATCTCGACGACCCTCTGCGGCTCACCCTTTCTCATGAGGCCGCTGTCGATGAAGTACGTCTTGAGCCCGTCACCGAGTGCCTTGTGGGCCAGCATCGTCACGGTTGAGGAATCGACCCCACCCGAGAGGGCGTTAATCGCAATCCCGTTACCGACGTCCCTCGAGATTTCGGCGACCTTCTCCTCGATGAACTTCTTTGGGTCCAGGTCCTCCAGCTTGACCTCGTCTATTTCCATCATCGGTCGGCTTCAACCCGGGTTAGTAATTTAATTCTTTCGGAAACCCCCGTGTTACAAAACGGACTGCGGGGAATATCGATGAGGTCTAAATGTTACGGGGGCGCGGCACTGGACGTGGGGCACGCCATGGTTCCCGGCGAGGATCCTCGGAGCAAGGCTGAGATACGCCCAGGTCCATGACGTCTGGCCCCGGGGGGCTGTCGATTCTGGACCGCCACCTACCCGTGGGTCAGGGAGCCATCGAGGCCGGGAAGCTTCGGGACATCGTCAGGATGTTCCCCGGTCTGTGAAAATCTGCTCGCCCGGGCTCCCCTCGTCGCGGCGAAATCGATGCAGACGGCCATGGAAATTTCCGGGACGGAAGAGTTTAAACAGTTCCGGGGAAATGAACCGGAATGGTTTCGAAAAACATCGTAATACAGCTGGTGATAGGCCTTCTGTTGGTGGTTCTACTCTACAGCTACATTTCTTCACGCGCCGGCCTGGGGGAGGGGGAATTCCTGGTGGAGGATCCTTCCGGGGACAGGATGGTCATCGAGGTAGGACCGGGGCTTGAAGCAGTTGACTCCCTCATCGAGATGCACGAGAGCGGGGATCCCAGGTGGGTCGGCGGCTCGATCGAGGAACACGACAGCAAGTTCGGTTTCAGGTTCAAACCCGAGACCGTAGTCGTGTCCGAGATCACGGCCGAGGGCCTCCAGGCGGTCTACTACGAGACCATTCAGGAGAACCTCACCTACTGGAAGGGACTGGGATACGTCTACATCGAGGGAAAGGTGATCGGGGTACCCGATTCCCCGACAGGGTAGGTACGGCAAAAAGTGGGCAAACGGTAGCACTTTTCTAATTACCAGCATTTACACAGAGGGATGCTATCCAGACATCTGCTCCTGCTCGTTCTCATCGTTCTATCGTTATCCGCGAACGCAAAAGCCCGGGGCGAGGGAAGGGCGAAGGTCCTGGTTGCGGGCGGTGAGGGACACCTCGTCCTGGCAACCAACTGGCTTCAGGTCGATCCCCTCACAGATCCTCACCCAGTTCCGGCCAGGTCCCAGGACAGCTCGTGGTCCGGCGAGGAGGTCTCCAGGTTCGTGAGGATATACTTCCCGCGGACCTACGATGACCTGCTGGAATTCGAGTACATGATGCTTGTCTCCATCGAGATCTGGGTCTTTAACAACAAGCAGCAGAAGATGCTCCACGACTCCATTAAGCTGGACGGGCTTGGCGGTATGCAGGAGAGGAGCGTGATGAGCATGCATCCCTACATATCCATGCCTTGGGCCGAGTCGGTTCTTTCCGATGCCTTCCCTAATGATGCGGATGCGGTGGTCAGCATCGACTACACGCTCCACAGCGAACCGATGCGGGTCGTGATAAATTCCCACGGGGACATCCCACCGATCTTCACGCCATACAAGGACCTCCCGGGTGTGGAGTACTCCTTCGGTGGATCCTACGGGACGAACCTCGCCATCCCGAAGCCAGGTGCCGTGATCACCTCATACTCGGTGGGCCCATACGAGTTCGGTTACGCGGGCGCACTGCCGGCTCCCGATTACGGCGGCATCGGCTGGATTCCCCATTCCATGTACTGGCGGTACGGGAATGGCACCACCTGGACTCACCAGGACATGGTGGGCCAGTACTGGAACACCATGTACAACCCGTACGCCCCCGACATGATCCTGCAGGAGATCATATTTTCCACAGGCAGGAAGCTGCCGGAGGATGTCGTACTCCTTCACAGGCTCAGGATCAAGTTCTCGGACTATGCCTCGTCGAGGACGTTTATCTACTCACTGATGGATTTCATTGACAAGTTCGGGGCAAATACGGAACCTCTGGTGAGGGACCTTGGGGAGATCTCCGTGGACAAGGACCTGGCCGAGGAAGAATACCTGGAACAGCTGTACGAATCCGCCTCCGCCAGGATGGACCAGACCCTCCGGGACATGGAACTCCTGAGGGAAAGATCAATTGACCTGAAGGACCGGGCCCTCCTCTGGATCTACCTGATCGAGTGGTTATCGGTCACCGGGGTTATGCTGGTGAGCTCCTTCGCGATCTGGACCCTGATGGTACGGCGCAGGCTCTACAGGGAGGTTAGGGTCACCCGGCTTGTCTAGTGGATCGGTGCGTCGCAATGATCCCCTCGAACCGGGGGCACCAATTTTATCCAGTCGGACATCTGGGTCAATGTGAATATCGGGAAGCCTCAGCCCGCACTTTTACTCTTCCTGCTCTCTCCCCTCATCGGAGAGCTGCTATCAGGCTCGGCTCCTCCAGTCGAGTTCTTCACGCCGTTCGGTCTTTTAATTCTGCTATCCCTCTACGGGGGAGGGGCCCTTGCTGCTAGAGAGCTCAGGGTGAGGTGGAGAAAGGGGGTTGCATCGCTTCTGCTTCTCGGGGCCGCCTACGCAGTTCTGGAGGAGGGCCTGATGGTGGCCAGCTTCTTCAACCCGGCATGGCCGGACCTGGGCCAGATGGCGGTCTACGGGAGGTGGATAGGGGTCAACTGGGTCTGGTCAGTGATGCTGACTATCTACCATTCTGTGTACTCGATAACGATCCCGGTTATCCTGGTCGAGCTGGCCTATCCCCGAAGACGAGACGAGAGCTGGCTGGGTGATAGGATGTTAAGGCGTGTGCTGGTGCTCCTCGGGTTCGTTGTGGTTCTCGGCCTGGTTCTGTTCTCGGTGGAACTGGGATACTGGCCACCTGCTCCACAGTACGCGCTATCGGTCCTCGTGATGCTCGGGCTCGGTTACTGTGCCTACAGGCTCCCGGCCGGGTGGGGAGGCGGCGGTTCAAAACCCCTCCCGGGAACCCGGCGGATGTGGTTGATGGGCACGGTTGGTGCCTTCGCGTTCTTTCTGGGGTTAGGGCTATTGCCAGATCTCATCCCGGTCTGGCATGCCGGGATACTGTTCGGTCCACTGCTCGTATTACTCTATCTCAAGCTGCTTCGTGGATACCGGTGGGAAGTCCCGCACGACAGGCAGGTCCTGGCATTTGTGGCAGGTCTCCTGATGTTCTTCGTATTGACCTCTCCGATCCAGGAGCTTGACGTAACCCGGCCCGATAATACCAGCGGCATGACCCTGGTTGGCTTTGCGGCCCTTGTGATTTTACTGGTCCTGAAGAGGCGGGTGTGGGCACGAACCGGGGATGCAGTGGAGACGGTGGATGCTTCCTGAGGGATTCCACTGGATGCCAAGATGTTTCATCACGACAAATTATTGTCCTTAGATAGCGAAAAGATGTGGTTTATAAATTTGAGAATGAGCATTTGCTCTGGAAATGGCTCTCACCCTAGATCCTGAGCTTAAGGATAGTATAGACTCTATTCTCGCGAGGCTGGAGCGGGTGGCAGGCGGCGGGGGTGACCTGCAAAACCAGACCGCGCTACTGGAGGTCAGGATGGAGCTGGGTGACCTGCTTGACGACTGGGCCAGAAGGAGGCTGGGGAACGCTCTAGGGAGCCCAGTGGATTTGCAGCTGGTCGCCAGGTCCCTGGCCGAGATCCACATGGAACTATCCGGGGCGGAGTCGGTAAGTGTCAGGGCAAACGGGAGAAGCATGGTAATGGAGGTAAACAACTGCCCCGGGTACAGGAGTTGCAGTTCTAAATCGAGCGTGAGCTGGTGCCTCTCTAACATGGTCGTTGCCGCGATAATGCAGAGGGCCATGCAGACCCCGGTTATGACCGATGTGCATCTGAAAAAGGGAGGGTGTGTCCACGAACACAGACCTGCCTGGCTTGTCGAGCTGGTATCCGAGCTCGACCAGTTCGGGGCCGAGGGCATGGTCATGCTCTACGGCGACAGGTTGCTTTTCTCCCACCTGCCATCCGATGAACAGGCCGAGATGCTGAGCGAGGAACTCATGCGGCACGAGGAATCCGGCACCGGCCTCCCGAGCGGAGGTATCAAATACCGTAACAGGAAGATCATGCTACTCCACTTCGGCAAGATCTTCGTCTCCATCTGCCTGAAGACGGGGGGTGCCGACGAGGATAGAATCCGCGGGCATATCGAGTCAACACTTCGGGCTGCAGAACTGATATAGCTAGCTGCGTCGCAAGGCGACGGGCTTGACCCTGCCGTGTCCCCCCCAGGCAATGGGCAGATCTCCCGTCAAAATAAGGAGCTCGCGTACATCGATGGATTCGAGCAACCCGAAGCAAAATAGTTGCGGGGCCGACTCGTAATCTACTGGGATATTGATGAGATGCTTCAGGCTCGAATGAAGGCCCTCGAGATTCAGGCCGTCCAGGTATTCAGGCTGGATTGCGGCGGAGCAAAGGGAGGCGAAAGATGTGCTTAATCCTGTTGCCGAGAGGTGTATCGGATCTCCGCCCAGAGTTGAGTGGGACCAGTCCACGAGGCCCATGATCTGCCCCACCATTATGCCCAGGGGTCTCTCCCCATGGGCCGCAAGCGTCATCTGGTATTTTGCCGGGTAGCTGGATTCCCCGGTCCCGAAGACATCGGCAGCCACCACCCGATGAAATGATTTCATCTGACCTAAAACTGAATCGTGCAGCTGCCTCCTGCCACCATCCGAGAGCAAAATCCCCGTGCCCTCCCCGCTTCCCTGGAATACCGTAACCGGAATCGTCCAGAACCCTCCCATGTGAAGCCGGTGCAGGTCCACGCCATCATTGCCATCCAGGAACTCATCCTCCACCTGCAGTGCACTGTATTTGATAGCATCGACTAGCCTGCTCCTCGTATCTTCCACCCAGGAAGCTGCATCGGCTTCAGGGGGAATGCCCGTACTTGGAAGTCCCCTGGCGGCATCAATGGCAAGGGATGAGATGGTGGCGTTATCTTCCGGGATGCCGACCTCCAGCTGGGTCTCACTGAGGAGCTCGTCCTCGTACGGGAGGTCGGTCTCCGGGGTGTCGAGGGAGAAGTGCCTGTTCAGGAACCCGTATAGCTGACTCCTGTTGTCGCTCTCGTAGTTATGGGTTCCGGGGTCGGTGTTCTCGTAGAACTCGAGGTTCCCGGGAACCCCGTAGAGGTCGAAGACGGGCTTGACTGGTTCGTAAATGCTGGCCCTGGTCCTCCCCGACCTGAAGCAGCAGTCGTCATCCCTGTTGTAGATGAGGAGGGTTGGCCGGGGTGCACAGAGGGCCGTCAGCGCATCGTAGTCTGCAACCGTGCAGATATCCGAGGGGTTCTGCTCCATGTCCCCTATGTCGGAGTCACAGGATGGCCTCTGCCATATCGGTGAGTGGCCGGCCACGGGTACGATCACCCTCACCCTCTCGTCGAGGGCGCTGAGCACGATGGTCTGCCATCCTCCCCCCGAGAGGCCGGTCACGGCAACCCTCTCCGGATCCGCATAACGGTTCTGAAGCAGGACGTCAAGACCCCTTTTCATGGCAAGGTAGAAGATGGCCACTCCGGACCTTCCGCAGAGGTCCATGTGGACGATCCTGTTGTGGGGCACGTTCATCGACAGCTCTCCCATTCCTATGAACTCGGTGGAGAGGGCGATCATGCCGCGCTTTGCGAGATTGATACACCTTGCCTGTTTGTACTCCATCGACTTGCCACCGGTGTGGTGGCCGTTCGGGTTGAGGACGCAGGGGACGGTGTCTCGAAGGTTCTCGGGCTCGTAGAGAAGGGCCGGTATCCACATTCCCGGGAAGCCCTCGTAGAGGAGCTTACGGATCCTGTATCCACGCCCTGTATCCATGGTGTCCCGCCAACGGACCTCGGGCTCCCTGTGGATGAGGTCGGCCGGGTGGCCCCTCATGTAGATCTCGTCCAAAAATCTCCGGCGCATCTCCCCGGCCGTGGCGGTCCACTCGTCCAGGCTTTCGGGGCACCTGAACCGCCTGGCCTTTTTTTGCATGAAGCGGTGGAGTTCGCACCGTTCGGGATCCTCCGGGTCGGGTTCGGGAAGCAGCTTTCTGCCCAGGGCAACTGCAGGGTCGGAACGGGGGAGGGAGGCATGGACCATTTGATCACCCGGCCCGCAACGGAATTCTGGTGTAAAAGGTTTTTGGTCCTGAAGATTCATCTGCATGAGCTGGAGATCGGAAACAAAAAAAAGCTCGACCCCGAAACTTCGGCCAATGCCTCGCATTTCCACAGCAGCAGTCATCCTCTCATTGCTCATTGCTGGAACCGTTACGGCCATGGATACAAGGGTCGATCCCGAGACCCAGAGGATCAGGACGCTGCTGGGAGGCCTCCCGAGCCAGGGTGTCGGGTGGGCGGGCTGGCCGGTTACATTCCTCTACGTTATCGATGATCCCCGCTTTGACGTCCGGGCACCGCTTCCCCACCTGGGACTGGACACCCCCATGATAGACCTGCAGCACTCCCTGAGGATGGCGAGGATCTACCTGCCCCGTTCATACGAGTCATTCCTGGAGAATACGGACCTGGTGATACTAGCCAACATCGACGTCAGGGTATTCACACCCCAGAACATAAGGTGGTTCAGGGATGGCGTGCTGGAGGAGGGGCTGGGGCTCACGATGACGGGTGGCTCCCAGGGCTTCGGCGGGTACGGTGGGTTTCCCAGCTGGGGAGAGACCTTCATCGGTCCAATACTTCCGGTGGACTGTTTCGAAGGCGAGCACAGCAAGTCATACACTCCCAAGCTGAAAATCGTGGCCGAGGACAACGAGCTCGCGATGAGCCTCCCCTGGGAGGACGCCCCCTGCTTCTTCCCCTACAACTTCGTGGAGATTAGGGATGGAGCAACCGTGATAATCGAGTCCAGGGATGAGAAGCACACTCCCATCCACTTCTACTGGGACGTGGGGGAGGGAAGGGTGGTCGGCTGCCAGAACATCTTCGGCGTCTTCGGATGCAACTTCATGGACTGGGAGTACTTCCAGGATAGCGTCCTAAACGTTTACTACTACGCCGTTGGCCTGCCGCTGCCCGATGATCTCGTCGTGGTGCACGAGATACGCAGGAAGTGGTACGAGTACGGCATGGAGAGGAAGCTGCTGCTGAGCATGATAGAGTTCGCCGACAGGTTCAACGCCAACCTTATGAAGGTCGAGGAGCAGATAGATGGGCTGGATGCGATGAAGAAGAACGCCGATGATCTGTACCTCGCCCAGAGCTACCCAGAGGCCCTCAGGGCCATCGAGGAGGCGATGGCTGAGTCGGCGAGGCTTTCAGGCCTCACGATCGAGGCAAAGAACCTGGCCCTGTTCTGGATCTACGTAATCGAGTGGCTGACGGTTATGGGAACGCTCATGATCACCGGGGCGGTTACCTGGACTCTGATGGTCAGGCGTTCCATGTTCAAAGAGGTCGGGTCAACGAGGAACATCTGAGGCCCAGCCATACTGCTGTCGTCAAATGACTTTCCTACTGGCGAACCAGAGGGGGGCATTTTTAGGCATTCCAATTCAATACAGTGGACTTCCATTGGGGAAATGACATGGATCCCTTGAAGGTAGGCGTGGTGGGAACCGGGAAGATGGGAACCCAGCACGCCCGGGCATATGCCAGGAGCAGGCTGTGTGAACTCATCGCCGTTGCGGATGCAAGGGAGGAGACAGCGAGGAAAGCTGCCGCTGAAACGGGGGCACGGTTTTTTTCAAGCGCGGAAGAGATGGTGGATAGCTGCCAGCTGGATGCAGTCAGCATCTGCACGAACGACGAGGGTCACGTGGACCCGGCTCTCACCTGCCTCGAATCCGGGCTGAACGTGCTGCTGGAGAAGCCGATCGCCACCTCCCTGGAGGATGCCGACAGGATACTGGTCGGGGCCCGGAAGGCGGGAACGAAGTTCATGGTCGGGCAGATCGTCCGCTTCGAACCCCGCTACGCCCTGGTGAAAAAGCGCGTCGAGGAGGGGGAGCTTGGAAAGCTGGAGGCCGTCCATGCCAGGAGGCTAAACCACGTAGGGTCACAAGAGGTCCTTGGAGGCCGGGTTTCGGTGTTGAGCTTCCTCGGCGTGCACGACTTCGATTACTTGCTCTGGCTCAGCGAAAGCGCGCCCACAAGACTCTATACGGAGAGCATCGAGAGGATTCACAGGTCGTCCGGCTACGGTATTGAGGACCACACATTCACCCTAGTGAGATTCGAGGACGGCATGATCGCATGCGTGGAGGTGGGTTGGGTACTGCCGGACATCCACCCCAGGCAGGCCGACTTCAAGCTTGAGGTCATAGGGACCGGGGGCATGGCCAGCGTCGATCTGGTGTCCAACGACATAGTTATGGGAACGAAGGACGGGTGGGTGATCCCAAGGGTGGGCCAGATGCTCGACCTCGAGATAGAGCACTTCCTCACGTGTATCATGGACGATAGCGAGCCACTCGTGTCAGGGGAGGAGGGCAAGGAGGCCCTCCGCATCTGCCTGGCCGCGCAGGAGTCGGCAAGGACCGGCAGCATAGTGAAACTCTAGGGAAAATGCCAGATGCCCCGCGTAACCGATTACAGCATATTCGCCCTGATCCTGATCGTCATAATGGGCAGCTCCCCATTGACCGGGGCATCGGTATCCGCGGGCAACCCGAATATAATCGATGTCCTAATGATCGACCGCTGGCTCGCCCAGTCAGTGAACTTCAACAGGATCATTGAGGCCGATCCCTCCATATCCGTCCTCGGAGTGCCTATGCCCGGTCACCACACCCTGGGCTGGCTACAGATGGAGGCCGGGGCGATGAACAGGGCGCTCAGGATATACATGCCACGGAATTACCAGCAGCTCCTCGAGGAGCGGGACATGGTACTCCTCAGGGAGGCGGCAGCGGGCAGCGTCGAGTACCCGGAGATTTTCTTCGATGCCAGGTGGATGGCGTGGTTTGTTCGAGCCGTTCAGGATGAGGGCAGGTCCCTGAGCATGTGGGGAGGTGATGCCTCTTGGGGCGGGCAGGGGGAGGGAGCGTACACCTCCTGGGGCGAAACTATCCTGGACGCGATCCTGCCCTTCAGGTCCCACAGGGGATACAATCCAGTTATCGCTGCTCCCCACAAACCCCGCTTCCTCGACCCTGAAAACCCCCTGGGCAGGCTGCCCTGGAAATCGGCCGGGCCCATCGAGCTCCTGAACAAGGTCAGCCTCAAGGACGGGGCAACGCTTGTTGCCACAGCGGTCGGGAGGGGCGAGGAGTACCCATGGATAAGTATATGGGAATCCGGGAGGGGAATCGTGCTGGGCGAGTCACAGGTCTTCGACAGCATGGGGGCTGAGGGCAGGATGTGGAGGGACTGGGACTGGTACCAGGACTTCCTGATCTACCTGACCTACATGTCCGTGGGCAAGCCGCTGCCGGGTGACATCATCAGGGCCCACAGGATCAGGGAGGAGATAGCCACCCACCTGGCGAAGGCATCGATGCTAATCTCGCTGATGGATTTCGTGGAGAGCTTCGGGGCAAACGCCCTGGAGCTCTACGACATGCTCGAGGATGTAAACGAGCTCGAGAAGGTTGCAGAGGACCACTACCGTAAAGATGACTACGACTCGGCATCGGAGACCTTCGAGGAGGTCCACGCTTCCTGGAACGAGATCAACGTCAGGGCTGCAGAGATCAAGGGGAATGCACTGATCTGGGTATACGTGGTAGAATGGCTGACAGTCCTCGGGGCCAGCATGGCATCGGGCACGTTCCTCTGGGCGGTTCTCGTTCGGAGGAGGCTCTACCGGGAGGTCGATAGCACGAGGATGCCCCGGCCTGATTTCCACAGGGAACCGGGTGGCCGGTGAATCAGCGTAGCCGCGTCGTCGTTACCATCCTGTAGAGCCGTCTTCGGATCATCAGGGTCCAGAGCATGAAGCCCGCGGCGAGAAAGGTCCCGGATACCGCGAACCACTCGATGACGTAGATCCAGAGAAGGGCCCGGTCCTTTATCTCCAGGGCCCTGCCACGGAGGAGTGAGATCCCGCTGATCAGCCTCTCGATCATTCCCCAGGACTCCGCGTAGTCCTGTGACAGGTAGAGCGCCTTGGATTCCACGAAGTCCACGTCCATGAGGAGAATTTCCTCCTCAAGCGCATTTGTATTGGCGCCGAACCTGTCTATGAAATCTATCATGGAGAATATGAAACCCTTGAGCTCGACGTATTCGTGGAAACGTATTCTCAGCTGGTGAACCATTACCACGTCCCCTGGTAGGTCCCTGCCGGTGCTGTACATCAGCATGCCCCAGTAGGCGTCCAGTCCGTAGGGGTTCTGCCCCTCGCTCCAGAAACCGCTGGCGCTGTAGTCCATCAGGGACCAGGTGTAGCCACGGCCGTACCGCCAGCCGAGCGTGTGGGGGAACTGCCCGGGCACAGGGTACGCGAACTCGGAGTAGACCGGGGACCTGACCCAGCTGTATACCTGCGTCCCCTCCCTGGGGATCATGAGCGTGTTTCCGGAGTAGTGCCCGGGGAAGTCGAAGAGGTCGATGTAGGGCATGAGAATCGGGGGCAGAGTCCGATCGCCGTTCACGAGGATCTCGATGTAACCAGATTTGGAGTAGTCAACGCTCACAACTGCATCCGCGTCGTTGGGGAATGCCTCTGACGTGCTGGTCTCGGCCCATGGTATGGAGTAGGAGGTCAGGCTGCTCATCACGCTCCTGTCGTTCAGGGCTCCCATTCCATCCTCCTCGATCGACCTCCTCATCCACTCGAGCTGCTGGAGCGTGAAGAAGGTGCTGTCCATTCCCCTCAGGATCAGGAACTCGTACTTCTCGATCAGCTCCCCGTAGGTCCTCGGGAAGTAGAGCCTCATGTACCTGTAGATCGCGTCCGCCGTTATCTTCAGCATGGAACTGGTAACCCTGGTCGGGATGATGACGGCATCGGTCATGGGCTCCTTCTTCAGGATTGAGTTCATGAAGGGCATCGAGCCGGCGTGGCCGGTGCAGAGGACCTCGAGGGGATCCACATCTGGGCCGGCATTTGCACTGGTTACCAAACTGACAAGGAGCAAGACCAGGAAAGCGTGACCAGCTAATCCCACGGGGTAAGAAAGTGAGTTATTCCTTTTAACCATTCCGAAGAACCATAGTTAAACTCGCAGCGTTTATCTATCGGTACAGTACTCGAGGTGCCCCGGGAAAATGGATGTCCTCCTGAAGAGGTCGCAGATCGATCTCGACCGGCTGGAGGAGGCCCTATCGAAGCTGTTCATCCTCCACAGGGTCAGGGGCAGGTGGCACGAACGGCTCGAGGGCAGGTTAAGGGAGGACGTTTTCGCCGAGGTGGGTATCAGGCAGATGGTCAGCGTCAGGATCCCCTTCGACGAGACGGGGGAGGGTGGGTTTATCACCGGCATCTTCTCAAGATTCCCACCGGCACTTTACAGGGTCCGTTTAACCAACCTTGGGCTGAAGTCCCTTAAGCTTGTGATCAGTGAGCTCCAGTCCCTGGGGATAGACATCGGCTTCGTCGAGTCCCGGGAGGAGGGGGGCAGCAGGTCTCCCCTCTCGGGTGGGGAGGTATTCAGGTGGCCGGAGGGCGGGGAATCACAGATGCAGACTGCGACGCGCCTTCACAGGGCGTACTACCTCCAGGCACACCGGACGCCACTGGTGGACCTGGATTTCTTCATACTCTCCTACCGCAGCATCTTCAGGAGGAAGCTCAGGACGATCTCCCTGGTCGCGGTACTGAGCCTGGTCTGTGCCAACCTGATGTTCCACATCAACTTCCAGATAAGCGAACTCGGTCTCACGCTCATCATCGCGAGGTACTGGGAGCTCCCCCTCGCGGCGGGGCTGATGTCATTCTTGACGTTCTTCAACCTGATGCAGCTGTCCATATACGAGAGGCTCGTAGAGATCGGGACCATACGGGCCGTGGGTGCAGAGACGACCACGACCCTGCTGATATTCGCCTCGGAGGGCATGCTGATCGGCGCGCTGGGCGCGGCCCTGGGCTACGTAATACTGGTCGGCATTAACCTGGTGATCAGGTACGGCGGGTTCAATCCCGCCCTGGACCTCATGGCGGCCTCGGGCCCGGGGAAGGCATTCCTGGGCCTGTTTCTCGGCCTGCTGGTCGGCCTGCTTGGGACGGTGATCCCCATATTCTCGATCATCTGGATGCCACCGGAGAAGTGCCTGGCGGGGCCCAAGTGATCATTACCGGGGACATGCCCCCATGTCGAACTATATCTTTCTGGCCAGGCAGATGAAGTAGCTCTCATCATCCCTTTCAAAGGTAACGGAAAGCCCGCTCTCATTCATCATCTGCTTGAGCAGTTCCATTCTGGGCAGGAGATCCTTCCCGATCTCCACGCCACCGTCCATGTGGACCTCGTTGATCTTCTTTAAAGAGTCCGAATGAGCCACCGCCAGGGTTCCTCCCTTTCTCAGCGCCTTTGACAGTATCCTGATGACTAGAGGCTGGTCGATGAAGTGGGGAAAGCAGGAATAGCACACTACCAGGTCGAATTCCGCATCATATCTCAATTCGTAAACGTCGGAGATCAGGTATGAAACCAGGGGATGACTTTCTTCTGGATACTTCGAGCGAGCCACCTCAATCATCTTCTCCGAATGGTCCACAGCGACAATACCTCCGTCCACTAGGTATCTCTCGTAGAATGGTATAAGGATTCCAGTCCCTGTGCCGATGTCCAGTACCCTATCATCGCTCTGGATTCTAAGCAGCTCGATGATGTACTCCACTTTCTCGAGATCGTGAATGGTGATCTCGTCCCATACCTCGGCCCTCTCATCGAAGAAATCCCTCTTCCTCGAATCTGTCATCTTCGGGTTCATTTTATCGTCTCCATTCAAGCGGGGATGATCACCGGTATCCCTCTCACGCTCTCCACGTACACCTCGATGTTGTATACCGCCTTGATGGTCTCGGGGGTGATGACCTCTGGACCTCCCACGGAGTGAACGGCCCCATCCTTCATCAGAACGAACTTATCCGAGTGTCGGATAGCCAGATTGATATCGTGAATGGCCATGATCGCGGCCATGTGATTCTTCTTGATGATATTCCTGACAAGCTGCAGTATCATGTGCTGGTTGGACAGGTCAAGATTGCTCGTGGGCTCGTCCAGGAGAATCAGTTTCGGTTGCTGAACCAGAACTCTGGCTATCTGCACCAGCTGGTATTCGCCGCCACTGATTTCGTCGACGTACTTCAGTGCCAGGCCGTCCAGGCCCAGTAGATGGAGCACTCTGCCTGCCAGCCTTATGTCCTTCTCTGTGACGTCCCACTGGAAATGTGGTTTCCTCCCCAGTAGAACGGAATCGAACACCGTTGTTCTGGATGTCTCGCTCCTCTGGGCCACGTAACCTATGCTCCTAGCGATTTCCTTTCTTCCCATCCTGTGAAGGTCCAACCCCTCCATGTGCACCGAACCGGCGTCCGGGTTGAGTATCCTGTTTATGCACTTGATGAGAGTGGTTTTCCCAACGCCGTTGGGACCCAGAACGGAGACAACGTCATCGGCCTTTACGGCAAACGATACGCGGTCCAGAACCTGCTTGGTGCCGTAGGAGAAACCGATGGCGTTTACCTCGAAGAACATCATGCTCGGTACCTCCTGATTAGAAGATAGATGAAGAGGGGCCCTCCGAGCATCGAGGTTATGATGCCCACGGGTACTACCGAGGGGTAAAGGATGACTTGCCCAACCCCATCCGCCGTGACTAGGACGATGGCACCCAGGATGATGGAGAGGGGGATGAGGTGTCGATGGTCGCTGCCGATGATCATCCGAGCGATGTGCGGTCCGAGAAGACCTATGAAGGCGATTATGCCGAAGAAGGAGACGATGACCGCGGATAGGACGGAGGACAGTACCATTCCCACGACCCTTTCCCGCTCTGTGTTGACGCCCAATCCTTTGGCTGTATTCTCCCCCGCATCCATGGCATTGTAATCCCACCTCTTGTAAAAGTAGTAGAGGGTCACTGGTAGAAACACCAACAGTATCAAGGAGTTCCAGGACCAAGTTGCCTTCCCGAGATCACCGAAGGTCCAGGCCACGATATTGCCCAGCTGTGAATCTGTGGCTATGAATTGCATGAAGGATAGTCCGGCCGAGAACATGGCGGTGATGGCCACGCCGGCCAGTATCATCGTCTCGGCACTGACTCTGGTGATCCGGGTGAGGAGCAGTATCGAACAGGTCGCCAGCAGAGAGAACAGGAATGCACACACGGTCGTGGCATAGGGATTGCTGATAGTGACGGTGGATGTCATGCTACTGCCAGCACCCAGGAAGATGATGGCGAAGGAGGCTCCGAAAGCCGCAGAGCTGGATATCCCCAGGGTGAAAGGCGAGGCCAGGGGATTGCGGAGGATACACTGCATCACCACACCGGCGACGGCCAACCCTGCCCCGGCAAAGATGGCCCCCGTGATCCTCACCATCCGGATGTTCCAGATCACGCCCCCCCTTCCAGCTGTGTCGAGGGTGAAGATGTATCTGATGACATCCGCGAAAGGTATGTCAATCGGCCCATTCTGAGCAGCGATTATCACCCACACGACCAGCAGGATCAGCCCGAGCAGGAGGAAAAGGCGCTTCCGTTTTACGAAGCCCCCGTATGCCCTGGATATCTGGTTGTCCTCGTCCTCATCGTCCTGGTAAATGTCAAAGGCCTCTAAGTTCAACGTAATCCCCGGAAAACTGGTTCTTATCCGTCTAAAGCACCACTACCAAGAATATTGATATGAGATCCGGGTGTCAATCAATACTAACCTTGCTGCATCCGTTGCTGGTCTGCCCCTCCGCGATGTCTGAATAGGTCATGTCGGTTTCCGGGTAGAATAGCTTAATGACCTCGTTCGCCTTGTCCTCGAACTCCCAGGAGTATAACTCCCCGTTCATTATAGATGCGACGTAGTATGCATTCACCAGTTGGTTGTCCCAGTTTGTGCCGTAGCACTTGTAGACCATGGTTGAGTATATGTCCTCGTTATTCACTGCCGAGACATCGCCTAGTCCGGTATTCGCGTCTATGTATTCTTTGATCGAGGAGATAACGCCGCTCAGGCCTATGCTGTCTATGAATATGTAGTCTGGGTCGGCGTTGATGAGGGTTTCCAGCGTGATGACGTACGGTTGCCGGTTGGCGGCAGGATCGATTGCATTGGGGATGTTGGAGTAGTCGAAGGGAAGGTAGTTGCCGGATCCCTTAAGAAATGATGCTCCACCGTAAAAGAACATGCCGCATGCGTATGCACTCTCTGTACCGGCAGAGGGAGCCTTGGACTTTATGTCACTGATCATCCCCTTGATGCCCTCATTGAACTCAGCAGCCCTGTCCTTTTCACCAAACAAGGTGCCCAGAGAAACAATCTGGGCATAGAAATCCTCACCGAATTCGAGGTCTGCGTTGATGACGTAAACGGGTATGTTGGTCTGGGTCTGGAGGGTGTCTGCGATTGCCGCATCCTGCGCCTTGGAGGTGATGATGAGGCTTGGGTTAAGGGCCAGGATTGCCTCCGCAGTTTCTGCTACCTGTGGCAATGCAGAGAACTTTGCCTTGTTGATGAGATAGTAGGTCTGGTCGTCCCGGGTGTTGAAAGTACCGTGGGTCTCAATCGCTTGAACCTTCTTGACCGCATCGAAGTAGGACACCAACCTCAAGGAGCACGCACCCACGCAGAATATCGAGTCCAGCTGCTCGGGAATATTCACCGTTCTTCCCAGTGCATCGGTAACGTTTGTTTCCGGTGCCTCCTCGTCCGCCTTGTTTGAGAGAACGTAAACCGCGCCTAGGGCGGCGACTAGGACCACTGCTATTGCCACTATGACATAAACTTTGCCTTTCTCCATTCAATCACTTCTGATGCCCGGCTGCAGGAGTATTACTAATTTTAAATCGAATAATACGGTACGGCTAATAAACATTTCTCAGGATGGTGAATACAATGGTGCCCAACGAGTTAACTCCTTTTCCATCCCGGTCGGCTTTGGGACCTCCTTTCCAACCGGCAGGATATCCCTTTCGAAAAGCATACCATTCGACACGGGGATAAATTAACCGGATACACAAGCAATCTTTCCAGTTACACAAAGACCTTGGGAGTTTACTCGAACAATCGATGTCGAATCAAAGCACCAATGTATAGCGTGAATGAATCTACAAATCCCCGGGAATCATTATTTACCGCGCGGATCTCACATCGAATTCTTGGTGATTATGATGGTCCGGGGTGTTCGAAGTGGAATTTGACCCACCTTTTTCGTGGCATTACTTTTGAGGCTTTAATGCCTTATCCAGGTAACAAGGTTCTGGTGGATCGAGGTTTTTATAAGGATTTTTTCCTTTTTTTAATTTCACATATTATAGGGTATACATCGCGGTGGGATAGTGATAGTTGTGGACATCCTGAGTGTTGGTATTTTTCATTGGATTTTACTTAGCGCCTTTGCGATGCTGACAGGGTATCTAATAGTGCAGTATATGGTCCGATCACTAAATCTGTACGGGATTTATGGCATTTTTCTCACGATTTCAGCAGGCTGCTATATTTTTTTCCTGGTAAATGCATTCATGGATTCAAGCATGAAATACGCACCCATGCTTACATTGGTTCTGGTATTCGTTGGCTATGTTATAGCTAATGCTGTTTTCCTAGCACAGGATGAGGTGCACGACCTGCCTGCTGTTACACGCACTGATGGCGGAGATGGTCATACTGCAATACTTTACTTCACTCACGGTGAACCCCGTGGATACGATCCCCTGCCCTGGATATTGACTATGGGTGAACTGGACCACGATAATGTCCCGTTCGTCCCCTGGTTAGCCCGGCCGTTTTTTTTCAATGCACTCAGAGCTGCGTATCTAGAAGCCGGAGGAAGTCCGCATAATGATTTACATCGAACGTATATCGATAATCTGAGACATGCAATGCCTCAAGCAGTAACAGATGGCACCCGGTTCTATCTTGCATTCCTTGATACTGCACCACATCCAGGCGAGATGGCAATCAAGGCAATCAACGAGGGGGCCAGTAAAATAATCGTGCTACCAATATTCGTTACAGAATCAACTCATACCATTGCTGGACAGGAGATGGTAGATAAGGTGAACCCCCAGCAATATGGGGTAGAAGTTTCTTATGCTGGTGCGATCGGTAAATACGATTCTCTTCATAGGGTATTTGTCGATCGGGCTAATGATATGAGTATTGATATGGACAAATCCGATGTTGGCATTTTACTGGTCGGTCATGGGCAGCCAGATGAATGGGAAGAACTCTATCCGGAACAGAATCTCCAAGAAAGCCAGTATCGCTCCTCGATCCGTGATAAACTGATCGCAGATGGATTTTCCTCAGAAAAGGTGATTCTTTGCTGGATGTCTTTTCAAGATCCCACTATTACAGAATCTGTAAAGGTGTTAGAGGAGAATGGTGTGAAAAAAATCCTTGCATTTTCTGTGAGTTTGAGTGCTTTAGCGATACACAGTGAAATAGATGTGCCCAAAGCGGTTAAAGCAGCGGAGTTACCAGCCACTATAGAAGTTGAATATGTGGGCCAATATGGAGATCATCCAATGGCAATTCAAGCAATGGTCGAAGCGATTATGGCTGCTCCATAAAATCTGGTAGTCTTTATTCCAAACAACTCGGTTCAGGAAGCTGGGTGCGATCGTTACCCCAGGTCATGCATCTGTTTTACCGCGTATCCTACGGAGGAGGCCGATCAGGCCAAATCTGTCTAGAGCACGACCGAGTCCCGTGCCCATCCCCAGGAATTCGGCTATTTCCTCCTGGCTGGGGTCGACTCCTTTTTTCCCGAGCTCGAAGTACTGCCTCAATTCCGGGCTCATGGTATACCAGTAGATGATGTTGACGAACGTTATGTAGGCTAGGTGGGGATAGCTCCCGGTGGTAAACCAAAGCCAGGGGATAAGCAGGACGAGACCCGCCCATCTGAGGATGAGCAGATGACCAATAGCGAATCCCAGAGCCATTCCAAGTATGTTCATGGCCAGGGCACCGAACCAATCTATTACTATCAGACCCCCGTAAATGGGGGATTCGCCCCGGCCACCCCTGAAACGATGGTAAATTGGCCAATCGTGCCCTATCAGGCCGAAGGCTGCCACGATCAGGAAGTATGGTTCTTCTGGATGCCATAGTTTGAAGGCAAGCGTCGGGAGACCGACCTTCAGCATATCGAGAAATGCGGTTATAACGCCCTGCTTAGTGCCAACGTGCATTCTTACCGCGGAGGCACTAATTGAATCGGATCTGAAGACCTCTGTGGTTCTCGGAATTGTATACTCAATCTTTGAGATATCCGTTCCAGGAGCGGTCAGCCTAGTAAGAATTCGCCCATTGGAGATGGAGCCTATGAGGTATCCGGAGGCAGCAGCGAGAATGACGTAGAGTATTTCCATGTAAACACCTATCGAGGGATTCCGGGATTCGTAGAACTTTCATCGTGGAGCGTTACTGTACCCGTGAAACCATCGACTGAGACCAACTGTCCATCGTTCAGGTCGAGCGCTCTATCAACCGATACCACGGCTGGAATTCTGTATTCACGGGCTACAATTGAACTATGTGAGAGGATGCCGCCGGACTCGGCGATAACGGCACCCGCCCTGGCAAAAAGAGGGGTCCAGCCAACGTCTGAGTAGGGGATGACGATGACGTCCCCGTTAACCAGCTTATGGAAATCCTCGGTGCCGCGTATTATTCGGGCCGGGCCAGTGTAGTAGCCCCTGGATGTCGGTACACCCCGGATCTCCTCCAGGTCCTCGCTGTGGATGGGGGGTGGGCGGTCCCCGAATATGATCGTGGGCAGGGAGATATCACGGTACTCCTCCATTTCCCCTCGCCTTTTTACCACCAGCTCCCTCAGGTTGGGTATTCCCCCTTCCGCCCGGATCGAGTTCCTAATCTCATCATAGTAGAGGAGGAATATATCATCGACACGGTCCAGTGCTCCCCTCTGGACCATCCTGCTTCCCAGTTCGAGGAATAGATACCTGAAGCGACCGTACCCGTAAGTATAAAGCGAGCTAATCTGCTCCCGAAGGAGCCTGTACTCCCTTGCCCTATTGGTAAGCAGTTGGAATACTGGCCTTTGGATCATGGGGATTTCCAGCGTGTCAATTCCCTGAAGTTTTGCACCGCCTCGGGTTCCCGCGTTAAATGCCATGTCCAACACCAGGTCGGGGCTCTCACGCCAGGGAACCGATGAGAAGTCGTTCCCGCTTTCGCTGAAGTGACCGAATCTTTTAATGAAAGTCTGGAGTTCCTCGTGGAATTTTTCGGCACCTGGAAGCTTTCCGATTTCCTCGAATGTCTTCCCCTGTAAAAGATCGGAAAAACCCTTTTCGGGCTTGAGGTACTGGTCGTGAATACGCTGGAGGTAAAAATTCGGCTCCAACTCCCTTAGGCCCTCCAGTCCGCGGGTGATGTCAATTTCATTTAGATCGATTCCCAACCTACCAAGCTGCGTACCAAGCAGACGGTTGTATAACTGCATCAGCAGTGGGACGACGATGTTGAAGTAGGCCGTGTCCTGTGTCATTGAGAAGAGTTCGTCTGTAGTCCTGAGTATGTCTTCATCCTCTAATCGACTCATGTCGGTATTAGCCATGGCCTGGTACCGAGACCACATCTGCGGCAGGAACCCTACGACCTTCCTGGAGAACTTCCACTTATCGATGGCAAAGGACACGAGCCTGGGGAGGTGGAGGAAGGTCCTGGCAGTCGGCTTGAACTTAGGTTTTTCCTCCCCGACGGCCTCGATGCCCATCAGTATCTCGAGGCTATCCCTGGGCATGCCGAGGGCCTCGAAGATCTTGCCGATAACACCCATGTTGAAATATGCCCTGTAGTAGAACTGCTTGGAGAGGTCGACGGGTTCGATGTCGTTTTCCCCGATGACCTCGGTGAATAACCTTACCCAGGCCCCGTTGACCAGGGGTATGTTAATGGACCAGATAAGGGGTTTGATCATGCCGGGGAGGAATTCTTTTGATATCTTGTTTGAGTATATGTTGATATTGTCCAGGGAGGTTATCTCCCGGACCTGTATCCAGTAGATCTCCCGGCCATCGTAGATCCATTCAAGGTCGACGGGGGTGCCGAACTCCCTCTCTATCTCCATGGTCTCCTCCGCCACCTTCTCGATAACAGCAATTGGCATGTCGCCTTCCGGAGGACTGGATATCCACCCGCCCCATTTCCTGACCCACCGGCGGGGGGTGTTTCCCTCCTGTACCAGGGCGGTGCCTGAACCCCTAACCGCCTCCACTATAACCTCGTTTAGGCTCGTCATCGGGTTCCTGCTGAAGGAGACCCCGGATATCTCCGCGGGAACCATTTCCTGCAGGATGACGCCCATCTTGAGGTCATCGTGGTCCATGGATATTTTCTCAAGGTAAGACCTGATCCTCTCGGAGTCAGTCGAGTCCCAGACCTTCTTCACCGCTTCCAGTACCCCCTCGATGCCCCTGACATCGAGGAATGAGTCGAACTGCCCCGCGAAAGATGCGATCTTTTTGTCCTCGACATTGGCGGAGGACCGGACTGCATATGATGAGCCGGGGTCAATTACCGATGATAGCTCCTGCTTCAAGATCTCAATCACCGAGTCATCATCGGTAGAGTCGAATTGGGCATCCCATCTAATGAAGTTTGTCCTCGGCACCCTGTGGCCCCCCTTTTCTAGCAATCTCAGCTGCCCGGCCTTGCTCCCGATATTTTCGATTTGGCCGTCGCTGGATGTTGAAACGTATCTGGCCATCAGGTATCACCCCGTACAGATTAACTCCAACTTTACTATTAAGGAATCTATTGTGGGGTTCTAATGCCTGTTTGAGTCAATAAATGGGTTGTATTATCCCTAAATTATTTCACCCCCCTTTTTGTGGGGGGAGGGTGGTCAAACTTACTGATTCGCGGTAAACTTCCCGAGGGCACCGTTGGCGGTCTTCTTGAGGACAAGGAGAAGTTGACTGCAGTGCTTACCTACCATGTCGTTGCTGGTAAGGTAATGGCTTCAGACGTAGTGAACCTGACCTCAGCTAAGACAGTCCAGGGCGGAGAGCTGAAGGTGAACACTTCCGATGGAGTTAAAGTAAACGAATCAAACGTGGTGAAGACCGATATCGAGTGCGATAACGGGGTCATCCACGTAATCGATGCAGTCCTTCCGTAGAATTTTTTTCCCGGGGGGAACTCCCGGGTTTTTTTTATTGAATAATTCTTGCTTTTTCATTTCACCTTAGTTCCACTATATCTGATCTAATCACTTAGAACAGGGGTTTGCTGGGATGCAAGTATACCTCGGTCTACACAGGCCTCAGGGTGCCAGCAAAAACCTGCCATGCCAGGAACGTCTTGGCGACCAGGCTCAGGATTACGTAGAACCTCTCGCCGTAGAGGTAGTCCCGCCAGGGCCCGACCTTTTTGTACTGCAGTACCATGTTGATCGCGAAGATGTTGAAGAAGAATGCGATCGATATGTAGATGTACAGGACGAAGTCGGGTATCGATCCCGCAGCAGCCTGGCTTGCACCGGCGAAGTATATGCCTATCACAAGCCATGGAACTATGCCCGCGAGGCAGCCGATGTAGTAAGCAGTCCAGCTGGTCTTCTCGGTGGTCTGGTTGTGCAGCTCCATCATCAGCCCGCAGAAGTTCATAATCGCGTTGATCACGAAGCAGGGTAGCAGTATGCCGATGTCGTATATGCCGACGAGCATGGAGATGACGACAATCATCACAGAGGAGCTGGCGGCGTACTCGTACCACCTGGCGTAGTTGATTCCCTTCTTCAGGTTCTTGACGTACCACGGGTACCCCCATGGAGATGCGATTGAGAAGTGGGCTATCGCCGACATGAGTAGGAAAACACCGACCAGCGGTCCGATCGGTATGTCCGCCACCGTGGTCTTCGCCAGCTCCAGCGACATGGTCGCGTTGTTGTAAACCAGGTAGCTGCGCGTAAGCGGCAGGGCAAAGTCATTGCTGAGCACGAGCATCAGCAAAAACTGGATGAAGTGGAAAACTCCCATAACGGCATTGAACCGCCGGAGCTTCCGGAACTTGGTATCATCATCTCCATTTCCCAAGTTAGATTCCTCCGAACTGGCCTGAGGATTCATTTAATCCGTTATAAACTTTGTGTTCTTAAGCACAGATGGAATCATCCGGTCAACTTGACAGATGCTGTCCAGCTGACTGATAAAACCAAGATCGCTTTGCTCGAGGTATGACTACCAGGAGTTATACCTGATTATCTCCCCGGCGGTCTTCCGGTTCTTAACCCTGCCCTTTTTCGTCGAGGAGTAGCCGATTGCCATCAGGCTTACCACTCTCACTGATTCGGGGATTCCCAGAAGCTCCCTGACCTTTTTCTCGTTGAAGGCACAGATCCAGCAGGTTGAAAGCCCAAGGTCGCTTGCTACGAGGCACATGCTCTGTAGGGCTATAGCCACATCGACCATCCAGTAGCCTTGCCCATCCTCACGAGTCCAGGACTTCCCGGGCTCGGCGCATCCGACCAGGATTACATCCGAGTTCCAGTCCTGGTTGATTGCCTCGTTGAGTTTCCCCTTCATCTCGGCATCGTTCACGACGATGAAGGTCCAAGGCTGCTGGTTATTGGCCGAGGGAGAAAGCCTTCCGGCCTCCAGTACCTGCTCCAGTTTTTCCCGCTCCACGGGGACATCATCGTACTTCCTGTAGCTCCTGCGGGTTTTGACGACGTCCAGTACTGACATCATGGTCACCGGCTCACGGTGCTTTTTCCCGGTTTATAATTATGACGGGGTTTTTGTTTGTGTCCTGAATGATGACACTAGATATTAGCGCCTCACCCGGGCGATTATGCTCGGGGAGATAACGATCACCATGATGAACAGGGCTATTCCCGAGAGCAATGAAACCAGCGTGTTCAGGTCACCGATGGGCTCTGCCTCGACCGTGATCGAATCTGAGACAATCGCCGTGGGAATTGGGCTGGATCCCTGTTCCGCCGTTATCGTCACGATGTGCGTCCATTTCTCGGCGACCCACTCGAAGTCTATGCTCTCCCCGGCACTGGTATCCAGCACAATCCCGGTGATGTTCCCGACCTCGACCTGGTCAACTAGGAGGCGGACCGAAATAGTTCCGAGGGGGATCGACTGGTTGCTGTATATTCTCGAACTGATCTTAATCATCTCGCCCTCGAGGGGGGAATCATCGGAGAATGTGATGTTCTCGAGGTAGATCACCGGTGCCAAGCCCTGGTCAGGTGGCATCTGGCACAGGCAGGGAGCGATCAGGAAGAGGGTGAAAATCATCAGTGGAAGCTTCTTCAACCAGCTCATTATCATCCCACCTGTTTCCGGCTGGCTATGATCATGCCGAGCAGCAGAAAGCCCACCGCGTGAACCGTCATGACCCAGACCCCGGTGTAGAACTCCGGGAGGAAGAGCTCGTAGTTGGCCCATGGACCGGCCTGGCCGATGAAGGGGGATGGCAGGGCGAAGATGTCGGTGATGAGCCCCGCCTCGTGGGTGATGATGTACCAGGGGTTAATATCCACGATTCTGAGGACGTTGGCGACGACGGGGAGGACCATCAGAAGCGTGAAGAACCCGACCAGGGTCGAGGTTATGGATCTTGAGAGGGCGCTGCTGAAGAAGAACACGACGCTGACCACACAGGAGCAGTACAGGAGGGCCACCAGCCAGGATTTCAGCAGGCTCAGGGAGAGGTCCGCCACCCCGTAGGCGGCCACAACCTCGAGGGATGTAATCAGGTAGTAGAGGGAGATGGCGAAGCATGTCGCGATGAGGGCGGCCAGGTACTTGCCGACGAGTATCGAGGTTCGCCTGTGGGGCAGGGGCAGGATCATCAGGGAGGTCTTGTTTTCGAACTCCCCCGAGATCGTGTCGCCTGCGAAGAGTGATCCGCAGATGATGACGAGTATGCCCAGGAAGCTCAGGTTGTTGGATGCAAAGGAATCCCCGGACTCGGGGAACTCGACGTCGAAGAACTGGGGTATGAAGTAGAAGAGGGTCGGGAGGACCAGGGCCAGGAGCGTTACCATGTAGAGCCTCCTCCTCTTGAGGTGCTTCCTCATCTCGAAGCGGAGGCTGAGGAGGGTCTGGGAAATATCGGTCCTGACGTCCTCGGTGAATGATATCATCAGCCGACCCCCTTTTCGTCACCCATTATGGAGACGTAGTAATCCTCCAGGCTGGCCGTGCCCGGAGAATAGCTGACAACATCGAGGCCCAGTCCGAGAAGATCCCTGAGGATAGCGGTGGCCGTCTGGTGCTTGCCGTCGAAGTGAATACAGGCACCGTCGTTCTCGGCTTCCAGTTCCCCAACGCGCTCGATATCGCCTATTCGCTTGATGTCCCCAGGTGTAAGTGGTGCGAGGAAGCGGACCTCAACGATCTTGCTCTCGGCCTTTCTCTGCACGTTGTCGACAGAGTCGTAATCGACCAACTTTCCGTGGTTGAGGAATATGACGGAACTGCAGGTCTCGCTGACCTCGGGAAGGAGGTGGGAGCTCATGAGCACCGTGATGTTCTCCCTCTGAAACCGCCTTATCAGGTTCCTGACGTCCATTATCCCCTTCGGGTCAAGGCCTATGGCCGGTTCATCGAGAATGAGAATCTCTGGCTCGTGGAGAATTGTCTGGGCAATAAGGAGCCTTCGGATCATCCCGGTGCTGAAGGCCCCGATCTTCTTGTGCTCCCAGTCCGAGATCTTGGTCAGGCTCAGGACCTCCTTGATCCTATCCCGTACATCCCTGCCCCCCATTCCGTGGACCTTTCCAACATAGGCTAGCATCTCGTGGGGGGTGAGGTAGTCGTAGACTCCGGGAACCTCGATCATGGAGCCGATGTGGCGGAGGGCCTCCTTCGGGCGCCTGTTTATGTCGATGTCGCATATGAAGGCATGCCCGCTGGTCGGCCTGAGAAGGTTCGTCAGTATCTTGATGGTCGTAGTCTTCCCCGCGCCGTTTGGCCCCAGGTAACCGACGACGTCCCCCCGCTTGACCTTGAATGAGACGTCGTCGAGTGCCCTGAACCCGTTGAAGTCCTTGGTTAGATCCCTGACATCTATCGCGCATTCCATTGGGTGCACTCTTTTTTTCATTTCCTGTTCAGCGGACAAACCACTTCCGATCATATATCAACAGTGCATCCATAGGCCTAACTCTGAGTTAGTTTTCTGGATGACAACTGATGGTTGCATCTGGTCCTTGATATCGCGTTTATTAATAGTCCGGATCTCTGCCGTTTTGAGTGGGTAAGTCTTTTTCCGTTTTGAGTGTTTTGTGCGAGTATTGCTAGAGAGCTTTTTGAAGAGACTCTGGGTTTGGCGGAGCCATGGTATGTGGAGCGTGTTGTCTTCGATAAGGAGAAGCTCCAGGTAGATGTGTTTTTGGCGTACAGGAGGGGTGCAAGATTCCCGTGTCCTGAGTGTGGAGAGATCTGCGAGGTACACGACAACAAGGCACGTTCATGGAAGCATCTCTACCACTTCCAGTACCCCACATACATCCACGCCGGGATACCCAGGGTCATATGCCGGCACCACGGAACAAGACAAATCAACATCCCCTGGTCCAGGACCAAGTCCAGGTTATCAGAGGCCTTCGAACATTTCCTGGTCATACTCTGCGGGGAGATGACTGTCTCGGCTGCTTCGCAGCTCGCAGGCATCCACGAAAACCGGGTCTGGCGGGTGCTCCACCGATACGTTGAAGAGGCCAGGAAGAAACAGGACATATCCAGGCTCAGGGCTGTTGGTGTGGATGAGGTATCTGTTAGAAAGGGTCATAACTATGCCTCTGTTTTCTGCGACCTGGACAAATCCTGTGTGATCGACGTGGAGGAGGGGAAGGATGCCTCCGTCCTAGGACGCTTCAGGCAATGGGTCCAGGAAAAGGGCGTTGACCCAGGCCAGATCAAGCAGTGCTGCTGCGACATGTCCCCTGCATACATCCTGGGCATCGACACAAACTTCCCATATGCGGAGGTGACCTATGACCGGTACCACGTGATGGCCATGGTGAACAAGGCTCTTGACACGGTCAGGAGACATGAGAGAACAACCAACCAGGCCAAGAGAGATCTACTCAGAAACACCAGGTATCTCTGGCTCAAGAACCCCTCCAGCCTGACCGGGAAACAAGCAAACAGGCTTACCGATATCAAGAAACTGGACCTCAAAACAGCCAGGGCCTACCACCTGAAAACCGCTCTCCAGAGACTCTGGGACTACATGGATCCAGCCGAAGCTGACAGATACCTCAAGAAATGGTACTTCTGGGCCACCCACAGCCGCCTCCAACCCATGATCGATCTGGCCAAGACCATCAAGAGACACTGGGACGGAGTACTCCAGTTCATCCAGAGCCGCATCACCAACGGCATGATCGAGGGACTCATCAACAAGATCAGAACAGCTATGAAGAGAGCCTACGGATTCAAAAAACCCAAGTACCTCAAAACCATCATATACCTGGTAGCAGGCGACCTGGACCTACCCACACCAAAAAACTTCGCACAACTCCAATTACCCACACAAAGTTGAAGAGAACCAATAGTCCACACCCAGGGGGAAAATTCAATTTACAGGCAGGGCGGGTATATGATCGGCGGGAAGAGGCAGGGGCAGTTTATAATTATCTCCGGGCTCCTCGTTTTTATCATGGGCGTTGGGGCGGCATTTTCGTCCATGGTGAACGTGTGGATCTCCGCTACCTTCCTGGTGATATTCGCACTGCCCGCGGTGGTTTTCCTGTTCAAGAGCATTCCCAGGGAAAGGGCACTTCTCGCGGTTTTACTCTTCATGGCATTCCCGGTTTTCATGGAGTCAATTGGAATAACGACGGGAGTTCCCTACGGTGAATTCGAGTACACGGGAGCGATGGGTCCGAAGGTGTTCGGCCTAGTCCCACTGACGGCCGTTCTGGTTTTCCTTCCCCTCGTAGCGGGATCGGTCGCGCTTGCCCAGAGATTCACCAGGAGACCTCCATACGTCATTGTCCTGGGCGCGCTTCTCCTCGTCGCCTCCGACCTGGTCCTCGACCCCTGCGCGGTGGAAATTGGGCTGTGGGTCTGGGCAAGTCCAGGTATCTACTACGGGGTGCCCATCAGCAACTTCGTGGGCTGGGCCCTGGTAGGCCTGTTCACATCATCGGTCATGCACTACCTTGCCAGCAACCATGAAAAGCGTGCCCTCCACGGGGGAACCATAATCGGCATTTTTCTCACGATATCGTTCTGGACGGGTTTCTCGATATACAGCGGCCTGCTGATTCCCGGGGCCCTGGGATTGGCACTTACAGTTTTTTCGCTGCGAAAAATACTAAAGGATTTTGGGAAAGGGGGAAGCGGGGAATGAAAATCGAGGCATCAATCATCCTGCCCAACCAGCTCTTCGCCTCCAGCCCTGTGTTGATGGTTGACAGGAAAATTTTCCTCGTCGAGTCAACGAGGTTCTTTTCAGATTTCAGGTACCACAAGAAGAAACTGGTTCTTCACAGGGCCTCGATGAGGGCCTACCTCGAAAAAATCCGGGGGGATGGATACGACGTGGAATACATACCCTACCCGGACTCGAAAACGGCGGATCTGCTCAGGTTGATAGGGGATGACCGGCTGGGTGCGGTCCACATCTGCGATCCCAACGACCACAAACTCAGGTACGAGTTCGATTCCATAGGGCGGAAGATGTCCCTCGAAATCAACTATCATGAGAGTCCTGGTTTCATCACCCCGCTGAACGTGGTCCTTAAGTCACTCGAGGGGAAGACCCACTACTCCCTCACGGGTTTCTACCGCGAACAGCGCAGGAGGCTGGACATTCTGATGGACGGCTCGAGGCCCGTGGGGGGCAGGTGGACCTTCGACACCGAGAACAGGAAACGCATCCCGGCGGACCAGAGGGTACCGGGGCTCCCGGAGCTGGATGAGAGTCCGCACGTCAGGGAGGCCTCGAGCTGGGTGGAGGAGCACTTCGGTGGTAATCCCGGGGAGGTCGATGGCTTCAAATACCCCGTCACCCACGCCGATTCCGATTCCTGGTACAGGGACTTCCTCGAGAAGAGGTTTGCACATTTCGGCGACTACCAGGATGCGATGGCGGTGGGGCATGAGCACCTGTTCCACTCTGTTCTGACACCTGCCCTCAACATCGGTTTGCTGACTCCCGGCGAAGTGGTCAGTGAGGCCATGGAATTTGCCAGGGAGGGCCCGGTGGGTCTGAACTCCCTGGAGGGTTTCATCAGGCAGGTAATCGGCTGGAGGGAGTTCATCCGTGGCATCTACATCCTGGAGGGTGAAAGGCAGAGGGAGTGCAACCACTTCGGACATGGTGGGGAACTCCCCCCGGGAATGTATGATGGTACCACGGGAATACTCCCGGTTGACCTCGTGGTCGAGCGGCTGTTGAGGTCTGCCTACGCGCACCACATCGAGAGGCTCATGGTCCTGGGGAACTACCTGATGCTAGCAGAGACGGACCCCGACGAGATCTACCGCTGGTTCATGGAGATGTTCATCGATGCCTACGACTGGGTCATGGTGCCCAACGTCTACGGGATGAGCCAGTATGCGGACGGTGGGATGATGACGACCAAGCCCTACATATGCTCCTCGAACTACCTGAGGAAGATGGGCGATTTTCCCGGCGGCCAGTGGTGCGAGGTGCTCGATGCCCTGTTCTGGCGCTTCGTCGAGAAGCACGAGGACTTCTTCAGGGCCAACCCCAGGATGGCCACGATGGCCTACCAGCTCTCCAGGATGGACGGGGAGAGGAGGGAAGGGCACGTGAAAATCGCTGGGGATTACCTGAGATCGATCGGTCGGACCCATGGGGTCAACGATACGGACCAAGGTACCTAGTCCCCGTGGTCCCGACCTCACTGCAGGTCCAACTTCCTCACCATCAGCGTCCTGCCCGAATGGTATCCTGGCGTGAAGTCGAAAGCGTTAAGTACGGCAGGAATTTCGGAGATGGCATGCCCGGGAAGACCATCCTGCTGGCCCTCCTGATTTTCACATCGGCCATTACTACCGCGACGGCGGGGGGTTCCATTCCCTTCACCATGGCGATCTACAATCCCTACTCACAGGACGGAGGCCACACCTGGACCTTCGAGGAGCTGGCGGCCCACGGGTTCGGAGCGTTCTACCAGCAGGCGGACTGGACCTGGGAGTGGTTCAGCCCGGGGTGGCACGAGGAGAGGATGGGCACCGACAGCGTTGAGGCGGCGAGGCACGGTCTGTACTACGTGGCCGGTGGGTACTACCACTCCCCGCCCTGGGACATGATTAACTTCACCTACAACAGGGCAGTGAACTGGGACGGGGTCGTCGAGGTCAAGACCCCCTCGCCGGTTGATGAGAACTACTGGAAGTACATCATGGAGGAGGGGGCGGTCAACCTGGCGAACCTCTCCCTCCATTACCCGATCTGGGGTCTGGTCTGGGACATCGAGCTCTACAACCACGGTGCCTTCGGTCCCTCCGACTACAGCTACGACGAGGGAGCCCTGATGGGATTTGCGGAGGATATCAACAGGTCCATTCCCCAGCTGGCACCGAACCAGCGGTACAGCTGGCTGAGGGACAACGGACTCCTCGGCGCCTTCCAGGACTGGTGTGCTGACAGGGCCTTCGAGTTGGCCAGGGGAACCCTGGAGAAGGTGCAGTCGATAAACCCCGAATTCAGACTTGGGATCCTCTACTTCGAGGAGAGGTCCTGGTTCCACTGGGCACTGGTACGGGGACTTGGATCTCATGAGAGCCCAACCAGCGCGTGGACGGAGAAGACCTATGCCGGTTACAAACACGGCCCGGGGGGAGGGGACAAGACCTACCTCGAGATGTGGGAGGAGCACGGCGTGCACGGGCAGTTCATACCTGGAATAGCGGCGATAGAGGCATGGAAGCAGTTCGGGGCAATGGAGCAGGCCCTTCGCTACATGGGCCACCTGTGGCTATACCAGAGGCACTACCCCTACGAGAGGGGTGCGGAGTTCGACAGGACGTTCAGCTTCGTCCAGAAGTACGTTTTATTCAACGGAACCGGGATAAACCCCCTCCCCACATTCAGGCTCCACCCTGGCCTGAATGCTAGCCCCCACATGGGGCCCGACGGAAAGGTCTCGTGCTTCCTAGATACCCACGTCTGGAGCCTACCGCCACCGACCTCTTACAGGATCATAACCGACGCTGACGAGATCGAGTACTCGGGCAGCTTCAACTACACGACCAGGATCCTCAGGGGCCCGGACTACGTTCTCCATCCCGATGATTTCCCGTGCATAATTCACGGGCTCTCCGAGGATGATCTGGAGAGAACCGAGATTACCGCGGTCATCCAGGAGGTCGAGGACATCGCAGGATTTTACCACCGCCTCGGACTCGGGAACCTGTCTGAAATCGTCAAACAGGCCGGCGATGCCAGGGGATACATGGAGCAGGGCAGGCTGGGAGAATCCAGAGTCAGGTCCCTCGAGGCTAGGTCGGGGGCCTACGCTGCACTTGAGGCAGCGGTCTGGCCAATGGTCGACGAGGCGAACGCCAACCCGAGGGAGAGCGAGATACCGCTGAGCCTCTTGAGCGTTTTCGCCAACGCCCGCAACATGATGTCCGGGCAGGACCTGGCAAAGGGCCAGTCCTACCTCTACACCGCGGTAAGGGACTGGTCATCCTCCGTGCCGGAAGTGATACCGTCCATGGTCTCCATAATCACTGGTCTTGGCATCCTTTCGCTAAGGAAGACATAGTGCAATATAATCGGCGTGGTGTTAATGAAAAGAATCGATTTATCGCATGGATGGTTGCTGGCATCGGGTCAGAAGGTCGAGGAGGCCAGTGCCCTTTGCGACGAGAGGGAGGCAACGGAGTGGCTCCGACTCCAGGATACCGAGACGGTCCAGGCAGCGATGGTTAGAACCGGGCGGGTCACGAGACCCTTTCTTGACGACAACTTCAAGGCCTTCGAGGAGTTCGAGGAGGGTAGTTGGTGGTACAGGCTCGAGTTCGACGTTCCAGTCGATTGCCGGGAATCGGACCGGTTCGAGATAGAGTTCGGGGGAATCCTTTTCTTCTCAACGATCTGGTTGAACGGCGGGCTAGTTGGTTACACCAGAAATGCACACCACGCGCACAGGTTCGATGTCACCGGGCTGGTGAGGAGGGAGGGACGAAACGTGCTCGTAGTAGAGTGCAGCCTGGGGCTGCCCTGGCTCCGGAGGAACGTTAGACCGGACGTCAGCGCCAACGAGAAGGACATCAGGCCGTACGCGAGAATACCCCAGATGATTTTCGGGTGGGACTTCGCACCGAGGGTTCCTCTGATAGGGCTGTGGCGGCCGGTGAGTCTCCTCTGCCACGGGAGGGTCAGCCTGGAGGACATCCACGTCCGGACGGAGTCCGCGGGCGAGGATTCGGCGGATGTCGAGATCTGGCTGGAGGTGGGGGGTCCGGGGGATGATCCCCCCCTTCTAAGAACCACCATTGAGGAAGAGGGGAGGGTCGTCTGGGAGGAGGAGAGGACGGTGACCAGGGGAGTAAACAGAATCCGCCTGACCCTTGACTCTCCCCGGCTCTGGTTCCCGCAGCCCGCGGGAGAGCCCTTTCTATACAACCTGGTTGCCAGCCTGGTCGTTGGCGGGGTTGAGGTTGACAGGGAGAAGATCAGCTTCGGGGTGAGGACGGTCGGGCTAGAGAGGGAGGGGGAGTTCACCTTCGTCGTAAACGGCAGAAGGGTCTTCGCCAAGGGGGCAAACTGGGTTCCGGCCGATAGCCTCGAGCTGGAGGCTTCCCCCGAGGGATACGAGCACCTGCTCGCGATGGCAAGGGACGCGGGTTTCAACATGATCAGGGTCTGGGGAGGTGGAATCTACGAGTCCGAGCTATTCTACGAGCTCTGCGATAGGTACGGCATCATGGTATGGCAGGACTTCATGTACGCTTGCGCGATGTACCCCGACGACGATCCGGTCTTCATGGAGAGCGCGGAAAGGGAGGCGGTGGAGGTGGTCAGGCGACTGAGGAGGCATCCCTCGGTGGTCCTGTGGTGCGGTAACAACGAGTGCCAGGAGGCCTGGGTGCTTGGTGACTGGCCAGAGCGGGCCCCGAGGCACCTGGGCGAGAGGCTGTACGACCACCTCCTGCCGAAAGTGGTTGGGGTCATGTCCCCAGGCACGCCCTACTGGCCCGGCAGTCCCTACGGTGGTCCCACCACGAGATCCCTCGAGATAGGTGACTACCACGACTGGTACAGCCTGCCGAAGTGGAGGACATACGACGAAAATGCTCCGAGGTTCAGCAGCGAGTACGGCTTCCGCTCGGTGCCCCAGCGGGAGACCGTGGACCAGATGATATCCCCGGGGTACTCTTGGAGCCCCGAGTCCCAAGACGAGATGTGGAGGCTCAAGGGCGGGGCCGATGGCTGGACGAGATCCATCCTGCCGGAGTTCGGTTCACCGGGGACTTTGGAGGACTACATCATGCTGACCCAGGAGCTCCAAGCCACGCTTATGAGGTATGCCATTGAGGTCTACCGGCGTAGGATGTTCGCCACGAGCGGCTCGCTCATATGGCAGTACGACGAGCCCTGGCCCGGGGCGACCTTCGCCCTGGTCGACTACTTCGGACGGGCCAAGGCCGCGTACTACTGGGTGGGCAGGGCATACCAGCCCGTCATAGGCCTCTTCCACAGGTCCGGGGATCGGACCTCGTTCTGGGCTGTCAGCGACCTCCCGGAGGAGAGGGAGTTCGAGGCGGTCCTTCGCAGATTCAATCATTCGGGGGAACTTCTGGGGGAGGAGAGAATATCCGGCAGGCTACCGGCGAACAGATCTGTCAGGCTGGTGGAAAACCTGCCGGAGGAGTTGCTGATAGGGAACCCAGCGGCCGAGTTTCTCCACAGCAGGTTGAGGGCGGGTGACCTGGTCAGCGAGCGTTTCTATCACCAGGGCAACCGCAGTGACTGGTTACTATCCGAGACAGAAATAGAGGCATGCCGCCAGAGGGAGGGTGAGAACCTGGTCATCACCGTACGTTCCAGCGGGTACGCCCATTTCGTGACCTTGACCACCGAGGATCCGCTTGCCCTTTTCTCGGATAACTTCTTTGATCTCTTACCTGGAGAGGAGAGGAGTGTAGCAATCAGGACGGCTGGGGAAGAAGAGGTGGTCATCTGGGCGGCGAACTCGAAAAAGCGGGTTCTTGTTCCACCGTGATTCGCCCGTTAAAATATTTTGAACGCCTGTTAAAAACCGTAGGTGTTTATGCGATGTTGATAATATTTTATCGTTGAAAATGTCAAATGATGATCTAGATTTACGTGTGAGTATCAGGAGGGTCGCCTCATACGCCATTGCCGGTATAATACTCGGGTCAGTTTTTGGTTTTGGGATGTGGAGATTCGGCGGGGTGTATAAGCCTGGCCTGTCTGGTATAGAACCGACCTCGCTACAAAGGTTCTCATCGTACGGGGAGCTCAAAGAGTACCTGGATAAACCCCGGGAAAGCCATAGAACTGGCGGAATAAGCATAGGTTTTCCCTGGCCTTTCGGATTTGAGAAGCAGTCGGCTGGTCCAAGCAGGAATTCTCAGGTAAGTGCTTATGACTACTCTGAGACCAACATTCAGGTCGAGGGGGTGGACGAGGCAGATCTGGTTAAGACGGATGGCGAATACATCTACCTGGTCTCCGGGAACTCAGTTCTCATGGTGAAGGCCTACCCACCGGATGACGCGGCTGTCATGGCACGCCTTGAGTCCGCCAAGGAGGTCGGGGATATCTTCATCAACGGCGATAAGCTGGTCGTCTTCTATACGGGTTATGGGCAGGGATACAAGGGTGAGAGGATGCCTGCATCGGGGGAGAGGTATACGGATGTCAAGATATTCGACGTATCTGATAGGTCCAACCCCACGTTGGACAGGACCATAAGCGCGAAGGGGTTGTACTTCAACTCCCGGATGATCGGCGATTACGTCTATGTTATCGTAAGGGAAGAGGCATACCTTGACCTTGATGAAGAGGTGGAGCTCCCCTCGATACAGACGCAGGACGGGGAAATGGAGATCAATGCAACCATGATCTATTATCCCAACTCCCCTGATTACGGCCACGCATTCATGAATATACTGGCGATTAACGTTCAGGACCCTGAGGAGGATTTCTCCCACGAGACATATCTCCTAGGTTATTCCTGCAACATGTACGTCTCACAGGGCCACATATACATAACCTCGCCCAAGTGGTCCGAGGACAAGGGGGAGTACTTCAGAGGCACCTCGATACACAAGATTCGGATCGAGGGCAGGGAGATAACCTACCTGTCGGACGGATTCGTGCTCGGGCAAGTCCTGAACCAGTTCTCGATGGATGAGCATGATGGTAACTTACGAATAGCAACGACCTCCCACGAATCATCCCGGTCGGTCAGCAACGTCTACGTCCTGGGCCAGGATATGAACCTAATTGGAAGTTTGGAGGGGCTCGCCCCTGGTGAGGAGATCTACTCCGCGCGTTTCATGGGCAATAGGTGTTACCTTGTGACATTCCGGAAGATCGATCCGCTCTTCGTCATAGACCTCGGGGACCCGCAGAGCCCGGAGGTCCTTGGTAAGCTCAAGATCCCCGGCTACTCCGACTACCTCCATCCCTATGACGGGAACTACCTGATAGGAATTGGGAAGGAGACTGTGGGCGCCGAGGAGGGGGATTTTTCATGGTACCAGGGGGTCAAGATATCCCTCTTCGACGTCAGTGATGTCACAAAACCGAAGGAGGTTGCCAAGTACGAGGTGGGCGACAGGGGCACCGATTCCCCGGTTCTCAGGGACCACCGGGCCTTCCTCTTCGACAGGGATAGGAACCTGCTGGTGATACCTGTTCTGGTCGCGGAGATCGACGAATCCGTCTACTCTGGCGAGGTGCCGGACCATGCCCAAGGGATGTACGTGTATCAGGGAGCCCACGTCTTCGACATATCTCCCGCCGGAATTTTCCTGAGGGGACGGGTAACCCACCTGGATGACGGGTGGGACCTGGAGAGAAGCGGCTATTACCTAGAGTCAGACCTGCAGGTGGAGAGGTCCCTTTTCATCGACGACGTTATCTATACCCTATCCCAGGGCATGATCAAGATGAACGATCTCGAGGACCTCGAGGAGATCAATAGGCTCGAGTTATCCTGATATTTAATTTAAAAGCCCATGCAGGATCATTACCAGGGGAGTCGGGATGGAAGTAGAAAGGAACCTTCACGGAACCACTTGGGACATCTACCTCTGCCTCCTGACGTCGAAAAAACCTATGGGAGCCAGGGACATCTGGAGGAAACTTCACCTCTCCAGCCCAAGCCTGGCACAGTACCACATAAACAAGCTAATTGAGCTTGACCTAATCAAGCCAGTACTCGGGGGAAAGTACCTCATCAAGGGAGGCCCGCAGGGAGATGCGCTGAAGGGATTCTTCATGCTCAGGGGGAGGTTGATCCCAAGGTTTGTAGTCTACAGCGCATTCCTCCTGGGCATGCTGGTTGCCTACATTACCTTCTGGCCCTTCAGGGGGGACTTCCGTGATCTTTTCACTGTCGCCGCTAGTCTCATTGCCATCTTGGCCTTCATCTATGAAGCCTACAACCAGTACAGGTACCTTCGTAGGATGGGAGAGTAACTGGCTAGGTAAGATTCGAACCCGAGGAATTTTATCTACTTGTTCGTTATTACTTTACTAGTGAAACAATTGGGCATAAGGGTGGGAACATCTGGTTGGAGTTATAATCACTGGAATGTGAGGTTCTATCCAGCCCACCTGCCGAGCACCGGGAGACTGGTTTTCTATGCGAAGGAGTTTGACACGGTCGAGCTCAACAGCTCATTCTACCACCTGCCCCGGGAAAAGACCTTCCTCAATTGGCGCGAGAGGACGCCCACCGACTTCGTCTTTGCGGTCAAGGGAAGCAGGTGGGTTACCCACGTGAAAAAGCTCTCGGGGGTCGGTGATGAAGTGAATACCTTCTGCAAAAGGGCGGTGAATCTCGGGGAGAAGCTGGGACCGATCCTCTGGCAGCTCCCCCCGCAGCTGAAGAGGAACGAGGAGCGGCTGGAGGGCTTCCTGGAGTGCCTTCCGGAGGACCTAACCCATGTCGTGGAATTCAGGAGGAAGGACTGGTTCGACGACGGGATCTATGCCCTGCTGCGGAGTTACGACGTGTCTTTCTGCTCTGTGAGCTCCCCGAGCTTCGTCACGGACCTGGTTGTCACGGGAGAGGTCGGCTACCTCAGGATGCACGGCGAGGGCGGAGGCTGGTACGCGACCAGCTACGGGGAAGACCAGCTGAGTTCCTGGGCGAAGAGGATATCTCAGAGCTTCTCGAGCTGCAGGGCGTCCTATGTGTACTTCAACAACGATGCAAGTGCCTACGCGATCCAGAACGCCAGGGACCTAAGGAATCTGCTTCATTGATTCATCGATCTATCAGGACCTGTTGTAGACCGTGGAGAAGAGGAAAATCCCGGCCATGGTGAAAACGATAATTCCGCTGGTGGCCACGTCGAAGAGAACAGAGAGGAAGAGCCCGAGCATGACGCCGATTAGCCCGATGATGATGGATGCGGTCGTCGTACCCCGGAACGAGAGGTTGAACTGTAGGGCCGATAGACCGGGAAGGACCATGAATGCAGTGACGAGAATTATCCCAACTACCTTGATGGAAATCACGATGGTCACCGCGACCAGGACGTTGAAGACGACGGTGAGCAGGGAGACGGGTATCCCCAGGAGGCGTGCGTCCTCCTCGTCGAAGGTGACCGATAGCAGCTCCCGCCTGAATAGCCCGAGGAAGAAGAGTATGAAGAGCACGAGCAGCCCGACCATCCAGAGGTCGTGCAGTGAGATAGTCAGGATCGAACCGAAGAGGTAGCTGAATATCTCCACGTTGAAACCCCCCGCCAGGCTGATTAGGATGAGACCCCCCGAGAACCCCAGGGCCATCATAACCGCGATGGCAGAATCCGACTGGGCAAGGCCCTTTTTCCGGAGGTAGGATATCCCGGTGATGGTGACAAGGGCCGTCCCAAGGGATGTCCAGAGCGGGTCTATCCCGGCAAAAAGCCCCAGGGCAATCCCCCCGAAGACGCTGTGGGCGACCCCATCGGTCAGCATGGATTGCTTGCGGAGGATAAGGAAAAGCCCGACCCATGCGCAGCATACCGCGACGAGTACCCCGCCGATCAGAGCGAACTGGAAGAACTGGTAGTCCAGGAGGGACAGTATCTCCTGGAGCCCCAGCTCAGCCATTCCTGAATAGCCCCCTGCATTCATGCACGTGGTAGGCGAACTGGAAGTGCTTGCCGTAGGTCTCCTTGAGCATCGGGTTCGGATCGAAGTCATCGGTGATGGGGCTCGTCCTCACGTACCTGTTTACGCACATCACATGGGACATGCGGCAGAAGACGGCGGCCAGGTCGTGGGAGACCATAAGTATCGTTATGCCCTTTTCGATGTTGAGGTCGGATAGCATCTTGTAGAACCTCTCCTGGGTTTCGGGGTCAACGCCGCTGACGGGCTCGTCCATGATTATTAGGGACGGCTCCCTGACCAGCGACTTCGCCAGGACGACCCTCTGCTTCTGCCCGCCCGAGAGCTGCCCTATGCGCTTTCCCGATAGTTCGGTGAGCCCCATGAATTCCATGGTCCTGTCAACGATCTCCCTGTCATCGCTGTTCATGGGCTTCCCTATCTTGCTCCGGTCGATTCTTCCCAGGATGACGAGCTCACGAACGCTGAGGGGGAACTTCTCATCGAAGTTAATCGCGTGTTGGGATAGGTAGGCAATTTTCTCCCAGTGGTCGAATTCCCTGATGTCCTTTCCGAATAACTGCACCTGTCCGGTCTTAAAGGGGATGATCCCGAGCATGGCCTTCAGGAGGGTCGTCTTTCCGCCCCCGTTGGGCCCCACCATCCCGATGTAGTTCCCCCTCTTGATCTCGAAGTTGGCCTTTTCAATGACGATCGATCTATTTCGTTCAATAGCGAGGTCCTTTACCTCCAATACCGTCTCCCCCTGATCATTCCGGAGGGGCCCTTTCTCGGTTAGTGACATATCGCTGGGGCCAGTGGAAATTGAAGTAGAAGCCTCTTCAGCGGCCATCAGAATCGCCAGTCGCATCAAGTCCAATTTTAAGATTAATAAGGTTTGTCTGTTGCTGCTGGATGTAATCCTTCCCGTCAATTGGGCCCAGCATGAAATATAGCTTCAGTATCTGGACCTCTTCCCCGGTCCGTTTTTCAAGAGTGCCCTTCAGTGTCTGGGCATAATCATCGGAATAGATCGGATCGACATATATCGTGAAGATGCCCTTTTCCTCCATCTGCATAACGAGCTCCTCGATGGTCGATATACTGGGCTGCTCGTCGGCGGATAGACCGATAACGCCGTGCTGGTGGAAACCGTAACGCTCGGCGAGGTAGCCGAAGGCCGAGTGGGTTACGAATATGTCATCCTTCCCCTTCTGGGAAAGCTGGGTGATGAAATCGGTATCGATGCCTTCGAGCCTCTCCTTCAACTCGGTCCAACGATCCCTGTAGAGGTCCTCGTTTTCCGGATCGGTCTCGACGAGGGCCTGGAAGATCTTCTCTGCCTGTTTCCCTGCGATGTACGGACTGAGCCAGGTGTGGGGATCGTGGAGGTCCTGCGCATGTTCATGTTCTTCGTCGTGTGATTGTCCATCTTCTTGGTCGTGTGCATGCCCATCTCCCTCTTGGGATTCAATGAGTTCGATGCCCTCGGTAGTCTCGATGATTAACTTGCCAGATGTTTCGAGTGAGGGTAGCATGTCCTCCTCGAACCAGAGGTCGAGTCCTGCACCGTTGTAAACGATAATATCTGCTTCCTCCGCTGCCAATACATCGGAGATCGAGGGCTGCCAGGAGTGGACCTCCGAATTGTAGGGAACGAGTGATTTTACGTCCACGGCATCCCCGCCGATTTCCTGTGCGAGGTATGCAAGGGGATAGAAGCTGGCCACGACCCTGATCCGGTCACCTCGATCCGCTCCGTTCCCTGCGAGCTGCCACAGCCCCAGGGTGACGATGATAGTCAGTATTGTTAGCGTTCCCAGCGTTATGAACTTTTTACTCACGGAGCCCGCCCTTTACTATGTTAAACATGGAAAGATAAATATGTTATTGATTATCATTATCATTATGGCCAGAATTAGGAACACGAGGCAGAAGGATATCATCGAGGAGGAGATGAGGGAGTTCTCAACCTTCTTCACAGCCGAGGAGCTTTACCAGAGGGTGAAAAAGAGGGACCCAAGAATCGGGATAGCGACCGTTTACAGGTACCTCAATGACCAGGACCGGGAGAACAGGCCACACTTCTACTACTGTGACCGGCGAAGGGTTTATTCCTTCAGCAAGAACAACCACTGCCATTTCGAATGTGGAGTATGCAGGAATGTCGTCCATTTCGATATCGATAAAATCGACTTCCTGAAAGGATGCATAGATGGCAGGATATGCCACTTCCAGATAGACGTCTACGGGATATGCCAGGATTGCGCGAAAAAGATGGGTGCGCGAGAGTGCTCGGATTCGCGGTGAAATGAGAAACCGATTGGAGCAGGATAGAGTGGAGAAAGAGTATTCTTTAAAACTCCCATATTAATCATGGGTGCTATTATGATTCCCATAGATTCACTGAAAGACGAGGTTCGCCCCCTCTACGAGGAGAGGGACCCGGCCCATCGATTCGATCACGTGGAAAGAATCGTTGCATTCTGCAGACTGGTCGGCGAGGATCTCGGGGCAGACATGGACGTCCTGCTTCGAGCTGCGATAATACACGGCGTAGGGGACAAGGAGCGGTTCAGGGAAGCCCTCGGGGAAGACCACGATAAAATCATCAGGATTGCCGAGATGAATTCCGATATCCCCAAACCCCTGGAGGAGCAGATAATCTGGGATGGGAACATCATCGATTCACTGGGCATCATCGGGATTGCCCGCGCATTCACTAGAGGAGGGCACGAGGGCCAGGGACTCGACGAGACAATTAAAGTCATCAGGGAGAACATGCTCAGGCCCGTCTACACCGAGGTCGGTCGGGAGATATCCATCAGGTTACTCGTGGAGACGAACGAACTGCTCACCAAGCTGGAAAGGGAACTCAAAACCACCCGGGAATGATTCTCAGGATCCGTTTCCCTTTTCGATGGTGGATACAAGCATCTTCATCAGTTCATCCATGGAGCTCTGCGGCCTCCCGACCTCACGCCAGTGCGTTACTCCCCCGGCCTTGGCGGTGGCGAAGAAGTCCTCGATGAAATCCTCGTACCACTCACCAACCGGTTTCTTCATGTCCTCGGGATCTATGGAGGAAATCACCCGTGAGGCCATTCTCAGCTTAACATAGTCTAGTGGAAGGCGAGCAGTCTTCACTCTGGCCAGGAGATCTGGATCACCATCCACCCCGCGCTCGGCCTCGTCGAAGAGCTGCCATGCTTTTTTCATGACGTCGAGATTGAGGTAGGGGGCGGTTATGGATGGCTCGAAGGGCTTGACGTGAAGACTGTGGTAATCCGTTCCCTGGACCTCGCTCTTAAGAAGATCTATGTATTTTTCGATCGGCCCGGCAGCATCGCCAAAATATGCATCTAGAAATTCCTCGATTCCCCTCTCCACGTCGTAGTCTGGATTCCAGAGGAGCTTTGCCGACAGGTAGGCCTTCAGGGGAGCCATGTCGGCCATGCGTGCGCCCCCACTGCCCTGCTGGAATATTCCCCTCACACCGTTCTCGACGAGGAATCGAATGTTGGGACCGAGAATGTGTATATTTGGGAATGGCATCAGGTACTGGCGGAAATTAACGATGTAGTCCCAGACGTAAATCCTGTTTGTCAGGCGGAACCAGTCGGCTATGTCCTGCCGTATTCCTGCATTAAGGATGCACTTCACATCCCCTATGACGTGGGAGCAGCATCCACCGGTGGTGAGGCGGATAACGACGTTGGGTCGGGGCCTGAGGGTTTTCGGTGCCTTCCGGCTGTAGCTGTAGGCGAATGTGTCTATCAGAACATCCGGGTGCTCCTCCGCGATAGCGTCTGCGATGCGGTTGACGAAGTTGATGATGGGTGCGGAGTGGGCTCCGCCCTCCCTCTCCTCCAGTGCCGCGCACTTCTCGCACTCGCACCAGCCACCCGGTCCGTCGTTCTGGGAGACCGAGATGACCCTGGCCTCCGGGTGCTCCCCTATCCATTCCTTGACGGTCCTGATTGCCTGCTGTGTCATCTCCTCGTTGGTGAGGCAGAGCTGTGTCCTGACGTACCTGCCCTTCAGCGTGCGCTCACCGTCCACAAGTGAGAACCACTCGGGGTGGGACTCGAAGTACTTATCGGGGGGGATGAGCGTCCAGAAGGAGTGCCCGAAGGGGTAGAAGGAGAATTTCCCCCCGTACTCATCGGGCAGGTCCCAAGTTCCGTTAACCCTGTTTCGAACGGCCCACTCAGGGTTTCTGGCGTCGTAGAAGAAGACGTCCCTGTACTCCAGGATAGGTACCTGCCTATCGTCGATTCTGTTGATTTCGAGTTTTGTTTTTTTGGGTATGTACGTGTCGGTGGGCGTGAACCAGCGGCAGCCAAGTTGTTCCTCGAGGAATGCGTAGACGCCGTACAGTGTTCCGCGTTTTCTGCTTCCGGCTATGACGAGGTGTGGGGATTTCGTCCGGATGATGAATCCCTCGTCGCCGAGTTCTTCTGTGTCGATCTGTATTCGGATTTGGTCGGTGTGTGAGTTTTGTCCGAGCATGATTTCGTGTTTGCCCATGTCGTTCTGGTCGTTTTTTATCGTGAGTGTTGCTCCGGTCATCCGTTGTAGGTGTTCCTGGAGTTCTTTTGCTGCGTGGTGTTCTGATGGTGATGCGTCTTTGGATATCACGATGCAGTAATCACTAGCATTACCATCAGCGATAATGAGTGATTCTCCAGCGGGATGTTTTTGTCCCGAAGTCGGGTTCTCCCCAGAATTATTGGCGTTCTTTCCTTCCTTATTCATGATGCTATCTCCGGTTTTCATGTTCAGAGTGTCGGGAGGACCGGGATCAGGTTTCTAAGTGTTTCCCGTGATAATGTGCCTGGCGGCATTTTCAAGCTTCTTTCTGAACTCCTTCATCGAAGCCTCCGCGCAGCTGCGATCAAGTATGCGTATCCCTTCAACTTCGAAATGTCATCTGTATCAGTATTGCCATTTGATCGACCTGCAAGTATTATATGCGAGAGGCTCTTCCAGATGGTGTATCCATGACCAACCAAATTTCAATTGCGGGAGTGTTGGACGAAATCCAGTCCTCGGGAAGGGGTTACGAGAACTTCATCACACTCTGCGATGATGCCGGCGGTAGGTTCAGTGGTACCGGTGGAGAGCGACTCGCCCGGGATTACATCGCAGGCGAGGTGGAGAAATTCGGGCTTGAGGAGGTACACCTGGAGCCCTTCGAATACCTCTCCTGGCACAGGGACGAGGCCAGTATAGAGGTGACCGCACCGGTCCGCAGGAATCTCGGGGCACTGTCTCTGGCGTACTCTCCCTCGACGGAGGCGGGTGGAATAGAGGCCGACCTGGAATTTGTCCCCGAACCTACCGGGAAGTGTTTCAGCGGCATGGCCGATGATATTGAGGGCAAGATTGTACTTACCTACATCGGGAAGGGAGTCGGACCGGCCTGCCAGAGCACGCACTGGGCGAATGCATTCGGCGCAGAGGCCCTGGTCCTGATGGCCAACCATTACGGGTCACTCCAACCCGCCGGTTCCTGCAGGTGGAACCAGCCCGGGCCATTACCGGTTCTATCCGTGAGCCGTGAGGAGGGTGAATACCTGGTGAGGCTTCTTAACAGGTTTGAAGGGGCAACGGTGAAGTGCCATCTCCATAACACAATGGAAGGGGGGAGGGGCTGGAACGTCGTCGGCGAGATACCGGGAAGCGACCGATCCGGGGAACAGGTCGTGATAGGTTGCCACTACGATGGCTTCGACATCGCACAGTCCGCGATAGACAATGCCTCGGGCACGGCCGCTATCATGGAGGTTGCGAGGGCCCTCACGCGGGGCGGAGTGTCTCCGGAACGCACGCTGAGGTTCGTGTGGTTCGGCGCCGAGGAGCTCGGCATGATAGGTTCACAGGCCTATGTGGAGAATCACTCCAGGGAGATGGGTGACGTGGTGGCGATGATAACCACCGACTGGCCAGGCTCCCCCGCCAGCTGCGGGGTCCAGCGACCCTTCACCGAACTCTCGACACACCTGGAGAGGTCACTTGGGGGAGATATAGGGAGCGTTTCAGCCGGTCTGGGCATGTACAGCGATCACTTCCCATTCACACTTGAGGGGGTGCCCGCCATGTGGATAGGGGGCTCGATAACTGGCAGGGACCTGGAGATATACCACACCGTCTTCGACACGGCCGACAAGGTACCGCCCGGGGTTATCACGGACTCGGCAATTCTGATGACCAGGATTATCATGGAGCTGGCCAGCACGGGGGAACATCCTTCAAGGCACAGATCGGGGGACGAGATCAGGAAGCTCCTCGAGGAAGAGGGTCGATCAAAGGACCTGGAGATCGAGGGGAGATGGAGGAATGCATGAATTGAAAAGCCGCGTGAAGTCAAGGCTCAGGGCTGGCAAGACGGCCCTGGGCGTGAACCTGACGGTGATGCACCCCGGATCGATCCGCGAGGTATCGAACTCCGGTTTCGACTGGGTCCTTTTCGACCTGGAACACGGGCCCTGGTCGGTCGAGACGGTAAACGACATGATCCAGCAGACAAGCGGGTCAGACGCAAGCCCGATAATTCGAGTGGTCTGGGACGACAGGAATGCCATCAAGAGGGCCCTGGACACGGGAGCCTTCGGGATCATCGTGCCGTGGGTGAGCACGGGAGAGATAGCGGAGGATGCCGTGTCCTATAGCAAGTACCCGCCAGTCGGTCTCCGCGGGTGTGGACCTGGTAGGGCAGCCTCGGCCTGGGGCATGTCTACTGTTGACTACATAGACGTGGCCAATGAAGAACTACTGGTGGCCGTTCAGATAGAGAGGGAGGAGGCCGTTGATAACCTCGAGGATATCGTTTCGGTGGACGGGGTCGACGCGACATGGATAGGTCCCGCGGACCTCTCGCTCTCGATGGGTCTTGACGTAGGTGGTGCTCATTCCCACCCGAGGGTGCTGAAGGCCATGGAGAGGGTCGTCGAGGTTTGTGAAGGCGCCGGGGTTGCTCCCGGTATAGCAGCCGGTGGAAGCGCAGATTACATCAACGACCTCATCGAGAGGGGCTTCAGGTTCATCCTGGTTCAGGGTGACCTCGGCCTCCTTGGCCTCGGGTGCGAGGAGTACCTGAAGAAAATCGAGCGCTCATGATGAAACCGCACAGCCGGGGAGGGTGAGATTCGCCGTGTATCCCAGTCTGCAGGTGGGTCATTACGGGGTGGGCATCTCGCCATCCCCGATAATCCTCTCGATGGCATAGCCCATCAGGACCACGAAGATGATAGTCAGGGTGAGCCTCGAGGCCATGAAGGCGGGACCGAGGAAGTGGAGCTCCACCAGCTCCTGGGGCATCTTGATGCATGCCCAGGCTGAAAGGAATATCACCAGGTTGCTGGTCCGTGCTCCCTTTTCCCTCAGAGTGACGGCAACTGGGAAGGCGATGTAGAGGGGTCCCGTGGGGAGGGAGCCGAAGAAAAGTGCCAGCGCTATTCCCTTGATTCCCGAGGTCTCGCCCAGGTGCTTAAGAACCAGGTCCTTGGAGACGTACACGGAGAAGATGCCCATTATTACCATAACTGCAGGCAGTATCAGCATTACCTCCAGCAGGTAGTGGTATATCGAGTCCAAAGTTGCATCAACCTTGCCTGGGTTAAACCATAGTGTGCCAATTACGCAGACAAGGACCGCCATCACCCCGAGGTAGTTCCTGATTAATTTCTTGTCATTTCTCTCCGGGGTATTATCGCTCAAGTGAGAATCAACCCCATGATTAGTGCGATTGCCAGGGCTATGATGAAGCTCAACCCATTTCTGAGGAGGGCCATCTTCCTTCCCATTTCCCTTATCTCCAGGGGGAGAGTGATGATGCCGACCATCGTCAGAGTGGTGACGAAGGCGGCGATCGAGGATACGGAGGCACCGCTGTCGAGGAGCGAACCGGCAAGTGGGAAGGAGATAATGGATGGTATGAACAGGATGGAGCCAACGAGTGCCGTTATGATAATGCCGAAAAATCCGCCCTGTTGCCCGATGAACCTGCCGATGGATTCATTTGGGATGAATGCCTGTAGAAGTCCGATTACCAGGATGATGATTACCACCATCGGGAAAATTCGGAGGAAGGTCTTCGCCGAGATGGTCAGCGACTTGAGGATCTTGCTTCGGTCTCTGGATAGAGCGAATGCTAGGCATGCAAGGGCGACGAGATTGATGAATATGGCCGTCTGAACCAAGTTCAATCCTCAGGAATTGGGGGTTTAAAGAATGGTCCCCTGAAGACTCTTGTGCTGAACCAGATTCAGGGAGATCGATACGAGATGAATTATAAAACCGGGTGAGAGTAGATGGTGAAGGATTGCTCGGGAAGGAAGTCCAAGTCCTCATCCAGAATGTACCCCGCCTGTTTCATCTCGCCCAGGAGGACATCCTTGGGGACGAAGTGCCCGAAGACCCCACGAAAGCTCATCCTCCTCGCGTTTTTGTACTCAATGATCGCCACCCTGCCATTCCGGCCCAGGAATTTCATAAGGTCACCGAAGTACGCCACCCGGTCCTCAATGTGGTGGGTTACATTTCGCATGAAGATCAGATCCAGGCTGCCCTGTGGAAGGTCCAGTGAATTTCCATCGGAGATCACGGTTTCCACGTTGCTAAGTCCCTTTTCACGGGCGCTCTCCCTCACGAAATCTGATAGTTCTGCATCTGTATCGACCGCGAACACACGCCCTGCCGGGCCGACCATTTCGGCGAACTTGAGGGTGAAGTAACCACCACCCGAACCGATATCTGCGATCTTTTGCCCCGCCTCCAGCTTCAGGGAATTCAGAACCTCGCTGGACTTGCTCTTGGAAGAGGAGGCTTTCCTGTTAAACATCCTAGCCTTCCGGCTCATTGCATCTCACCAGTGATCGTAACTGAAAAAAAGGGGATAAAAAAAATCTTATGATGGTATGAAAGCTGCTTCAGGTTTGGCTCTACTTTCTACCATCTTCCTCGACGTCCTCGTCCGAAGCCCATTCCTCGTCCGAAGCCCATTCCTCGTCCGAAGCCCATTCCTCGTCCGAAGCCCATTCCTCGTCCGAAGCCCATTCCTCGTCCGAAGCCCATTCCTCTGCCATAACCTACCCAGGGGCTTGGCGTCCAGGCTTGGGCGGGTGCGGGTCCGTACATGGGGGAGTAGGTAGCGGGGTAAGCACGCCCCGCGGGATTACCCATTCCGTAGGGTGTGGAGGCACTAGCTGGGTAGTAACCTGTACATAATCCTCTCATTCCACCGGTCATGGGTCCCTGTCCCCAGGGCCCTGTTCCATCCAATCCGGGCAATATATCACCTCACAATACTTATGTGCATAAGCACATATTAATGTTGCCTTTTTCTGGCGTCCATTTCAGAGATACTCGTGGTAATAAATACAGGACTGGGGGTTGACTATCACAAAAAGGGCATAGGGGACCGTTGTTTCAGTATCGAGTTGAGTTGCACATCTCCTTCGTGATCTTCCGTTTTTCTATCAGCGTGTTGGTCGATGGATGGGGGTTGGGTCGATCATTGGTAACGATATCCAGGCTCATCCCGGGCCCTATTCCATCAAGAGTAATTGCCTCTGCCCTTGCATCACCCAGTAAATCAAACACGTAAACGAGGTGTCCCTTGATAGTGTCGATTATTCTTCCGTGCCCGTCGAGGATTCTGACGCATTCCGGGTCGTTTACGAAGACCTCATCCAGCCCGTCCCCGTTCCAGTCCCCGAGCCAGAATCCGAAGCCTCCCTCCTGCATATTGGGCTGCCTGACCTCGTGTTTCCAGAGCAGTTCTCCGTGCGAATCAAGGGCGATTACTCTATCGGGCTTTCCGGGCTCAACACGGCTTGCGCCCTCGTATATTACGAACTGCTGATCAGGGATGTCGCCCCGGATTTTCCCGATCCTCAGGGCCTGTCCATGCTTTATCTCATCCCTTCCCCAGATTGGGTTTCCACCAATATCAAAGCAGTAGGCTCCGGTGCTCATGAGGAGAACCGGCTTGCCCCCGATATGTGATATGCGGACGCTGTCCGCGTGACCATCCCTCAGCAGGGCCGGGAGATCTGGGAGGACGGTCATGACGCTGCCATCGTGGTCCAGGAGCACGGAGCCGGCGAATATCTCGTCGCAACCATCACCATCGATGTCGGCGAAGTGAGGTGAGTGCCCCATAGTCCTGTGCTTTCGATCAGGGTGGTGATCGATCTGCACGTTCCATAAAATGTTAAGGTCTCTGTCAAGAAGCGTGACCGACCTGTAATCCCATCCCACCAGTATATCAGAGGGACGTTTTCCACCAGTTGCGTTGATGATAAAAACCGAGGAGCGGAAGTGGCCCCCCTGGGGATTCTCTGGCATCTTTTCCCGATCGGGATAGGATATACTCTTCCTCAGGATCCCAGTTCGTGCATCCACGATGCAGAGGTGGAGGTCGCCGTGAACCCTCCGCGGGCAAACCAGTTCGGTAACTCCGTCTCCATCTATATCAAAGACCGGAAAGTTAGAATCCATCCGGATGTCCAGGCAGCTGGCCCCGGCATCCTCGTACCTCCAGATCTCAGAGCCATTCTGACGGTAGGTAATCTGCCGGAAGGCACCGCAGGTCAGGGCCATGTCGATCTTCCCGTCCCCGGTAATATCCGCGAAACGCCAATCGTAGAAGAACTCCATCCATGGTAACCAGCCATGCCTCTGGTAGTTCCAGGTCACGCCGCCGTCAATCTCGGGTTCCTCGATTAGCTCCTGGTTGGGCGGATCCGAAAGTCTTGCCAGCCATCTGGCGAACCTGTGGTTCATCCTAACCCTGTCGATGAAAGGAATTTCGTAGGATGCGGCTTTCCTAGCCAAGATCCAGCACCCCGGGGACATTACCCAGGGTCTCTAATAATGTAGCTGGAATATAGAATGCGGGAAGACATCTAATCAAGGCTTCTTAGGGGTAAGAGGGCCTTTTTAAAGGGAAGCCCTGGAATTCGGGCCTTCCAGGTTTAAGGTATAACACTTAACAGTGCCAAAAGGCACCAAAAGGATAATTATCTCCTCTGAATATGCTGTACAAATACCGAATGAGGGGATTATTTGATCGTGAATAAGGAAAAATATGGCTGCGTCTTCTGCAACCAGAGATTTGAGCGCTGGAAGGACCTGTTGAAGCACGCCGAGAAAAAACATCCCTCCAAGAAGTGGGTAAAGGTAAAGCATGAGGGATTCAGGATGGCTGCCCCGGCGGGGGAGGTCGGAAGGATCGCCCTTGAACTGGAGAATCTGTTCCTAAGGGAGAGGCTGAATTCCAGGTAATCGTCTCATTTACCCGGGAAAAGCAGATTCCCTCTATGTGAGGGTCTTCAACTTGGACCTTGACTTGGGCTTTTTTGAGCCCTTGTAGTCATTTCCGAGAGCCGATTCAATGGCCCTTTGTAGCTCCAGGAGCTTGGTTTTTGACATATCGGCGTTAAAGGTGAAGGATCCGTCCGGGGTAGTAACGCGGAGAGAGTAACCGTCTATTCCCGGGCCAATTACCAGGGAGGATCTTGGGGAGAGGTCAACAGTGAACTCTTTAGCCTGCTTCTCGGTCTTTTGACCATTCTCTACCGTTATCTCGTCCCATATACGTTTTGAGGAATCCTTTAGCATCATGGCAACCCTGTGGCCCTTCTCGGTGGGTTCTACGAAGACGGGCCTTCTGTCCTTGACCTTTTCCATTGTTACGAGTCCCAGGGATTCCATCCTTTTCGCGAGATTGCCCACATAGGTCCTGTTGGTGTGGGATCTCTTGGCGAGCTGGTACAGGTTGATCCTGCCTACATCGCCAATGGTGATCATGGCCGCGACCATCCTGTCGTTGAAAAACATCGACGGCACCCGGAAATAGTACAAGGATTATGGTTTATCAGTGTTGCTATTACCCCCTACCATAATATGGTCCCCAGGACCCTGTTCTCAGGGTTTCGTATCAATTATAATGTCTGTCAGCGATAGAGGTCTCTCTGCATTTTTACCGGTCTCCAACCCCTTGCATCTGCTAATGGTCGGATCCCAGTATCTTGGCACAATCATCAAGTGTGGGCCTAATGGAATGTGTTCTTGATAGGTCTCGATTTATGCTAGTTTACGAAGATTAGGAATGTACTTATTCTTCCGCCATTTCATCCACTTCTTCTGCACCATCCGCTAGGAATTTCTCCTCGTCCTCAAGGAGGATGTTCAGTAGTCTTAGAAATTCACCCGCGTGGACCTTTTCCTCATCGGCAATATCCTGGAGTACCTTTGCCGCAAGCTCGTTATCCGTGGCATCTGCAAGGGCTTCATAGAGATGCACGGCCTCCTCCTCCGCTGACAGGGAAAGGCGTATAGTCCGGGCCAATTCCCTCTGGGTAAGCTTCCGTTCTGGCACCAACCCGATAAATGGATTTAAAAAATCCGGCATAAAAGACCTCCGAATTATTTCACTACCTCCCACATAAAAATCAATGGTTTTAACCTTTCAAACCGGGCAGATCGCTGGTATGTTAGGTTGACATTGGCTGGCTTGTGATTTTCCTCTAGGCAAAATTATTAGAGGGTTTAATTCTTTAGGGGTGAGTCCAACAAGAGGCATATCAAAATGAATCCGGTGCTGAAGGTCCAGAATCTCAAAGTGGCCATCGAGGATGAAGAAATTCTCCATGGCGTGGATCTCGAGATCGGCAGGGGCGAGACCCACCTCCTATTCGGCCCAAACGGTTCGGGCAAGACGACTCTGATGATGACTCTGATGGGTTTTCCCAAATACGTGATTACGGGCGGTCAAATTCTTTTCAAGGGAGAGGACATAACCGGGATGCCTGTCAATGAACGTGTTAAACTCGGCCTCGGAATATCTTTCCAACGACCACCGACGATCCGCGGTGTGACAACCAGACGTCTCGTAGAGATCTGCTCCAAAGAGGATATCGATGTCGAGAGACTAGCCGATGAGATGGATTTGGTTTCACACCTTGACAGGGATATAAACCTGGGTTTTTCGGGTGGGGAGATCAAGCGAGCTGAACTGCTCCAGCTTCTCGCTCAGGGACCAGATCTGGTCCTCCTTGACGAGCCGGAATCAGGAGTGGACCTCGAGAACATGAGCCTAATAGGGAATTCGATCAAGAAGCTTCTAAAGAAGGACCGACCTTACAGGGAGAGGAAGGATGATGACGGTAGATCCTCCCTGATAATTTCCCACACGGGCCATATACTCGATTACATTACGGCTGATGTGGGACATGTGATGTGCGGGGGGGTCATGGGTTGCAGCGGCAACCCCAGGGAACTTCTCTCCGAAATTAGGCGGATGGGCTACGAGGAGTGTATCAGATGCCAGATTCAGAGCTGACTAAAAAGGCCGTTGCTGCAAAGGATAAAGCCGCATCACTTGGGCCAGACATCGATCTGAAATCGTATTCCACTGAGGTCGAAGAGAGAGACCTCCTCACGGACCTCGGGGAGCTCCCAAAGGATGACCGGGAACAGATAAGGCATGTCGGGGTAAAGGAGGAGATCGAGGAGAGATCGGGGACATTCATCCAGATCGACGATTCCGTGGTATACTCCGAGACCAGCGAGGAGGGAATTGAGATAATGGGAATGCCAGAGGCCCTCGAAAAGTACGACTGGCTCGATGAATACTGGTGGAATGCCGTGCCCGTGGACACGGATAAGTACACAGCCGCGGTCGAACTCGACTTCGGGGGAGGTTACTTCATCCGTGCGAAGAGGGGACACAGGGCACGTATGCCGGTGCAGAGTTGTCTGTATCTCTCCACTGATTCCCTTGCCCAGCGCGTCCACAATGTCGTAATCGTCGAGGAGGGCGCGGAACTTCACGTGATAACGGGATGTGCAAACAGTACCGACCTTCGTAAGGCCCTGCACATGGGCGTTTCAGAATTCTATGTAAAGAGGGGCGGAAAACTCAGTTTCACCATGATCCATAACTGGAAACGTGACCTGGCCGTCCGACCCAGGAGCGCGTCAGTCGTGGAGGAGGGCGGTGTCCTCGTCTCCAACTATATTTGCCTCGAGCCCGCGGGTTCACTCCAGATGTACCCGACCGCGTACCTTGCAGGAAGAGGCGCGGTTGCCAGGTTTTACTCTCTCCTCCTTGCCAGTCCTGGATCGGAGCTCGACGTTGGTGGCAGGGTTCACCTCCAGGCAGAGGAAGCAAGAGCAGAGATCATATCTAGGGCCATCACAACGGGTGGTAGAATAATTGCCCGGGGCGAGATGATAGGGTCTGCTCCGAGGGTGAAGGGTCACCTGGAGTGCGATGGCTTGATTCTATCGGATGATGGAATCATCCACGCGGTGCCAGAACTTCGTGGCGAACTCGTCGACGTGGACCTCTCCCACGAGGCGGCCGTTGGCAAGGTCTCCCAGGAGGAGATCGAGTACCTGATGGCAAGAGGTCTGAGCGCTGACGAGGCAACTGCAACGATCATCCGAGGTTTCCTCGATGTAAAAATCGAGGGTCTTCCCGACGAGCTTTCGACCTATATTCACCAGGTCATTGAACAGAGCGAGAAGCAGAGAACTATGTAGTTAAAAGTCATTGGTACTTATTCAATGACATATTGACGAAGGTTTAATTGTGTGTGTCGGTAATTCTAGAAGAAGAATGATAGTAATATCACAGACCTGTTCAGTTCTTACCAGTCAAGATGGAACCGGTTGGGTGTTCACTAGGTGGTAGCAGATTCACCGAGTTCGCCCTGGACTATAACCAAGGAAGAATTATTGCGTACCCTTGATTTCGATCCGGGTGCTGGTCTGTCCAGTAGGGAGGCACGGGCACGGCGGAAAAAATTTGGCCCCAATCGCCTCAGAGAACCAAAGCCCCAGAGCATATGGAAAATTTTCATCAACCAGTTAAAGGGTTTCATTATTCCCCTGCTAATCATCGCCTCGGCTCTTTCTTTTGCTTTTGCTGAGTGGGTCGAAGGGACGGCAATATTGGTCGTCATAATAATTAATACCGCAATTGGATTCGTTACCGAGTTACGTGCTGTTAGATCGATGGAGGCCCTTCAGCATCTTGGGACGGTTGATGCGAAGGTCATCCGTGATGGGAAGATGAAGGAGATTTCTGCTCAGGACCTCGTGCCTGGAGATGTTGTCGTGCTTGAGGCTGGGGATCTGATTACTGCTGATCTCAGGTTATTTGAATCCTCGAACCTCCAGGTCGATGAATCTGCACTTACCGGGGAGTCGGTACCCGTCGGTAAAATGACAGGTGTTTTGGATGAAAAAAAGATCCTCGCCGAGAGGTCGAATATGCTGTACAAGGGCACAGCCGTAACGATGGGGTCAGGAAAGGGCGTGGTAGTAACAACTGGAATGGATACTGAGCTTGGTCAGATCTCTTCACTTGTGCAGGAGGCGGAGAAAGAGCAGCTAACACCAATGGAGAAGCGACTAAACACTTTGGCAAACAGACTCGTCTGGATTACCCTGGGACTGGCCGCGATGCTAGCAACAACCGGAATACTCGCCGGCAGAGATGTCTTGTTGATGGTGAACACTTCGATCGCTCTTGCCGTTGCATCAATACCCGAGGGGTTGCCCATAGTCGCGACTATAGCTCTGGCCCGGGGCATGTGGAGGATGGCACGAAGAAACGCCCTTGTGAATAGGCTGTCCACGGTTGAAACACTGGGCTCAACTAACATCATCTGCACCGATAAGACCGGCACGCTTACCCAGAACCAGATGAAGGTCGAGAAAATCCTGCTCTGGTCTGATGAGGTCTTGCTTGACTCGGATGGTAACTTCAGGAATGAGGGGGAGGAAATTTCTACTCGAGAAGATTCCAGACTGGCCGATATTCTTAAAATTGGCATGCTCTGTAACAATGCATCTCTTGACGAGATTGAGGCTGATATGGCCAGGGGAGTGGGTGACCCACTCGAGCTGGCGCTGCTTGCAGCTGGGAGATCTGCAGGTTATTCGCGTGATGATCTTCTGGGAGAGATGCCAGAGGTTCGTGAAGAATCCTTTAACCCAGAAGTAAACATGATGGCCACCTACCATAGGACTGGGGAAGATTTCTACGTTGCGGTAAAGGGAGCTCCCGAAGCTGTCATCCAAGTCTGCAATAACTTCTACGATGATGGTGGGGATCTATGTGAAATGGGTGGGGATAGCAGAAAAAAATGGCTTGATATTGCCCGTGATTCAGCTAGTGAAGGTCTGCGAACCTTGGCATTTGCTAGAAAGATTTCAGGTTCTTCCGAGGAGAATCCGTATGAGAACTTGACTCTGGTTGGCATGGTTGGTCTCTTGGACCCTCCCCGGAAGGATGTATCTGAGGCGTTGGATACTTGCAGGAAGGCTGGGATACGCGTTGTAATGGTGACTGGAGATCAACCGGAAATCGCAAAAAACATAGCCCTGGCAACCAACTTGCACGAGAAAGACGATGTGGATATCCTGCTGGGCGATACGATAAAAGAACTGTCGGAACTGGACGAGCAGGACAGACAGCGCCTTCTGGAAGTACCAATTTTTGCGAGGGTAAGTCCTAGGGAGAAATTAAGGCTGGTTGAGCTCTACCAGAACGAGGGGCAAATCGTCGCAATGACGGGAGATGGGGTAAACGATGCACCGGCACTGAGAAGGGCCAATACTGGCGTGGCAATGGGTAAACATGGTACTCAGGTCGCTCGGGAGGCGGCGGATATGATACTGAAAGATGATGCTTTCTCGAGCATTATCGCGGCCATCAGACATGGCAGAATTATTTTCGACAATATCCGTAAGTTTGCTATCTACCTTCTCTCCTGCAACATGAGCGAGATACTTGCCGTAGCAATCGCCTCATGGGCGGGTGCACCTCTTCCTCTCCTACCCCTCCAGATACTGTTCCTGAACATGGTCACGGATGTCTTTCCAGCCATGGCCCTGGGCGTGGGAGAGGGAGACCCGGTGATAATGGAGCAACCACCGCGGAAGGTCAAAGAACCGATACTCAGAAGGGACCATTGGCTTGGCATAGTCATATACGGGATCTTGATTGCCATGACGGTCCTTGGGTCACTGGCCCTGGCCATAAGTTGGTTGGGCATGGGCGAAGAGCAGGCAGTGACCGTGTCCTTCTTGACGCTCGCTTTCGCACAGCTCTGGCATGTTTTCAACATGAGGGATCCCGGATCTAAATTCATTTCCAATGAAATAACGCGGAACAGATATGTCTGGGCGGCCCTGGTTAGCTGCTCGGTCCTGCTCATTATTTCGCTATATTACCGAGGGCTGGCGAGTGTGCTGAAGATAGTCGATCCGGGAATTTCGGGCTGGGTACTGATACTCTCAATGAGCATCGTGCCCCTGTTAATAGGCCAAACTTGGAGAGTAATAAAAGATCACTGACGGATATACCTTTTACCCAAATCCAATAAGGTCGATCTTCTTATTCGGTTCATCTCGGTCTTACAGGGATTACAATACGGTAATTACACATTAAATCTGATCCCTTCAAACTGAAATTCAAATGGGACAAATCTTGTTAATAAATGGAATACGGTCAGAAATGATACAAAAACGTAAGATTTATTACTGTAAATTACAATATATGTAATAGGAGCATTACTACGGGATGAACAAACCTAGCATAGAGCTTGATTTTGACATAAGGATCCCGGGAATGCCAGATAGATGTGTGAAATAGATGAAAATATGCATGACCCATTATGCATTCTATCCCACCACGGGTGGGGTTGAATCGCACCTGCTGGACCTCTGCGCAGCCCTAGTTGAGCAAGGACACGATGTATTGGCACTAGTCGGCCCGTTTTCCGGCAGACCCGATTTTGAGGAAATTGACGGAATCTCGATACACCGGGAGAGGTTGATGGACCCCGAATACATCAGGGATAGGAAGGAAAAGAAGGGGCTGAATGCCGAGGATGTTGACCCCGAGATACTTGGAGAGGTCAGGGATATGTACCGGGCATACTCTAGGGAGCACGGCGTCGATGTTATCCACGGGCATAACTTCCACCACTTCGTCCCGGAACATGCCCTGGCGCTGACCGAACTCTGGGAGGAGGGGATGCCGAATATCCTGACCGTTCACGAGGTTTGGAGCGAGTTCATATGCGAGGATTTGTTGAAGCGCGCGAGATGGGATTTCATCATCACCTTCTGCAGGCACGTTACCGATGGCATAGCTGAACAGGCACCTCACCTGGATAACCTGGAGATGATTCATCCCGGGGTCGATACGGGTTGGTTTTCACCGGAGAATGAAGATCCCAAGTGGTCCAACAAGCTTGGACTCGGTGAAGAACCAGTGATAATTCATCCGGCACGAATGCTTCCTTGGAAGGGCGTTATCTACAGCGTGAGGGCGATGAAGAGGATCGTCCAGAAGTACCCTGGCGCAAGACTTATTGTCACGGATACGGAGGACATCGTGGACTGGATAAGGGAGCTCAAGGGATACAAGAGGGAGGTTTTGTCCCTGGTCAAGGAGCTGGGCCTGGAGGATAATATCATAACCCAGCCCTTCCCGTACAGGGAGCTCCCTTGGGTTTACAACAGCTGTGATGTGGTTATCTACCCGACCATCGGTGAGGAGCCTTTCGGGCTGGTTCCAGTTGAGGCAATGGCCTGCGGCAAACCCACTGTCGTTACAAGGAGTGGTGGTCTTGTGGAGTCCGTGGTTGATGGAGAGACTGGTTTCATCATCGATAAGGAGGATGAGGCAGCTCTGGCGGACCGTATTGTTAGGTTGCTGGATGATGAGCATCTGGCGAGTTCGATGGGTCGTCGGGGTAGAGAGAGGGCTGTCAGTGTCTTTTCAAGGGAGAGAATGGCTGCAGAGACTGCTGACCTCTACCGGAAGGCGATTGAGAAACACGAGTCCGAGGCTTTACCGAAGGAAGCCGCCCCGGAAACCCCAGCGTGATGGAGGGGATGGTACTTGGAGAAAGTTAGGAAGTTGAAGGCACTAGTATTGGCAGCTGGATACGGTACAAGACTCTACCCGCTGACACGGAAGAGGCCAAAGCCACTCCTGCATGTGGGCGGCCGTCCCATTCTATCCCACATCCTCGATAGGTTGAGGGGGCTTAGAAGGATGAAAAAAGTAGTGATAGTGACAAATGACAAGTTCTCCTCCAGTTTCCGCAACTGGTCAAAAGGGAGGCTCGGTGGACATGATGTCAAGGTACTGAATGACGGTTCCACCGGCAAGAAGGAATCCCTGGGGGCAATTGCTGACATCGGTTTCGGTCTTGAGAGGGATGGCATCTCGGGGGACCTTCTGGTTGTTGCCGGTGACAACCTCTTCGACTTCCCGATAAAATCCTTCACCAAGCCGCTTCCTGGGGAGGGTGCCAGGGTAGGTCTTTATGATGTCAAAGACAGGAATCTTGCCAGGAATTACGGCATAGTGGACCTCGACGATGAAGGGAGGATAGTCGACTTCGTGGAGAAGCCATACAACCCACCAGGAACTCTGGCCTCCATGGGACTCTATCTTCTGAGCCCAAGGTCCCAGGAGCTTGTGAAGCACTATCTGAAAGATGGAAAGGACCCCGACGACATGGGACTTTTCATCGCATGGCTGAAGGACGAGTTGCCCGTATATGGCCACGTTTTTGAGGGCAGCTGGTTTGACATAGGTGACAGGGGTTCGCTTAACAGGGCCAGGGATTATTTCGCAGTCCAGGCTGCTTAAACCTCGTTGACATAAGGTGACATCGATGTCTAATGATAACAAGGTCCATATGTCGATATCGCCAGCCGGCTGGGGCCTTTCGCCTGCCGGGGAGGAGGACCATCCTTACCTCTCAAGACTGGGAATACCGCAGCGCGAACTCGAGGAGAGGGCGAGCAAGAACACCTATGACTGGTTGCTGGGCCAGTACATGGACGATGTGGGAGCATTCCCGGGCCATTACAAAGCCTCAAATAACTTCTACTCCCCTCCGCAGACCGCCAATCTAATCGCGCCCTTCCAGCTACTGGCAGCCTATGACCGCTACCAGGACGACGTTCTCCTTGAGATCGCAAAGAAATGTTCGCACTGGTTGAATGAGAAGATGGTGGAGACCCACCCGATGAGCCTGATCCTCGGAGGGGTGAGGGACACGGTCAAGACAAACCAGCTGTGGACGAAATACACCGCTGACTGGGTAACCCTAAACCTCGGACTCTATGATCGTTCAGGTGACGAAGAGTTCCTCCGGAGGGCGAGGCAGGGAAGCAACTTCCTGCTGCAGTCACAAAATCACTCCTTCGCGCCCAAATACGACGACTGGGATGAATTGTGGGTAAACAAGGGCTGGCAGTCATTCGGCAGGGTGGTGGTATCTTTGATAGCCCTCCACGAGTTCACGGGGGACGAGGAATGGCTGGACAGGGGCTGCCAGTGGGGAGAATACGGTCTGGGCCTGCAGTCTAGCAATGGTTGTTTCTACCTACTTAACGAAGATTACTACAACAGCGATATAGCTGCCGACGAGATCCGGGCTCTGATAAGGCTATACTGGAGAACAGGGCGGACGAAGTTTTTGAAAGGTGCGACCAGGTTTGCTGACTGGCATCTGGAAAACCAGATGGAGAACGGAGCCTGGCCGCTGACCGTGGACAGGTGGGGAGTAGCAGTAGGCGACTACATAGGCCCGGGGGACGTGCCCAATATCAGCATATCCCTGTTGATGTGTCACCAGGAGACTGGGAAGATCGAGTACCTCACATCGGCCGTTAGGGCCCTGAGGTACTCAATGAGCCGGCAGGTAATCCCGGACAAGCCGTACTCCGATGATCCCAGAGCTTGCTGGGGATTCTGGTCCTGGGATCCACCCTACGATTACACGATGTCGAGCGATCAATCAACCCACCATGTCCGGGGCTATTGGTTCTTCCTCGACTACTTTCACACGCTTGAGGAGGAGACCAAGGCGGAACTTGCAGATCTCGTGGGGGTGGATTCATGATGAGCCTTGAAACCGAACATTTGATGTCCGCCCGGGAGCACTGCGGGGAATGTGGTTCCAGAAGACTGATTTGGGACAGCAAGCGGGGCGAGGTTATCTGCTCTGAATGCGGGCTGGTCGTGGAGGATGGAATGCTTGACAGGGGTCCCGAGTGGAGATCATTTCAGGGCGATGACAGCTGGAAACGAATTCGGGGAGGACCACCTTTGAGGTTCGGTCTGGGCGACAGGGGCCTATCCACCCAGATTAGCGTCTGGGATAGGGATTCCTCTGGGAATACACTCGACTCCAGGGCCGCCTCTCGCTTTCACAGATTGAGAAAGTGGGACAGGAGGAAGAAGAGAAGAGTGGACAGGAGAATTACCTACGGTCTCACCGATCTATCAAGGATATCGGCCCAGCTCCAGATACCGAGGGGAGTTAAGGAGGCTGCCTGCCTGATCTTCAGACGGCTGGTTGAGAAGGGCTTCACCCGGGGGAAAAACACAGAGAGGGTGACGGCTTCCGTTATTTACATCGCATGCCGCCAGGCAGGTGTTCCCAGGATACTGGCCGAGGTCACGAAATTTACCAAGGCGAGAAAGAAGCAGATAGCCAGAACATACAAGGATATTGTGAAAGAGCTCGGCATCCATCTACCGCCCATTAGCCCGGTAGAGCTAATACCGCGCTTCGCAAGCAGGATAAACCTCCCGGGCTGGGTCGCCGAGAGGGCAATTCATCTGATTGAGGAGGAGATGAAGCTGGGGCCATTCTCCGCAACGACACCTGGTGGTACCGCAGCGGCTGCCCTGTACATATCCTCGATCAAGAACGGCTTCAGGTACAGCCAGAGGGAGATATCCAGGGCAGCTCACACAACCGAGGTGACCTTGAGGAAGCGGGTAAGGGATATCCTTGAACACCTGGACATAGAGCTCGGATTACCCGCAGGCCATTCCACGGCCTCCCCCAAAGGTGCCTATTCGTAGCCGGGTTTTTTCACTCGGAATAATCCTCGGATAGTGCTTGGTCCAGGAAGCTCCTGGCAACAGAATCTTGGTTCATTGCATGAAGCAGTCTCTTGACGAGTTCGGGGTCGGTTTTCGGTGTTCCGGCAGGCTGGCTTTCCTTCCTCTTGAGCCTTTCAAGAGAGGATGCGACCCTTCTCTCTACCTCGTGGTCTATTCTATTCTCGTTTTTTTCCATTTTTACCAATTCTTTATTGCTTAGAGCATTCCCAGTCAAGTGGTCCTTACCTTTGCCAGCTCCTGCTGCATTCCGAGAAGGTTGGAGAACATGCCCCCACGCTCGATTAGCTCTTCGTGGGTTCCCATCTCAACTATCCTGCCCTCCTCCATTATCACCAGCCTGTCGGCATTGCTAAGGGTGGACAGGCGGTGGGCTATTGCTATGGTGGTTCTTCCCTTGACCAGCCGCTGCAGGGCCTCCTGGATCATCTTCTCGGTGACCGTGTCAAGGGATGATGTAGCCTCGTCGAGTATGATGATCGACGGTCTATTTACGATTGCCCTGGCGATGGATATCCTCTGTTTCTCTCCGCCTGAAAGCCGTGTTCCGCGCTCTCCGACCTGGGTGTCGTACCCATCGGGCAGTCGGAGTATGAAATCGTGTGCGTTTGCAGCCTTTGCCGCCTGGATTATCTCCTTTCTCTTGGCCCTCGGCCTTCCATAGGCTATATTCTCGGCAATCGTGCCGTGGAAGAGGAATGGCTCCTGGAGCACGACGCCGATCCTCTGCCTGAGGGACTTTTGCTTTATTTTCCTGACGTCAATTCCGTCGATCTTGACCGTGCCCTCCTCGGGGTCGTAGAACCTAGAGATCAGCTTGGTAAGCGTCGTCTTACCGGAACCGCTTGGTCCAGCAAGGCCTATCATCTCGCCCGCCTTGATTTCGAGGTTTATGTCGTGAAGTACCCTGTTCTCCGGGGAGTAGGAGAAGGACAAGTTCTTGAGTGAAACCTGTCCCCTCATGTCCTTCATATCCCTGGCGTCCTTGTGGTCATGGACCTCGGGCGTTGAGTCGAGGACCTCGAAGATTCGCTCGGCCGCCGTGGCGGCTATCTCGAGCTGGTCTGTAAGCTGGCTGAGCCGTTGGATTGGCTGATAGAACTTCCAGAGGAATGCTATGAACAGGGTGAGCTCCCCTAGGCTGATATCCCCCTGGACAACTGCTATGCCACCCTTCCAGTATATTAGAACGCCTCCGAAGTACATCAATAGCCCGATGGCCGGAAAGAACATGGATTTGAGTTTGATCGTGCGCATCCTTGCTGTGAGAAACTGGTTGCTGCTGGATTCGAACTTGCCGACCTCCCTGTTCTCTTGGGCAAATGCCTTAACAACCAGGATTCCCGGAATTGTATCTGCCAGCACGGAGCTCATCTTCGCCCAGGACCTCCAGACCTTGTGATACACCCTGTGAATTTTCCTCGCGAACAGCGATGTGCCAAGGAGCAGCACGGGAACCGGCAGGAGTGAAATCGCTGCCAGGAAGGCATTGGTCTTGAAGAGGATGATCCCGATGGCTCCCATTGTGACCATGTCGATTAGTAGCTTCTGCGACCCCTGAACCAGAAAGGCCCTTATGTTAGAGGTATCCTTGGTCACCCTGGATATTAGCTCCCCCGTCCTCCTGCGGTCGTAGAAGCTCAGCGACAGCATCTGAAGGTACCGATACAGCCTCGTCCGGATGTCGAAGGTTATCTTCTCTCCCAGCCAGCCATTGACATAGCTCCTGACAGCCTTTGCACCCTGTGACCCAGCATAGACCACTGCAAGTGTTACAGGAACCATGATGAGAAGGGATTCCGTCTTGTTGCTAGCTATGCCGTCGATCAGGTCCTTCAGGAGCATGGCGGGAACCAGGTTTGCCAGGGCGATTATTACCGTCAGACCGAAGCTGAGGGCAGCGATCTTCCAGTAGGGCCGTATGAAGCCGAGGAGCCTCAGGAACACCTTTCTCTTCTCAACGCACGCTGGACAAACGTTGAAGCGCCTGGGTATGGCTCTGCCGCACTTGGGACAGCGCTTGGCACTACCATTAAGCTCTGCAGGGAGAACGGTGGTGACCTCCTTCTGGGATTGGGAACCGTTCTTCCCCTGCCCGCTACCGTTATTCCTCAGGAGCTCTCCGGCACGACCCGCCAGCGCGAGGAACTCACTTGAATGGGTCAGCGTAAATCTTGTTACCTCGGTTAGCTTACCATCCATGTCCTCGATGATAAGGGCACCGTTTCCAACGAATCCCTTTACCTCAAGGGATGATAGTCTCGCGAGTGGAAATCGCCTTATCTCTGAGGTATCGGCATCCATGACGAATATGTGTCTGGATGTCAGGATAATCCATCTCTCACCGAAACTACCGTCATCATCAATATCGGCCATGGCCTCGAACTTTATCTTTTCCCCATCTACCAATCTGGCCCTGATTGCACGCCTAATGTGTGCGGGTGCACTGGATGATACTCTAGGCGGCTCAGACACCATGAATCGCCACCGGTAGTGTAATGGTTATCGAGATATGTTGTATAACGTGGGATATTGTCAAGTCTAAGTGCACAATAAAACCTGATATCTGGAACTTCCTTTAGGGAAGAGCGAACAGGGTAGAATGGGTATTTTCCCGGGAGGGGCATACGAAAATGATGGTCAAACTCCCAGAATTTTTCATGTTATGAGCAATTTTTCATCAGGGGTGTTTAAAAATATGATCATCTAATTTGCTGAAAATTCAAGTCGCTCATAATTTAACATCATCCAAAGTGGTTTTCTTTGAAAATAGGATAATTAAGTTTATATGGTCGAATTAGACTTCTGCATGACCGTCTGCTTTGGTTGTTTCGGTAACAAACTTTGAACGGCCTGTAGAGGTAGAATTGGCGGGAAGGTCGTTAAGTAGATGAGACCCTAGATAAATTGCGTGATCACACTTATAGATCGTAGAGTCAAATTCTTATCGGAGAGATTAATTCTGAGCTGCCATATTCTGATAGTGGGCCTTAGGGAAGTCGACTCCGGAAAGACTACAATTGCCAGTGCGGTAATTGATCTACTCAATCAGGCCGGGTGCGCCCCGTGTGGGTTCAAGCCCAAGGCAGGTAACATGCTCTGGTACGATTACGACATAGTATACGAAGCCCTCAGCAGCGGCAGGCTTTACGGAAAGGACTCCGTAAAACTCAAGCGGGCATCCGGCACAGGCCTGCCATTAGAAGCGATAAGCCCCATCCACAGGCTGCATGGCATACCCTCAGATTCCCGTCCGCTGAAACTCACGGGCCCCAATGGATTCGTAATGGACAGAATTAGCCTGTGGAATGGGGAGCAAGTGCAGATCCTGGTATTAAACGATAATTACCACCTGGATAAGGGAACGGAGTCCCTCAGGGGAAAAATACTATCGAAATCAGAGAAAGTCATTCACGTTGAAAACGTTGAACAGATTAACAGGGTTGTTCGCCGGTATTACTCGAGGGCGATAAGGTCCGCCCATGATTTGGTGGATAGTCGCCATGATTCAATCGTCTACGAGAGCTATTCCGACATAGCACTACCATGGGAGGGAATACGGGACCTTGACTCCGTGTTTCTGGCAAGGCCCGGGTCGGTAGAGGTCTACGACCCTGATAGATACCTGACCGCTGTAAAAATGCAGGGGAGCATGACAGGGGAGACGACCACACGGGGAGTAAGGGGTTTGCTGGAGCCCTCGATGAGTCTCCGGATTCCACCATTTAGATCAAGTGAAGTCCCCGGTAAAATCAAAATGGCAATAGCTCCTCTGGTCGCGGAGTGCTAGTTGAAAGTATCGGTCCTATTAACCTGCCTCGGTTGAGAGTCCCTCATTTTTAGATGGAATAGTCTCCGGAACCCCTTGGCTATCATGGCTCCAGTCCATCCAGGCCCTTGCCCAGCTCGTCTCCCTTTGGAGTTTCTCCTCGTAGTCGGCAATTGAACCGAATACCTCTCCACAGGCATTGCATACCCATCCCGTCTCAGCCAAGCGGGCTTCGTGGTCAACGGAAACGATGGTTCCCCCACATCCAACCCACGGGCAGACCTTGCTCCTCAGATTTTTCATTGTTCTTTCACCTCATTTCTTTTTAGAACCACCCGGAATAGTACCCGGGGTCTCTACGGTGTCGGGCCTATCCGGGCGATAATGTAGGTATTAGGGCGTGCCCGGGAAGACCTCCCCCTTGCATGTCATTAGCTCTTATGAGTAATAAATCTTTCTCTAAAGAGTTATGTTTACCGGGTTGTAATAAGCAGGGGTCATGGAGAGAATAAGAAAATAACGAACGGAACTGCCAGTACAGGGAAGTGGTCTTGGTCAGTTGACCTTTCCTATTACTGATCCTGTTGCTTTTATCATCACCTGCAGGGGCGATATTCCCCAGGAGGTCTGAGGAAACGGGCAAGGTCAGGGTCTACTGCACCGGAAAATGCCATCCACCGGGTGTTGGCTAACTGTAAGGCATACAGGTCATTGATGGCCAAGGTCCCATGGATCCTTATGGTCATGAGAAGGATTTACAGATCCATGGTTGAAATACGATTGAGAACCTCTGGCAAGGGATAGGGGGGAATGTCCAAGTCAATCCTTTCGGGATAACAACTCGGCCAGCGGAGTGGTAAGTACCTCTATGTCCTCCTTCCCCAGCGAGTACATGACGTGGAGGTTACCGGACTGGATAACCGCACCCGGATAATGGAACCCCGGTCCCCTGCCGCCAATCCCCGATATCCTTACCCCGGGGGCATTGTACCTGAGGGCATAGACCCGGTCGAATCCCAGGCCATCCGGGCTAATGGATAATGTGAGCGGGTCTCTCCGGTAGTGCCTCCGGTCAGCGTCCTCGAACTTCGGTGCCACCTGGTTTCCTAAGAGCAGCACGGTTCCGTCCTCGAGCACGAGGCAGGTGTTCCGGCTGGGAGAATCGGGTATGTTTGTCGGCCGGGCCGGGGGCCAGCTGAGACCTCCATCGCTGGAGAAGCTGACGTACTTCCTGTGAGAACCGAGGGGATCTCTGGCGAGCAGGACGTGTCGACCATCACTCGCGGGAAAGGTCGTGGGCTCTGAGAGCGAGTGCCCATCGTAGGCCGTTGGTAGGTGCAGCCTGAATTTCAGATCAGCAGGGTCACGGCCCAGAGTCCGCTCCACGAAGGACTTGATGTGTCCCTCCTCTCCCGGGGAAAATGTGGGAAGGTCGTCTGGCTTGCTGACGAGCTCGCATATAATCTGCCAGAGTTCTTCGTGATCTCTCTCCGAGGTGGGTTGAGCTTGGAAGGCCAGTTTCGGGGGCAGGTGATCCCAGAGGGCGAAGGTCGGCCCCAGGGAACCATCGGGATGCACCCTGCGTGCCAGGAATCCGAAGGTCTCCCGGACCTTGGATGTATGGAACTCGTTCCTGACCGGGCTAACATCAGAGGGGTCCAGGAGGCCCCGCCGTGAAAACCCTATTGTGCGGAACAGCCCGCATGTGGCGTAGAGCTTCCCGCCGATTACCAGCCACCGACCCGGCGTTGCTGCCAGTCCTAAAGCGTTGTACTCCCTGACGAGGGATGGCCTCGGGAACAGAACCTGCCAGGATGACCAGTGACATGCGTCGTCAGAGCTTGCGAATAGCACTCGCATCCCCGGTGCCCCTTCCCCGTGGGGGTGGTTGCTCCACATGCCGTAGAATCTTCCCCCGTGATATGCCAATCGGCAGTGGTGGTTGTACCCGCCCGTGTCACGGGTTGCCCGGTAGACCACCGAGTGTTCGACATTTTCTATTATTGGGAGGCCCATTGCCTGCTCCCCTTGCCGGGGCCGTTTGGCCCGCCATAAATTCACCGTTTTCATTTCACCCATGATTTGACTTCCTTGGCGGTTATTGGTTTCAAGCATTACTCAGATCTGGATCTTGAAGCCCTGAAAGAAGTTAAATCCATTCCATTCAGACTCAGTTGAGTTGATTTCTGTGGGTTCCAGACAAGGCTCAGGTCAATGGTCCTCGATTGAAAGCAGTCCTGCCAAACCCATTGAACTCGGTCCCTTGAGGCAACTTTTTCTCGATGATTTCATAATTGAGAGAATGGATGGTCTTTTCAGACATGTGCACCAACCCGATCGGCGGGGTCTGGTGCTCAGGCCTGATAAATCGTGGGAGGGTGGTCGTGCTTCCGCTTTCAGCTCGCCGATATGGGTGCCGGAAGAGTCGTGTTATAAATGGGTATACAATCCCAACCACAAGGACTGGAGCGGTCTGGCGACCTCAAAGGATGGCATCCACTGGGAGAAGCCATGTCTCGGGATAATGGAGTTCGATGATTCGAGGCAGAATAATCTTATTTCGGACCGTAGGATTCGCAAGGTCGTCCACGATCCAGATGACCCCGATCCAAGGCGGCGTTTCAAGGGTCTGGCGAATAAAAAACCTGTAACGAGCCCTGACCTAATATACTGGCACGATGATGGGGGCACTGACCTCCCCGGCGGGGACAGCGGGTCGCTTACTTATGATGAGGAAAAAGGTCGGTTTCTCGCTCCGGTGAAGATTTCCGATCCCGATGGAGATTCATACAGGCAATTTGAGATCGTGACCAGCGAGGATTTCAGGGAGTGGAGTGAGGCCCGATTCTTCTTTGGCGCCGATGATGATGACCAGCGTATTGCCCTAGAGCGGATCCGGAGCTGGCTAAGTGATCCGGGTCGACCACGCCCACTTTTCGTGGAGCCGCCGCCACAACTGGGTTGGAGTCCACCACCGGAGATGCGGAAACTTCCCAAAAGGCGGCATAGCTGGAATGCCCAGTGCAATAACATCTCCATCTTCCCCTATCAGGGAATCTATATAGCGCTGATTACCATGCTTTACCCGACCGGCTCGTACATCCCCGGACATCAGAACACAACTGGATTCTTCATGGTGGAGATCGCCTCGACACGCGACCTGAGGACCTGGAACAGACTGCGAACCCCATTTCTTGAACCGGCACGTCTGGACAGGGGAGTGATAGATAACTACGAGCGGATGCTAGTGCAGCCTGTCAACAGGCCCCTGGAGCGCGACGATCAGCTTTGGTTTTACTACACTGGCGGCAAGGAACACCAGGGATTCAGGGACAGCAGATACGGGCCGGGACGCTATTCCAGCTACATGGATGGGGAGCCCCGAGCTCCCGGGAGTCTATCTGAGCTTGAGCGTGCCGATCTCGAAATTGGACAAAGCGCCCTGTACCTGGCCACCCTGCGATTGGACGGCTTTGTTTCCCTGAGCGCCGGTAGCGACGGGGGTCGACTGCTAACGAAATCACTCATCTTCGTTGAAGGGGAGCTGCATCTGAATGCTGAGATTGAAGGTAGCATAACCATGGAGTTACTCGATGAATCTGGATCCCGAATCGGGGTTTCCGAACCTGTTACGGGTGACGACGTTAATTTGCTAGTGAGTTGGGGTGAGGGGTTCCACCCGGAAGATATCAATAGCCCGATATGCCTCGACATACAACTGAAGGATGCAAGTCTGTACTCTATATGGACGGAGCCAAGGGACAACGGGTGAGTTGGGGTTTTGAGCTAAACGGGGCGGTTCTATATTCCTTCCAATTCGGGGAATAAGATCATGGTGGTATTTTGTTGAGCAAAGCTGATGAAGTAAATTATGGTAACTGGGTGCCGAAGAGGTTGATCTATGGATCCGTTTTGGCGGGCTCGATTTTCTCAATATTGGCGTTGTGGCTACCTATACTGGTGGGCCCCGCGGTGCTGTTCTTCTCAATTGCCGCATACCTTTCCTATGTCCGTTTCAGGTTCTCCCCCTCAGGAGGGGATATTCAGAACCTAGTCCGGGGGCTGGTGCTTTCAAACTTGGTGTGGGATGGGAGGGGAACAGCCTTGGATATTGGATGCGGGAACGGTGCCCTTGCCATCATGCTGGCGAAGAGGTACCCGGATGCAAATGTCGTCGCCATCGACTTCTGGGGGAAACGCTGGGAATATTCTAGGGAGGTCTGTGAGAATAACGCGAGGGTGGAGGATGTAGACAGCAGGGTAAAATTCCAGAAGGCCAGTGCCGCGTCCCTGCCCTTTGATGAGGAACATTTTGATGTAGTGGTGAGTAATTTTGTTTTCCACGAGGTAAGCGGGGTTGAGGACAAGCGGGATTTGATCCGTGAGGCACTTCGTGTGGTCAGGAGGGGTGGCAGCTTTTCCTTTCAGGACGAGTTCCTGATGAGTAAGATATATGGAGATCCCGAGGATCTGATAGACACCATTAGGAGCTGGGGCGTGGAAGAAGCTGAGCTGGTGAGAACCTGTGATGCGGATTTCATACCCGCGTCATTGAAAGTGCCGATGTTTTTGGGAACAATAGCCATCATCGCGGGGAGAAAATAAGGGTATGGAGGGCCGGGAAGAGTAAGGACGATTATACGATAATATGGGATTGCGTTTGGTTGGTCTGGGAATCTACCTTCTCTGTTCATGTTCTGGACTTGCCGGTGCTGTGGATCCTGACCCCAAGTGCTCCCTACGTCGCAATACCACCGTTACCTTCCTGAACAAGGTCCGCCATCTGATGCACGGCCGCGATCTGGTAGGTCTCATCCTTTACCACCTCCGGTATGCAGTAGGATGAACGGTCCTCCCACTCCGCGGGAGGTGTGTTCCAGTCAAGCTCCCGGATCGGCAGATCTTCCAGGGAGGGGTCAACCTCCACGAGGTACTTCTTGTCCGGGTTTATCTTGAACCAGCTGGTGTGTCGGGTCCATCCATCGAATGCCTGATGTACGTGGGATTTGTGCGGGTCTGATTGGACATGGTCATCATCGCTGAGCAGATACATGCCCTTCAGCCCGGGAATTTTCTCAAGCGCCGCTCCGTACATGCGTACAGATTCCCTGATGTCCCAGTAGCTCTCCGCCTCTGCCACGGACACGATGTTGGATGGCCACCGGTCTGATAAAGCATTGTATCTTTCCAGAGCCTTCATCACAGGCCTCGAATACACCTCCCTGCCATCGGTATCATATGTGTCGAACCAGTAGGTGTCGAGTCCGTAGTCCTCGTTCCTCTCCAGAATACCGTTGTCGTTGAGATCGGGCGTCGGTTGCCGGTAGTGCGAACCATTTACCACGGTGAAGATTCCGTCGCCGTTGCCGTCGATGAATACCGGGTATATAGAGGCGGGGTCGTAGGCAATCCTGCTGTAGTCCACGTTGATGACCTGGGGACCGTAGGACACGTAGTAGGGGTTGAAGAATTCCGTTCTCCCTGTGGCACCGGAGTTGATTGGCTGAAAGAGCATCCTCCCGAGGTCTCTGGTAGCGATCTGGCTGGACACCGGGGTCTCCCACTGGATGACGTACTTCAGGTGGTCCCCGATGGCCTCCCCCTCCAGCGCCGCGACGGCTATCCCGATGTTACCACCGAAGGAGAAGCCGATGAAACCAACGTTGCTATAGAGCACATCGTAGTTCGCCAGGTCACCGAGTCTGCTGCCGTTCGCATCGGGTTTCCCCCCGGCTGCGTAGCGTATGACATCTCTCAGGGCCGCTATGCTTCGCCGGCCACGGTAGTCATATTCTCCATCCGATCGGCGGTTCTCCCTGAGGTTCTCACCACCGGGGTAGATGAGGGTTATCACGATAACGTCTTCGAGGTTTCGCAGGTAGGTATTAACGATACCATCGGCGACAGCTCCTCCCTCCCCCACAATAACAACCGGGGCCCCTTCAGGGTACCTGGTGTTCTCGGGGTCGGGAAGGTGGATCCTTACTGCCAGCTTTCCCCCTGGGATGCCCGTGCTATCAGAGGGAAGGTCTATGTCGACCTGGGTCTCCATAAGGCCGGGTTCAGCCCCATCCTGAATGCACCCTGGGATAATTGATATAGTTACGATAATGGTGATTAACAGGTAAAAAGTAATTATATCGGTTATTTTACGTGATATAATGAATTGATAATTAATTTTATTATAAAAAGAAGTCATCGGAATTTTCTCGTTTCTCCCGCTCAAGGTTCATCGTTTTTTAACTACACCAGGCTAATAAAACTCTAGTCCCGTAACAGTTCGCTCCCTAATGAGGGGGGAAGTATAGGTCGAAGAACTCGCGCTGGGTTCCCTTGAAATCAGCCCATGTCACTGTTCCCCACGTCCTCTGGTTCCCAGTGGCATAGTAAAGCCGGACGCGGTCCTCGCCTTTCTCCCGGTACTCGACGAGGTCCACGTCGCTGGTATTTATGCCCTCGATACCCTCCGGGTCGAGCACTGGGTTCTTCGGGCTCTGCTCCCAGTGGATGAGGTCAGGGGAGCGCGTGAGGTAGGTCTCGAACCACCAGCGGGGCTTGAGGTGTTCCGTGTAGAGCATGTAGAACATCCCGTCAAGGTACCTTATGCTCGGGCACGCAGTGTACCGGTCGGTTCCAAAGACCGCGCCGGGAATTCTCCTCCACTCAACAAGGTCCTCGGACTCGGCAAAATAGATGGTGAACGGGGGGTAGTTCGCGTCCCTGCTCTCGTATGCCATGACGCACCGACCTCCGGCCCTGCAAACGCTCTCGTTGAAGAGCTCCTCGCCCGGAAGGGCCTCTATCACCGTCCATAATTCCCAGTCCTGCAAATCCTTGGTCTTGAAGCACTCTATCTGCTGTGCCCCGTGACTGTCGTTGTGGATGGCATATACGTAGAGGGCATCGCCATCGGCGAATGCGCTACCAAGCCCGTAGCCCTCGGCAAAGGTCGAGATGACCTTCCCCGTGGCCACCTCCTCCACCCATAGACAGCGATCGTCGTAGGGGTTGGCCCTGGCGCCAGCATGTGCACTGCCGAGGAGGTGCATTCTATTTCTGAAGATGACCGGGGTCATCTCTGAGAACTCGTCGGAGGCAGTTCCGCTCCTTACAAGTTCCGGGTTCGTCCGGAAGGGCCTGCCACCCATTCCATTTTTCACGTAATAGACTTGACCTTGCATGGAATGGTTTTCTCGACCCAGAATTTTTAGGTTTCCTATTCCCTATCGCTCTTCGCAACGTCCACTTCCCATGTGGCCATTGCGGATTCCATTCCTCGAACGATATCGGGATGTTCCTTGGCCAAATTGAGCTGCTCGCCTATGTCCCCGTCGAGGTCATAGAGCTCACGATCCTGACCATCGTTCTTGACCAGCTTCCAGGAACCCTTCCTAAC
>Ga0180433_10000312_pt1 | contig 84523 bp, 141 predicted proteins | sample SS_ome_8_FD_132980 | JGI IMG/M metagenome (GOLD analysis project Ga0180433, IMG submission 132980) | Hypersaline lake sediment archaeal communities from the Salton Sea, California, USA - SS_1_D_1 metaG | ecosystem: Environmental > Aquatic > Non-marine Saline and Alkaline > Hypersaline >...
CTGGGAGCAAATGGTTCACTAATTCTCGGAATTTTCCTCATCAGGCCAAGGAGGCTGATGCTCATCATCAGACTCATACCGCCACCAACCACATACCGTACAGGCTAGCTTGTCGTAGGTGTCATCCCTTTCGTGTTCCCAGGTTAAACAATTGTGTTCGGTATAATCGTCACAATTCGTGCAAAATCGTATGTCTTTGTATTCTTTCATGGCTTTTATAGGCCGCTCCCCTCACCCTTTTGAGGGGAGCGGCTTTTTGTGCCCCTCTACGAGAGGAGCTACCGGAACAATAGTGAAATAGCCCCCTCCACAAGAGGGGGCTGGCCGGAATTTCCGGCGAGGGCATTCAGACGCTATTATAGCCCATTATCGAAGCTTGTAAAGGCCGCTGAACGCGATTCTAGGCGGTTTGAGATCTAGATATATTCCGAATGCCTTTTGTGTCAAAAGGCTCCCACAGACGCTCTCAGGGACTCTCAGAGGGTATTGGGAGCCTTAGTTCGCAGTCCTCATATTTCCGCTCGGAACAGGTATCGTATTCTGCATGGAGATCGCATTCTGCGTTACCGCAACCGTTAGCATCTACGTGGGGATGGCCCATCATCCTGTGGTAGACGACTGGTGGGATTTTCTCCCCGCAATCCTGGCAAATATAGTTCCCAACAAGGGAATACATGCCTATAAATTGGACGTTTTTGTGGGGGCAATCACTCATCCGAATATTCCTTCTGAATAGCCTTCCAGGCCTCTTCAATAGAACAAAGAACTTCCTCGGCCTCGTCGGGAGTACATTCTGTCGGATCTAGCTTGCTCAAATTGGTCAAGCGTTTCTTCATCACGTCGATCATCTCTTTAACTACTAAGTTCATCGGTTTCTCCTAATAAGTATGAGAGCCATATCTGCATCTTCCAAAATAAACCGCATTGACCCACTCACCACGAATACTAAGGTTGGGGACACCCAATTGGGCACCACGGGTCAGTCTCCTGCCAGAGAGAAGGGGTTCAGATCCCTTGAATCGGCCAAACCAAACCCAACCATTCTCGACTATCCCGCCCCAAATGTAAACATGCACCGGAATCGCAATCAAGAATGACAAAACCCAAAACCACCAAATCTTCATTCTTCTCCCATCATAATTCGAGTTATTGCTTCTTGGTCTAACGGCCAATCCTCGCAGTAAACATCCCCGAGTTCTTCCTCCAATCTCTTAGCCAGCAATCTCGACCGACCTTTCAAATAATGTTTCACTTCATACACCGCCGAATCGAAATCATTCTGCATGAGCATTTGCTCACATCCTGCTACGAGGGTTTCAATCGGTGTTTGTTTCATTACTGAAATCCTCCCAACAAGAACACTGTCATTAGAACAATAGCGGTGAGGCCAATCAAAACCAAGCCGCCAATTGTAACGTAACGGGCCATTATGTCGCGGCGAGTGAGGCCCAAAAGCCGTCAGACACCCATCCCTTTTGGGGATTGAAGTACCGATATATTTTGGAACGCGGACCCTTTTCATCAAAATTACGACTTTCAATGATGGCGGCCCGAATAGGGTTGGTGGTTCTAGCGTCTATCATGGCGGCAAAGGCCGCTTCGAAGGTGGGGTGTGCAACTTCATCACTGAATGCAGTATTTTGAGAAGCTGTACAGTGAGGGTAAGGTGGACAATCATTATGTCCATCCCAAACAACCCAGGAGAATGGAGTCTCTGGAGATATTCCGCAGACTTCTTGTGGGACCATTATGGCTCATCCTTTTCGATAAAAACTTGCCCTGGGTCGTAGTCGGATTCATAAACCCATTCGTGGCATTCGTCCTCGGTGTCCTTGACCGTCAGTATGTGGCCTGTGGCCTTGCTGATGACTACCCACTGACGTTCTGCGTCGTGTTCCCACATCATTTCAATTCTTGCCTTTCTTTTACCGCCTGCATTAGTTCTTTGGTCCAAACGGTCCATGTTGGTTCACACCAAGGCGGTTCTTCATCAATCCAATCAGGCGACACTCGAAAAACGCAATAGTTGCCATCAGATACTTCGTGCCACATAACAACTTTTACGTTGGCAATGTATTCGTCGGCGGCCTGTTCATCCACCAGGAGGCCGTAAATATCGTCTAGCGTAGTGGGGTGCCCCTCTTCTCCTTCATTATCTCCTACATGAACAAAAGTTTGCTTCTCTTGATCCCATACACTTACTGAGAGAGGCAACTTCGTTCCTGGCAATATGATAGAACGCCAACAATCTCCAGGCTCCCAAACAAGATACTGTCCATCGGAGTACTTGCACTTGATTCCGTTTTGAACATTTGTATCAAAATTTGAACATCCGACCAGAAACAGGGCAACAAGAATCAACAAATTATACTTCGTTAGTTTCATCATCGTCTTGTTCCTCTTTGAGCGAACCAACATACCCAACAAACCACATCTCTTCATCTGAATGTTGGGATCGTTCTTCTCCATTGATTAAAAGAACACATGGGTCACCATCTACCTCACACAAAAATGCGGGTTGTTTTCCTGTTCTTGTGGAAGTGTAAAAATCTCCGGTGCCGCTTTTGTCTTGCCAAATTCCCCAAAACTTATAGTCGATTATCTCTCCTAAAGCGTTGCGAAATTCATATCCACTTGCCACCTCATAGACCCCGTAAACAACTTCATCCACTGTGACTACGTTGCCACGGGACTTACTCATCTTCTCGCGTTTTGCCATCAATCTTCCTTGGGAGAGTAGTAAGAACAATAGAAGGGAGCCATCTTGTAATCGGGATCTTCCTCTAGCTTCTTTTTATACCACGCCTTAATCCTATCACGATCCGACCACCTTCTCGATTTGGCAGTTGCATAGCCTTCAAACCAATACTCCCTCTTAGCCCCTTCATGAGGATTGTGCTGACATTCGTTAGTTAAAAGTTCGACCATCCAGGCATTGTGTCCTTCTTGAAACGCGTCAAATGTCGAAGGAGATACCATGAGTCTGCCAATTAAATCATCCAGTTGTTGTTCTGTTTCGGGCGGCGGCAGACATTCTGTGCAAAGATAAACCGGGCCGAAACCTACATTGTATCCCATAGAGATTTCTTCTTGAGTGATCTTTCTACCGCATCGTTCGCATACTAGATCACAGCCCCAGTTCACTTCTGGTGGGTCTATTGGTATTACCATTAGAAGTCGCTCCCGCCCTTATTGATAAATGGCTCTTCAACGTCGGTAAATTTTGCCTCGCATTTGGGACAATGCGATGGCAGCTTCTTGGTCGGATCGCCGCCGTCAAGATCCTCATGGCAATTGCTACAAAAAGCCCCGCCGTTTCCCATGTCCGTTATGATGATTTGTATTGTCGCGTTCATCATCTAATGTTCCTCAAAACACATATCACAAGATTCCTGCCAGCAGTGATGCCCGCAAATATCACAATCATTCGGACACAAAAACATTCCTCTCGCGATTGGGAGATGGCTCAAAGCCGCAACAGGAAGTCCCATAGTGGGTTTTGGAAACTCAGCGTCCAAAGATTCCCGAACAATCATATTCGAAAGCTTGGCTAATTTCAAGATCGATTTGCTTAGGTCCCGTCTTCTGGTGGTTGTGCGAAACAATGTCCCAGGAGTATTTTTTACGATCTCACCCACCTTTTCTACATACTCATCGCTGTAAAAATCGCCACCAGAATGCCAACGAAAAAATTGTGGTTTAATCCTTTGTAGTTCATCGAGCATCTTTTCAACAAAATCTTTTCTCTTAGAAGCTCGATAACGTTTCATTGTCGCGTCTTTGACCGATGGTAGCTTGAAATTATTCCTCCTAGCGTAACAGGCCGGTTTTCCATTACGACCTTTAAGACACCATTGGGTCGGCTTGCATGTAAGGTGAGGCGGCAAATTGAAAATGTAGACTTTTGTCCCCATCTTACTATTGCCTTTGATGAGGAGATTCATTTGATCCCCAAAGCTTTCTTCTCGGCAGCACTCAACTTCTTGAGGGCTTGTTCTTTCACTTTTTCTTTGTCGGCTTTTTTCCGCTCCGACGACAAGCTTGGGCAACGGTTCCCCGTTGGCCCGCATGTCGGCTACAGCCTCATCACTCACCTTCCTTTCTCGCTTGTAAAGCTACCCACCCCTTGACAATCATCCACCACACCAATCGGCAGGACCCCCACGCGATCTGCCACGCAATGGCAATGACGACGGCCACCGCAAACGCAACCACCAGACCCAGCGCTGTCATCCATATCCAGAGAATTGGAGGCGTCCTGAAAATGTTGCAAGGCCCCCAAAAGACCTCATAACATGCACAATTAAAACTGTTAGAGGCATCCCATATCCAGCAGAAATAAGCCGCGTAAGGCAGGACAATAAACACGAACACAAGCACCACGAACGCACAACAGTCGCACGCTTGCTCTTCTTCGGCATTGAGCTTTTTCTCGTCATTTTTCATAAAGAGAAACTTCCGTGATATGTTTCCATTATTGGATAAGGATCTAGGACTATCGTAATCTGCTTGTTCTGTGTATTTCATTCTAATTTCAGCCTCGCATAATATTTCGACCCACCTTCTCCCATCCACTTTGCTCGTCTTGTAAGACCGACTCTCATAGGCATGTATGAGTCAGGGTTAAGAACCACATACTCAGTAAATGGGATGTAAGGACAGTACAGATAACCCGCTTTATAGTACCAATCCTTCTTTTCCACATTTGGTCGTCCTCGGGAACCTATCAACAACTCATTTTTGGGATATAGCGGATCGACATAAACCTCCCACGCACTATTGAGCATACCGACCTGATGGACCCCGAACGAACGAATATTCCAATCCAGATATCTCGCCCCATCCTTGATAAAATGAGCAATCTTGGGAGAGGTAACAATCCATAATCGAGCAAATAGTGTCCGGTCGTGGGGACTTACGAGAGTCTTCCTGTGAATGACGCTACTTACCTCGCATAGCTTGACATACAGCCCCTCATAATCTTTGGGAAATTTACAAGTTGTTATCGTTCCCGCATTGCACCTCAAATCCGTCATGATCTCGCGGGTGAAGTCGTCGGCAATATTGTATGGATTAGGATAATCGAAGAATTCCTTCATTCGAGTGGTATGGGCACATAACTCTTTTTCCTTACGGACAAATTCCAAAACAGGCATTTCCGTCTTCTTGCCCTCGGCCCATTCATAGGTGGTAGTGCCAACAGGTTCTATTCGTTCATAAAGCATATGCTCCGCAGGTCTAGCCATCGTTTGCATACAAACCAAACGACTGCCGACAAAATTGGAGTAGACATCGAAGAGTAGTTCAAGCTGCTCTTTTATCGGTCGAGGTTTAGGATATGGATCTTTAACGCAATATTGCATAAGGCGTTGGTTGTCCATAAGCAACGCTACCTCAAGAGCATATTCTCTCTGCATTCTCGAAAAATCAAAATATTGACTGTATTTTTTGAGGGCTTCCTCCCGAAGTTCTATCCTCAGTCGGGCTCTGATTTCGTCACTTAAATCCCTCTCGCCGTAAATCGCTGGAGGGTGTTTGAACTTCGGTTTCTCTTCCGAGAACATCCCTATCGGAAGCACCGCTGCGGCTCCCGCCGCAGCGGTGCCTTTTAGAAAATCTCTTCTATTCATTTTAAGTCTCCCACTGTTCCACAATACACTTTTCAACCATATAATTACTGTAAATACCCTTGCTGGGATGTTTCATCATTCCCCAAAAAGATTGAACTAAGACGCAATAATCGCTTCTAGAGATCCATACACGGCCCCAACAACGGCCTTGTTCTATCCATCCCAATCCACCACACGTTTCAATACGATTATGGGGAAAAGCATTTTCCCTGGTAATCCATGCCTCTGTTTCTTCAATCCCGGCCCCTCGATGAATTTTGTTCCCCAAGTCTTGGGCGGAAGCAAAAACTTCATCGGCATTCAAAACTTTGGGATGGTGAGTCGCTTCGCAAGCTGACCGGGGCCATCTCCAAGAGCAAGAGTTCGCTTGACCAGTATCGAGATCGACAATGGGAAGACGTTCTTTACAAAGATGTTCGGCATCAATAGGAATGCGGGCATGTCTGTCGGAACAACCATGACACGAAAGATCTAAAATTTGAGCAGTCTCTTCGACAACATCAACGAAGCAATCCGGTTTCGGTTTGTAATCCAAACAAAAACAAACGGTTCCTTTTCTACAAATAAAGTGGATGGCATCCACCAAACTAGGATCACCAGTACGAGCCGTAAGCAAATTTTGAGAGGCCCGTAGCTTGGCCCAATCATTGCCGAATTTCCTTTTTGCCACTACTCCATCAGCATCAGCAGGAAAAGATTGGGGACCTTCGTAGACCCCATCAGCATACCAACCGGGAATTATGAAGAAATCATCAAGGGCAAGAGGATGAGCCCAAACTTCAACAATGCCGCCCAATTTCTTCGTTTGAGGAAGGAAGTAGTGATAAAATCTTTCCTTCTTTTCGCTCCATAAATGCTCACAGATTGTTCCGTCACGATAGTTCATGTACACCCAGAAGTTTCTTTTGGGATAAAACTCCTTCGGTGGCTTCGGCTTTCCCTGTTTGAATTCGGGAAGAATACTTAGGGGAAGCACCGCTGCGGCTCCCGCCGCAGCGGTGCCTTTCAAAAATTCTCTTCTATTCATACTTCACCTCATCCAGCTTTTCGGGTAGATCGCCTCGTTCAGCCGCCCAGTCGGCATCAGCGAACTTCTTCTCAAAATCGAGCCCGGCTGCTTCTGCTAGGTCCTCAACTTCGACACGATGACCTTGTGTAACAAGCATACCGTCTTTGTATAGCCCTTCCCAGCAATCGTCGTTTACCAGCACGAATTTACTCATAATTACACCCATTCGTAAAAAAGGACCATTTGGGGACGTACAGCCCCATCACAATAGCCATTGGAGGACAACCCGCCGACAACCGGAATCATACCGAAGCAATAGAAGTAAAACGTATCGGGCTCGCCAATTCGTCCGAGGTTGTGCGACTCAAAGATCCAGTTTACGTCGTCCATGATATGGTCGGCAAGCTCGCCAACTTCTTCGGCTTCCTTATCAAGATTGTGACATTCTCCACGTCCCCAGGCTTGATATTGCATGAACAGTTCCCAAGAAGTTTTATTCCAGACTCCGTTGAACCTGTGTTTGGAACGCGGGACATAGAGCATCATCGGTGCTTTGGCATAAAAGCTGGAGCGGGTGGGCATTTGTTCCATCAGGCGAGGAACGAGCCTACGAATCAACGGGATGCTAATTCGCTTGAATTGGGCGATATTGCTTATACGATATTCCGAACCTTGGTTCCAAACACGCTGATTCTCCAAAGCAAGAACAACCGTAGGTTTTTGTTCTTCGGGCAACTCTTTAAGAAGACCAGTTCTCTCCCATTGCCTAATCAAATATGCTGCCCACTCTTCGTCTGTAGCCTGAGTGTTGGGGCGAACGTCTATCTGCTTTTTGACTTCCTCAAAGTTTTCCTTAGTCAAAAACCCTGGAAGTGAACTAGAAGCTTTTTCTATAGCTTCTTTTCCAGGTGAACTTGAAGCCAAAAGGGGCAGACTAGCTGCGGCGACGGTACTGCTTTTTAGAAATTCTCTTCTATCCATTAGAAACCCTCCTTATTGATAGATGGAGTGTACTTGTAGTTCCATATGTAAAGCTGTGTCCCATCCGTGAAAACGAAGACGGTTCTATATCCCTCTCCTGTAGGTTCAATATAAATCTCTTCTATTGTTTTGCCTTTATACTCTGTGAGGACTGTGTTGTGAGTTTCTTTGTGTCCTTCATGTCTTTGAGGCGAACAAACCAACAGCGTAATACCGATAATTGCGTTCATGATTAAAACAGCAAGGAAGAATGATGAAATTTCTATGAAGCGTTTCATTTTTTCACCTTATAGCTCATGGACCACCAATCATACCAAGTTCTGGTCCTGTAGAAGCCGCATTTTTCGTAAAACTCTTTCGCATTATACTCGAAAGCCGTGGCTACTGAAACCCGCGTTTTTCTCTGTCTCTTGGCTGCTCTGATAACTTCTCTGACCAGCTTTGTGCCGATTCCTTGTTGTCGGTTTGTGCGTCTGACGACGAGGGCTTCGATATGAACGCTATCTTTTCTCGGGGTAAAGACAATGGCTCCGAGGACCTTCTTGCGTTCTACGACGACCTTGACTTTTTTGTTATTGAATGCCGCGTAGATCGGGTCCATCGACCATAGATGCAGGCTGCGAAGAAGGCTTACAACCTTCTTGCGATGTTCTGGTCTTGCAGTAATGAGCTTCATCACTGTTAAGGTGGCTCCCAAGCAGGAAGTTTCTTGTATGATTCGGGAAGCACATCTACCAAACATGAACTGATGGGCGAGCGACCACCGCTTAACGCGAAACCTTGAGTATTTTAATACTCCGAACTAGCGAAATAACCTTCGCCAAATTCTTCAACGAATTGTCGAACAGTGGCTTCAAAAGTCACCCCACCATCTTCATCATACAGAGGAAATGTAGTATCCATGCTCATTTCTACCCAACCATCGCCCTCGATTTCGTCTTTGTAGATGGGGAAATAACCATGTCCAATTGCCGCTCGTCGTGCTGGAGGACATTCTACCCAGCCCCAAATTTCATCGTATTCTGATATCCATTTTCGATTGCGATGATGATACAAAAACGAAGCTTTCCGATAAACCTTGTCCCCATACATCATCTCAACCAAAATATTTTCGGCATCTTCCACCGATCTGGCAATGACGTAATCATATTGGTTGGTGAACATTTTGAGGGGCGGCTTATGACGATCACAATAGATCATCTCGCCAGTTGATGAGTCTGGTTCACAACAGCACGGGGCACATTCAGGATGTTCGGCCCAATAGTCATCAATCATCACCCACACATCTTTCGTCTTGCCGCGAATAGGATCGGCGGCAAGAGATATGGGAAGCATCGCTGCGGCTCCCGCCGCAGCGATGCCTTCTAAAAATTCACGTCTGTTCATTTAAAAACTCCTCGCATTTTTCCATAAGATGTTGTCGTACCTCTGCCATCGCATCGCGGGGCAGGGCCTTCCCTGGATCGGGTAATTTCCTAAGTGCCCTGACTGCTTCGGGGAACCACCACTCGGTAGCCTTAAAAACTAGCTCTCCCTCCGGTGTTACGCCTACGTCTCTGAGTACCAGCATGTAACAACCATCGTCTTGAATGATATGGGCAATGCCACCATACTCATCTTTCAACGTGGCGAGTGGACGGTGTTTGCTGGGCCTGCCCTGGGTAAAATAATAATCGTCGCTTATAAGCACATTGATCTCGTAATCGGGATAGGGCTGTAGAACGTAGCCCTTTTTATTCTCAGGCTCTTCGGTTGCCAAAGACATTAGGTGCCGATGTTTTTTGCAGTCTGGGCAAATGTAGCTTGGCAAGACCCACCTTCCGCCTCCAGGCCTCGGAAGTCGCTCATAGACTCCCGCATTTCCTGATCCGCAACTACAATACTCGATACCGTCTTTTGCTTGGACAGTAGAGATAGGCACCGCTGCCGCTGCTCCAGCGGCAGCGGTGGTTTTGAAAAAGTCTCGTCTGTTCATTATTCATACTCCCATTCTATTCCTAACAAGATGTTGGGTTTTTCTCTTTTCAATAGCTTTTTCGCTGTTTCCGGTCTGCCGCATTTTGGGCACCACCAAAATTCCTTGCCCGTGGTTTCGGCCACATGTTCCATTGTTGTGCGACAAGTTCTGCATTTTCTCATTCTCACTCCTCAATGAAATAGCAAACCTCGTTTCCGCAGGGACTCTTTTCGCTGTTCCTCTTGATATTCCTCTAAAGTTACACCTTGATCCAGTAATACCTCGGGAACAGTTTTGAGTTCCTCTGATCTTCTTTTGAGGATCTCATACATTTCTTCCCGACTAGGAACTCCTGGTTTGCGTTTCATCAACTTGTCCTCGGAACTTGGTTTCAAATTCATGCTCTGTCTCTGGAAACCCGGAAAAGAAATTGGGGTATCTTCGTTTAAGTTTGTTCATCCCATTTTAATCTCTTATGAAAAAACCGACAATACAAATACCACAAAGGGAGAAAAAGTACGGCAGCTATTCCACCAGTACAAAATCCTTGTGTGAGCGATGTATCCGTACAAATCAATGAGAATGCCCAATGACCGACCCAAATGCCCAAGGCAAAGAATATGCCATTGTACCACATGAATTTCGAGAATTTATAGGGGGGCTTCATCAAAATTCATCCAACGGGTATAGATCCCAGGGCACGGATTTATCAATATTGTACAGCAAATGCTGATATTCATCAAAGCCAACATCGGAATAATTCAGGACGGGTTTTCCATCCATTTTGCCTTGGGCCATGAGGGAGGCTACCGCTGCTGCGGGGTAGGCGGTTCCAATTTGCATAGCGGTCCAGTTTTTGTCCGCTTTGATTTCGGTGCCGAGCAAATTGAAGAAATTCCAAGGGGACGAAACTTTGTATCTAACGCATATCTTTATCAAATCATCTTTGATTGGAGGACAAGTATGACGAAGAATATCGCGAATTTCATTTTGTGGTAAATGCGTGTCTTCCAAAAGGAATTGGATGCAATCTCGGTGTCCTTTGTACCGTATGGTTCGATAGGCACAATTCTTGACTCCCTTGGCCTTGATAGCGTCTAACGTCAATCCACCTTTGGTGTAAAATGCCTCATAGTCTCCAAAATCCTCTAACCCCGTAAGGGTGTTAGCTTCCACAATCTTCCCATTTTCCAAAATTTCGCAATGGCCGCTGTATTCGTTAATCAGTCCCTCTAGGCTGAAAACCAAGTTGTATTTCAGCTTACCTGTTGCGATATGCCTTTGGGGCAACCCGCCGACATAAAGGAAAAGGGATTCGATTTTCAAATCTCTTTCGAGAATATCTTCTGCGACGAAATTGATATGTCCAGGAGCCATACCCAAATCTGTAAACACTGGCTGATGGGTCTGCTTTTTGTCGGCATAGAACTGTATCTCTTTAGAGATTTTGGGATTGCCGCCGAGATCGCAATATCTCACCCCATGATCTACACACATTGGACCAATGGTTAAATTGGCGACATAAGGGGCTGCTGAAACGACAAGATCAACATCTTCTTCGAAAAGTTTTTCATCTACTTCTGTTGCGAACCAATCAGGAATCTCTTTTGACATCTCCAGGCCAACAGACTTCCATTGACTCCTGGCTCCCATCGCGGCCTTGCCATCCCTTTCGATTAAAATTAGATCGTGACCCAATTTATGTAAGGCATAGACAATAGCCCGCCCCATCCAACCGCATCCAACAACTGCTATTTTACCCATTATTCTCCTTTTATTCGCCTGCTATTTCCAAACCTGTCGGCGGAAGAACAATTCCGCTACCGAATTGTTGATTGTAGCCATTCCTGATCTCATCATCGGGCTCGCCAATGTAAACAACATGTTCTTTTCGAACGGTGATCTTGTCGTCTTTCATGAGAGGATTCAACGGCCCCAATCCAATTCCTTCTCTGGTGGCGATGATTCGAGTCGGATTCTTGAGAACATATTCTCCATCCTTCTCTTCTACTTCACTCAAAACGTCTTCGCCGCTGACCAGCTTGATAAATTTGATGTTCATAGTTTTACCTTTTTACTCTATTAGATCGACTACATTTATTAGAGTGACCTATGGAAGAAACGATTTACGACTATTTTAAGGATAAATACGAAAATTGCAATACCTATATTCGCCTCGGAGATATAGCATATTCTAAAGATGATTGGGAACAAGCTATTTGGTGGTATCAAATAGCTAATTTCAACTGCCAGCGTACACTAGATGCCTGGGATAAGCTCTCGATGGCCTTCCATCATTTTGGTGATAAACCTGCGGCTGCTCACGCTGTCAGAATGGCATTAAAATACGATATGTCAGAAAACAGGCGTAAAAGGCTCAAGAAAAACCTCTACATTTTCGATCCCAAGACCATCAACGACGATCCCGAATACTACGACCAATTCTGGACCGACCATCCAGATCCCAAAAGCCTGGAAAAACTCAGAATTGAGGAAATGGCTGAGATGATCTCCAAGGATCGAACCGTTTTGGATGTCGGATGCGGCCCAGGGTGGCTGATTGACCATCTAGAACCTCACGTTCGGTATATGGGAATTGATTTTTCGCCTGTTGCCCGAGACATGGTTGCCAAACGCGGGGGAGAAGCCGCTAAAAGCCTCGATGATGTCGATGATAACTGGCAAGTTGTCGTTCTCGGAGAAATCTTAGAGCATATTGATGACGATGTTGGATTTCTCAAAAAAGCAGCGAAAAAATTGGTGGAAAATGGACATCTCTTAGTAAGTGTGCCGCGACATGGAGCGATGAAAGATTCTGCCCATGTTAGGGACTATACCGCCGAGGAATTGAATGAAAAGCTGGGGAAAGTGGGCATTATTGTAGATTCTAAGACCTTCAAACAATGGGAAATAAGAAAGGTTCAATGGCTGGGATATCCTATGGAATACCCATAGATATCTGAGAGGTTCTATGACCATCAAAATCAAGAAACTGTTCGAAGAAAACCCAAATGTCGGCCTGGAAGAGGCGTATCAATTTGTGGCAAAAGAGGCGGTTGATATCTATGAGCATTGTCCAACTCTCGTTTCCTATGCTCAACAGTGTAATCATGTCACGGAAATGGGTACTAGATGGGGGGCTTCGACAATTGCTTTTCTATATGCCCAGCCAAAATACTTGGTAGCTTATGATTGGAAGAAGCAATCAACTGTCAATTACATAGCTGCCTTGGCGGGTAAAACGGAGTTTTCGTTTCTCCCGTGTTCTACGCTAGAGGTGGAGATTGATGAGACGGACTTACTCTTCATAGATACTCTGCACACTTACGAGCAACTTAAAGCAGAATTGTCTCTACATTGTGGGAAGGCTAAGAAGTACATCATAATGCACGACACAGTAAAGTTCGGCAAAAAAGGACAGAGAGACGACGAAATAGGTCTTGGCCCTGCGTTGAAGGAATTCTTGGATGTTAATGATGATTGGCGATTGCACGAACACTTCACAAACAACAACGGTTTGACGGTACTAAGGAGAAAATAATGATAGAAGGTCACTACAAAGATTGGCAGATAAAGATTCTAGAGGAAACGGTGGACCATATTCGTGATGTGAAGGACGGAATCATCATGGAAATTGGTTGCTGGAAAGGTAAAAGTACGGCGGCAATTGCTAATAAAGTCGCACCAGAAATCCTTCATGCGGTTGATACATGGCAAGGGAATATTGACGAACAGACCGTTACCGGAAAACTGCACCCCACGGTAAGAGAAGCCAGCAAAACAAATATCTTTGAGATATTCCAGAAGAATATGGCCGACCACACAAAGGGCAATGTTCTCCCTCACAAAATGGATTGCTTCGATTATCTCGGTGAACTAGATCAAAAAGTTAAATTCTGTCATATCGATGGCTCTCATGACTATCCCTCTGTCAAAAAGACCATCGAGATGTTGTTGCCTAAAATGGCAGAGAATGGAATTCTCTGTGGTGACGATTTTAAGTCGGCCCACGCCGGAAGAGAGGATCTTCAAGGCGGGGTCGAAAGAGCCGTGCGGGAATGTTTGCCCGATTTCAAATTCATACGCAATTTTTGGTGGTGGGTTAATGAGAGTATTTAGCTGCTCCCCTTTTATGAACGAATTCGACCTACTCGATCTCAAGATCGCGGAGGAGTCGGATGTCGTAGATGAAATTTACATCATCGAGTCGAACCAGACACTACACTGTAATCCTAAACCCATGAATCTCCGCAATAGAAGCGAAGATTACGAGGGTAAAGTGCATATCTGTGGGATTGAAAGCGAGTTTAATCCGAACGATCATTACAACAATGATACTATTCAAAAGGACTCCATTCTAAAATTTTTCGAATATGGCGATGCCGATGTGTTGCTTTGTGCAGACATCGACGAGGTTTTCAAAAAAGAAGAGATCCCCCGCATCGTAGAAGAAGCCCAAAAACACGGATTTGTGAAACTAAGACAACATCTCTTTTACTACAAAATCAATCTGAGACGTAGCCCCAAAAAAGGATGGAAATCAGCCTTTGCGATCACAGGTAAAAAGATGAAGGAGTTTAAGGGGCAAATACACAAACTTCGTAGAACAGATGGCCCGTCCATCGAAACAGACGGGAAGCACTTTAGCTATCTGATGACACCTGAATTGATCGCCTACAAGATCAACAACGCAGGGCATCCAGAATACATGAAAGACAAATTCACCAACATCAAGACAATAGAGGATAAGATAGCCAATCAAATAGACCCCTTCAATCGAAAAGCAAATGGGGAACTTATTCGACTTGAAAAGGTCGCAGTCGATGAAACATATCCCCAGACAATCCTCAACAACCTGGATTATTGGAAAAAACACATCGCATGAAAGTAAAAGAAGCAGAAATCAAAGAAATACGAAGAATCGTTGATCGGATTAACGACGAAGGAGACTACTTCTACGAAAGGCTCCATAAGGGGCAAAAGCATACGATGTTTTTCAACTTCTGGGAGAAACATTACGAGTGGACTGAGCTAAAAAATTTTCCCGAAATCGGCGGGCACATCATGGATTTCGGGTGCGGTTCAGGACATTCGGATGTTTTGTTAGCGGCAAATGGATACAAAGTTCATGGAATCGACAACAGTAGGACAGGTATCGCCATAGCGGAGTATCTACGCAAAATTCAACCAGAAGGAATTCGAAAGAATGTAAGTTTCGAATGCCTCAATATCGACAAAGACACAACAGAAAGAGATGTCAAATACGACAGCGTATGGTCAGCCCACGTCTTCGAACACATAGAAGATCCTACGGAGGTTTTCTTGGGACTAAAAAAACTGGTAAAACCGAAGGCGAAAATGTTGATCTCAGTACCTTACCGCGATTGCTACAAGCATCCAACCCATGTCCATTACTGGTATAGCGATAAAGAACTAAGGGTTTTTCTTGGACAATTCATTGAAGTGATCGATGTAAAAGTCAGGACACCAGTTCTACGAGCTTTATGTGTTTTTTAGGCTGTAGTCGGCCACTTCCAAAACCTTTGGATCTAATCGGGTATTGATATACTTCCTTTGCTTTTTGGTTATCTGCATCTCGACCTTCTTGAATTTCTCGTTTGTGATCTTTGCTCCTGGGGCTATTCGCTTCTTGACTACTTGTAGATCGGAATGCCGTCTTGTTAGATCGAATTGCTTCTCTATGTTTTCTAGCAAAGGAATTTGATTGTTTTTCATGTCCTCTGCTTTGAATTGTTGTACGGCGGTAGGATCATCGAACATTGTGAGCCAATGATATGTCAGCTTGTTAAATTTGGTTATAGGATCATTATCGCCCTCTTCATTACGATAATGCCATGACGGCTTTCTTAGAAAATCATCGAAGGTTTTTCTCTGTCGCTTGCTTGATGTTTCAAATCGATAGAGAGAAATCAGCCAGTCATACGGATCTTTCGTGCAAATAACGAACTTCATATCATCCGTATCAACTGCGGGGTGATGGTATGTTTTCTTCCTCTTAATAACTCGCCCTTTGAAGGTATTTTCCCCATGCTTCCAGCACGGGAAGTTTGTCCAAAGGACGATGCCCTTGAAGTTTGTTTTCAGGACGACCTCTACAACATTCGTACATGTTCTGGGCAGTCCAAATAGCTTGATAACAACCATTTTCCTGTCTTATAGTAGTTAGTTTCGCTCACAAAATGATAACTATAGTATGGCCCTAATCCTTCCAAATAGTGCGATGATCCACATCCCCAAAACGGGCGGCACGTTTTGTCGGCAAGCAGTCAAGGCGATGAACATGTATCATTTCGAGAGTGGCCCTGGTCATCTGAATAACGACACAAGAAAGCATTTGGGAATCGATTCGGTTTATAATGATGTAATGCTAGACGATTGGAGAAAAGAAAAACCCAAGCCGAAAAAGAGATTGGTTTTCAGTTTCGTCAGAAATCCCGTCACATGGCTACAAAGCAAGTGGGCCTATGCTATGTCTCAAGGGGCGATAGATAGATGGATTGAAGAGAAAAAGAAGGGAAGCCAGAGATTCGAAGCACAATGCTTTTGTCGCGATTTTCAAGAATTCATAGAACGCTATCTGACTTATAGACCGAAACTTGTATTTAACGCAATGCTTGGTCGTCTCGGCTACCATGTGGTTGAGGGCGAATGGGTTGAGGGCGACAAGAAGGTGGATTTCATTGGCAAAACAGAGAACCTTCGAGAAGATCTAGTCAAAGTTCTAGAATTAGCCAATGAGGATTTCGATAAATCGATCATTCTCAATTTGCCGGATTTTAGGGTGACATCGAAATCGGATGAATGGAAAGAGAAATGTCAATACACGCCTGATTTGCGAAAACGCGTAATTGAGGCCAACCTGCCCTTATTGGAGATGTTTGACTACCCAATCGACTAGAACTTATAGCCGAACAGTTCGATGTCTCTTGCGTATGCTTTGCGTATAAGTTTTCTGGTGGGCCTATCGTAATAATGAGCGTATCTTTTGTGCTTGGTTTTGTTTACGTGCGGCAGTTCTTTTTTGATTCCGATGACCCGCTTGATGTTAGAAAAGTCTTTTCGCAAATTCTCAAACTTGCCAACAAAGCTAACAGCCATTTCTCCTTTTTCGTTAGTCAGCCAATCGACTTGCTCGCTATTGACCACATGCATATGGACAGAGACTTTGTGTGGTTGGGCTAACCACCACTTAACGTATCCTCGGAAATCATTGGCTAGAAAGAACTCGGCCATTGGCCGCTTGAGCAAACGTGGTTCCCTTTTAGTTCTTTGGAACCAAAACTTCCTGGTGAAAAAGTAGAGAGAAACCATTCGACACCAGGGATTGCGTACAAACGCAAAAGAGAATCGGTCTAGGAAGAAATCTTCTCCATAGTCCCTAATAACTCTGCTTGCAGGAGCATGTTTATGCACCAAACAATTTTTGGGAAGCGTCTGTTGGATGCTGCTTCCAGCATTCTTCGGGATGTGGATGAATATACCTTTCACATAGGTATTTATGGTTAATGGGAGGTCTTTACCACCTTAATCCTACGCTCCCATTGTTTCTTCCTAATTCTCATCCGTTCCGCGAGAAAAACATTGGCGGGACTGTGTTCTTTATCCCAAATCTCACCGTCGATATCGACTTGAACCATGAAGAGGTTTTCGATTTTACGAAAACGACCGGTGAATCTTTTAAGGTCTTCAAATGACGCCATTATATGAAAACCAGACGTATAAGGGGTGGCGGTCTTTCTGCTGCCGTCATGGACGGTTTTGACTTCCGCATCGATCCACTCATCGAGAGGCAAAATGCGACTACCGCCCACACCATGAAATAAGGTAGTGGGTACACCGTCTTTATCTCTCAACAGTCTCCAGTATTTCTTTACCAATACTCGTCGTCCATCAAGTGCTTATTTCTGCTCGCCTTATAACCCGTCCTCTTAACCGTGCCCTCGGATTTTTTTGAGTTGTATGGTGTGGCACAAGTATGGCAGAGAAATTTCGAATCAATAATACGAGCGGCGGGCTTTCCGCATTTATAACATCTTCTGCCCGCAAAAACGTTTTCTACCAAATCCTGCGTACTCTGTTCCAAATCCAAAGAGTACGTTTTCTCCATTTTGTCACTCCTTCAACAAAAATTAAGATTTAGAAAACACGCTGGTCTCCTTAGTTATTCTCATGCCTAAACCAAGAAAATTGCGATTTACGACCAAGCTCAAGCCGATTCGATTTGGTCATGGGTTGTATTTGCCCAATGTAGGAAACAGGACGGAATTCTGGCCCTTGTGCGACTTCGACATATGCGACTTCAACATAACACAATCCCCAAAACGCTCCCCTATATGCATAGGGAAAGAACCCTATCACGTAGTCCTCTCGATTCAGCCAAGCCTCGTAGACTTTAGGCATAATGTCATCATCAAAAATGAGGTCATTCTGCACGATCTCTTCAATATTTTCTAGCTGTCCATTCTCGTCAAATCGAATGACAGGAACTCCATCGGGCGGTTCTGTTAGAACGGGCTCTCCTATATCGCTTAATTCCGACTCAGGACGAGGAAATGACGCACCGGCAAGCAAGGGAGCAGCGGCCATACCCCCAAGGAATTCGCGTCGATCCATTTCAATCTCCTTTAGTCGATGTCATACTCAGTCACCGTTTCTTTGGCCTCGGGCATCACGACCTCGCCCTTGATTATCATCACCTTATGGACTCCATCCTTAACATATTCGGGATCAAGCTCTTCCATGCTCTTGCAGTAAACAATTTCTATCCGCTCCCAATCCTCTGATGTCTCCATGTTGCGTAGCGATTTAAGAACTGCCGCTTTAGTCATAGGGTTGGAGATTCCCCAACCATCTACCGACGCTTCGACCATGAAGTAGCTCATTTTCGACACCTCAACAATCAGGACTTGTATAACGCGTATCCATCGCCATTTTCATCTCTAGTTCGTTTGCTTGAGCCTTCTCGAAGCCCTTCAAGTATCCGAGATCTTTTCCCTTTCTTTCTCCCCAAGCATATCCAAAAAGAAGGCCCAAAGCCAATCCGCTAAAAAACACTATAGAGCAGCCAAGAGTAAAACCCAAACTCATTTTCGACACCTCACATAACAATCTTGCATTTCGATCTCAGAGAAAATGTATTTCAAAGCCTCCCCCCAAGAAGGATAACAAGTTGCTGCATATATTCCATCCCTTTTCAAAAGACGGCGGGCCTCCAAGCCTGCCAACAAAAACAGATCCTTCTGCCATGTAGGGTTAGACCTCATCCGTGGCGAATCAGGGGTCAATATACAGTCGAAGGATTCATCCGACAAGGGCACCTCTCTGGCATCAGCGGCTAGGAAATTGGGCATCCTTTTACTACGTACCCCTTCTAGCCTAGCTTGCCTCCGATAGTTTTCCTCATACACATACCGCCAACCTGCATCGAGAGAATAATGGATATCCAAAGCCGTCAAACGATCAGGATAAGCGAGCCTTTTCGCAAAAATTGCAGTTGCCATATTGGAACCAGCAAACATCTCCAAAACCGTTTGCCCCTTGCGGAGATTGGCATAATTCATCAATTGGCGGATCTTGTCGCGGCTGATCCTGTTCAAAGCGTTCGGTAAATTCTCTCCTTCTACTACTGTCGATATAATTGCTTTGGCACCCAGATGTGAGTTGGGCAAAATCTCTTTTCGCATTTTATTCCTGCCAAAATAGCCAAAATATTACGTCTATTCCTTAAACAAATTTATTAAGAATTCTCTGCGATCCTTTGTTCCTCCAACCATCTTAAAGTTTCTTCGAATCTTTGCCAATCATCGCCTCGCCAATGTCGGCTGCTTCCGTCTGGAAGTTTATTGCGGAGGCAGTGACGGCAGGTTACTTCGTGCCAGTAAAACCGTTGGCTAGTGTCGGCTGTCTGAATCGAGCCGTCTGCCCACGGGCATCCGTGGTAGAAATGTCGTGTTCTCATTTTCCTCGATCAATGTCACTACGGTGGCAAATGTTTGCATGGGAATCTTAATGGTATGAATATAGGACAACGTATTCTTTGACGATAGGGGAATGTCTCCTGGCTTTACGTCTTTCCACCATATAACGACCTCTTTATCGTCGGCCCAGAATTCCAATGTATCGCTGGTATTATTGGACAATACATCACCAATCAAATGTTTTTTCTCAGACATCTTCTTTTCTTTTGATTTTGTATTCTAGTTCACCGCACCAATTTTTGGGTTTGGGGGCTCCTCCCTCGCAAATCTTCCGTCCTATCCATTCCATTATGAGGATGGGGCCAAATACGACGTAGAAAATGGCTTTCCAAAACATTACTTTAGAGCAAGTCTGAAAACGTTGCCCTTCCCATCATTAAACTCAAACTCGCCACCAGCTTGCAACATAAAGGTAACCCGTTCCCTCACATTTCCAATCGAGAACTTTTCTCCGTCACCAAACTGAAAATAAAGCTCAGGATCTTCACTGGACTCGCGTACAGGCTCGGCCTTTAGGGTCGTGCCGGTATTGTGGATAATTGCCTTGCTGGTTGTCCAGTACGGATTACCTGTCGCTTTTGTTGGCAGAAGAGCCGCTGCGGCGGGAACCGCCGCAGCGGCTCCTATAAATTCTCTTCGGTTCATTAGACTAACTCCCTATACTCAGATAACATCTCCTCGCCATAATCGTGGAGATAGTGATGAATAAGTTCAACGCTTCTTTGGCGACCTGGAAATGGGATGCTCATCCGCACTTTCCTCTTTGACATAACCATCGCTGTGTGGGCGGTCACGCATCCCGAAAAGACCTGGGGCGGGTTGGGGAAACGACCGATCTTCGTTTCGTTCTCTATCAATTCCTCAAAGGCTATTTGCCAACCCTCTTCCAAGTAATCTTCGAAGTCTTCCCAATGATCTGGGTCGAGATGCCCTCGACTATAGTCAAAGCATTCATCCCTAAATTCTTCGAACTCATCCATAATTTCTTGAGGCTTCCTGTCCTTCAAAAACGCGTCGGGGAAAAAGAGGGCGGCAATAGCGGCACCAAGAAACTCTCTTCGTTTGGTCATCCTTCAACTCCATCTAGTAAAAGTTCCCAATTATCACCTTTGAGTAATGTGATAGAATCATACCAGTTGTATTCCCACCTAGCGTCGGCATCGGGACTAAGCAAAGCGTAAGTTTTCTTGCCCATTGCCCCAGCAAGATGGAGAATCGCCGTATCAACACTAACGACGTAATCGACCGCGTTGATTCCTTTGGCGGTATCGAAGAAGTCATTGATGGTCAATCCAAACAAATAGTCCCAATCATCACATCCTTCAAGGAGATCTATTCGGCGGATTTCCTTTTGGAGCCCAATCAGATTGCCATCCAGTTTGCCGAAATACTTAAGAGGGCAATCGCGATTGGGATTAGAAGGGCCACTCTCCCAACAAATGCCAATATTCTTTCCAGGAGGAAGGTCTTCTTTCAAGGCGATATGCAGATACGGATCGCCACTTGGCTTCATTTGATCGAGCAGGAAAGGCAGGCTCATTGAAAGAACGTGGACATCATGTTCTGGAAGGTTGGAGTCTAATTTGTCGTAAAGATCGACTCCCCAACCTTGAGAGGCAACGAGTCTTCGGATGGGCTCGGGGCAATGCAGAATTACCTCGCAGCCCCTTTTCTGGAGAAGGGGGATGTACCTCAAGAACTGAATTATATCTCCGTATCCTTGTTCACAATAAACAAGGACCGTCTTGCCCTCGATACTACCCACACCGTCCCAACGCACACTATTTTGATAAGCGTGCCTGTAATACTCCATTTTCGGATGAGCAATCCGTTCTTTGATCGGGTCCATCGTTTCGGCTTAATGGGATAACAGAAATAGGGGAAGAAGTGGATCGGCCCACCAATACCATATATTCTTGCTCCGTTTCCTTGTCGGTAACCACATAAATGATAAACCGACCCGCCTTTCCCTCCTCTAATACCGTGAATCTTATCTCGGCAGACTGAATAAGTTCAGGCGTAGATTTAGCGGGAGGTGGGCATCCGACAAAGCAAACCAAAAGAGCCAAGCACAATACAATCCTGAGCATTAGAGCATTCCTTTCGTGATACCGTCAAAGAGCATCGAGAAAAAATCAGCATTAGAAGGCATAGGAACCACGGGCTTGTGCCCGAGAAGTTCCTCGACTTGTTCTTGATGTTTCTTCCACTCTTCGACGGTCTTTCTTCTCTCATCGAAACATTCATCCAACTCGATGTTTGTGTGGTCATAGAAAGCACACTCGAAAGGCTTCACGGGATGAATAGCACACAATTCATTTTCATCAAAGAAGACGCATGTCCCGCGAGGCTCAAACGGATACATTTCTCCTGGTTCCATTCCTTTTCTGGCTGGGGCGAGAAGAAACGTAAATATCTCTAGAGCTTCTTCGGGAGACCAATAATCGACCGCGAGGAATTTATCGAAAAAATCTTGAAGCGGAAGACCCAGGTATTCAGCGGCTCTTTCAGGCTCACCTGGGCGGAACCATCCCGGTCGGTGGCGACATGCAGAGCGGCAGATTTCGCATTTGCACTCCATTGGCTTCAAGTATCCCTTTCTTTATCGGTATAATTTCGACCTTGGGACCATCTTGTGTACCATAGATCATATAGAATTCCCCGTCAAGCTCAAAGATGCAACCCTCCCCCTCCTCTAGTGGGGGAAAATGATAGGTGATGTTTAAACTAGGAGAGGAAAACCCCTCAAAGGTAGACATCTTGATAATAACTGGCTTTGGGGATGACAGAGAATAGACCAAACTTCCGAAAAATACAAGGGCTATCAGGGTGCTGAAAATGATGAATTTTTTTACCATAGGCCAATTGTTCTCCATATACCGTCGATCTTTTTCTGCCCGAGAAAGCAGAAACGACATTCCCGACAAGTCATTGTCTCAAATTCGTAAACCTTCCATTTGTGGAAACCGAACTTGCAGCGAACCATCCGAATTAGGCTCTTGATTGTCCCAACATATTGCACCTCCTCGCGGCGGTGTGCCACAAAGCATCCAACGGGATTCGAACCCGTGCTTACAGCTTGGGAAGCTGTCGTGCTGCCGCTGACACTACGGACGCTAATTTTCCCTTAAATAGGTAGTCAATTTTTCCATGAATTCTTCTTCGGACATCTCTCTTTTTTCTGTGTTGCAACCAGTACAGCAAAGAACCAAATTGGTTCTAATATCACCTCCTCCGTTGGCTCTAGGCACAACATGATCTACGGTTGTGTTACATAGGGGCATCTTTTGTTGGCAATAATAACAATAGGGGTTTTCTTTCCACTTTTGATATCTAAAAATTGCCAAGGCACTCTTTCCAGGAGGGCATGATTTACAGGCTTTGCGTTTACACCTTCTGTTATCAACGCAATCTTCGCAAACAAGAGCCTCTATACCGAACTTTCTATTTCCGCTTGCCCTGACCTTGATTAAACGCGAGTTTTCTAGGTCAAGTTTTGCGTGACAGCAAAAGCAGAATTCTTGGTGTAAAAGTCTAACGATTTTCTCTCGAAGTTCATTGTCGATATCGCGAGGAACAGGAAACCAAGCACAATTTGTATCAAATTTCGGGCGGCCTCGGGCGGCCTTTTGTATCTTAGTCAATTTTTTCTTCATTTTGTATGCAATCAGAACATAGGGTATAGCACCGATGCCCCTTGGTGAAACTCTTGGCATCATCAGCACCACACTTTTGACAGATCGTTAGGGACCTTTCTTCTGTCGCTTTGATTTTTCCCTTCATGGAATCAGTCCCTTCGTGGAAGAGAATTCTTAACTGTCCATACTTCTCTTTGATCTGTACAAGCTGCACGTAATTGGGCGGGCAAATTTCCTCTTGTAAATCTTTGACGAGTTGGACAACAATTTCGTCCCAGCCGCTCGGCCAATCATAGAATTTGTTGGCTGATGGTAGAAGCCATCTATATTGCTGAATTAGGGCTTTGAATTCTTCTTTTTCCATACCGAATGTATAACACAAAACACGGCAGAAATCAAGTCGCCCAAAAAGACCGTTGCGGACTTTCTAGAGATTTGTGTATTTCTTCGGGAGACATTTTAGGCCATCGATGCATCTGATAGCGTCCATATTTTTCTGGAATGTCGGTTTTTGTAATCATTTCTTCTGGGTCCATTCCGGCCAACCGGTGAATCCAGCTTACATGACCGCCACCAATGTCTCCAGCAGCCATAGGAGCCCTAATTTCCGCCTCTCTGCTGCCGCCGCCTTTTCCACGCATGGAAACTTTGGTAATTGGCTCTAGGCCCTTGAATTGAGCATAGGGCTCTTTTTCTGGATCGAAAGCAGGCCCCCACTCCTCTTCTTCTCGCTCTCGTTCTGTCTTGGGGAGAGATGAGGCATATTGGTATATGGTCGCCATATAGTCTACCCAGATATTCCAAAGAGCAGCAACATCAATTCCATGATCTCTAAGCTTTTCAAGTAGTTCCAAATAAGTCTTAATGTTTCGCTCGGTTTTCTTTGCGTTGCCTTTTTCCCAAGCAGCAGGATTGAACTCTTCGGGACTTGGGCTTCTCCACCCCAACTCTTGGGCGGTTTGCTTATAGATACGTGCATTATGCACATCAATACATCCTAATTTACCAAAAATCAACTGGATAATGAAGCCCGCCTTAACAGGAGCAACTCCGGTAATGGACGAAAATAAATCGACCAATCCTGCGAGATCGTCTTTGGCATTCAGCGACATTGCTCTTTGATAGATTTGTTTTCGCCGGTTCCAAATTTCCGCAACAGTAGACAGCTTAAAGCCAAAAACGACGCCTTTCGCTTTCGCTCCTTTGTAGGCAAACTTTTGTTTTAGTAATTGGTCCAATTCTTCTTTGGAGGTACGACGATCTCCTTTGGCTAGCAAATACCGCATAATATAAACAACAGCGGGATAATGTCGTCGCATATCCCCAAATAGAGTTCTGGCTGAAAGCGGAGAAAACATCGCAACCTGGGCCATATTCTCGGGACTTCTCTGTGCGTATTTGCCGATGATGGGTTGATCCCTGCCGTAGGCATCTATATCTAATTCCTTAATAGCCTTTCGGTCAATAGTAGGCTCACGGCGGGTTATTTCTTTTCCACCTGGGATAAAGAAGGTCTGTCGCTCGGCCTCTGTCAAAAATCCTTTTTCGATAGCTGCTTCAACGACCCATTCGACAAAAAGATTGTCTAGGATGCGTGTTTCGGCCATAAATTTCCTGAATTCCATACAATTATTTAGCCGAAACATAAATATATCGTATGATAAATTTCAGGATTTGGCTTGAGCAACGAGGAGCCTTAGAAGATTTCTTCGTAAGGGTAAAAAGACGTGTCTTAGCTACAATGGTCGTCCAACCTACCAGAGTAACTTTCACGTTTCCGCTGAATTACCGCGAAATGTGGGTTACCGCTCCTGCTGCCCCCACCATTGAAAAGCCTGCTGCCGAGGAACCGATGGAAAGAATGCCAATGGGCCTCGCGGCAGGACAATATCCCGAGCCTACGGTTGAGCAGCGAGGTTTCCAGCAGAAAAAAGGGTTAGGGGCTGAAAAAGCCCTCCGTTCGTTGGCCGATCCCGAATGGATGGATTGGGGGAAATACCGAAAAGTTATGGGTAAAGGGCTAGGCAAAATATCCTCGATTATAGGATTTCTTTTCGAGATCGATGTCTTCTTATATTTCGTAAAAAGCAAAGGATTAAATACGCCTTCGTTCGTCACACAATTTGAGACAGAAAAGAAAGAATATATCGAACAAATGTCCCTCAAAGTTCCCGATGATGAATCCAAGCAAATGATTCTTTTCTCTATAAAAACACATGCACAAGATTTAGCAGAGAAGATGCTCCAAAAAACCGCAAGTGTTTTGAACTGCAACGTCGATAATGTGATGTTTACAGGCGGCCCTACTCTTGCGGAAAAACAGCGAAGAAATCCCGCAGATCTCGCCCTTGTTTGTAGCGAAGAAGAAAAGCGATTGGGATGGAGTTTGAAACTTACGGGAGAAACAAGAGTATTCGTTGCCAACCTTAGTCCAAAATCCACCTACAAATTACTAGGCGGCGGTCGAGAAAAAAGCTTTGAAACCGCCATGAAAGCAGGAATGGATAGGTGGAAGAAATATGGCAGACAAGGATATGACTTCTTCCTCGAAGAAATAATGCCCTACTTCAACCAAGCAGCGGAAAAGAAGTTTGAGAATCCTGCGTCCGCTCCCAGAATCTTCGCGAATATGCTAACCAAACTTCTGACCGGGGATAAGGAAACGAGGTTGGCAATTCGCCATTACGCAACCGGAGCAAAAGGAGGCGGGGCCGATTGGTCTGGGGCTATCAAGAGAGATTTCTATACAAATGGACGACTTAAAGCCAAACCTAACGCGGTCATCATAGTTGAGCCGTCGAAAACCCAATTGAAGATCACCTATAAGCTCAAGGGCGGCTCACAACACGGAACCAAGATATTTTTCTCTCCGAAAGGTGAAGACATAACCATCAAGGTAACCAATTTGACCTCAGACAGATAGCACCTCACACACCCATCGTGTGGGACAAAGCTTTAAGATTTCGTCATCTGTTAATCCTTCGCATTCGTCACCATAGACATCTTTCATCCACTCTACGAATACTTCGTCTTCATCGGCTCCATCTGGCAGGTCTATCACAATTGGCTGGATTGGGTCTGCATTCCTTAAAACAACAATAACATACATAATTTCCTCCGACCTAGAAGAGTATCATTTCTGACTTTTCTTCTCGGCCTTATCCAGCTTCTTTTGGAGCTTTGTGTTCTCACTCTCTAGTTCTTTTACTCTCTCCAGAAGCTCATGGATCTTTACTCCCTGCCTAGTCTGTTGTTTAACTAGATCCCTTATGACTCCTTGAGGATCTTCCTGGCATCTTGTTTCGAAGATGTTCTTATCCATCCTTCTCGTCCCAATCTTTGGAAAGCTTAAATCCCTTTTCCTTTGCATAGATCTGGAAAACCTTGTAGAATTCCTTTTTGTATTCTTCTCTCGATCCATATTCGGGCCAATGCCAACGCGTTCCGCCCCACTTGTCAGCAACAGCAGGAGGCTGATCTTCTGGCATGATTTCTTGGATCAATGCAGCGGAGATTCTCTCATGGTCATCAAAGCCCCCGTCACATTCCCATAATTCCGAGGCAATGTCTCGGTAATCTTCAATCAATCTTTTTGCCTGCTCGTCTGTAAGAAGAACGCCGTAGAATGTGGCTTCTTCTTTGACGGTCTCTACGTCTTGGGCCTCTATGGTAAATTTCATTTCTTCTTCCTTTTCTTGGGCTTTGCTTGATCGTTATACCGTCTTTATATTCAACCTTCATCAATTACGGCCCCTCCGATCTTTTTGACCGCCTCGACCAATAAAGACTCCAAAAAGCCATCGGACAACTCAATGGGGACCGGACTTTGAATCTGCATCCCGTATCCTATGTCGTCTTCGCTCATACCCTCGGGTTTATGCTCTAGGTCGATTGTGATTTGATATCCCTTTTCTCGAACGACCTCTTGCATCGCTGTTACAAGTTGGTCCCCTAGTGATATGGTTTGGATATCAGGCATCGTCATCTCCATATCGATCATATTTGAGTTCATTCAAGATAAACTGGGCGGCATGGAGCGTGGCGAAACTTCCATCTTCATGCCGAATTTCAAAGGGATTTTCGCACTCAATTTCCCAGCCAGCATGAGCGAGAATCTCTTCATCGCTCATCTTCTTCTCTTGGTGCTTCTCTATCCAAGCATCAGCTTTATCCAAGGCTTCGTCTAATTCTTCCTTGAGCCTTCTAGCTTCATTGATTCGATAGGCACAATGTTCACCGGAAGACATGCCAAAATCATCCGAAACTATAATTGCCTTATGATCTTCTATGCAAGACTTTATAGGCCCACCTGGATCTCGAAACTTAAATCCCATCATCCGACCTATTTTGCTGGAGTGGCTAGATCGTTCAGGATAACCGGAAGGCCATCATCACCGCCTCCGATGATAACGACTTTGGTATTTCTACTTTCCGCCAAAGCTTTCGTAGCATCAATGGCCCGAAGCCTAAGCAGATCGGTAGTCAGGTTTTTGCTGGCGGCGACATTGTAATTGTCGATAGCTTCGCCTTCCTTCTGCATCTTCTCTTTTTCCTTCTCGGCCCTCATGATTTCGAATTCCATTTGTTGGGCTCGTTGGTCCGCAGCCAATTTTTCTTCGATGGCTGTCCAAACCCTCTCGGGAATTCCCACATGCCGCAACAAGCAGTTGGAGACTACGATAGCCACCTCGGGCGGGCTTTCGTAGGTAGCGAGGATCTTCTTGATCTCCTTATCAGTTTCTTCTCGCATTTTTTCGGCGGCTTCCTCCCGCTTATCTCCACGAAGTTGCTCGGCAGTATAGTCCTTCGCGGCACTTCGCACTGCCGTGCGAACTGCCGCTCTTACCAAATCGGTTCCGTAATTTGGCCCAAGATTTTGAAAAACCCAAGGACCGGCAGCGGAATTCAAACGATAGGTGATACTCAGATCGAGCGGGCATTTAAGATCATCGCTACTAATGGCGATAATCGAATCGTCACCAGCTACCTGCCCCTCATCTGCTATTGACGACATCGTGTAAACCTCTGTCCGAATCGACATGGGCTCAACACTTAAAAATGGGTTTACGAAATGCAATCCTTCGGACATAGGCTGATCCAAATACACTTGCCCGAAGAGTCTCTTAACGCCTACTTGCCCCGAATCAACTATTCGAAGGCAGGAAAAGACGACAATGAGCAATCCAACCACACCGACGACACCGGCAATCGTTTTGAAAATTCCGGGAAATCGGTATGTCTCTTTGGTATAGTTGTCTGGAAATCCGACATTCCTAATCGCAAACAAAACAGCAGCGATCACAAAAAAGATGATTGCTAAGTAAATCATTTTTCAACCTTTCAGAACCAATGGTCCCATTCGAGGCCTAACGCGGCGGCACAGAATCCAAATCCTGTGGCTCCGAGAATAAACATAAAGAAACCTTCTATTTCTAAGCACTTCCATCCGTAGACAGAAAAGGCTATCATTCCTGCTCCAAAAAGAAATTGGGAAGCTTTCAAGAAGGCACTTCCTTTCTTTTTATCTTTTTCTTCGCTCATTTGTCTAGTCTCCTATATGCTGTGCGGACCAACTTCTCTACCGCTCCAGGAACTTGCGGACCATTGGGACAAAGTTCTCCGCATATACAACACTCTGCGAGCATACATTCCATATTCACCATCCCTGTTGATAATTCCTCTATTTCAAACCGACAACCGGCTTTAACTAAAATCTCAGCCAAGCTCTCTACTTCATCAGACACATCAATTTCTACAGGAACTCGCCTGCCATCAGGACGTAGAAATTGTGTAAAAGGTATGCTCATCTTTCTGCCTCCAGGATTTCGTGTATTTTACTAATCTGATAGGTTTTGTCAATCTGGAAATTAGTGAAATGTTTTCTAAATAAGGTAGAGAGGTAAAGCATGGCAATGCTGGAGGATGCCAAAAAGCAGCTTGAGGCAGCTTATCAGTATGCGGATATAGACCCTGAAAGCTGGGAAAGGCTTCAATTTCCACAAAAAACGCTCCAAGTTTCCATCCCAATGCGTCATGATGATGGAACTCTGAAAATCTACAAAGCATACCGCTGTCAATATGACTCTACTCTCGGCCCCACCAAAGGCGGCATCCGATATCATCCCAACGTGGGTCGCGACGAAATCGAGGCACTTGCGTTTTGGATGACTTTCAAGAATGCAGCAATCAAGGTTCCTTTTGGGGGAGCTAAGGGAGGAGTGTGTGTCAATGCAAGGGATCTATCCCACAGAGAACTAGAGCGTCTAGCTAAAGCCTACACAGCCGCCTTCGTAGACTTCATCGGCCCTGACGAAGATATCCCCGCTCCCGATGTCGGAACGGGGGAAAGGGTAATGGGATGGATGTTCTCAGAATACCGAAAAATCAAAGGTGGGCATCCGCGAGATATAGTGACCGGAAAGCCGGTTGCATTGGGCGGCATCCCAGGCAGAAAATCGGCCACCGGATATGGCGGCTACTATGTCTTAGACTACCTTTTAAGAAACCATGCTTGGCAATTTAAGATCCCAGGCAAACAAGAAATAACAGTAGCCATTCAAGGATTCGGGCAGGTTGGATACTGGTTTGCTGAGGCTCTTTATCGTCATGGATTTACGGTAGTTGGCTTGACCAATGAATACGGGGGAACCTATGATCCAAAGGGACTTAATATTCCTGCTTGCCGCCACGCTTTAGATCAAAGCGATAGTAAAGAATGGGGACACGGAAGTGAAATTACGAACGATGAACTTCTGGCACTCGATGTGGATATTCTGGTCCCAGCAGCTATTGAAAATGTCATCACCGAAAAGAACGCTGACGATATTAAAGCCAAAATGATATTTGAGCTAGCCAATGGGCCTCTTACAAATGCCGCCGATGCAATTCTCCAAGAAAAAGCCGTAATCGTTCCAGATATTCTCGCCAATGCCGGTGGTGTCGTAGTCTCGTATTTCGAATGGCTCCAGAATAGAACCGCCCAATACCGATCCGAGGAAGAAGTTGAAAAACAACTGCGAGAAAAGATGGAATACGCAACCAGTCGCGTCATGGTGCGACATCTGGAGCATAGTATCTCTTTGAGAACCGCTGCGTATGTGTTGGCCCTCAAACGGATTAGCGAAGCAAACGAGAGTCTAGGGAATAAGAGTTATTTCGCATAATGTACAACGTTTCTTCGGCCCATGCATGGCAAGCACGATGGCACCAACTTGGAGGGTGTATTTCCGTAATTATAGCATCTGTCGCGAATGCCTCTCGGTATTGAAATGATCCTTTGTAATGCGGGTAATAAAAAGTGTTGTCCGGTGTTGTCATTGAGAACGACCCCGGCAAGATTTTTACACGATGAAACCAATTCGTATTGCAACGAGGCCCAGTCTCCTCTTTGTAGCCATAACTCACCCAAGTGTTATAGAAAATCAGGTCATGTTCTTCTCGATTGTACCACCAATCGAGCAAGCAATTTGCTGTTGCGGCCCTCTTCATTCCCTGATGTTCGGGCAGCTTCCATTCTATATTCATGATCTTATTGGAACTAGGGAAAGGGCCTCCATAGCCACAAGCGATCCAACCATATCCAAGAACATAAAATCCACTATAAAATCCTTTAGGATCATGTGGGTAAAGCCACTCGGGCGGCCTTGGAATATAAATTTTGGGCCTATATCCTGGCGGATTGTCATGCCACGGCCCCGGCCACGGTTTTTTCTCTGGAATTTGAGGTTCCTCGGGCAAAATCGATAGAGGAAGCACCGCTGCGGCTCCCGCCGCAGCGGTGCTTTTTAAGAATTCACGTCTATTCATTTTCATAGCTCCTCATATCATCCACCATGACTTTAGGAACAGCCCAGTTATCTGGGACATAAAGTTGGGATTGATAGTTCTTTCTAGGCTTCGGCCAATGAGAGGGCCTGAATCCTCGGGCCGCAAACAAGAGAATCGCTGCGTGTCGTATGGTGCAAATTTCCGCATAGAGAGGGCCATATTTGAAAGGCTCTTTTTTAATGACCTCATCCTCTGGCTGTACGGATGTGAGTATATTTTGTTCTTTGCCCTCCCAACAACGGTATCGGTGGCCGTTTGCGAATTGTCCCACTACGCACACATCAAACATATCGGGACTTGTGGAATTATTCTCAAACCAAACAAGGAGATCGTTGCACCCATCCCAGCATCCTGGGGCTGTTTCTTTGCCATATAGGAAGATCCAAACCTTGGGAGCAGATTTAGTTTCCGGCAAAATCGAGATGGGAAGCATTGCAGCCGCTCCAACGGCAGCACTAGTCTTCAAAAATTCTCTTCGGTCCATGATCTTCTCCTTCTGGAGGCTTGAGTTTGACCCGAATTCTTTGGGCGGCTTTGGCTTCTTGTATCCTCTTCTTTTTCACTAGTGCGATATGTCTTTTCTGGAGAACTTGCCACGTTCTAGGGGATATTTTCATTTGAGCCACCACAGAACTCCTAAAATGATTGCTGTAAGAATCGCAGCCCCAACATAGAGCTTTATTTGCTCCCACCTAGATGCTTTTTCAAGTCCAGGCGGCTTGACCATAAAACGAACCCACTTGCATAGCAATAAATGCTCTTTGAGGTATTCCAGGTCTTCTTTTAAGTCAAATTTCACCTTACGGCCATGTGTCTTTGCGTTTTTTCGGTCTTCGGCAAAGTACTCGTTCGCCTTCGTCAGTTTCTAAAAGATTCTCAATATCCTTGCGTTCTTCTTCCCGTCGTGCTTTCTCCCATTTCTTTCTTCGTTCCTCGCAACCAGAGCAAGGGCGATCTTTTGCGAACGCGTCGTTTTTTCCGCAGCTATTGCACCTTCCTTTGGCATAGAGTTCTAGAAATTCCGCGAACTTCCCGACGAGGTACTCTTCCATGTCTTTGATTTTGTCGTCTGCTTCTTTCTGCGTAGCCAAGAATACTTTTTTCTGATCTTCCAATATTCGGGCCGTTCTTTCGTCCTTGACCTCTAGGGCCTCGATGTCCAATGAAACGTAGAAATTTTCTAGACCAAAGTTCGAATCCGTCTTTTGGACTTCTGATTTTCTTCATTCGGGATACACGCTCTTTCCGATCAGAATTTCGTCGGGACCGCAAGCCTCAAAGCACTTGAACATCGCATCTTCGCGAGCTATAGGGTATTTCTCCATACCATCAAGCCACAAAGGATTTCTTCCATCGAAAGTACACTCCCTCAGATCTTTAATGTGTTGATCGTAGTGCCCTTGCGACCGATTGCCCCTCGCCCTGAAATAGCCAAGAGCCAAGAACTCAGCGATCCAGAAATGATCCTCCGCTTCTTCCATAGTAATGTGAGGATCTTCACACCAAGACACATACGGCTCCCCAGGCAGAAAATAGCGACGACCAGAAGTGCTAATACCAGGGGTAGTAGGATCTTCCCAAATTTGGTATTTGTAGTGACCCAACGGTTGTCCAGGAAAACCCATGAACGACACAATGATCGAAGCAGTATAATAGTCTGCGTGGGGAGTATAGTTTTTAGCAGGGTAACCAGTTCCATAACCCTGCCTAGTACGCTCAAATCGAACTTCGTAAATGTTGTGGGCTATGGTGAATTTCTGCCTTTGGAGCCATCGCGAATTAGCGGCCCCATCGAATCGTTCGCCCCGAGCCATCTTATCGTACCTGATCGGTTCGGACTTTAGAATCGATAGGGGAAGCACCGCTGCGGCTCCCGCCGCAGCGGTGCCTTTTAGAAAATCTCTTCTATTCATGTCTTCGCTAGCTCCTTGTTAATGGTAAATCCGCCGAAATAGTTGATCTTAACACTTTGTTCTGAGGGAGAGATGTAAATAGAGCCATCAACATAAAGTGTGATCCTCATCTCTCCCCAAACATGGCAGCCATCGCGAATGATTGCATCTTGAGATTTGAGAATTGCGCGAGATCTTTTGGCGACACCCCAACCACAGTGAGCCTCCTCCCATTCAACCCCATCGAAAATCTCTTTGGCATTCTTGATGGTGAAAAAATCTGGTTTGTCTTCGCACGGCACCAACTTGATTATTGGAAGTCCAGAACCATTCCACTGTCGGGTGAAAGATGATTGATCGTAGAAAGTCAGGCGAATGTTATTGCCATTTGGGTCAGGATAATATCCACAACCTAGTGGATCAGGATAATATCCACAAGCTCTTTTCACCTCTTTGACTTTTGCTTCCTCGATCCTCTGTCCCGTAGATTCCACCGGATCGAAATAGATCATTCCACTATAACATAGACTCAAGCGAAGCTCTCCCCAAATGACCCTTACCGGATAGAAACCACCAGGACCACCATTGAAAACAGCATCACATTCATTGACCCAAGCATGAGCAAACTTAAACCCTCCCTCCCAATCAGCGTTAGCGAAAATCTCCTTGGCATTAAGGACAGGGGGCATTTGTCGAAAAGCACCCGCCATCTTAATATTCTTAGGCTCCCCGAACTGAACGACGGGGAAATTGTTGGGATTCTCGACTTTGTTCGGTAAGATGGCAACCGCCGCAAGCGGAGCGGCGGCGGTTGCTCCTAAAAATTCACGTCGTTTCATTTTCAAATTCCTTTCACGACAAGCTCCAAAATCTCCTCAAATGACCTCTAGACCAATTTTTGGGAGCGTGAAGCTGCGATTTTCTTGGTTTGTTGTCTTTTCTCATTATCAACTCATAGTGTTCGTTAGACCTGTTGCCTCTCGCCCAGAATAAATAGTAAGCCAATTCCCAAGCAGTGTCTTGCTCCATCGATATGTCACGTTCCGCTGAGATTTGATAGTAGTGCGGAGTTCTCATGCCGCCAACCGCGTAATCGTCTTCGTGCCCCTCCCAGATTTCATAAACGTGCCCACTCTCAAACTTCACCACGACGGACGGCCCGCAATAGTATTTGTCGGGCTTTCCGACCCACGCTTCCAACATTTTAACTTCCTTGTGCCGACTAAAATGTTTGGGACCATAGCCGAAGCCCCAGATCACCCTCCTGGGCCATCGCTGGATCTGTTCGGGAGCGAAAGGCGACGACCGAACTTGTTTTTGCGGCATTTGAGGAATGCCGCCAACCGCAACAACAGGCAACGCGGCGGCAGTTGCTTTTAGAAAATCTCTTCTATTCATTTTCTAGTTCCCCGTAGCAAGTCGAATACGGCCATTTCCGTTGATTTCGTCTCCATTCTTCTTATAGAATTCCGCCGTTTCGTCATTGAATTCGCAGATCAAGGTGCCGTAGTAGATTTCCCCCTTAACCTCCTTAATGGAACCAAAGGTCATTGTCGCACCCCTCTCTTCGCCTTGGTGCCAAACGACGGCCATGCCAACTGAAAACGGCTCTGTGGTTAAATCGGGCATCAACTTCCCTCCTGAATACGCATGTGTAGTATTGCTGCGTAACCGATAGCACTTTCGATCTTACGCAATGCGGCATCTAGTTCGCCAACATCTGCAAGATCTTCCGCCTCACGAAGTCTGACATCGACATGGCACTCACGAACATGACGAATGTCCGCATCAGGCGGGCGATTACGACAATGTTCAGAATGGCTGTGTTGGATGCCGTGGTATTTCTGATCTCCTCTTTGAAATGCTTTTTCGAGCATTGGGAGTATGTTTTCGCGAACATACTGCATTTTGTCGGTGTAATTATGTTTCATCGTATTTCAACTCCGGGTTATAGGCCATCCAAGAACCGAGTCCTTCAAAATAATAGCTTTCTGGTGTCGGGTGAAGATAAATTTTCCCGATATTTGAGAGAATTAGCCGTATTTTGCCCCAACAAAGTCTATTGCCTATAGGAATAGCATCTTGTTTTCTAACATACGCATATGTCTTTTTCTCGCCAGAAAAACCGACTCCCATTCCTTCGTACAAGTATTTTCTGAAAGGAGATATATGCCACGGACATCCTTCAAAAATTTCCTTGCCATTTTCAATTCTTGGGTGCTTCTTTCCACGTCGCTCAAACCTCACAACAGGAAGATTCTCAGGATTTAGCCCACAGCGATATTGGGGCCAGTCATCTTCTTCGTCGGGAGCAGCGGCTCCAGCGGTCATGGCTTTCATGCTTCGCCAAATAACCTCCTTGGCATAAGTTTTGAACCCAATGCCATCAAAGGGCCGCAGTTCTCCAATAAGCTTATCGCTATTCCTTTTCCAAAACTCGGCGGCATAGAGCAGCCGATTCTCCAGGTTTTCCCGCACCTTTTTTTGCAACTCTTGAGTCCCCTCGAAGTTATAAATAGTCCACTCACCCATTTTGCCCCACAGGGGCTTCTCAGGATCGATGAGTGCCCCTTTGACGTAATATTTCCCGGTCATATCGTAGACGCGCATGATTTTCCACGTCGCATAATGTATGAGCTTTTCGTATTCGGTCAGCAACCACCCAACCTCTTTAGGGGTGAGCGAGTCAAGGGCCTTGGCCCCTATCACAGGATCAACCTCTTTCGCCAATCCTTGCCCTAAAGGAATTCCCGCTAGCGGCAATGCGGCACCGGCTTTCAAAAAGTCACGACGATCCATGATTTCCTCCTAGAAACAGAGATAAAGACAGGTACGGCCTTTTCTCGCGATAAGGCCTTGAGTGGAAAAGTCGGCAAAACGACCAAAAACTTTCTCCATGCCTTCGTATATGGATTCAAGCTCTTTCGTTTCCATAACGCTATCCTTCGGCAACTTCAAGGGAATATAAACCGAAGAACAATCATCGTCTTTCTCGGGGACCACCTCAACGTTCTTCCAGTCAATCCCTCCATAGCTTCCTGGCGGAAACATACAAAGGGCTTTTTTAATGTTCGTCTTGTTCAGTTTCATCTTCTTCCTCCGGGGCGGCATTCAAATTTTCGATATCATCATCGGGCCAATCCCTACGGATTTCGTGCATGAAAACCTCGAAATGCTTTTCGAGAATATCGGGCTGTTGTTTGATTGTCTTCAACAACTCTTTTGCCGCCAAGTGCGGGGCAGAGAAATCCCCAATCCCTTCGTAAAAATCGACATCCAAAAAACACTGATTGACATAGTTCCGATTCGGTATAAGCCTAATCGTTATGTGACTCGCTGTTTCTTTAACCACAATTTGTGATCCCCACCCAATGTAGGCACGATATTCATAACCGCGATCTGTATTCTTGCAATTCCAGTCTACGTCGAGATTCTTAGTCTTCTTCGTAAGCTCCTCACAAACCTCCCCCACCATTTCTTTTTGGCGGTTCTTGAGATTGTTCAGCCGTTTTTCTATGTCAGGTCGAGGACGCGGCGGGGCCTCCGGTCGAGGCTTCGGATAATCCGGCTCCTTCGCCTCCTTTTTCCTTCGGAACATAAACTTCCTCCTCTGGTAACTTGGACCAGTTCCATGCAATGGATACGAACGCAGCAAATAGAAGAGTGGAACCTATAAACATTAGAATAATAGTCAATACGCCCAACAAACCAGTTCCACACTCCACTTCTGGTGGTAGCTTGTTATATTTATCGAAATTCGGTTCGTGTCCGAAAAGCCAAAAAGGAGCCCTAATCATCTCCCAATAAAGGCCTGGGTTAAACCAACCGAATGAAAAAATGGGAGTCAATATTCTACGGAATATCCCTAAAAGAATAGCCACAATAGTGGTTATCACAAACATTCTTCTTAGGCTAAATCGCGGATACGATTTTTCCTTGGGCAGGGGTCCGATATCGAATAGAAATAGCTGTTCAGCCATTCTTAGTATTTTCTACCACAATGGGGACAAGAATTTTCGATTTCGTCACCATACTGACGGACCAGGGCACGCTTGATGCGTTGCTTTGACTTCGCATAGCCTAAAGCTCGCATCTTCCGAACTTCGGCCTTGCACTCTTTGGGCCAACAAGCATTCTCGAAATCTTTGAATGTAGCGATTCTGCATTCTATAAAGTCGAACAAGGCATCCCTTGTATGAGTTTTCAAAGAACGGCTTGAAATTAAGCATAAACCCGCTCTCCTTCCAGTTTAAGAAGCCCGCATCTTTGCATGTCCTCAAGTACCATTTCTAAAGTTGTACCAGATGGATAGCAAAAACTTCCTGTTGCTTCGATAATATCCCCCGCTTCGTCAATCGTCAGTCCGTTTGGTCCCTGTGCTTCCCTGAGTGCGTCTTGTAATTTGTGAAGACCAAATTTCTTTCTCATGGATGGCTTGACTCCAAGGTTATTGAGACTGGTTGCAGATGAGGAATTTTATCAAAATAGCCGTATAGGGTCAATGTGGAAAAACCTTCAATTAAAGCCCATTTCTTCCCACCAAGGCTCGTCTGGGGGAGCTTGGCCCTTCCGGCGAACAATGCCGCCCAATCGCTCCAAAAGAATGGGTACTGTGGGACGCCTAGTGGCTTTGCCGCGATGGAATTTGGCTCGTATCTCGATATACCTTTTCAGGCTGTTCATTGGGATCATGCAATCCCACTCCTGGAGCATTACCAGATCTCCGATGATTTCTTTGTAATGAAAATCAGGATCAGTAATCTTCTCCTTTGTGATGTCTCGTACCAAACCGCGAAAACTGGCTACGTCATAATTCGTAATCATCCCTTTCTTGATTATGCGATTCAAGAAATTCGTAAATCGTTGCTCGGCAGAAATCTTCTGAGTCATATCGGCAATATACGAATTTTCGGAAATTCATCAATAGAAAAAGCCCCTTTTCGCCTGCGGCGAAAAGGGGCTAAATAAAACAAACGGCGGTGTGTTGCTACACCAAAGGTGTTATTCGTTTATTCCATGATTTTTTGGCTTGTTCTAGTTCGTCAAAATAGCAATTGATCGATATGATGGGACCATAGTCGGTACAAGCATGTTCCCAATTATAACCATAGGCAAGCTCCTCCAAAACTGGTTTTTCACCACAAAAGGGGCACGGCAAAAAATCATCCATGTGCTGTGATTTGCTCATGACCAAAATTCCTTTCAAAGAAGAATCATCCCGTAGGCAGGATTCTGTTTTATGCCGCCATTTATCTATTGGCCCCTACCATGCCTTACGGGCCGCTCACCCCCTCGGCAAATTTGGGTTGCATCCTCGGTGGTGCAGGCGAGCAATGCTCTCCCACCTTAAGCGGAAATGTCCTGACCTTCCTCACCTTAGTGCGGCGGCTCAGACGATTACTTCTTCAACAGAACTTTCACAAGTTCATGCTTTTTCATCTCATACCATGCAGCGACACCTTTCTTCTTGGCCATCGCTTGCAACTCTTTGACCGTGCGGGCTTCGAGCCGACGAATTCTCAATAACTCCCGCTTCTTTTGGGCGATACTAGGACGACTTTTCGCCGTTCTCTTTTTGGCCTTTTTCTTGGTTTTGCTCTTGGCGGCTTTGAGAATCTTCTTCTCTGCACTTTTAGTCCTCATTTCATCCCTTCGCTTTTGGTTAGGATGGAGCCCTTCTTGGTCGAGGAAGTCACTCAACATTCGATAGCCATCGAAATGATACGCATCAAGCTGACTTAAATCTCGCTCGTTGTTGTCGCGTTCTTCGCGGTCTTCCTTTTTGTTCTTCTTGAATTCCGCAGCAAGTCGTTTGACTTCCTTTTTGACCTTCTGCAATAGCTTATGCCCCTCAAGCATTTTGAACAGCTTTTCTTGGACATGCTCATATTCATGCAGGTTCCTTGAAATCTTAAGCATCAGGAGCAGCCGAGTCTCGAAAAATTCAGGATCGTCGTAGGCCAAAGAGTGTCGCTTTTCCTGGTCTTTGGCTTTTCGCTTTGCCTTCACATGAGCTTTCACCAAAGCAATGTGATCTTCCGCCAACTCTTTCAAGGGCTTCTTCATAAGTCGTGGAAAATAATGGTGCGTACAATCACTTTGCATGAATTTTGTTACGACATCCCACTCTTCTTCGCGATAAGGATAAACATTTCCATAAAGGATCTGCATCATTTCTCGAATCACGTAAGCCTTGGCGATATCGCTGCGATTGCTGAAAATTCGGAAACATTCTCCCATGATCTTGCTGGTAATCTTGGAAACCTCTACGTGCTGCTCCAAGAAATCATCGGGATACCTTCGGAGGTAATAGATCAACTGCTCGACCCATTGATAGACCTCGACCACATAACCCAACGCGGGGCCTTCAAAACCCTCCTTCACCAAGGAAGCAAGCGACGTATGTTTCAAGGCATCAAACGGCCTGTCCGAATCATCACCGAGATCGATCACTTCATCCTTATTTCTGATCGCCTCCTCCAGATGATGGCAAATAGCCATCTCCCAAGGAGTATGGGGCTCATGTGTAATCGTGTTCGATGAACTAGATCCCATAAACCAGTGCAAGGCATTCGTATGGTGACCGAAAAAACCATGCCAAAGCTGATCGACGAGATCAAAGACCTCCTTGTACTCGTTTCGGGTATAGGAGTCGATTTGGTAGTCTTTCTCGAAACTCTGGCGGATACCCGCCAACCCTTTGAGGGCAAAATACACACCTCCCAATCGTTCGTTGTCGCTAAGACCCATTTTAGTAAGCTCCTATCTTTAAATCTTTCAAAGTGATGCACCAGTTCTGTCTACGTGGCTTCTTCTCCAGACAGAAATCAACAATCTCTTCTGCCGCTATCGAGATGGTTAGTAGAATCAAATTTCTAGCCAGCGGATAATCGCACACGTCATCGTCGTTGTCTTGAGGCACTTTGTAAACCTCATCCCAGGCAACTTCGCCATAGTCGGCGTGAAGGCCCGCATGAAGGCAAGGAATCTTCCTTGCCTGACATTCGTCCTGCACCAACTGTCGGGACTTACTGTTATCGAATCCGTCGATAACCAAATCGCTGCCCTTGAGCAACTTTTTGGCATTGCCGCCCTTCAATTCCTTCGAAACCGCCTCGACTTCAACAGACACCGCTCGGAAAACGCGGTTCTGTACCGCGTTTACTTTCAATGCACCCACGTCACCCTCTTCGAAAATCTGGGTATTGAGGTTGTGTTGCTCAACTCGGTCCATATCGATAGCTCGGATCTGAGAGAAGCCCTGTCGAGCGAGACTCTCGATCAAATTGCTACCGATAGCTCCGCAACCGCATACCGTTAGCTGAAAAGTACCTAGCTTCTTCACTAGGTCTTTTCCTCTATAGATTTCTTCGTGGTGAAACTTGGTTCGCATTATTTTTTCATTTCCTTTCGGATTTTGCCTGGAATTCTTCCAATGAAAATATTACCGAATCTCCTGATCCAGCCAGTAACGTGTTTCGTTTCATCGTCAATGAACCAATGGGCTTTCAGCCCATTGGTTCCCTTTATACAGCACAATAACGGCTTACCGAAGCATACGGTCCAGGCCCCCATTGTAGCATAATCAGTTCCCGAAGGACTGGCGGGCATTTGAGGATGCGTATGGTAGAAACCGATGATATCGCCATGCTCATCTTCTCGATCCATGACCTTTTGAAAATCGAACGCAACATTGGCAGGAGAACCTTCCGTATGCCATTGTCCGATTCCGTACCAGTATCTTCCTACACAACCTCCTGTTAATGCCAAATATGTTTCGTTCATTATCCCCACCAACTGCATGAGTCGTATTCTTCTAAATCAATGATATCCAATCTACAACCTCGGGATCGGCCACAACATCTATGCATTGCATGAATAAGCTCATCCTCGGTCGTTTCTTCATCTACCAAAAGCTGCACCGCCTCTAGTGGAAGTAATTCCCCCACCACTTTTTCGTCCTCCTGTTCCACACTCTCCAGCCGATACCCTTAATCGCCTTCGCGACGTACTTCTTCTTCATCATCCAACTCCACCGCTTGAATTACGATTTTTTGGGTTGCTTCTTCAAGCTGTTCCAGTCGTTTGATCCCCTTTCTGAGCTTTAACGCATCTTCCCTTGTCAATTCGTGATGAGAGAAAAAGATCGGGAAACCGTTGATAGAGCGACCTGTTCTAATTTGGTCATAATATTCATAAAGCTCAACGATGTCCTTATCTTTCATCTCCTGGATTTGTTCATCATCCAGAAAGGCCGCAGCCATGAAAATCATACGCATTAAATTCTTGACTTGATTTTCAGGAATCATCCACGATCCGAAGACTTTCCCCTCATATACGTCTTTAGCCAATTGGGCTATTTGTTCGTTAGTCATTCGACATTATCCTGCAAAATTTCTTCGCCAGTTCCCAGCCTTGTTTGGTTGGTTTGAAACGAGCAATGGGAGATTTCCACCCAATCTTGTCCGAAAAATGGGGATCAATCAATTTTTGCTCTTTAAGTTGCTTGAGTGTCACGTCGCGGTAGACCAGAATTTTAATCCCTTCAAAATTCGTACAACCTGGATACTTGACTTTCAAAACCAACCAATAGACGCCGTTTGTGGCAAAATCACTAGGTTCGCCCGGTATTCCTTCCGAATTGCTGCACCACCAAGCTTCGAGGATCTCATAATTACTAGGATCGGGATTGCCGGGCAAAGGTTCGGGAACTTTCCCCGAACCTTTGTCGGGATACGAATCACTACTAAAAAGACTGATCCCCATATCACCACCTATTCCTACCTTGAGATTCCCTCATAACACCGACCAAACTCTGCAAGTCGAATCGGCGGTCCTGTCCCGAAAGACAAATGCCAGCCGAAGATACCTCTAGGGTATCCCGATCAACGGTACTACTGTGCCGTCGTCCATCGACTTCGTATTCAATCGTGTATGTATTGCCTCGATCCACATAACTGCGGAACACGGCACCGCCACGCTCCAATGAATCCCGAATTCTTTCTTCCTCTCGGTCCTTCTTGGATTCGATCTCGCGGTAATGTGCAATCTGATAGGCCAATCGCTCTTCGCGAGTTGTTCCGGCCACGCTAATTTTGTCGGGATCATGCTCTTCCGACAACAAATCCCGAAGCTGTCTCGCTACCCGAGGGCTTCGGAACGAAGACGAACCATCGAACCAGAAATGCTCGCCGTCAAAACGAACATCAATAGTGTCGAATACCTGAACTTCTTCCGTCAATGAAATTGGAACCTGTCCCTCGATTTTGATTCGAGAATCAGCGTTCGCCATGATTCCAAGAACCCGATCCCCTCGCTGACAAACGATCATTGCAAAACGAGGGCACAAGTCCAAATACTGTCGTCGTTCGGCCATCGTCGGCTCACGTAAAAACCTTGCCGACCGTTGATCTACGGCTTGAAAAATACCCCAGCCCTCAAAATCACGCGGCTCGACCCGAAGGTTTACAACAATGTTCGCAATGCGCACCCGTACCGGCTGTCCTCTCAAGACCGGAGCGAAAAATTCCGTCTTGAAGAACTTGTCTTCTTCCGCAGCCAACTTGTCAAAAAGGTTACGATCCATTTTCTCCCTCATCAATTCCCGCCGTCTCCAATGCTTCAAAGATTTCTTTTCTCAACTCCTTCATTTTCTCTATCAACAACTCTTCGTTTTCCACCCATTCATTCACGACGTTCGCTTTTGCAAACTCGTCATCTTCCATAAGACCGCCCTCAATTACATCCAAATAGGGCAATCGTTCCTCACCACTCTTAATCACCATTTCCGACAAATCCAGCCATCCATGTTTGTCGATCAATATCCCCCATTTTTTCTCCGCAATGGCTTTCCGCACTTGATAAATTCGTCCGTCTTTTGTTTGATGTCTTCAATACTCATAGCGTCGAATACTGTTCCGCCAACTCCAACAGTCTTGGGTCCAAACTATAGAAAATAGCGGTACAGCCCTGATAACCGACCATAAACGGAACCATCTCTCTAACCAAGTCATCAGCCAACTGTTGCCCGTCTATCGTCAGTAGTTTAACGGTTGCTATTTGCATTGCCCCTTCCCCCAAGGCCTTAATTGTCGAATCGACTTGATCTCATCCAAATAGACCCGATCACAACACGCTTGAAGATCCTTTGGCCCAGTACCCATCCAATCTGGATCATACTCCAAATCCAAATCAAAAATTCGCTCCCAAGACTTCTCCCTGACTTTCTTGGAAACCTTCCTGCCGCCGTCTTCTCCGCAAACTCGATTATATTCCTTTTCACTGACGGCAAAATACGAGTTGTTCATGACAAAGTGCCAACCATCCATACAGGAAAGCAAAACTCTTTCCTCTGGAACATCTAGCGTCATAAGCAACTGCTCGGACTTATACTCCCTCCGAAAGCACCTTAAATCTACCCTCCAGGCATAAGCCCAAATCGGATACTCGCCAGTAAAGTTGGGAAGCCGCTTCGCCATCTGCTTCAACATGAAATCATACGATGGCTTTACCCAATCCCAAAAATCTGCATCTACCCCCTCGTTCCATGCCTCCTTTGCCAACTCTTCTGTGGCCGTAAGGTAGCCTCGCTTCTTGGCCGCTTCGTATGCCGCAACAGGCTGGAAAGTGTAAAGTTTCATCGTTTACCAGTACAACCAGTTCCCTTTGGTTTTTGACGAGGTGTAAAATCCTGCATCCTAAAGGGCCTCGGGGCACCGCAGGCCTTACACTCTTTGTCGTTCTTTTCAAAAGGGCGGTCGCAATATCGACAAATGGGTTCCATGTTTATCTTTCAAAAATGCCACGCTCTCTTTCATCCCGCTCTTTCAGTAATTCCCGCACCGGAATCAAAGCCAAAGCAAGTAACCATGCCTTGTAGTAAGTGCAAACGTGTTCGCTAAAAAGCCAGTCCTGCATCGGCATCGACTTATCTCCCATCCCCATGCGATGAGAAGGATCGGCAAACTGATTTAGCAAAACACAAATCGGACTGCTGTAATAGTCGGGGGCATCGTCGCTATATCGTGCAATGATAGACCCTCCCAAAACTTTCGCACTCTCGCCTCGACACAGATAAACATCCAAGTCAAAGAAAGTGCCCAGATACTCGCAATGATCGCAATCATGACGAAACTTAGGTCTGCTCATCGTACTTTTCTTTCAGCTTCTTCTCGTAATTCGCTCTTTCTTCCTCTATCCTTTTTGCCCGATAATCTTCATCTGCTTGGGCTTCTTCCAAATTCTTGTAGATCGTGTTGCCTATTTGGAACCTGTCGAGCGTCTCCAACTGCCCGTCTTTCTTTTTCACACATAGTTGTTTGTCGGTTTCATGAACCACTTCAACTTCATATCCCCTTTCTACGGCTGGTCCGAATCCTCCCCAACAAACAAATAGCGTTTTACCCAAGTAAGAATCGTCTTCCTCCAGTTCTGAACCCTTTTGGTAACTACCATGCGGCGGCATCTCTTTAACAGACAAACACGGTTTCCTTTGATAGCCAGTTTGTTCTATCTCGGTTAATTGACCATCTTTAAAGGTAGCTTCAAAAGTTGCCGACTCAAAATCCTCGCCATTTCTAGTGTAGAATCCAGAGGGACCGCTGGCGACATAATTGCTTCCGCCAAATTCAATAATGCCGGTATAATCTAAAGGCTCTGGTATTTTTTTGGGATCGTAGCCTTCATAACTAAGCATTTGAAGAATGGTTAATTTGCCATCTTCCGTTATGGTTACTTCCGCCAGAGTACAATCCAAACACTTTGTTTGGAATTCATCCAAAAGCTCCAGTGGTTCGCCAGGAAGAGGGTAATCACAGTAAACATAATCAAACATTCCCATTTTCTTCCTCCTTCGGAGCCATAACCCAAGGCCCGTCTTCACGCAACTCTTCCCCAAACTGACTCTTCAATCTTTCAACCCTTGTATCGTAACTGTTCTGTAGGTTTTTCCAAAATGCCTCCGATATGCCGGTTGCCTCTGCCAACTCTGCCGCTAATTCGTCCGTAATCGGCCCCCTGCCCGAACAAATCTCGTCAATCTTTTCAGGATCTAGTCCCTTCTCTTCCGCCCACCTCCAAATAATGCACTCGGACAAAGTTGCCCCAGGATGAATCGCCCAATTTGGCTCGAAAGGAGCAGGTTTGATTTTCAATTTGTATTCCTCCCAAGCGACTCCAAAATGCCCTTGTTCCGCCCGACAAGGCCTTGGCAAAGATCGATTTTTTCAACCAACTTTTGCCTCAAAACCTCCTTTTCTGCTGGATCTTCGCAGTCTTCAAATTCCTTTTTAAGAACCAACAATTCATCCAAATCTACCCAAACCGTCTCAAGCATTTCGGCAAGGCCAGTATTTCCGGTCCTGCGGCATAAAGCGAGGCAGAATTCCTTCTTCTCCGCAATTTGGGCAAACCATTCGTCCAAAAAATCGGGCATTTCTAGCTCCTTTCCGTGGTAATTATAGTCCAAATTGGGGAGTATGTAAACCGGACTCGATATAAAAAAAGCCCCTTTCGCCGTGAGGCGAAAGGGGCTAGCTGCCAGAGCCCCTCACGCAACCTTCCGCTCGGGAAGATCGTAGTCCATGATTTCCATGAGCAATTCCAAACGAGATCCCTTCGTGAGGAACTGGATCAAGTTCGGCAGACTGTAGTAGTCTGTCTCGCCCTGGAAAACATAGGAATCCGCCTCATTTCCATTTCGCTGTGCCTGGGGCACGAACACTTGCTCGCGAGGTCCCTGATTGCCACAACGAAGGATGAAAATCGAAGGCTTCGTGCCCGTGGTGGCTTCATACTGCTTCAAACCAGCCAAGAATTGCGGAGAGGTATTTTGACCTTCGTCCGTAATCATGATGATCTGTTCAACAACCTGCCTCTTGAGAGCCATCGCCGTCAAGGCACAACCACAAGAGGTGCAACCACCGGCACGAATTCCTCGGAAAGCCTTGTCCCAAGAACCGAGATCCTCACCCTTGGAGACAATCGGGTACGGCATCGTGTCGAACGCGTACACGTACAGGTCAGCATCCATGATCGCGGAAATCATAGAAGCCATCCGCTTACCCAAGTCGATGGCCTGCGTCATAGACGAAGACTTATCGATGAGCAAAGCTGTCGGTCGAGTAATACGACCCTTGGACTTAACCTGCGTGTCTGCGACTTCCGCCAACTGATCCGCTACGTCTTCCGACACACCGGATGCCTTGGCCGCTTCAACACTCTTCAAAGCCGCTACTCGCTTACCCGTCTTTGCCTTTTCCAAACGCTTCTGGATCAGGGCCTTCAAGTCCGCATTGTCGAAGGCTCCTCGACGCTTCAATGAACCCAAGTTGTTGATGAGTTCCTGGTCGGACATCACTTCGATCAATGCAAGCAAAACTGTAGGGGTCATCGACTTAACCACAGTACTCGCAATTCGGTACGGAATCTTGTGCTTAACGATGGCCTGGGCCTGATCTGCCGCCGTCTCGGCCTTATTCAAAGCCTTAACCGCAGCAAGTCGGCTGTCCTCGGGCGGCTCGCCTTCGAACAGAATCTTCTGGGCTCGTTCGGTCGGCTCAACGTGCATCAAAGCATACAGTCGCTTGAGAGCCTTTCGAGCAATCATAACCGTACTGTCGAACCAATCGTTGTCGGCTTCCCGCTCACGAATGTAACGGGTAACTTCCGTTGTCATCGAACGAGGAATGTTCCGCTTCAAACCCTGGTACTCTTCGGTTGTGCGAACGCGTTCACGTCGCTTGCGACCACGGCCAACGGTTTCCTTGATTCGCTTCTTGACCTTCGCACCGTGGATGAAGTCCACAACTCGCGTAACTTGGTACGGAGGCATTTCGCGAAGCATAGCCAAACCTGCGTCCCGATGACCCTCGAAATCAGAGAGACACAGATTGATGACGAACACTTCCTTGTGGTCGCGAACGTCGCCCGTAGCGAAATACCACGCCGCCAAATGACCGTAGAAGAGCGGGTCCTGCTTAATCATGTTCTGGTGAACCTGATATACGCTCGTTAGGTCACGGTGGGGAGTCGTTAGCAACGTGTTGAGAATCTGGAGTCGCTGGTCTTGTTCGGTTGTGCGTGTCGTCATCTTTCTTCCTCCTTCGTTCAATAAAAAACCGAACTTGGCGGGACGCCAAGTTCGGTTTCTAAACCTCTAAGTAAAATTCTGTCCGTCCAAGTTTAGAAACCGTTGTTTGGTTAAACATACGGGAATTGAACCCGCTACTTTCAGTTCCGTAGACTGACGCTCTACCGATGAGCTAATGTTTGTAAGGTCCCTTGGTGGGGGACGGACAAAAGAGCCGGGGGCGGGATTCGAACCCGCATAAATTTCTTGGAAGGAAATCTTTTTGCCTTTTGTTTGTAAGTTATGTCTGTAGGGGACAGTTTCCTGTCCGAGTCGTCACAACTAGTAGAACTTTCGTTCCCCGGCATTTGCCTTCCGAAGAAGGCGGTTTTTCGGTTTACCCGAATACGGCTTGTGGCCGCAATGTAATCTCTCCGTTCGCAGCACGGTCGATGGAGAAGTTGGCGAGCTTCGTGGGAGTTACACCCAACGCGGAAGCTGCCGCCTGTCGGATCTGAGAATCCGTGGACAGATCTCCGATATCCAAGTCCGTGAACTGGAAGTCGTAGCTGTGTCCGTCGTGTCGTACATGCAATTGACTCATCTCTTTCCTCCTTCCCATCTTTCTAGTGTTTTGGGGCTGTCCAAGTTGAAAAAGCGTTCAGTAACAATTCCGGGTTTGAAGCCGGAACCTCCACATTACAAGTGTGATGCTCTTCAATTGAGCTAAATTGTTTGTAAGCTTCCTCCGTAGGGGACAGCCAAGTGGACGAGATCGGATTCGAACCGATTACTTTTGGAAAGCTACCATGTTTGTAAGCTTCACCTGTGGGGGACAATTTCTTGTCCAAGTCGAAGAAGCGTAAACTACTTCTCGCCCGTTGTATTAGTGCGGGAGGCTGGAATCGAACCAGCAGTCTCAAACTTAATAGGTTTGCGTCTTTACCGTGTGTTTGTAAGTTTTCACCGTAGGGGACAGTTTCCTATCCGAGTCGTCAAAACTGTAACAGCCATTTGACTACTCCCGCGTTTGTATCGTTATCCGTCCAAGTCGAAGGAGCGGTGCCCCTCGGCTCTTCTGGCCGAGGAGCCAAGCAAAGATCCGAAAATCGTTTGTAGGCTCACATCCGTAGGGGACGGAAAAAGGCGGAGGGGGTTGGAATCGAACCAACAACTTTAGTTATTCAGACTAATGTTTTACCATGCGTTTGTATGCTATTCCAGTAGGGGACGCGGTACGTCCAAGTCGGCCAGCAAAAGAAGCGTTAAACTTCCCCTCCGTATTTCTCTCACCAAATTGTAAAAGATCAAAGTGACTTCCGTCACGGTTCAAGTAATAATTAAGACGCGAGTCGCTGGAAAAGGTTCATGGAATTTGGAAATTTTTTTCACCTTTCTCAAATTACCCCGATGTGGGGGTTTGCTCCTGTTCCAATGCCTCATTTATATCAAACCGCCAATCTAAGGTCAAGACCACTTCAAGCTGACCCACTAGGATTTGAACCTAGACTAACTGATTCAGAGTCAATCGTGCTGCCAATTACACTATGGGTCAAAAGCAAGTATCCGAAGGACTTGAACCTATGGCCGCTAGCCGCCCTAAACGTCTTTAGGTCTAGAAAATACCTGCACTGGCCCGCGAGGAATCGAACCCCATCTTGATGGACCAAAACCATCCGTGCAGCCTTTACACCACAGGCCAAAATTTGGCTGTCTAGCTAGAACGAAGTTTGGACCTCCGCAGTACGCACGACGGGCGGGTTCCACTAATTAAGACCTTTCCGATCAACCTAAACGGTTAATGAGCCATAGCCCATCACTCAGCCAAGCAACCGAGACACGAATCGAACGTGTGTCAAACAGGGTCAAAGCCTGCCTCCAGTACCAACACCGGACCCTCGGTTATAAAGCTGTGAGGAGAGGATTTGAACCTCCATACCGATTGAACGGAATACGTCTGATTAACAATCAGGTCGCTTACCAGTTAGCGTACCTCACAAAATAAAGAGGCTGAGGTGGGACTCGAACCCACGCGCATAAAATTAACAGTTTTAGGCTCTGCCACTGAGCTACTCAGCCAAAAGTTCACTTCACACTCTCTGAATTGAACCCTGCTTCTAGAAGAAATCAAAATGCAAAGTCCTTTGTGCCAATTGTCACCTAAAATTCCATTGGCAACAAAACATAGACAGCGGCTATGCAAGGGTTTCCCCAAAATATCAATAGCAGGCACGGGACGATTCGAACGCCCTTCTTCTGCTTTGGAGACAGAGCCCTCTCCCAGGAGAACGTGCCTATGTTTTCGGTATCGGCTTGCACAAGGCGTTTCTTATGTTCCAACCTTGGCCGGGATTTGAACCCGTTACACACTTCCATGCCTTCTGATTTTGAAAGTGACCGAAGTCCTACGGGCAAGATTCGAACTTGCGACCACCTGTTCATCAGACAGGCACTCTAACCAAACTGAGTTACCGTAGGATGGAGGTCGCTGGGTTATTCATTCCCCTAAAGCCCGCGACCGAGGCTAGGTGTGCGACGGGAATTGCACCCGCACGGTCGTAATGACCTCTTGGTTCACAGCCAAGCACAGCTAACTAATATCTGCCTCGCACACAGAGCGGCATATGGGAATCGAACCCATACCTAAACGTTGGCAACGTTTCGTGCAGAAGCCACTACACCAATGCCGCTTAAGGCTTTTTCTAAATTGTCAAAGATCAAGAGCTAGCGAAGGGAATCGAACCCCCATAGGCCGCTTTACAAGAGCGGTGCATAGCCATTCTGCCACGCTAGCTTTCATTAGCTTCTTCAAGAAGCTTTTTCGCTTTCTCAATATCCTTCTTCTTCTTAGCATCCCTTCTTTTCTTAGCAGCTTCGGCCCGCCTCTTCGAGTCGGCCCGAAGCCTTTTTACTTCCTTATCATAAATTGCTCTTTGTTCCTTCGTCATCAACTTCTTCAACGAGGTCTTCGTGACTTCTCTGGCGATTCTGACATTTTCTTTCGCCAGATCCAGGATCTTCCAATCCTCCATCGTATCCAAATCGAATTCTGTCATTTTACTGTAACTATTCTTGTCACAGAAAAAGTACTTCTTCCCCGCCACCAGCCTCTCTTCTCTGTCCTTCACGCTCGTCAAGTTCACCCATCCCAAATTCTTCAAAGCCTGGATTGCTTCTCGGTCGCCGCTCTTGACCATTTGAGTCAAGGCAAAGATCAAATCCCGCTTCAAAGAGTAACTCTTCGTCTGGGCGAGGCTACCCAGAGTTGTATCCTGCACGGTTAAGTTCGGTTCGCACTCGCAATCGCCGTAACAATAGCAATCTCTTTCGCTCTGAACCAAAATCAACTTGTAGCTCATGATATTTTTCCTTTCAAGAGACAGGAGGCGGAATCGAACCGCTTGTGACGGATTTGCAATCCGTTGGCCCTACCATTGAACCTTACTCCCCTGTCCTTTCTTCCTCTTTCAAATTCTCCCTAACGTGTTTCTTGAATTCTCTTTCCATATTCCCATCCAACTCTGGATTTGCTGTCGTTGAATGTCTGCCATCTACTAGATGTCCTAAATCGTTTGGGCCAATTTTAACCAATGGTGTTGGAAATCTAAGTTGCATTGCCAAGTTGGTGGAAAATATATCTACCATGTTTCTCCTTCTGTCAAGAGCGGGTACGGGGAATCGAACCCCGATTTTCAGCTTGGAAGGCTGTGGCTTTACCACTAAGCTATACCCGCTTAAATCTCTCCCAGAAAAAGCCATTCCGTTTCGCCGTTGCACATAATACAAGGGCCAGAACTTTCTTCTGGGAATGTCTCTACTATTCTTCCTCCATTTTCACATCCGCATTCTTTGTTCTTGCAAGCTCTTGTGAACAGGTTCCCCGACGCAAATCTTGCTTCGGTAAAACCATCATCACACTTCTCGCATCCGTTTTCGCAATATGGGCATTTTGCTTTCATTCATTCCTCGTCAGAAAGTTCGTTCAAACCGTAAAGTTGCAACTCTCTAATCGCTTCATCAGCCAATTCCGACTGATCCTTTTCAAAGCAGCAACATTCGTAAACCGGGGCGGAACAATTACACCCTTCCGCGTGACCGAAATCACGAATCTTTTCCAGCAACTCGTAAACTTTTTCTAAGTGACTCATTTTAGCTTCTCTATTTCTTCCTTTAGGCTTTTTATCCAGCGTTTTGGTCTTGACTCTTTTAACCCAGCAAGATGCAAAAGTCGCTCTTCTTTTTCGGGATCAGGGTCGTAGTGTAATTCCCTTCCCCTTTGATATTCTCTCAAATGCTTTACTTTAGCGTCTTTTTCTTTTTCGTTCATTTGCCTCCTAAGTAGGGCCGAGAGGAATCGAACCTCTATAGTTCCGGTTAAGAGCCGGATGCATTACCTTGTCTGCCACGACCCCGTATTGCTTCAAGCTTATCTGAAAGAGTGCTTTGCTTTCGCTTAGACCCCTTCCGCTTCGGCTTAGAACGGGACCGAGGTTGGGCACGCATTGATTCCTGCCACTCGGCCATTTCTCCAGCAGTTTCAAACTGCTTTGTTATTCCTCTTATAGTAAGTTCAAACATCGTTTTCTTCATCCTCGTTAATTCCACATTCTTTCACTTGGTCCCAAAGTAATCCTCCGTGTTCCCAATCCCCCGCTTCCAAATATGCACAATATCCATTTTCTTGATAGGGCTTGTCTTCATTCAAACTCCACCAAGGACACTTGCCTCTGCCTCTTGCATATCTATAACAATAGGGTCCTGGCGGTATGTGTTTTTCCATTTCTTTTTTGTTCATTTTCCTCACAATTTGTTATTTCCAGTGACCCCTGTGGAATTCGAATCCACAACCTTCGGATTAACCTACCAACTACAGCTTTCGCTGCCCTTTCGGTTTGTGGTCTGGACTTTCTCTTAACCCTCGTCTTTACGTTAGGGTTTCGCCTGTCAAGTCTCTACACCTTCCCTTTCGGGCTTGGCTCGGGATTGCCATCTTACAGGGTTCCCCGAATTTAGGCGACTCTACTTTTTGGGTTTCCCCAAAAGCACTCCTATTCGAAGTCCGATGCTCTACCAATTGAGCTAAAGGGTCCGAAGTGAGGTCGCCGGGCCACGATCCCGAACTGGTAGGGTAAAAGCCTACTGTGCTGCCAAATTACACCACGACCCCTTCAAATTTTGGGCCATGCGTTTCAATCGGATACGGGGCATTTTAATCCTCCAACTCTTTCTTAATCTCTTCCGGCATTGCTGGACAACCTGTATGCCAGCACGTTACCGTAACTCTGTAACCTTCGTCCTTGGGGAACTTTTCCTTAAACAACCTCACCAACTTGGCGACATGGGATGAACTATAGCTGCGGATACTGCTATCCGTGGCAAACAGCCCGTGTCCCTTGTACGATACGTTGATCTCGAAAAATGTTCCCGTTTTCATGTTTTTGGAGCCCCCATTGGGTCCATCGGGTCGCGAAATGTTTGGGCTAATGACCCTCAATCCACAACTCAATTGCTGTCGCAGACCTCCGCCAACCCGACACAGATCTTTTCCCGTAGGGGGCATAGCTGGGCATGGCTTCCGTCGCTTCGGCTTTCGGTTACCACAAAGGAACGACCCGCTTAATGGCGGCGTCCAGCCCAGATTATCGTTTCTCCTTATTTTAGTCCAGTCCAATAAAAAAACCCTTTTCGCCCTGCGGGCGAAAAGGGTTTCTTACCACAGGGCATACAACGACATTAACCACATCCTGTTTGAATGTGCTTATGCCAGTTCGTATTACCCTGTTTGGTCATCATTTTCAAGTTCTCCTAAAGTGGCAGGGGCAGGATTCGAACCTACGGCCTCAAGGTTATGCTTACCAACTACGGTTTTCACCGCCCTTACGGTTTGTGGTCTGGACTTTCTCTTCACCCTCGGCTTTAACCGTTAGGGTGCCTGCCGTCAAGTCTCTACACCTTCCCTTTTACGAGCTTGGCTCGGGATTACCATTTCACAGGCTTCCCCGAATTTGACAGGTAACCAACTTGGGTTTCCCCAAGTTGTGCCCAAATCGAGCCTTGCGAGCTACCAGACTGCTCCACCCTGCGTCAATTCTTAGTATTATAGACGGTCGGCATCGAAAAATGGTTCACGATTTTCCAGAAAATTTTTGAGGACATTCAATCCCTTCTCTATTTTCTGCCTTACTTCCCAACTTCCCTTTCCACTCAACTTAACGCGGGCTATACCGTTGGGAAGGATATTCTTCCTATTGCTCCCTCTTCTGAGATAGTTGCTCTTTTCGAAATCATCGATTCCCAAGAACGATGCCCAAAAAGTTCTGATTGTAAGATCATCCTGGGGATTGTGGTGTTGAACACGAATCTTGAAGCTATGAAAATCAAAAAACTGCTTTATCCAAGCAACGAAGGTCTTTAAAATGACGGGATCGGAGTTTGTCATAGAAACTTCACTGTGACTGTACTTTGTTCCTTCCCCCCAGTATAAAGCCAGCCCCAATAAATAACCAGGATCACCCAACGGGGGATGATAACTATTTTGTACTTGTTCCCGTCGCTCGATCCAAATTATTTTAAGGGCTTCTCCCCCACTTATTCCACGCCTTTTCATTCAACCTCCAGTTACACCAAAATTCTAGCATAACCGGAGATAAAAAGCTAGATCAATTTCTATCTACGGGGTATCTGCAATCCTGTTGATTTCATCTTCTAGTCGTTTGACCTTCTTTTCCAGGCTTTTCACTTTCTTGATTTTCTTCTTCAAGGCAGCGACGTACTCGGCAATCTCATTCCGCTGCTCACGGCAATGGGAACACAGGTTACACCCTGGACATAGGTCGGGACCGTAGCGGATATCGTCTTCGGTAAATTCTCTCATTTTTGATTCCAAAACGCGAGAGGCAAAGACTCCCCTATCATAACGGGATCATGGGGAGGGAGCGTTACCTGATTTTCATCACACCATTTTCTAAACCATTCGTATGAAACCTTCACGGATTTTTGTCGTTCACGGATTTTTCGGTTTTTTGTCCGATCCCCTCTTTCGGGTTAGCTCCCGCTCATTTCAAGAGTCATTTGCAACGCTTTCTTCCAAGTCAGATCGGAACCCATATCCCCGTTCTTGTGTTGAAGTCGGGTGGGAAAACCATGAAGTATCAAAAATTCCGCATCGGCTTCGGCCAATCCTTCAACGAAATCAACCACCTCGTTGCATTCAGCGACAGTAAGCTGGCCGTTGGGATGAGAATATCCCTTAGAGGCAATCTCACGCATTTTACTCATGGTTTTTGCTCCCTAACGGGATCATGGGGAGGGATATGGTTTTAGGGTTGGCAAAGCAGACTTGAGCAACAGGAAGACGTTCTCTATCAGCAGCATCATCAGCAACCATCTCAAGATCATTTGGAATCATGTGTAACAAGCCCACCCTTCGTCGGGAGCATAGTGTTTAGCCGAAAACTCATCCTCTTTTTCCCAATCAACGGCATCTTCCTGGAACCATCCCAATTCAATGAGGCGATTCAAATCATCGGGTTCAACAGGGCGATCCGTTGAATGTACATATAGGATATCGTGTTCGGCACCACAATTAAAGCCATCTGGCTTATTGCGATATTTTTCCAGGATTATCAGTCCCTCGATAATTGCAGAAGTTCGCATCATTTATTCCTTTGGCTTTTTTATCCTACTATAGTAACAAGCAATATCAACCGCGAGCCCAATCCCAATCAGGGCCATCTGTAGTTCCTCGATATTGCCGCCACTCTGCGAATACGCGACCATGCCGGTCAATGTTGTGCAAGGCAACAGGAGGCAACAGGCCAACGCGATGCCGCAATTTAGGGGTGTAGCATACGACCACAAATTCCATGCCCATACCGCAATCGCGATCAAACGGGGGATAATCAAGATCAGGATAATAAGGCACACTAGATTACCATTATGTTATAACACGGGACCGTCTGAGTCCTGACGCGGTTAATCTTCGGTTTCCCAGCAAACTGGCACCGGAGGAACAAGTTGGTGCAGATCGAAACCACAAAAAGTCTGCCTGTCATCCTCGCCATTACCAGACCGGCCAACCTATTTAGTCTCTTCATTAGCCGGATAAATCCATCTTTTAATATCTTTCCTCAATCGCTTGGGCTAGAGTATCCAATGCTTGGTTCGCTTCGGGATGGTCCTTCAAGTGGCCTCTAATTCGCTTGATCCGCCGTCTAAGGCTCCATTTTGTGAAAAGGCTTTGAATGTGATCCCTAGCCCACTTGAAAGTCGTTATCGGAAGTATGATTGGAGAAATCAGCACGGCAATCGTGCAAGTTATTCCCAGAACCACCCCTGGGCAGGGACAAGGCGGCATGTCCTTCGCTAGCTCATCCTGGCTACTGTAAACCACGATGAACCCTATGAGCCAAGCAGATGCTAGATATCCAGCTAGAATTAGCAACCAAGTTTCCATCAGACTAAAATGAACCTTTTGTTTGTGACTGGCATTACGCTAAGGGTTACACCGTGGGCGGCTTCCGCTCGTTTGGCGAAGGCTTTTGCTTCGCCTTCGTCGTCAAACCAGCCATCATATGGTGGAGGTGGAGGAATCTCGCTATAAAATTGCGTCAAACGCAATCCTTGCATTAGGGACATTCCCGTAGAAGAGACAGCGATATCATTGATTTCTCTAATGTTATCGACTATCTCATCCGGGGTTGTTTCGTATCCATCCTCAGCTAACTGTTGCTGGATTTTCTGGAGGGCTTGTTTTGCTTGGTCGTCCATCAGTTTGGTGATGAAAAGTATTTATGATAATTCGGTTCTTCGCTGCCAAAGAATTTTGCCTTTTCCTTATGGCAATCGGCCATATTTTCAGAATCGAAGAGTTCGCTTAACCAGTATCTCTGCCTGAGCATCTGGTATTTTTGGTCTTCGAAGCTCTTTCGGAAATATGCAATTGCTTTATCAGCAGCTTTGGTTCCTCTTTCCTCGCCAGCGGCAACAACCGCCAACGTCAATGCCGTGCAAGAAAGAAGAATCGCTTCTTGCAGTCGTTCTTTCTGATCTTCATTTGCCCATCCGCTAACGAGGATAATAAGGGCCACAACGTAATGCAGACACATATCCGCGACTTCTCCGACATCATTGATCTCACCTCCGATCTCCTTAAAGTCACCCAAGACTTGTCGAAAAACTTGACCTCTATCCTCATCGGCTTCGACTAATTCATCAACCACTTGGTCTATATCAATGCCCGAGTACCTCGCAAGAGCCATCATAAGTAAAGATGCTCGGGTTACTGTGGAGGTGGAAGCATCGCGAAGCTCCATTTCTTCCTTTTCGGATATATCGCAGGCATATGACGCGAGCATCTCATAGAAATGTAAGGTCACATCGAGTGCGACTCGTAAGGTGTTGTCGATGTTTTTCATTTCTTGAACCATTTGGCATTTGCCGCGATAAAATATTGGATATCCACTTCGCGAAACAACTCTTCATCCCATTGGTATTTCAGTGCCTTCTCGGGATCGTTTTTTGTCATCGTCGCCCAATTGTCGTACCATACAAGTTCGGTTTTCAAGAGAGAAGCAACACCACTCCAAACTTCGTCTATTTTGAACGTGGAAGACCAAAATACGTGTATTGCATCTTCTAGTGAAACCGCTCTGGGTTGGCAGAGTTGTCCGTTATCGTAGATGTTCGGCAATGGCGGAATAAGCGATGTATCTCCGTAACTCCTGGCGGGCTTATTCCTCATACTAACAGCGAGGGTTTTTTCACAAAACACAAACTGCATATAAGGAAAGGCCAAGGTATAGACGAATTTCCCGCATCCGGGGATACCTAATTTGCTATCTACTTCATCATCACAGGGAATATCGAGCTTAATCGTTCTGATTTGTGGTTCGAATTCAACAATAATGATCTCACTTGAACTATCAGGGCAATTCACATGAAGGCCAGGACTCACCAATTTATCGGCGGTACATTGTTCTAGAATTCTCATACCACATTATAGCCCGTTTGGGCGGATTGGTAAAGATCTACCTCTTTAGAGGGAGGCGATGATGACCGCAATGATTACGGTAAAGGTAAGCCCCATCATGACAATGAGCATAATAGCATAGCCCCAGATACAAATAGCGATGTCCCGATTGAAGCGTTTTAACTTCTTCTCCTTCTCGGGGCCATCAGGCATTTCATCAATACGTCTCTTGATTATGTGGATGGGCAGCATCTATCTAATTCCTTCAAATATCCTTTGAGGGCGGGAGTCGAACCCGTGGTTCCGATAATGTTTTTCTTCCTGGGCAAACGGCATACTGATTTAATGAGCTTTGTTTTGGAAAAATACATAACGTCGGCCATGATTGAGTAATCTCGATCAAACTCTGTCTGTGCATAGCTCCCAGGAACATTTCCATGAATATAAACTGTTTTTATATGAGTGGTGACATCCACAGGCCATGATTCAGCAGCCCAATCGATGTGATTCAACATGTAATCTGGGCTACAACTTTGCCACGTTTCGAAGGTTTCTACAGTATCGCGTCCAGGAAAGATATGGTCACATATTACGCTGCCGACCCAGGACTCGGATATGCCGAATGTTGAAAACCAAAAAGTGCTTATTGCATTCTCTATGGTCTTTCTGGGATTCTGGCACACCCTTCCACTAAAAGCATATAGGTTGGGCAGAGGAAGATGATAGGACGGATCTTTATGGCTTTTGGCGGGATGGCTTCTTACTGATACAGACAACGTACCATCGAACAATACGAATTGTAGGTAAGGAAAAGGCAAAGAAAAAGTACGAACCTTTCGATACCAGGAAGGGCGATGGTTTAGCTTTACCGTTCTGACTTGCGGTTCGCATTCAACAACGGTAATTTTGTCGGTTTTTGCCAATACTCGCATCAATTTAACTCTGCAATAAGGTCGCCCTTTGCTTCTTCGGCAAAACAAACAGATAGAACACCGTTGTGTATTTCACCCTCGCTCTCCACATCTTGCCGCCACGCAGCGAACTCGAAATGATCTTGGTCATTCAGCGTCATTGGATAAATCGTCGCCATTATCAAATCTCCCATTTTGGGAGGATTGTATGGCACTTCGCGATTAAGATGTATCAAAAGCCCGTTAAGCGAGTCATTGCAAAACGTGTCGGCTATCTCTTCGCTGATGATAGCCCTCATGATGTTTCCAGGGCTACCAAATAGAGCCCCAATGCCGTTTTCTAACATAGATTAACCGCAACCTTTCTGCATTATGTCTCTGACAGGGCCATCAATTTCATTCATTCCCAAAAGACTCAACCTAATTTGCTCGACAATCTTTTCAAGCTTTTCCGTTTGCTCTTCCGTTTGCTCTTTCTCTGACACCCCGTTGTCGCGGATGATATTTAAAGCGTAATTGAGAATCCTATGCAGATACCCAAGTTGTCGATTGAAACTAGTGTGATCTTCAAAAACCAGCTTATCTTCAATGATATCGCAAGTGGGCTCTATTCCCCGATATTCTTTCGGCCTTCTTTTCCTCCGTCTTTGTTGAGAGAGCCTTACTTTTTCTTCCGGTGTAAGTGCCGCCTGCTCTTTTATCGAACGTTTCTGGTTGCATTGATAGCAGGACAGAACTGTTTTCGCCTCTCTTGTTTTTTTCAATCTTTCGGGATCAAGTCGGCTACAGAGATGGTCGATTGTAGCCATCTGAGATGTTTGTTTTTTGAGGCTGAAATGTCCCGGTGGTGTGATGACTAAAAAGGTCTTTCGTCCACACCAATGGCAATGAGGATTTTCTCGCCAAAGACGATGAAGCCTTCGTCGGAGTCGTTTTGCTGTCATTTGTCCCTGATGCTTTCTAACCGTCTTTCGTCATCATCGGTTATTTCGTCTCGATTGTTATCCAGAACCACCAAAGTTATTGGTATATGATGGCATACGGGTACTCTGAAAGTCCTAAAAAATCTGATACTAGTGACTTCCTGTAAAGGGGCACAACTAGATTCTTGACAGATGGCTGTGACTATTGTTTGCGTGTGTCTGTTGTCAGTATAGCAAGAAAGAGCTACATACAACCTACCACGGAATACAAACACATCGCCACAGCGTAGATCCTCGGCATTTTTGCGAGGAATATTCTTGCATTCTTCCAAGAAATTTCCCGTAACAGTGGCGGGAATATCGAAAGGACTAGGCATTTTTCACTTTCAGTTTCAAATAAGCGATTACTTCATCAGCGAGCGTGTCGGGCGACTTCTCGCCATCTAATTGGACCTCGGGATTCTCAGGTGGCTCATAAGGATCGTCAATTCCCGTAAATCCTGTGATTTCCCTTTTTCGGGCTCTCTTGTAAAGTCCCTTCGGATCGCGGGATTCGCAAATAGAAAGAGGGGTATCAACGAAAACTTCAACAAAATCATCTCCAACCATCGATCTTGCGTTATCCCGATCAGCACGATAAGGGCTAATAAAGGCGGTAAGGGTGACGATGCCAACGTCACAGAGTAGCTTTGCTACGCACCCTATCCGCCTTATGTTCTCTTCCCTGTCCTGGGCTGAGAAACCTAACCCAAACCTCTTCGCAAACTCTTCCCCATGATGTTCCGACAACTTTCCCGGCCCCGCATTCAAAGTATGTCGTACATTGTCGCCGTCAAGAACAGCAGAATGAACCCCTATTTCATGAAGTTTGCGATCAACAACATTGGCTATCGTACTTTTCCCTGATGCACTAAGCCCAGTGAACCACACAACACAGCCTTTGTGCCCATTCAGCTTTTCTCGCTCTTCGCGAGTGATTGTTTGATTATGCCAAAATACCTCGGCCATTTTTCTCCTTAGCTAAGGTATTTATTCTTTTGATTCCTCTATTTCCTTGGTGACACATGGGATACATCGGATTGGGGATTCGGCGGGATGAGAGGCTTTCGTGGCAGGAGAAATCCAGACCTCATCCTTGCACTTCCCGCAAACTGCCTTTGTAGAGCCAGGAACCCCAGATGGTCCCCATTTGCAAGGCACACAGACGAAAGTTATCTCCTCCGCATTCTTGTCGATTTCCTCTTGGGGTACGACCGTGATCGGAATGCCGCCGATGTTGATCTTGTCGCCTACTTTTTTTGGTTTTTCCATCGTGAATCTTCCAATTGACAAAATAATTCACACCGAAGAGCAGTATAAATGCTTCCTCTTGGTATTCTTAAATCTCGCCAAATATCTGAGCAATGGGATGGCCCGTGCTTTTCCAAATAGGCCCTTATTCTTTCCCGTCGCTCTATTGTGATTGGTTTAATAGTCATGTCACCCTAAGCATTAAATGCGTGTTTTTCCCACCATTCGAGCGTTTTCTTCTCTCTCCACTTCTCCCATCCTGGGTCGGTTTCCTTTCTTATCCGAAGTTTTCTGACTTTTTCCGCACAAATTTCGCACCAATGCAGATGCCCTTGAAGTGCGATTTTTAAGTCATACGAACAATCATCCTCAACGTACCTAATCGCTTCTGGCAGGTTGAGGCATTTCATTTCACCCCTCATAGTCTTTTCTCCTTCGTCTATCCTTAGAAAAAACAAACCCCGCTTCGCTCCGCGAAACGGGGTTTGTAAACAGTCACCAGCGGCGAGGGTGCTTGCGAGGACACCATCTCTGAATCCGAATCCGAAGACTCCGACCCAACGCTCTGCACTTGAGCTACTCGCCAGATGAGACTGCACGGGTTCAAATGCAGTCTCAAGGGGTGGCTCTCAGCCATACAGAACTTTTGGGTTCCCTATGGACCTTGCATCGAGAGCCACAAGTGGGAGTGGGTGTTCGTTAAGCACCGACCTTCGGGCCTGTTGCCCGACGCTCTACTCTGAGCTACACTCCCAAACGGACTGGAGTGCGAGTGGGTGTTCGTGAGGCACCGTCTCCTGCCGCATTGCTGCGACAGACGCTTTACTCTAAGCTACACTCGCATGGTGACGAGGGTAGTTGCTAATTACCATCTCCGAACCCGGATTGATCGTAAACGCCGAAGCGTAGCAGACACGATCCAAGTCCGACGCTCTGCACTTGAGCTACTCGCCAAAAATGTCAGGTATTAGCACAAGATCTATTCCTGACGGTGGTGATCCCCAGATCAACATCAATAGACTCCTTGGGTCTGTACACGGGGGTTTAAAGCCCTTCACACACCTTCACCCCTGTTCTTGGTTCTACCCACGGAACAGCACGTAGTAGTGGATGCAGCATTCTAAGCTAGCTCTAAGATAACCGTCGCTATCTTTTTGCGAACTCGCTGACCTTTGTACCCCTGGGAGGTACTCTAGCCAGCCCCTTGCGGGCAGCGTCACACCTTGCGGTAATGACCGTAGGCACTTCTACTATCACCCACGCATCTTTTATCCAGCCCTCCGAAGAGGACTTAGGATTTCCCAGGAAACTTATTCAGTTTCACAACCTTATCAATGACAAATCGATATTGTGTAACAAACCGTTATACGATAAAGATACAAATCCGCATTCTTTTGGATAGCATTCTATTGGTCGGACAATAGCTCACACCCTAAGTTACTAGCGAGTTCTGGGCTCCGACACCCTTATCCCACGCCACCCTCGTACAGTTAGATGCGGAGAGGCCGCATCAGCCCCAAAGGGTTGTCCTGTCTCTGGCTTTCGCCTATGTCCGAAGACTTGACCGCCCGGTTCGTTCATGGCAAGTCAGTTTTGAGTCCCGGCGACAAAGGGACTTGTATGCTTTAGCGACTGTCGTCGCCGTATTAGCGATTATTGTGTGGTCCAAATTGTCAAAGAGCAAATGCTTGTTCATCAAGCATACTTGGGATTCTACAGATTCCTAAAACTTCGTCAAGGGGACTTCGAAATTTTTTCAAAATACTTCCTCGGGCAACGAGCCCGAGGAAGTCGGTTGGGTAGACCAGCCAAAGACTAAAGACTGGTCGAAGAACCGAAAGGAGTATTCCAAAGGGCACCTTCTCGGGGGCGAAGCCCGAGAAGGTGCTTCCCGAAAGGAAGGAACATGGTCCCAAGTAAGTTGTCAAAGATCAATAATTGGGATTTTACGGATTCCCAAATCTTCGTCAAGCCCTCTAATCAAATTTTTTCGGAGAGCTTTTTTGGTATTTCACTACGGCAAAACCGCGAAGCGGGCCATCTTTGCGGTTTATCGGATCTCTTCCGTATTTCGGGTTTCCGCTCATCCCATCTGACCTCGGCCCACCAATGTCAAATTGGGGAATCTCGGCAATACGGCAGGGATGTGTCCAAGCCACCTTAGTAATAAAATTCGGATTTTCCTTTGTCATTCTTTCCCAGCGAACATACGTCTTCATCGGCGTTTCGTATTCCAAAACTGGAAACGAATACCAGTCCTCACAGTCCAAATAACGCGTGTTCCAAAAGTTCGTGATGACTACTTCAAATTTGTTATTTGGAGCGTGCATCAGGCAAACTTGGAGGCTTGGATACCAAATGTTCGGCAACGGCGGAAAGAATACTTCCTGATCGATATATCGGATTGGCTCGTTGCTAAACGAAACATGGAGACTTGTACCCATTTTCCCCAAGTATCTTGTAAACTGCATATACGGCATTGCCAATTCGTGGTTGAAATACTGTTCACAAAGGCAAAATTTGCACACCCTTATTTGGGGTGGATATTCAACAACGTGTAGTTGTTTGTCCTTATAGACTTCGCGACAGGATTTCATTTGTTCTACATATTCCCTGGCAGCGTTGGCCTCCTGTTGTCTTTTCGCCTCATTTATCTGTTCTTCGTATTCTGCCATTGCCACTTCGTAGAATTTCAATCCATCTCCACAGGGTTTCCCCGCATCCTCCCAAAGGTAGTATGCTCGGACGCGGACACATTCTATGAGTTCGGCGGGGGATAATTGGGGCATTTTGTTTCCTTACTTGCTCCTCGAATTATAGTCCGAAGCAGGATCTCTGTAAAGTAACTCTTATAAAGTAATGAAAAAATGGTCGATCCTATTCGTGTTCCTTCTTGCCTTCTGTGTGTTTGTGGAATGCTACGATCTCTATTGGTCGATCAAGCTACAGGATGTTCTCTATAAAAGCGAACTTAATCCCTTTGGTCGTTTCCTAATGGACCTAGATGGGGGAAGTGTAGCCCTCTTCATGGCCGTGAAAGTTGCTAGTATCTGTTTGATTACTGCTGCTCTTCCTCTTCTTTTTGTCTTCCGGCCAAGATTGGCTTGGATCTTATTGACAATCTCGGTGATTTGGCGGTTAGCGTTGCTGTTGTTTCTTGAATTTGGGCACTTACTCTTTGCCCATTAAGACCTTCCAGGCTTTAGTGAGTCTTTGAGCAAAGCTTGTTTTGGGTTCTGGTTCTGGATCGGGGTCTTTTAGAACAAACGGCTGAATAGGATATTGCAGCTTCTCTTTGCCTTCATCGTAGTAGGGTTGTGTTCCAACCCATTTGCCGCTGGCGGTGTTGGGATCGTACATGTCCCCGTCCATTCCCGAATCACACATTTTTCTTTCCTTTCGGTTGTCGCATAAAATCGTAGCCATGTTCCAATCCAGCCACGACGGCTCCCATAGTTACTCCAAAGAGCCACCCGATCCAGTAGAGAGGATTGTATCTCATTCTTTCTTTCCTTTTTCACCAAGCGGTAAGAAAATCGACTTTGATGATTTTGGGCTCATCCATATAAAAAGACGTGCCCGGTAACCGACCCACCGTTACAACGGTGGATGACGAGTTAATTTTAAGAGACAGACCAGAAGTTAAAGCCAAATTCTAGCACCTCGGCCTGCGGTCACCTCGTCTAGACACTTTTTGGGATGGGTGTTGGTTTACCGGACACGCTATGTTTTGAATTCCTTAATCAATTCCTCAGTTTGTTCCCAGGGGAATTCGGGACGGCCAAAATGCCCTCCCGCAGCAGTATTTAGATACCCTCCGAAGCCAAAAGGTTCGCGTAAATCCAACCTTTTGATGATTGCAGAAGGACTTAAGCCGACTTTTTCAGCCATTTTTGTGAGTTTTTGTTCGTAATCCATCCAGGGTTCTCCTTCTCCTGTTCCAAAAGTTTGAACCCGAATAGAAACAGGATCAACCACTCCGATTGCATACGAAAGTTGAACCCTGGCTTTATCAGCAAAACCGCCAGCTACGAAGGCTTTTGCGAGTTGCCTTGCCGCATAGGCCGCACTTCTGTCTACTTTGGTGGGATCTTTTCCGCTAAATGATCCTCCACCAATCGGACAATCGGCTCCGTAGTTGTCTACAACGATCTTCCGGCCACTAAGTCCTGTATCGGCAGCAGGACCGCCGAAATTCCATTCGCCAGAAGGATTAAGGATGTACTTCGTGTCTTTCAAGAAATACTTGTAGCCGATCACGTTGGGAACCAATTGCATGATTTGGCTCCGAACTTCATCCAAGCTGACCCCCTCTTTGTAACAAACAGATACAACGAGAGAATCGACCTTTATAGGCTGGTCGTATTCGTTGTAGATAACTGTAGCCTGCGTCTTGGCATCGGGGAGAAAGATGCTTCCCCATTCATCGCCGTTTCTTTTGCTCTGAATGTCTTTCTGGATCAAATCGATCATGCTGAAAGCGACACTGTGGGCGAGAGGCATGAGATTCTGTGTCTCTCGACACGCATAGCCAAACATAAGACCTTGATCCCCCGCTCCGATCTCTCCATCGTCCCTGACGACTGCCGCCGCGATCTCGGGGGATTGAGCCCTAATATGGTTCTCGATAACAACGGTTTTATGGCAGCAACCGTGTTCGGGGCGGTCATAGCCGATATCGTACAGAACCGACCTGACGACTCCTTCGTAGTCTACCTCGCCATTGGAAGTAATCTCTCCCGTCAAGATAACGAGATCACGCGGCCAACTGCTGCTCCCATCTCTTGTCACAACCACTTCGCAGGCCACTCTCGCCTCAGAATCTTGATCCAGGTGAGCGTCCAAGATTGCATCAGCGATCTGATCCGCTACCTTATCTGGATGCCCCGCTGCTACCGCTTCTGATGTCCAAGCATACATGTTTTTCACCTTTAATTTTGATTAGCTGTTCCCTTCTGCCACAAAGCGTTAAATCTTCCTCCAACCATCGCTGTTATCTCTTGGTGCTTATCGCTATTCAGTTGTTTCCAATCCGAAAGCGTAGCCTTTTCCCCTTCTCTGTTGATCTTCGCCGTCCTCATGATTTCGGCTTCCGGCGAACTATACAACATCATGATAACCTCTTCCTTTTTATCATAGTTTTCCAAACTGGGATTATCTTTATAGTGGTCGATGCCTTCCTGACCATGTGCCATCCAGGCCTCGATTAGGATAATGAATTCCTTGATCTTACGGTCAATAATTGCCATTTGGATAGAGGCAAGAATCTTTGGCTTCACTTTCGGATCACCAAACTCTGGAATCCCGATGATTTTGACCCCATCATCACCCGATACAAACAGAACTGGGCAAAGACTTCCATCTTTCAGGAAATTCCTCTCTGCCATTGCCTGAAATTGATCCATCATCCCAATGAGAGGATCGCTTGTGGGGACGTGGCCCGCGTTATACATCTCTAACCTTTCTAGGCTGCTCGGCCATATTTTTCTTGACGAAGTTCTTGAATAGCGGCTTGCTCCACATTCTGTCGTTCTATTTGTTCGGATGGAAGTCCACATTGTTCGGCCTCAGTGTTCCAGTGGTCCCTGAACCAATCGCGGGCCGCCATGATGATGTCTTTTCGTTCCTGTATGTCTTCCGGTTCACCTTCTCCGGTTAGGTGTACAATGAATTTGATTTGAGCCTTATAGGCTTCCTTTAGGAATTGATGCCAGATTTCGATTCTCTTGCAGTTGTCGAGATGTCGGGCAAATCTCTGTTTGTTGATTTTTTCAAGCTCGTCTTCGTAGTTAAACAACGAGTGTCGTATGTAGTTCAATTTCTCCCTTGGGCTAGCCATGAAGTGGATTTTCTGACGAAACTTTTGGATCATGGCATTTCTGCCGGGCATCTGCTTGCGAATCTTCTTGAATTCGATCTTTTCGGTGAATAATTCGTGATCTATTAGCCATTCTTTAAACTGCATACCCTATTTAGCGGAATATTCGAGGTTTCCGCATTGAGAGAGCAAATTATCGGCTACATGCTCCCAAACAACTGTTTCCAACTCGGCCTCAGTAACATCTTCGGCAAGACTAGATCTTCCGTGTTCGATGTTTTCTGGATCGGTAAATTCTTGCTTTAATTCAGCCGCCAGATTCTTCATAGCCAATTCTGAATCGCCTTTTGCCTGTTCGAACACTTCCTCGGCCTGCTCTCGCCATTCCCAATAAATATGCTCAACATTCGAAATCCAAGCATGAATGGCCCAAGTTTCCCAATTAGGGGCACCGCGATACACTTTTTCCTCCTTTTTCATGCCCAAGTACTGTCGTTGTCGGGGATTATCCTGCCATCGGGGTTCCCGTACTTTTCAATATGGGCAATAAGAACATTAGTACCAAAATCTATTGCGTCTTCTTTGTTCCCCCACGCACCAAAGTAATCGACCTCCCCATTCGGGCACAGGCCCTTTAATTTCCATTCTCCAAGTGCAAAATGAAGATCAAGAGTGCCTGCAATGATTAGCCGACCATCCATTATCTCAACAAGCATGTTCTCATCGGCATAATAATCCAAACAATCGGGGTGATTTTTCAAGTGTTCGGTCAAAGCGTGTGCTACATTATCCCCTTCAAGAAAAAGAATTTGCCTTCCACATGCCCGGCATCGGGGGGTCTGCGGTCCTGCCAACTCTGAGGCTGTGTATGAAGGCATCGCCTCCCGTTCCATTTGACTCATCGTTTTTTCTAACGCTCCCCCACAATCCAGACAACGAGGGGCCGATGCCCGACGAAGCTCCCGCCGAAGAACAAAGCGAAGTTTTCTACAATCTAAACATCGCATACTTACCGTTTTTTCGGTGGATAGTTCGGACGATCTCGGCCTTCCTTTTTTGTAGCTATGTCCCCCGTAATCGCTTATGCGAGGCATTTCACCCTCCAAAAAAATGTTTCGCATCCTCGTATTGAAAGCCCATACGTTTCGCGAAGGTCTTATCCGAAGTTTGATCCCCAACGTAAAGACACTTCGACGGATCAAGCCCATATTCTCTTACAAGCTGAACCCCAAGACCGCTTTGCGGTTTCCGACAATAACAACTCACGGGCGGAACCCGATGCGGGCAATAGACATAATCAATGTCTATTGCCAGCAATTCGTTCGTTCGTTCGAAACAAGCTTGAGCGATTTCATCGCTCAAGCCTTTTGCAATAGCAGATTGATTTGATACACCCAAGAAAAGCCGATCTTCGAGTTGTTTCAGTCTTTCTTTTCTACCTTTCATTAAGGCAACTTCACTAGGATCTTCCGGCCAATTCTTGGGGCCGGTCGAATATCGCAGTGTATCGTCGTAATCGAAAATGAGCGCCGAACCGCTACCTTCGATTTTCCAATGCGGAGACTTCCGCACAAAAGGAATTTTCGTAACCCTATCAAATCCTTCGCCTGTGCTTGGTTTCTCAAACTCCTTGCGGTATTTGAACAACACAGCAGGAGGGAAAATGTTGGGACTCTTGATCCCTTTCATCTCTGCTTGGGTAAAGAAAATCTGGCCGTAATTGTCCCACATGCGATGGAGAGCATTAACCTGGGCTTCTTCCAACGAGGTGCCCATCCACTCGCACCGAATCGACACTTGCCTTTTGGTTGCATGTCCAATGAATGGGGCACGACTTTCCGCAGTTGGAAAGAGATTATCCAAGACAATATCTTGGTCTTTGGAGATAGCCGCGATCATTTTGGGGAGAAGGTCGATGACCTTCCCTCCTTCCTTGTCTCTGTTGAGATGGACGTATCCCTTGCGAACATATCCTTCACTTAGGCCACTCTTGCCACTGGCCGGGAAGCCCAACACCATTACGATTTCACTCAAAGTTCTCTCCTAATGCACCCATTCATAAGTGATCTTCTCCATCTGCTTATGAAATTCTTCGGAAGTTCTCAAGATCTCCTGCCTCAAATTAGGCAAAGTTTCGCGATCAATCTTTCGGATTTCATCTTCGGTGATACTCAAATCACCCTTCCAATTATCGTTGTCGGGACACGATCCCAAGAGTTTGATGACTCGTTCTTGTTGCTCAACGGCAACTTCTCGGGCCTTTTCGGCTTTTTCGATATCATCTTCAAGAGTATCGATCTTCTTCCGAAGCTCAATTCCAAACCTGAGATTTTGATTGTCGCCAATCGGAATATCGCGTTGGATGATGTTTAAATCAAACCAAGAAACAGCCCGATTGCCTTCAAGAACAGTGCTGGTTTCAACACTTATTGTCTCTTCGACAACAAATTGGTACTGTCCGTTGGGCGGGAGAAGGAACATCATGCGTTGAAAACCAGGATGTTCCTCGACAGGGATTTCCTGATCGTTCAGCGATGCCTTGACGGCACGTTTTCCGTTATAGGGCAAAAGATGGTCGTAGTCGAAGACAAACTTAAATTCCTGATCCCGGCTATTTGTGACACGATAGGTCGTCGTCACACAATAATGCATCGCCGTGGTCCCAACGCCCTTTGAGACTTTGAGCGACATAAAATCATTGGAATGCAGGCAACTAAGTTCCTCTACCTTTGCCCCTGTTTCCAAAGCATGGGGAAGAATCTGCTTTTCCCCCGGCTTACAGCACGACAACACACACGATCCAGCATAGACTCCATCATCATAGACCGTGCAAACACCTCGTCCCAAGGAATGGTCCGTTTCATTGATGAATTTTATCGCTCGGAAAGGTCGGTCTTTGTGATCCTTTTTGCGATAGAACAAAATTTGTTCATTTTCATTTAGATCAGTATTGAATACTGGAATCGTCGCAGACTCTCCAGCCCCAATCGAAATCGGATTTGCCGATTCGAAGATGGAAAAATCACCAATTTCATGGGTTTCGACCTCGGCTTCAAGACCGGGTTCATCGGTATAGTAGATATCCATCTGGGCATCGCCGCTGGCGAGTTGTTGGAGGACGTTGGCATCATCGTCGGAATATCCCCTCGTAGCCTTCCTTTTACTGTTTCCGGTCGGTCCAGTCGGTCCAGTCGGTCCCGTTGCCCCTTGGAAGCCCATCGCCGCCAAAGCTCGGCCTTCGACAGGACCAACAGCACTGTCGGCAACTACATTGATCGAATTGCGAGCAGGAATTTTTGCCCTGGCGAGGTCTGTTCCAAAAGTAATCGGCTCTCCGGTAACCACCGATACAATGAAGTCATTCCAGTCTTCCTCCGTGTTGTTATCAACAACGGCGAACCCGTCCAAAGAACAATTCTCGGAATTACAGTTAAGACGATAGCTGATCTTCCAAGCGGCGGCAGGAACCGTGTAGTGAACGATAAAATCGGATTGAACGACTTCGCATTCGGGATCAGTATCCGGCTCTACTTCCAAATTGATCGTTGTAGAAAGCGGCCTGATCTTTTCAAACTGGCGACGGAGAGCTTTGTCCACTTCGGCTTGGATCGCCTCGTCCAAGAAACAAACGTTCGTGATGCTGCTAAACGGCACATTCTGAACACCTGCGTCCGTAAGCAGAGACATCGCATGACGGGTAACAGCTTCCCCGCCCGTGCCCTCTTGCATCGGAACTAAACCAAACAAGGTTCCTTCGATAGAACCATTCGTTGCACGGTCTATCTTGACGCGAGCCCCAACCAGCTTTGTCGTAAGGTCGCATAAAAGATTGGCATGATTGAAACTGAGGCTTGCCTGAGTTTCGTTCTCTGGAATGAAGCTCGGCGGCTTCTTGAGTTTGACCGCCCCATAAACATTCAGGCTCGCGAGAACATCCCCGATATGAGGCTTCTTTACCGGAATGGAAACGCTTCCCTTTGCAGTATCGTATGTTCTGCGAAAATCAGCAATTCCGTTGCTGAAAATGGTTACCTTGTTGGGCATTGAAACCTCCTAACCTAGTGTGCAATATGCGGCCACCTTTGTGTGGCCTGGAAATGGGGAACAGGGAACAAATTGCCCCTCTGTCAGAGATGGACGTTTCGGATCGTGAGATCGCCAACGATAGAAATATCTCTTGACGGGACGCTGGTAAAAACCTTCGTAAATAGCCTCAATAACAACGTGGGGATAGTAGCTTCCTTGATAGATGTTATCGCAGTTGTTTACGACATGATCCTTCGCCAGATCGAGATCAAAGAAATACCCCACCGTTCGCCTACGCTCGGGCCGGTCTAGGCAAAATAAGGTCACAACGTAAATTGGTGAGGCCATTGTAAAAGGAAATTCGGGCTGGCAAGCCAGCCCGAATTTCTTATCCCTTTGTACCAGCTTCTTTCATGAATTCGAGCCTTTGCCCCTGCTTGAGCAGAGTCCCGATCTTATCTTCGACAAGATGCCCATCGACATAGGCTTCCGCACCTTCTTCAACGCTGAACAAGTCACGGAGGGCATTTTCCGCTTCTGCGACGGAGAGCCCTTGGAAGTCCATCATGACGGTATGGGCACCATACTTACACTCGACTTTACCGAGGGCTTGTTCGGCCTTTGCCACAACGTCCATAACATTTGGACGCTTTTGCTCTTGTCCACCCGCACCGCTTTCTTCGGGACCGCCAGTGGGACCATAACCAGGGGTTGGCTTGATTTGTTCTTTAGCCATTCGATACAATCTCCTTTTCTCGGTATTGTTTGAAGTTTTGTTTGTTGTCAGTAACATTCCCATTTAGATCGAAGAATATTTCGTCGTATCCCAGGATCTCATGGAGAAATGATTCAGGTTTATCCACCCAACCGTGGAACATATTCAGCATCAATGCTGCGGCCATGTTGTTGGCGATCAGCAGTTGCGGAGCCGCCTCGGCCTCTTCCAGGCATCCCGAACGATCTTCCTCTTCGTTCGGGTGAAGGTCAATTGGATTTTCGATTTCCTTATGTACGTCATGCATTGGAGGCGTTAGGTTCTCTCCATCTTTGCGAATGAATACCTGCACATTGCCATCGGTAAAATCATTCCCTCCGCTGAATAGTACGACATTCTCCAATTCTTCTGCACAGTAATGGGAAACCAAACGTCTGGTCTGGTGGTTGTCTACACACAGGAAGACAACATCTCCGTCCTGGAGCAGCAATGTAGCATTTTCATCGTCAATGTAAAGAGGGAATGCCGTAAAAAACAAATTGGGAAACATATTCTCCAGATCATGTACGGTGACCTCAGCCTTATTTCCCCGCTCCACGAATTTCTGCCGGTCTTTGTTCCTTTCTTCATAGGAATCTCCGTCGATGATCCCAACGTCCACTTGACCGAAAGAATATCGAGCAGAACCGAAATTCAACACACGGCACAATATGGGAAGAAGGCATCCACCGATCCCACCGGCACCGATGACTTTAACCCTCAGATTGTCCATCTTCATCCTTTCTAGTTTCTACCTCAGATCGCCCATCTTCATCATCTTTTCTAGCTTCTACGCTTTCCGCGTCGGCGGAAATTGCTTGAGACAGGGCACGATTCCAACGGTCGTCCGCTTCTTCTTGGGCGACACGCTGATCCAAACCTGCGTCGTCCCCGTACTTCTCGTTCAATTCGGCAATCTCTTCGGGAGTAAGTTCTCCCTGGCCTTGGCCCAAGTCGGTGTCTTGAATCGGCGGGGCATCATCGTCTTCTACGTCTTCGAGGAATTCCCATTGGCCGTTTATCAGGCACCACTCGCCATTTTCTTCTACATCATCGTAATCGTAAGTCTCATATTCATAGGTAATGCTACCGCATGAGACTCCACCGCTACGATTTTGAAAGATCTTTTCGGTAACGCGAGGCATCCACTCCCGGTTGATTTGTTCCCACGCTTTCTCCATTTCGGCCTTTTGTTCGTCGGACAAAACAATGTCGAAGTAGTCTTGATTATCGGAAGTGGAAATGTAGTATTTTCGCTTTCCACGTTTTGCGGTTGTTCGTTCAAGTCCAAGAGCGATGTTTTCGGGCGGAAGCCTCCACCGTCTACCACCGATCATCACGGACGCACACAACGAGCAATACTCTTCGTCGTCCACAAAACCGATGGTTATATGCACGCCATCTTCGTCCTGTTCGTCCCGGTGGTCGATACCGCTGTGGTATGGCGAAAAATCGGCATGAGAGTGAATCGTGCCGACCCAATCCCACTCAGGAGGAGTTTGTTGAAGTTCAGCGGACATCTTATAGTCCACCCCTGCCATCGAAACCTCTTGTGTCGGACACCAAAGGTCATAGGTCTGTTCGGCGGCATTGTACATTAACATCAATTCCGCTTCGGTTCTGAATTCCCCAAACACCGTTTGAAAGAATCGCCATGCTCTCTCGATGATAAGCGGAGGAATCTTCGGCAACAGGAGCTTCGGAACAAACTCGACGTTCGCCAAAAACTTAGCGGATTGTGCGGGAACAACGGCTTTGATGATGCCTGTATCCTTGGAAATTTTCACTCCATCCGCAGTTAAGGCATAGAAGTTCCCCTCCATTGGCAACTCACTAGGTTTGATAAATTCCGCTGTCGCTGATGGCAGGATAACGGCATCCTCTTCCACCACGACGTAGAACGGCATCGCGATAACCTGCCTTGCTTTTTGCGGCTTTTCCGGCTGTTGTTGGTTTTGTGTCATTACTTCTCCTTGTGAATATTACATTATAGTCATAATTTGGGGAAACGTAAAGCAACTTTAGCGATTGGAATCCACATCTAAGTTCGCTTCGATTTTATGGGCTGTTTTTCTCCAAATCTTCAACATAATATCGCGAAAAACCCTTCTCGACAAAACATTGTCTTCGAGAGCTTCTCCGACTTCTGCCTCAAAACCATCCCAGCATTGCAGTGCAGTATGGATTTGTTGGGCACACTTCTTTTTAAGTTTTTCCTGTCCTCGTCGGAGTTCATGGTCATACACTCGTTCTAGACGACCCCATTTCAGATAATTGATGCCCAAAACAAAATTCGCGTTCTTTTTGCTCGCGACTTGCCACTTGCGAAGAGTGCTAAAATAGTCAGGGTACTTGTAAGCAAGATAGTCGAAGTTGTTCTGGTGATCGCAGTTAAATCCACGGCCCCAAAATCGACCCAAGTATTTGTCGGTATACTTGTTGATATCGCTGAAATCAGCCATTTCGAAATGATCTAACGTCTGCCCCATACACACTTCGGCATCACTCCTGGCGATGTTGGGGAGGTTGGTATGAAAGAGCATGTCGTTTTCGCTCTCAAGAGGCCTGTTGCGATAAAAAACCCACACCCTCGGCTCATCGAAATGCCGACTCATGTTCTTGTCTCTTTCCCCGTCACCAACGAACCAATTGAAACGAAACACGAAAACAATGTAGGGAAATGCCAAGCAATAAGGACGCAACGCCTTCATTCCCCTCCTGCTCCATGTCTCGGGCTTGACGAAGACATCGGGGCTCATACGAACCGTTCTCTTCGTGGGTGTTTGTTCCACAACAAGAATAGTCGTATCTTTGACGCGACGGTGAAACCGAGTGCCGAGAGGAAGAGTGCCGGTATATTCTTCGGTGTTGGCGGGCAGTAGATTCTCGATCACTTTCTCAGTGATGACAGCCCGCAGCTTCGCCGCAACAGTCTGGGCAATGAGCCTGATTTGGGCCGATCTTTGATCGATGATGGAGGCATGAATATCATCCACTTCTTGAAAGATGTGTTCTCGCCCTACTTCATAAACACTAGTCATTAACTCCAATCCTTTGTCAAATCTTTGAACCTCACTCTAAGTAAAAAAATCCCCCTTTTGATCGCTTGATACACCGCTTGTCGTGACATCCTCATCGAGCAACCAATTTCACGCATAGTCCTTTCTTTCAGATAGTACTCCACAAGAATCCTCTTGTTCCGTTTGTCTCTCTTTGTATCGTCAGGATGATCGGCCAAAAGCTCATCGATCATAGGGACAAGTTCTGCCATTTCGAAGTTGTGGGTATCTTCTACTACCATACACTCATTCTCGATGGCAGACATTTCCATCTGTACTACAGGAATCCTAGTCTGGTGCTGTCGGCGGCGATGTCCGTCAATAATGGCTGACTCGATCAAATAAGTCGCCCAAGTAGAAAAATTCCCCCTCGCTTTTGTGTGTGTCTCGATTGCTTTTAGAAGCCCAAGACACCCATCACCAAAAGCGTCCGTATCTTCGACATCCATCTTTCCGCAATACTTCATCGCGGCGGAATAGACAAGCCCAATATGATCCTTCGCCTCCTCCTTACCTACTAAGTCTTCTAGAGTCGTCGTAAAACGACCTATTTCGAAGGTTTCGTGGGGAATGGGTTCTGCTAATGCTGTCATAGTTCTCCTGCTTGTGGGACAATTATAGACCGAATAATTTCGATTGTAAAGTCGAAAAATTTTTGGGCCAATAGAAAGTTCCCCACTTTTGGGGGGAACTTTCTATTCTAGGTAATCGGCAGGGTCAATATCCCGCAAATCCAAGTAACTTGTAGGTTTAGGTAGCTCTCCGTTCCTGACCGCTTTTATGAGATTTGCCACACTTGTAGCTGTGTCGCATGGGGCTTTTTCTAAACATTTTTGAGCCATATTGACGGCTTCATCGTAGTTTCCCTTCAACATGAGAATCAAAGCATAGTTACTGTAAACCGTTGGATCGTCCATGAATTCCGTCGCAAGACTTAGATAATAAATCGCCTCATCTAGCTTGTCAAGCCTAGCTGCCGCCCAGGCCAATTCCCGCAGAACCATGCCGTAATCTTTGCCTTCGTCTTCACCCGAGAAGGATGGCTTCTCTTTAAGAAGTTCGTAACTTTTCTTGAAGCTCTCGTATTCTAGTTCCCACAAAGTCAAAGTCTGAAACGCTTTACCGCGAAACCACCAAACCCAACAGTTGGCCTGTTCTGCCAGGATGATTTCGTCTAAAATACAGATCCCCTTCTTGACGGCTGCTCGGTCTTCCTCCGTTAAAGACGTAGTGAGCCGGTCTTCATATAAGATATGGGGATCAATCAGATCAATTGCCTCATCGTATTTCCGTTGTGCTTCCGTCCGATTCATCCTGTTGCTCCTGGGGATGTTCTCGTTCTACGCGAAGTTGGAAATCGGGTCGGCGGTCCTTTAATTCAGCCAGAACCAACCAACTCATTTCTCGAACTAATGCCCTGTGCAGGGGATTGTTCTGATTGTATCTCCCTTCGGCAATATCTAGAATTTCATCACGTTCACCATAAAAGTGATGATATAAGCGTTCGCGAGCGTCCCGCTCGCGAACGCTTTTTTCTATTTCCATGACTTCCTTTTCAACTTCTTCGAACGAATCAATCGTTTTCGCCGCTTTATCCAGGGCATCTTGCGGCTTACCGCAACCCACGTAAATCGCACAAAAAGCAGCCCACAAGAGACAATGGAGCCAAAACAGCCTTGTGGCTTCACGATTCATTTTATCTTCCTTTCTTGTCGGCCTTAACAGCCTTTTCCAGAGATGAGCCAATTAGTTGATATAGATGAACGGGATTGATGCTTCCTAGTTCTGCTTCGACATGGCAGGCATCTTTGCAGAGAGAAATACCGTTTTCCTTAACATAACCTCCGTTCTCGAATTCGTTTCGATTTGTAATGTGGTGTGCGTCTAGTTCTTCTTCTGCTTTTTCTGGTGTGGATTGGAATCCGCAGACCCTACAGCGGTAGCGGTCCCGTGCAAAGACCGCCGATCTAAACTGCTGCCGGATTTGCTTTTTCTCTTGGCTCATTTATGCCTAAAAGTAATTCTACCTTTGGTCATATCGTAAGGTGTAATCTCGACGGTCACCTTGTCTCCTGGAATCACTCTAATGTAGTGTTTCCTCAGTTTCCCGCCAAGATGACAATCAACAATATGGTCACTGTCGTTAAGTTGGACACGAAATCCGCCTTTAACGGCTTCAACAACAGTCCCTTCTGCTTCGAGGGCATCTTCTTTTTTCTTACTCATATTTGTTCCCCTAATTCTTTGCCTACATCGAGGCTAGTACCTTCTCGCTTATCCATTATCGCTTTGATCTCATCAAATGAAAAGGGACGATATTCTCCTAAAAGTCTGAATGCATTATCTACCCCCACATCCATTGCTCTTCGATTGGGGAAAAGCTTATCTGCCTTTTCTTCTATTGTCGCGTGTGAATGACCGTAGAGATTCCATCCTCCACGATGCGAACCGTACCAAACCAATTTGGCCTCATGGGCCATACGAATAATCTGACCATCTTTCTTTAGTGTATATTCCTGATACGTCCGTGTAAACGCGGGCGAAATATCGCTTCTATCATGATTTCCCCAACATAGAAAAATCGTGTTGCAGACAATTCGGTTCCGCAAGCTCTCAGCGAATTGTTTCAACCTTCTAGGTGGCCCGAAACAAAAGTCTCCCAGATGCCACAAAATGTCGTCAGGGCCAACCGTTTTATTGATCTGGTCGATCAAATACTGATCGTGCTTGTAGAGCGATTGGTCAGAGGGAATCCAACCCTCGCCTCCGCGTCCTTTCAATGGTATATTGTTATCCAAACAACTCAGTTCATGTTCCGATAAACAAAATCTACGATTTGTATACGCTGGAATCCTCCGATGAGAGAAGTGCGTATCTGCTGTGAAAAATATACTCATACCTAGATTATAGCCTACGGGAGCCTATGTGTAAAGTGGCTAAATCAGCCATTCCTGATGCTCTAGAGTCCATTTAATGATTTTTTCTAGGCTTTCTCGGAAAGATAGAGGTGGAACCCAACCTAAATCCCTCAATTTACTGCCATCTAAGGCATATCTTCGGTCGTATCCAGGACGGGCCGATTCGCTAGGAACTAGACGATATTTCAACTCCTTCCCCATGATTTCCGCCACCATTTGAGCAAGTTCGAGATTAGAAAGTTCATGCTCCCCGCAGATATTGTAACGGTCGGGTCGTTTCGCTCCTTGAGAATATAATGCGACTGGATTACATAGAATAAAGATGAGGGCATCCGCTTTGTTCTTGGCATGAAGATAGACGCGGGTTCCGATGCTTTCGGGTGAATCGCCATAGATGGGCATTTCCTTGCCAGCATAAACATATTGGATTATCTTCGGGAGGAATTTCTCCGGGTCTTGCCACTCGCCTATGATGTTCATGGTATTTGTAAGAACTACCGGAACATCGTAGGTTCGCCAGTAGGCAATCGCCATCGCCTCTTGGGCGGCTTTGCTGGAAGCGTAGGGATTTGAAGGAAGAATCGGTGCCCATTCTTTGTGCCCAGGAGCCCCAAATGCAACATCGCCATAAACTTCATCCGTTGAAATCTGGAGGAATTTCTTGGGCTTTATCCTACGGGCAAGCTCCAACATGTTGATGGCGAGTTCGTAGTTGTTCCTTAAACAATGTGTCGGATCTGTTGTGGATCTTTCGACCGCACTATCGCTCGCCATATTGATGAGGTAGTCGATTGGCTTCTCGGTAACTACCCCTCTATCATCTATACGCCGCTCCAACAAGAGATTTTCAAGTTGAGGACTAATGGGGACTGAAAGATCATGATAATGGATTTTGACTCGATTGCGAATCTCGTCACTTCTTGTTAAATACTCATCTCCTCGACACTCTGCCACCACCCAATCTAGATGCTGGTCGAGTGCGGAATCAACTCTACGCAGTACACCCTTATGTCTAAACGAATCAATTCCGACGATTTCCCAGTCCGTGTGTTTCAGAAAATATTCAAGGCAGTGGGCTCCAATGAAGCCCGCTATACCTGAGAGCAACACTCTTTTCCTAGCCATTTTCGAAATCTCCCGCAATATCTCCTAGTGACTTGCCTTGATTCACATACAAATCATACAATTCATCTCGGGTCAAATTTAACTTCCAACTCCCTTTCAATCGTTGTTTTCTCCAAGCAAAGCTTCTAGTTCTCTTCTCAGTACGTTCTCCCTTTGAAGGCCGACCATCGTCTTCACAAGTTCGCCGCCTTTGAAAAACAAAAGTGCAGGAATAGCAGAAATTCCATATTCTTTTGCCAGATTTTTCTCCTCTTCAATATTGACCTTGCCAATTTTGACCCTGCCTTCGAATTCCTTTTCTAGTTTTTCAATCGTGGGATTCATGGCATTACATGGCGGGCACCAACTGCCCCAGAAGTCAGCTAGAACTGGCATGTCGGATTCGATCTCTTGCTTAAAATTCTCTTCGGTTAAAATCATGACTCTTCCTTTTGGATGCCCTTAGTTTTCAAATAAGCCTCTAGTTCTGCGGCTTGGTCAGGAGTCAAACTCGCGATCTTGTCCCCGATTTCGTGAATAAAGTCGTCAAATGGTAGGGCGGAAACAGCGATACCGCCACCACCCTTACCGCTTCCTGAATCTTGTGTTTGTGTTTGCATTTGCATCATTCTTTAATAGAGCGTGTACGATATAAAAAAGCCCACTTTCGCCTGCGGCGAAAGTGGGCTTCTATAAAATTTCCCGCACTTAGTAGGTCGGTTTTGAGATATCATCTGGATGCCCCGATGGGGTTATGTCCTTTGGAATCGTAGGGGCACTTGGAATCCTTATAGATTCTGCCTTATTGCTCTGTACGGTGACTTTCGGGCTTTTCATCGTCGGCATTCCGGTCGTTTTATTGATTTGTTCCTCAAGTTTTTCGATCCTATTTAACAGATTTTCGATCTGTTCATCGGATGGAGTGGTTAAACCTGGGGCGAGTGCCGGGCCTGTTGGTTGCGGGGTGGTTGGCTCCACCATCGGAACCTTTTTGGGGATCGTCGGATCAGTCGGAAGCGATGGAGCGGGGGCCACACCACTCGGCCTAGCTGCCCTTGTCGGAGTCCGTTGAATGAACGAGTATTTCACGGGCCGTGCAGTATAATTTTGATACGCGAATCCTCGCGAGTAATCGAGAACTAGAGTTTTGGCTCCAGTTCTTGTTTGATAGGCAATCGTCGGCAATTTGCAGTTAATTACCGGAATGGATGTACGGTAGCCACCCTCTAACACGACTGATGTATAGAACTTACTACAAATCGGCCCTGTGTTTTTGAGGATTTGGTGTTCGGCACATGTTGTCGGACAAACGTAAGTGTAAGTCGGACAAACGTAAGTGTAAGTCGGACAAACATACGTTGTAGGGGAGCATTGGCCCGTTGTCATAATGGCGAGGGCGAGGAGGGTGTGGATCATTCTTGGGACTCCTTATAGATCTTTGCGAAACCTGACGAAAGTGATACATCCTTTACCTTCTTCCAACAGCGGTTCTCTTCATCCCACGTAAACGGAAGATCAGGTATTGTGTCAAGAATATCAAAAAGCTCACCCGCAGTTTTTGCATGTTCTAGACACCTTTGAAAAACTAGCGGGTGGACATTGTATTTTTCTCGCAGTGATTCTACGATTTTCTCGTCTATCATTTCTTCTTTTCTTTGGCGAGCTTGTAGCGGCGATAACAAAAACACAAAATCACACCGCCAACGATGCTCATCAGAAAGCCGGATGCCTGGAATGGGCCTCCCCAACCCAGCACCCAGTTTATTGTACCACCAATGAAAGAACCTGCAACCCCAATTCCCAAAGTCGGGAAAAATCCGGTCGGGTCATCGCCAGGGTGAATAGCCTTAGCAATCAAGCCGACCAAAAGGCCGAATATAAGCCATCCCAATAACCAAAACATGTTTACCTCCTATTTGCTAGCGGTTATCTGTAAGTAGCTATCCGGCGTCTTGCCTTTATTGATATCTTCCGACAGATTTGTGATATATCGTTCTAGTGCTTCATCAAATTTTCTTTCTGAGGAAAAACCGAAGATTTCCTTTAGGTCTTTTTCCTTATTGTCTGTGAGAACAAATGTCAAAAATTTCGATTGTCCGAATTCCTTTCTTAGCAACAAACAGGTTGTCGCTGCCTGTTGATCGAAAAGTATTTGGGTTTCTTCTGGTAGAGCCCGCCAATCTGATTCACTCATAGAAAATAGCCGCTGACTTGGCATAGCCTTGGTCTTTAGCGAGCCTAATTCTTGGCGAATTTGAGGAAGTGTCCCGTTTAGAATCGCCATACCCCGATGAGCCCAAAACCCTATTTTGATGTTTCTAGTGCATAGTTCGTTTAGACATACTTCGGTCAATCCGATTGGGATTACACAGGCGGGCGGTTTGTCTAAGATCAAAAATATAGTTGTAGACTCAATTTTGCCGTTGGGTTTTCTCTTGTTGTAGATGGCGGAATGATCGAGCCTGTAAAGTTCCTTCATCAGGTCCTTGGTGGGAACGCAAGCGATTTTACATTCCCCCGAGAACTCAACGTCAGGAAGCCCCCATCTGGCGAATACCCAACTTTTCATCTTTTCAATGTTTTTGGAAAGGTATTCACCTTGCTTCTGATTATAACTGAGAATGATAAAATTCTCTGTTTGCCATCTATTCCAGAACTCTTCTGGGACGGGTGGATTTGCCGCACATGTTGTACACAGGCACAAAGCTAAAACCAAGGCTCGAATCATTTCGCTCACCTATGCCGCAATTTCGTATCGTAGATCCTCTTCCGAGAAAACTCTTTTAATCTTCTCTCTCGATTGTTTGAGAATTTGCGATATTCGGGATTCTGTAAGATTGAGAACTCCTGCTATTTCTTTGAGGGTCCTATTATCAACATAATACAACATTACGACTCTTCGGCCAATAGCATTTAGGAATTTTGTCACTTTTTCGAAAAACTCCTCAGTGTTGCTATTCTCGTAGTTATAGCACAGAATGCCCAGTATTTCATGCTCCAGAGTGCGAATTTTCGCTTTCCTATCCCACATCAATTCCCTCAGATAATCGAGGATTTCCCCGCATATTCGGAATCTGGCGTAGGTAGAAAAGGGCACTTTGCACTCAGACCTGAAACGATTTGCGGCTTTGACTAGCCCCATGTATGCGGCAGATTTTAGCTCGTCTATGTCCACGCAAGGCGGGACTTTTTTCTTCTTTTCCCAAGCTAATTTGTTCGCAAGTGGGAGATAGTCCAAAATCAAAGTATCACGTTCACACGTTTCCATAGTTACTCCGTTTTTCAAGTTTAGAAAGTTAGTTAGTATATCGGTAAAATGTAGTTGGACTTTAAGCTTCTTCTTCTTGTAATGTTGGTGCGGGAGCTTCCGCATATCCGTGCATTTCAAGAATAAATTTGCTTATCGTCCGATTGCCTATTTGAACCTGTTTTAACTGTTCGGCTATGAATAAAGCCTGCTGTTCCAACATGTCCTGCGTCTCTGTGATTTGGGCCTTATTTTCGGCGGTCGTGTCGGCAATTCTTACCAAAAACCCCGATGACGTTACCGTGAAAATTAGGTTTAAAAAGGCCAAAACTGCCAAGGCTATGACACTTATCAAAATTGCAATTTCCATAATTGTCCTTATGCATCGTCTTCTTTGTATTATAGTATTGGGCTGAATAATTTACTTACATTGTGGTGTTGTTCTAATCCGTCATAGACGCAGACAGTAGCATTTAGGTGCCAACTTTCCCAGATTTTAAATTTTACGCAGGGTAAGTCACCGATGATGCCCTTAATACAGCGTGCCACCTTACAGTGTAGCCAGAGGTTCCAGCACTATCCCGCACCTGTAGTAGTAAATAACTACTACCGCTGGGAACTAGTTGAACCTCATAATTAGAATCATCTTCATGTAATGCCACATAATTAAATTGATTGACAACGTAAGTAAAACCATCTCTTTCGGCTGAAAATTCACATACATAAGACCAAGTTTGAGCCAGCCCGCTTGTTGCCCCAGAAATCCAAATTGTTCCTGTCCAGAGTGTGTCGGCTAGCATAATGATACGTTGTCCAGCTACGTTGCCATCGGTACTTAAAGTAAACCAATTCGAAGTACTATGCGTGGCCTGATACCTAGCGTGAATCAAAACGGCTTGAGCATCGCCAGTAGCAGCAAATCGGCCAGAGGCAGATACGTGGGCACCTATAGCAGTAGATGTTTTTGCGTAGTACCCACTCGCCATTGAGTAGCTTCCTGTTGCTTCACAAGATTGTCCACCAGGAATTGTACTGGCAGTACCGGAGGCTACATTAAGATAGCCCCCGCCAATACTGATATAATCATTGGTAGTTATTTGGTTTTGTCTACCCGCAACGATACAACTATAATCGGCAGAAGAGCCTACTGAATTTGTGTTGCCTGCACCGATAAAATTATAATTATTCGCTACTGTGTTATCGTATCCTCCCGCTATTGTTCCATGAGTTCCAGTAACATCATTAGAAAAACCACCACCAATAAATCCAGTGCTGCCTGTAATGCTGTTGGTAGTACCCCCACAAATAGTTCCATAGGTTACGGATACAGTGTTGCTTTTACCTCCACATACTACTGTGTGAGTGTGAAACCCAGTGCTAGAAGTGTTGCTTTGCCCACCACCAATAAAGTTGTATTGTCCAGATGAATTGTTGGTGTTACTTGCACCGCCGCAAATCACAGAGTTTACTGCATTACAATCGTTTGCATTGCCGCCACCAATAAACGAATATGCATTATCAATTTGGTTGTTATATCCAGCGACAATTCCACTGTAAAACGATGTGACCGCTGCCCCAACATCATTAAGTCTTCCACCACAAATCACTGCATAATCTGTGTTTGAGCCTACTCCTATAGCATTGCTGGTGCCGCCACCGATAAAGCAACGATCTGCATTGGTGGGCAAAGAATTTTGTTCACCACCACAAAGGACGTTATAAGTACCGTTACCAATAGTGTTAAAATATCCACATAGTATCCCGCTATAACTGCCAGAACCGACAGCGTTCCGGCGACCTCCTGTAATGACCGCTCCTGTTCCAGCAGCTACTTCTGTTGCAAGTGATCGATAAGTTTGAAGATCAACCGAATACTCGCCCCTAGCGTTACCAGCTATCGTAGTTCCTACATTCCTTGATCGGATATTGTAGGTATTACCATCGGTTGGTTGAACAGTGCCCCAAAGAGGACTTGGATTTGGACCTGTAGGGCCAGTTGCTCCTGCTGGACCAGTTGGACCGGTTGCTCCTGCTGGACCAGTTGGACCGGTTGTTCCTGTTCCTGTCGCTCCTGTGCTACCCGTTGGACCTGTGGGACCGGTCGATCCTGTTTGTCCAGTGGGTCCCGTTGCTCCGGTAGCTCCGGTAGCTCCAGTTGCTCCCGTTGGACCAGTTGCTCCCGTTGGACCTGTGGGACCAGTCGATCCTGTTTGTCCAGTTGCTCCAGTAGCTCCAGTTGGGCCTGTGGGACCAGTCGATCCTGTTTGTCCGGTAGCTCCGGTAGCTCCGGTAGCTCCGGTAGCTCCGGTAGCTCCGGTAGCTCCCGTTGGACCTGTGGGGCCAGTCGATCCTGTTTGTCCGGTTGCTCCAGTAGCTCCGGTACTTCCCGTTGGGCCTGTGGGACCAGTCGATCCTGTTTGTCCAGTTGCTCCGGTTGCTCCGGTTGGACCTGTGGGACCAGTCGATCCTGTTTGTCCAGTAGCTCCGGTAGCTCCAGTTGCTCCCGTTGGACCTGTGGGACCAGTCGATCCTGTTTGTCCAGTAGCTCCGGTAGCTCCAGTTGCTCCCGTTGGACCTGTGGGACCAGTCGATCCTGTTTGTCCAGTTGCTCCAGTTGCTCCCGTTGCACCGGTCGGACCCGTTGGACCTGTGGGACCAGTCGATCCTGTTTGTCCAGTAGCTCCAGTTGCTCCCGTTGCACCAGTCGGACCCGTTGGACCTGTGGGACCAGTCGATCCTGTTTGTCCAGTTGCTCCGGTTGCTCCAGTTGCTCCGGTTGCTCCGGTTGGACCTGTGGGACCAGTCGATCCTGTTTGTCCGGTAGCTCCGGTAGCTCCGGTAGCTCCGGTAGCTCCGGTAGCTCCCGTTGGACCAGTTGCTCCCGTTGGGCCTGTGGGACCAGTTGCTCCCGTTGGGCCTGTGGGACCAGTCGATCCTGTTTGTCCGGTTGCTCCCGTTGGACCTGTGGGACCAGTCGATCCTGTTTGTCCAGTTGCTCCGGTAGCTCCCGTTGGACCTGTGGGACCAGTCGATCCTGTTTGTCCAGTTGCTCCGGTAGCTCCCGTTGGACCTGTGGGACCAGTCGATCCTGTTTGTCCAGTTGCTCCCGTTGCTCCAGTTGCTCCCGTTGCACCGGTCGGACCCGTTGGACCTGTGGGACCAGTCGATCCTGTTTGTCCGGTAGCTCCAGTAGCTCCGGTAGCTCCAGTAGCTCCGGTAGCTCCGGTAGCTCCGGTAGCTCCCGTTGGGCCTGTGGGACCAGTTGCTCCCGTTGAACCTGTGGGACCAGTCGATCCTGTTTGTCCAGTAGCTCCGGTAGCTCCGGTAGCTCCCGTTGGGCCTGTGGGACCAGTTGCTCCCGTTGGACCTGTGGGACCAGTCGATCCTGTTTGTCCGGTTGCTCCGGTTGCTCCAGTTGCTCCCGTTGCACCGGTCGGACCCGTTGGACCTGTGGGACCAGTCGATCCTGTTTGTCCAGTTGCTCCCGTTGCTCCAGTTGCTCC
>Ga0180433_10000314_pt1 | contig 84339 bp, 68 predicted proteins | sample SS_ome_8_FD_132980 | JGI IMG/M metagenome (GOLD analysis project Ga0180433, IMG submission 132980) | Hypersaline lake sediment archaeal communities from the Salton Sea, California, USA - SS_1_D_1 metaG | ecosystem: Environmental > Aquatic > Non-marine Saline and Alkaline > Hypersaline >...
AGTGTCATGCTATTTGAAAAAGTGTCGATAAAACAACTACTTACAGCGGTGGATTACGAAAATGCAACAGCCTGCCTGCATAACCAGTTGAAATTATTCGACTTCTAACGGGACAGTAGTGATCCTCTGTAATAAATATCCAGCAATTTCTCTTTTTCAAATGGTACATCGCAATCCCTGAATTCAATCGCCAGAGCTTCCTGATACACTGCTTCAAGAAAACCGTTACCTAATTCCGTATGCACTGTCATGGCTGCACCAATAATTTTCTCAGTTAAATCCTGGTAAAGATATCCTTCCCGTTCAGGCATCAGGTAGTAATTAAATTTGCTTTTTCTGTTTACTACTTAACAATTTTTTGTGTCTAATCATCTTTTCATCAGTGTAATCTGCGGACATTTTCATTGGTGTTAATTCGTGTCATTCGTGGACTTTCTGTTCCTCCGAAATACGGCTTCGCCACCTCACTCCCATCTTGCGGCAAGCGGTGGCTCAATCTCTAACCAGCAATGTGTTACTGCTCTACCTTTAACCCGGGTTCCCACACCCGGTCGCTATCCAGTAAATCCAGTAAATCTAACGCTTACATGACGCACCAAGTGCACTGTATTCACTGGTACTCGGCAATCGGGTTACTCCTGGATCATCACTTCCGTGTTGATATCAATCGAATTTCGACAGAAATAAGTATCAACAACCATCAGGGATTAAATTTATCGCTCCTGCGCTGAGTAAATTTCGTCATGCTGAATCGCAAAATTATATGGAGATAAAATGTCCTTATCAACAGTTTATGCAATCCAGGTTCAATATATGTGATAAAAAGCACAAGAATCCTTCAACCACAGGATTTGCGATCGGTTTTTCACTCCATACGGAGCGAGGATTCTTCCTGCCGCTTGTTTTCAATTTTGTGTAATATCTTTCGGATGCGTCCCGCCGTTTTTCCGTCCCATAATTCCGGTATATTCCCAGCGATGTGTTGGCCGTCCAGGATCGGCTGAATCGCCCCGAGAATGGCATCACTGGTCGGGTTCACCAGCTGGTTCGTTCCCTCCCAGATGGTCACCGGGCGCTCCGTGTTTTCCCGGAGAGTCAGGCAGGGGACGCCCAATACGGTGGATTCCTCCTGGATTCCGCCGGAATCTGTCAATATGACAGAGGCTTGCTTTTGCAGCGCGATAAATTCCAGGTAACCCACCGGCTCGATCAGATGCAGATCCTGCATCGGCGGGGTTTTCCCGGCTTCGACTACCCTGGTAATACGTTCCTTCGTCCGGGGATGCGCCGGAAATATCAGGGGCAACTGCTCCTGGATCTCCGCAAATGCCTCCAAAATATCCAGTAACGTTGATGCATCATCCACGTTAGACGGGCGGTGCAGGGTAATCAACCCGTAGTTTCCAGGTGCAATATCCAGTTCGCTGAGCAAGTCCGAACAGTCCGCCTTGTCAATGTACGAATTCAGGGAATCGATCATCAGGTTACCGACGAAAAAAATTTGATCCTCGCCGTGGCCTTCATTGGATAGATGTTCATCCGCATCCCGGCTGGTGGTAAACAGGTAATCCGCGATACTGTCGGTCACCAGGCGGTTCACCTCCTCGGGCATCTCCATATCGAAGCTGCGCAAGCCGGCCTCGATATGGCCGAGTTGCAGGTGCAGCTTTTTCGCCACCAGAGAGCATGCCAGCGTGGAATTCACGTCGCCCACCACCAGCACCAGGTCCGCCGGCTGATCCATAAGCAATTTTTCGTACTCGATCATCACCGCCCCGGTCTGTTCGGCATGGGTCCCGGATCCTACCCCAAGATACACATCCGGCCTGGGGAGTTTCAACTCCTCGAAGAAGATTTTAGACATTTTTTCGTCGTAATGCTGACCGGTATGCACCAACCTGACCTGAAACTGCTCCGGATACCCTGCCAGCTCATGAAATAATGGCGCTGCCTTCATAAAATTGGGTCGGGCCCCGACAATGAGATCAACTTTTAGCAAAACACTACTCGTTTCTTTATATGTTTATCGCATATTCCAATTTACAAGAGCGCAAAATGTAGATCTGCTGCACAAATTGTGCAACCGGTATTTTGCATATTTTTCCTGCCGGCGCGTTCGGCTCCACTCAGCCTGTCCCGACTCGTCGTGGAATGACATTTTCTGTTGTTTGTTAACAGAGGAAAATAATTGTTGTCATCCTGAGCGTGAGCGAAGGATCTCCTCTGCAAGGCTCATTCGCATCCTCATGGCTGTCATCCCTCACCAGAGGCCCCGGCAGGGGCTCCTTCCGGAGCTCCTTCCGTAGCTGAGCATCAGCGAAGGATCTCCCTTGCAGGGCTCATGAGTGTATGGTAAGGAGATTCTTCGTTCCGTTCCACTCCACTCAGAATGACATTTTCTGTTGTTTTTTTAATAGAGGATACCAAGTGTTGTCATCCTGAGCGCTAGCGCCTGTCCCGACCCGTCGGGGAAGGATCTCCTAAACAAGACTCATGAGCGATGAGGGAGGAGATTCTTCGTTCCGTTTCACTTCACTCAGAATGACAGCGCTTTCCTGTAGGGATCTCTGGTGAGGCGTCTTCGCTCCGCTCGAAATGACTCTGCTGTGAATTCCTACTATCATATACGTTCACGAAACCAAATAACAACTCCCTTGAAAAACCTGACTAACCCGTACAGACTTAAACCGACAAATCCAACGATTCCGCCGAACAAGATGTAGCCAAAAACCCCGTTCTGCGTTTCCGGAAGGTGACTGGCGAGAATACACACCGCAGTTAGCGATACCGCAAAGATAATGATTCCGATGCCGATTTTTCTCAGGACCTCGGACTTCCTGTCTCTGTACATCCAGGGCATGTGGGCCCCCTTCTGCCGTTTACAGGTATTGTGGATCTCTGTTGTATATGAAGGGTAGGTAACATTATGGCAGGATTATGGGACATACGCACATTAGGTAAAATGAAACATTCAATCGGAAAAGCAAATTACCGGAACAATCGAACGGCCTGCTGCAGAACCTGACTTCGGATACAATGTCACAAAATAAAAGTCAATACACAGTCATTCCTTCACCGTATAATCAGTATACGACAGAATCCAAAATTATCAAGTGTTTCTTGCGTTATGTTGAAAAATTCAACGGTTTTACCCCTGTTATACGGAGAATTGTTTCACCTCTGGTTTATAACCGCCGAATTCCAAGAGAGTCCCCGGCCTGTCAGGGGGACGAATCGTAATCCATGTAGCCGGGGATGGAGCAAAGGAATCCCCGGCGGTGTTTCAGTCAATCCACCGCTCCTCCAAAAGTACACGAGCCAGAGTCATCCCGAGCGCTAGCGCCTGTCCCGACCCGTCGGAGAGGGATCTCCGTAAAAAAGCTCAGGAGCGCACGGTAAGGAGATTCTTCGCTTCACTTTGTTATGCTCAGAATAACATTTTCTGTTGTTTTCTAATAGAGGAAGACACTTACTGTCGATGATCCCCGCCACGGCGGGATCGCCGACAGTTGTCCACCATAAGCCAAAACATTACATCATCACAAGAAATCCAAACCCAACCCGGAATCAATGAAGGCAATCGAAAAAACCATTCACTTTTCTCCCGTGCAGTAAATATCTTCCAATTCGAATTCATAGAAGCCGGGTAATAAACACAAAATATTTGGGTTATCAAATTGCCTCAATCCCAATACAGACCTGTGATATATTCCGGAATCATCTACCTTACGCTGATTATAATTTTTACACTTGGACTCGGTCACGCCCAAAGCGAATTACCGGCATGGCGCTGGGTAGCCGGTGCCCTTTTGATATCCGGATATATTCTTTGGACCCTGTGGCGTCACCTTCCGGAGAACCACCAGCCGATTGGGGATACAGTATACCAGTCCCTGGGTCTCCCGACTCATATCACACTGGTGCGGGGCTTCATGATTGCGGTAGTAGCAGGCTTTGTCTTCTTGCCGGAAACGGAGGGCCTGATGCGCTGGATTCCCGGAGTCTTGTACCTCCTCGCCGCCCTGTTTGATACAATTGACGGCTATGTCGCTCGCAGGCTCGACCGGGTCACGCAATTGGGACAGATCCTGGACAACAAATTCGACGCCCTCGGGACGCTGGTCGCTGTCACTCTGGGCATTTCATTGGGTAAACTACCCGCCTGGTATATCATCGTGGGACTCGCCTACTACCTTTTCATCTTCGGACAATGGCTCAGGCTATGGCGGGAAAAGCCGGGACATAATCTGCCACCAGACCGACAGCGGAGCGTCTTTGCGGGGATACAGATGGTCTTCCTCGGGATCGTGCTACTGCCAATCTATCCGTCAGGGGCGACACAATTGGCAGCGACGGTCTTCGTCATTCCGACCGCCGTGATGTTCCTCCGGGACTGGCTGGTGACCAGCGGAATCATCGACCCGGATGACGACCAATACCGAAGCAGAGCGAACAGTGCACGCAGACTCCTTACAACCGGATTTCTGCCGTTACTCCGCGCAGGACTCTTTATGCTCTTCGTATACAGTTGCATCCTGACGGGCGAATATATCGCGTTTACTGCCGTCGGTCTGTCGCGACCGGTAATTGCCGCCATTCTGGGTGGTCTCCTGACGCTTATAGTGTTCGGTTTTGCAGGTCGCACATCTGCGTTGATCGCATTACTCCTTCTCGGTTTGGCGGCACCAGGAGAACCGGTCATTTCCGTCACCGGCATTTTTTTTATAGGTGTCATTTTAATACTTATACTCGGAACAGGAAATTTTTCTGTATGGCAGCCGGAGGAGAGACTTCTGTTCGGCGATAACCTGTAAAATCTGATAAACATGGAACTGAATCCTACAACATTAGTAATCATCGGCGTGTATCTCCTGCAGGGGATCGAACTGGTTTTTTTTCCTCTGCCAAGCGAGGTGTCCACCTATGAAATCTTCGCGGGTAATGGCAAGAACGACGACGCAGAAACGGTAGCCAGGTTCACTTCGGCTGCCCACTTCCTGATCGCAGTGGCAGGCACCGCCCTCTCGGTGGTCACGTTTTTCATCCCGGGCGCCATTCTCGTTTATCCGCCCGTTCACCAGTATCTGATACCATTCAATTCGTTGGAGTTGCCTATTACCTTTATCGCGGGATTGGCAAGTATGATCCTCGGCAGCTTGCTGACCCTGGTGGCAGTCATCCAGATCTCCCGCTTTAAGTCCGCTAATCCCACGGGGACAAAAATATACCAGGAAGGACTCTACAGGTACTCTAGGCACCCCATCAGCCTGGGACTCATCCTGATTGCGGTGGGCTTCTTGCTTCGGCTCCCGTCTGCCGGAATGCTGGCAGGTACAGTCATCTTTATTATTAACGTAATGGCACGGGTCAGGTGGGAGGAGCAGGTACTGAGAGCCCGGCATGGAAAGGCGATTCAGCGGTACTATGAATCCGCCGGCCGCTTCTGGCCGAAAAAACTAAATAAATAGCACACGGATGAACACGGGAAAACACTGATATATACAGTTAAAAATTTTACAAATTTCTGAGAAGGTATTTAGTACCCAGTTGTGTGAAGTGGTTTCATTAAAGGACAACAAGTCCTGCCATCCCTCAACAGAGGACCCGGAAGGGTCTCCTTCTGGAGCTCCTTCCGGAGCTGAACGAAATGTCCCGGGAGGGATCCCTGGTGGAGTAGGATCTTCTTAAAAGACTCCAGCGCCTCCTCATACCTGTCATCCTGAGCGAAGTCCGTTTTTTTGGACGCAGCCGAAGGATCTCCTCTGCAAGGCTCATGAGCGTGGAGTGAGGAGATTCTTCGTTCCGTTTCACTCCACTCAGAATGACATTTTCTTTAGTTTTTCAATAAAGGATACTGAATAACTCTGCCTCTTTTCCTTACAACAGAAAACCAGATCTACGCAATACGCAATACGTAGTATTCCATCGTCATACTTTATTCATCATTCCCACACGTCCAAGGAAATCCATGTTATGGGCCCTGAATTCAAGGTGGGCATTCGTTAACTGCCGGGAACGGGTCTCCATCCACATCTGAAATGCCCTCTGGTCGATTTTCGGATCATCTGAAAGCGCCTCTTCCATGTCTTTGAGAATGCACTGCACAAAATACGCTTCTTCCGCCGGATATCCGCCCTCACCGGGGACGACCTCCCAGTCGGAGTCACCGCTCACCAGGAGTTCGGTTTCCCTGGATAAGTACTCCAGCATATGATCTCCGGAACGACTCCCGCTCCTGAGTTTTCCGTCGGTCTCGAGCCGGTCCATGGACTCGTTGTACCGCCGCTCAAACAGGTCCTCGAGGTCAGGATCGATCGGCGGATGAAACGCGGTCCTGCCGTTATAATTCAGGGTGAAACAGTACACTCCCCCGGACTCCAGCGTTTGAAGCAGCACCGGCAGCGCTGTCCTGATATGAAACATATCCAGTACCGCATGGGCCATGATTACATCATACGAGGCGTGGTTTGACGTATCGGATGCAAAGGCAAGCGCCTCCGCATGTGTAAATCGTATTGTCCGGGAGTCATCGCCCTTGTGTGCGTTGATGTGGGCACTTCCCCGGGTTGACTGCACGTCCCAGCCATTCTCTCCCAGAAATTTCGTCAGCCGGTATTGCGCCACTTTCAGGCTCTCCGAATGAATATCCAACGCCGTGTACTCCAGCGACGGGATATCGTCCAGCGTGAGAAGCCGCTCAGCCATGGTCCCGATTCCGGCGCCGATCTCCAGGATTCTTACCGGCGACTCCGCCGGCATCTCCCGGAGGGTCCCAATAAAACGGCTAAAGACCTCCGGATTCAGCGCCCGGTCATCCACCGTTCTCTTCGCTGCCAGGTACTGCTGGTAGGAAAATCCGTTACTCATCGGGTCCTCCCCGGGAACAAACTTTTCTATGAAGTCGAGCACCCGTTCCCCGGTCTCCCGCCAGGTGGGATGGGAGCGGTACCGCTCCAGGGCAGCCCGGCTCATCGATGCGAGTAATTCCCGATCATGTACAAGATCTTCGAGGTGTTGCCTGATTGCACTGGTATCCTCCGGGTCAACGATGAAGCCGTTTACGCCGTGCTCAATGAACTCAACAGCGCCGCTGGAACTCGTCGCAATGGATGGCACGCCGAATCCCGCCGCTTCCACATGCACCAGGGGATATCCCTCGGAAAACGACGGCAATACCAGCATATGGGCATTTTTATAATATACGCCAATCGAGGTTGGTTCGGCGACCTGTCCGGCGAATGTCACCCGGGACTGCATGTTGTGGTCGTCGATGAACCGGCGAATTTTCCGGGAATAGCCTGCGTTGGATTCCGTGTCTCCAACCACCGTTAAATGTATCTGCTCCGATTCCACATCGGACACCGCCTCGAGCAGCCCAGCCAGGTTTTTGTTCGGAGTCAGGTTGCCGAGAAATAATAGTTGCAACGGCCCTGATTCCCCGTGTTCCACCTTGATATTGGTGTCGCCACCGGGAGCGCTGAACCGATCGCCGGCCGGATAGGCTACGGTATGTGTCAACTCCTTGCCAAGGAGGTCTTGCACCTGCTTTCGGGTGTGCTCACTTACCGTTATATACCCATCCAGGGATCGGAAAAATTTCCGCTCCAGTACCCGGGCAATTTGTACAGACACAAATGGCATGGGAAAACCACACCGCAGGGCATGCACAATACCGATTACCGGGATATCGAGTTTATCCCGGATTCGGCGGTTCAGGGAGTAAAGGGATGGATGATTCAGTTCATCCTCCAGCAGGATATCCAAATCAGCCTCTTGAATGCGCCCAAACAATGCGCTGTCCCAATTATGGGCGATATTCAGCAGATATGCCCGCTGTTCCTGTGAAAAAATTCGGACGTCATGTCCGCAACTTCGCAGATAACTGACGAGATGCTTATCATAGAGATACCCGCCCGTCAGGGTATCAAGTGTCCCGTAAATGATGAGCCCGATTTTCATGGATTCCCGGATTTTTTCTGTGCATTGCGTACCACATCCTCACGGGCATACGCGGATCTCAGGTTGCGCATAAGGATGGGAAAAATATCATCATGCCTGACAGCGCCGGACGCATCGTTATCCTTGCGAAATCCCCTGGCGAAACCATCCCTGGGGAATTGCCCCAACAAGGTGGTATCCCGGCTGATGATATGGAGGATCGTCTCGGTGCCGTGTTTTTGCCTGGTTACGAGCGGCGGCTGATGATCACCGACTATGACGATCACGCTGTTTTCTGGGATCTCTCCGGTTATAAAGCGCTGAAACACCCGCAGATCGTAGCGGATGAGTTTAAGAAAGTTATCCGGCTTGTACGGTTGCAGCAGTGTTTCGCTGATGCGAATTTTCAGGTGTTCGCCTAACGTTTCTTTGCGATCCTCTCCCGTGGTTGTATTCAACGAACGCCAGTCTTCGACGACCGGTGGCACGGCGCGGTCCTTCCACATGGTGTGCGTTGCCAGCGAGGTAAAGTAGAGCAGCACCGGTTTATTAACCGTTTCAAGATAATGATAATTAGCGTAAAACAGGGAGTACTGGTCCGGAATCATGCCCCATCCGTAGGGCCGTCCGCGGTAATGGAGGTCGTTGTATTCCACCAATCGGTCAAACCCGTATGGATTGCGTATCGGGATGCCGGGTCTGGCGCGGTTTGCCGGTCCGAGATAGACAGTATGATATCCCAGCGATTTGAGTATCCGCACGAGGTTCGGACTCTCCGACTCTATGAACTTGTGGTACAACGGCTCGTTGGCGATCCAGAGCCCGCTGAGAATCGTGGCGCTGCTCATCCAGGATCCGCCGCCGTTCACCGGCGCGTCGCTGTAGTTGGTCACAGCACGCCACCCCCGGGTAGCCAGGGAGTCCCTGAATTCCCCAAGCATGGCAAGGTAATGCTTACTGAAATCATCGCGCTGCAGCAACACTTTCCCATAGGATTCAAACACAAACAGGTAGACATTGGGTGGATTTGCGATTTCCTGAGACGCAAATTGACTGTATTTATCCGTCAGGACCCCCAAATCCGTGGATTGCATGGTATGGTAATATTCCAGAGATGTCCCGATCGACTGTCCCAGGCGATAGCTGATGAGCTGGGCAGCCGCATCCCTCTTGTGAATGCCCCAGTCGATTTGAACGAGTGCAACACCGATCCAGAGGAGTATGCCAATTCGCCGAAGGTATGTAGAATCGGGACTCTCCCGAAAACTGACGCTGACCGCCCGAAACATCCATGGAATGAGCCACCCGAAAGCCAGGATTATCAACCCGATCAACCCCAGTGCCACCAGCCAGGCTCCCCACCCGAAATTCAGAATGAGGTAGAGGGCGTCCACGATAAGGAAAATGTCGTTGTAGAGGACCGGTGGCCGGTGGAATAATTGCTGGATAACGGCTCCGTAGATTTCAAATGCCAGGAGCACCTCGTACAGAATAATCGCTATCCGGGAGATCCACCTGTGCCAGGGGCTGTTGCGCGTCAGGTACAGCAGCGTCAGGATCGCGAGCAGGTCAATGCTGATCCAAAAGAGGGTAAAAATCTCCCGCTCGTACCAAAATCCGAACAAAGGCGCGTTCAGTGAAGCCCGGTGGATCCAGGCGGGATGCACCAGTAAGGCATTCAACGCCAACGCAATGGTAACGGGTGAATTGATTATCCGTTTAAAAAAATATTTTATGTTCCCAGTTTCTGGCATCGGGGGTTTTCAGGCGTTTAATTTTATGACTGCGATGAGTGAGTAAAGATATACAAATACTGGATTAGTGCGTAATAATTTTTCCCGGCAGAGTGAATCGGATCAAACTACATCGTATCGGTGAACCGGACCCAGGTATTGGCGTCTTCCCACAGTTTTACGGAGACCCCGGATAATTGATCCACGGGCAATGCCGCGACCAGCTTCTCCCAGAAGATGCGTGCAAAGTGCTCCAGACTGGGATTCAGTCCCTTGAATTCCGGCAGATCATTTAGGGTTGTATCGGAGAAGAAAGCAACGAGATCGTCCAGGGTCTGTTCCACTTCGGTGATATCGAGGAGATAGCCGTGGTTGTCCAGCGTATCGCCGCGCAGAATCACCTCAACCCGGTAGGGATGGGAGTGTAATTCATTTTCGTCGCCGAAGTCACCACCGATCAGATAGTGTTGTGCGATAAAATCTTTCTCAACGGACAGGGTATACATTCAGAGCCCTATTATCTTGTTATTGAAATTTTTATTTACCTAAGCTGAATAATTCATGAATTTATCTTTCCCTGATATTTGGGAATTTACTCACATTCGCTATACAAAGAGTTTGCCACTCTTCGACAGGCTCAGAGTGACTCCGAGAGGCGTCATCCTGAGCTTGTCGAAGGGTAGACGCCGGCACCAGTGTCCCCGCGTTAAAAAGAAAAGACGCATCTCAGCACAAAATAAACATTTTTTTAAAATTCATGAATTATTCAGGCTAAAGATACAAACAGGTCCCGGAGAAAAACCAGTGGAATGGACTATGCCGTGCTGACAGGGCTTTTTTTTCTGTCCACGAATTGACACGAATTATACAAAAAACCCATATTTGCAGCGCAAGATACTATCTTGCGTGTGTATTTTTTTTTAATACAACTCTATCACTCTCTCCCGCTTTCCCTTAGCTAGGGAAAGAAGGGACGGGCCTTCATTATGAGATTGATCCCTGGTTATCCCGGGAGGGATCCCATTGGGAAAACCCGGGGCTATGCATCGTTCGGGGCTGAAAAATCCCTTTTGTTGCATAGTAAAAAGTTATTGTATATCCGGAAAGATTCCCTCAAAATATCCGGGTATACCATACCGGTAACCAAAATAACCGACTGCCCGATGAAAGAATCACTAAAACTGAAAAAATCCTGGGATCGAAAAGCCCCGTTTTATGAATGGATTCGAAATTTCCCGGGACTTTCCTGGATACTCAATGCAGAAAACCGGGCGGTTGGTCGTTTATTCGAGGAGATGTCAATCCCCGAGGATTCGAAAATCCTCGATATCGGCACAGGGGATGGAAATGTCATAGAATTATTTCCGGAAAAATCCAGAAAAAACATCATCGGATTGGATACCAACAAAGCGATGTTAACACGGGCGAGAATAAAATATCCTGGCACTCATTTTTTACAGGGGGATTCCCGATTTCTGCCGGTACAAGACAACAGCATTAACGTTGTTACCTGTATCGGTCTCTCTGAATATATTGAGGACTTGTCGTTGCTTTTGAAGGAGATTAAGCGAGCACTCTCCGCACGTGGGTTGTTGCTTTTGACTATCTCACCGAAATCGATATTTACATCCTTGCGTAATTTGACAGGGGCAACGGTGTATGCCAGGTCTTCGGAGGAGGCTGAGAAAATTTGTGCAAACCAGGGATTTGAAGTTCGAAAAATGTCCCGGACGTTTATGCAGGTGCAATATCTGGTTGGGATCAAAAGATAGCAGGAAAGTTTTTGTAATTTAGTCTGTGGTAATCAGTTTTTCTTTTGACGCAGTGCATCATAATGCCATTTTGTCTTCATACGCTTGCGTGGTCTTGAACGGCGCGACAGTCCCGGACGGGATTTCTTTGGGGGTAAAAAAGTATGTGTAAGATATAGATTTTCCAGGTACTCGAAGTTATAAAAATAAATAAGACTAACTTCACATAACGAACAAAAGGTAGCATGTCCCCGATGATATTCGATTACCAACAACCATTCGTCCCTGACGGGACTCACCAGATGACATAGACCCGTTTTATCCCACCAATAAATTGGTGGGCTATCTTCGGGCGCCCCTCCAAGACTTGAAAAGCAATTTGTACTCATCGACGAATTTCAAAACGAAAACTTCGCTGCCTGCCCCGTGAAACCCGGAATTGTTTCATCGGGGTTTGAGAGCCCCATAAATTATCTGAGAATATTCAGACTTTGTCCAATACAAACCAAATCGGAAATTGATTACTTCACGGAGGCTTGAGTTCGAAGTTCTCCGATAATGAAAATTTAACCAAATCCCAGATTTAGTGTCCGAGTGTTCCATACAAGTCTCAAGAAAAAACGGGTACCAAAAGACAATACCATGTGCCATTTAGAGATTCCGAATGAGAATGACATTCTATCGACACACCATAAAAAAAATTCGATATGACGCCCCGGCGGTACTCAACAACCCCGGGGTAAAACCCGGAGCTAAAAAACCTCTTTTACTAAGCGGATCAAGCCGCTTGTGTGGGCTTGTATGGAACACTTGGACATTAATACTTGGACACTAAAAGTGGAAATCAATAGGTTAAAATCACCTGGATGGTCTTCTCCGGATGCTGATCAATGAGCTGATACGCCTCGCCGGCATCCTCGACCGGAAACCGGTGCGTGATGCAGGATTGGAGTGACATCTCCCCGATCCGGTCCAGCGCCACCTGCAGGCGGCGCGATTTCGTCCAGCGAGCCCCGAACCGGCTGTCGATGGTGCTCACCTGGCTGCTCTTGATTGTGATCCGGTTCCGGTGGAATTCCCCGCCAAAATTCATCTCTGCCGGCTTGGCCCCGTACCAGGATCCGAGGATAATCCGCCCATCGAACCCGGTAAAATTGATGCCTTGCGCCAGCGCCTCCGGCACACTGGAAACCTCGAATAACAGATCTGCCCCGGCGGAATTTGTTTCCGAATCGAGCGCAGTCGATAATTCCTCCAGCGATTCCGTTTCCGTCGAAAAAATACGGTCGGCACCGAGCTGGAGGGAGGCGTTCCGGCGCAATTGGTACGAGTCAACAGTATATATAACAACCCCGGGATAGTGGGAAAGCAAGGCGGTAGTGAGCAGCCCGACTATGCCCTGCCCCATGACAACCACCTTTTCCCCGATCACCGGCTGGCCGTCCATCACTAGGTTGACCGCCGTTTCCATATTGGGTAAAAACAACGCGTCTTCCGGAGCCAGATCGGGAGGGAGCAAAACAAGTTCATCCGGCCGGACAGTAAAGTGCGACTCATGGGGATGAAACGCGAAGACGAACTCATCCTGTAATGCGTTATCCACGGACTTCCCGGTCTCAACAATTTTTCCGACCGTGGAGTAACCGTATTTCATCGGATAACGGAACGCACCCTCGAACACCTCCAGCGATGTATCGACCGGAAAATTGTCGGGAATTTGATTCCGGTACAGGAGCATTTCGGTCCCGGCGCTTATCGCCGAATAAAGCGTTTGTACCAGTACCTGATCCCCTGGCACCGATCCCAGATCTTCTTCCCGGGTTTCCACCGCTTCCGGTCCGGTAAAATACAGCGATCGTCTTTTCATGATTGCCTCCATTGGACATGACCCCAGACAATAAGATCCTTCCCAACCTGACGATGCCCGAGCATATCGATGTCCGGTGTACAGTCCGGATGTAATGCTTTCAGATCGCCGACCGCATGTAAACCACCGAGAAACTGGGGTGCGACAGTTAATATAAGGTAGTCCACCAGTCGAAGGTTCAGGAAACTGGTGATGATTTCCGCGCCGCCCTCGACCATCACCCTTTCAATTCCGATAGCTGCCAGGTATTGTGCGAGACTGTCCAGATCCACCAATCCCTCGTCGGTGGACGGCAGGACCACCACTTCTGCGCCAGTGGATTCTATTGTGCGTATCCCGGATTCTGACGCCTGATCGGTGGTAGCGATGAGAGGCGCGGGCGATTCTCCGTTGAGCAGCTGGCATTCTTTTGGGATACGGAGTTTGCTGTCCACGATGACCGGTGTGGGATCGATACCTTCCTGGAACCTGACTGTCAACTGGGGATCGTCGGACAAAACCGTCCCGACGCCAATGAGAATAGCATCATGCATAGCCCGGAGGCCGTGAGTCAGCATAAAAGATGACTCTCCGCTGATAGTGGTTTGTTCTCCTGGCTGAAACGCGATACTCCCGTCCAGGCTTTGTGCGTAACTAAGCGTGATTGTGGGATAATCCGGATGGACGGGGGCCTCTGTATCATCATCAAACATAGACCTGATTTCCCGCAGTACTATTTCCACAAGGGAAATTTCCGATGGGAGATCATCTCCGGGATTAATATCCAGCAGATGGTTGAGGCGTTGCTGTTTGGTCCGGAGATAATCCACATTCATGGGATTAGCCTCTGTATGGAGCGGAACTCTCTTTGTAATTTCAATGCCCGCATCCTGTAATCCTTTAATTTTGTGGGGATTATTTGTGAGTAACCGAATTGATCCCACCTGAAGATCCTTCAAAATATCCGCCGCCAGTTCGTATGTGCGCTCGTCGGCTTCCCTGCCAAGCATAAGATTGGCATCCACCGTATCATATCCCTCATCCTGCAGATTATAGGTTTTCAGCTTGTTCAGCAGTCCAATCCCACGCCCCTCCTGTCGGAGATACACCAAGACGCCCGTTCCCGCTTCGCTGATCATTTCCATGGCGGTATGGAGCTGGGCGTTGCAGTCACAGCGCCGCGAGCCCAGGACATCCCCGGTAAAACACTCCGAATGCACCCGGACCAATACCTCGCTGGCGCCATTGACCTGCCCGGCTGTCAGCGCGAGATGCTCTTTCTCGTCCTCCGAATTGGAGTACAGGTGCAATTTAAATTCCCCTTGTTTGTTGGGGATAGTAGCCGTTATCTCCCGATGGACGTTCATATTTACCTTTTTATATTGTTCAATACAGGGAATTTTTGCCTGATGGAATCCTCAATAGTTTATCGCAGAACTGAGTTTTTTCAAAGCAGAAGATTGAAACTGAAATATGTCCAACCGCGAATGCTCCGGGAGGAGTCCCTATGGGGAAGGAACTCCTTTATAAGGCTCCGGAGTGATGAGTAAGGAGATTCTTCGCTTCACTTTGTTCGCTCAGAATGACAGTGTGGGCTGGCTTTTTTCTTTAAGATAAACAATTGCTGTCATCCTGAACGTAGGGAAGGATCTCCTTTATAAGGCTCCGGAGTGATGAGTAAGGAGATTCTTCGCTTCATTTTGTTCTGCTCAGAATGACAGTAAGGGGTGTTGCAAAACACGCCACTCAGGGATGCGAATGCTCCGGTAGATCATCATGCGCATGATCCCGGATTCGGTGATGCTCCTCACCGCATGCGGCCGGGGGATCAACATGCACGATCACTTCCGATAAAAAATCCAGCGCATGGAGTAAGTTGTGCCGCACATCCATGGCAATATCATGCCCCAGTTCGATGCTCAAGTCCCCATTCACTGCAATATTAATTTCCGCATGAATGGAATGCCCCAGCCACCGGGCCCGGACTTCTGCAACATCCTGGACCTGCTCTGTTTCAAGAGCGGCTTCGTGGATCTGTTCTATAATGTGCGGTTCAACACCGTCAAGTGCTCTGGTGAATACCGTTTTTGCGGCATCCCATACGATTTTGAGGATTGCGGCAGTGATCAGCAATCCGATTATGGGATCGGCGATGGGATATCCAAGCCATGTACCAATAACACCACCCAACACGGCGAGGCTGGTCAGCCCGTCAACTCTGGCGTGTTTTCCGTCGGCCACCAGCGCGGCGCTCCCGATTTCCTCTCCCACCCGAATTCGAAAAACCGCTACGCCTTCGTTTCCGAGAAAGCCCACCAGTGCCGCTGCTGCAACCGCGCCGGTATGCCGCATGGGCTCCAGGTGGATCAATCGCTCAATTGACTGGTATCCGGCAACAATCGCGCTAAACAAAATCGTGGCGACAATTGCCATCCCCGCCAGGTCTTCCACGCGTCCGTATCCGTAGGTAAACCGTTTGCTCGGCTTTTTTCTGGCAAACATGAAGGCGATCCAGAGGGGTATTGCGGTAGCCGCATCTCCTATATTATGAATGGTATCGGCCAGCAGCGCCACGCTGCCGGAAATATACACGATAATCACCTGAATCAGGGCGGTGGCCATCAACCCGATAAACGACCATTTTACCGCCCAGATGCCCCGGGACGTAGAGGCTATGGTAGGATCCACAGCGCCATGGGTGTGGGAGTGTCCCTCCCTATCATCTTCGCGGGTATGAGGGTGGGTATGGTTATATTCGTCTGCTATACTCATTGTCTGGCCTGGCGAATTGGATTATATCAGGCTCTCCAGAGAAAAGGTAAGGGATCATCAGCCAGAGAATCCAGCGATTGTCATACATATTTCAGATGGAGTGCGGTTGATATCTTCGAGAGAGCGGAAGTAGGTATTTACTTTTCCCCAGTCACCTGGTCTATAGCCCGGCTTAATTCTTTCAGGCTATACGGTTTTGCCACTTTCCCCGCGAAACCGTAATCCCCGTAATCCGACATAACCTGGTCGGTGGAATATCCGCTCGACACCACCAGCGTCGCCGCAGGATCAAAGTCGAGTATTTCCTGTGCGGCATCTTTTCCCCCTTTTCCGCCGGCAATGGTTAGGTCCATAAGCACGATATCAAACGGTTCCTCCTGTGCGGCTGCCTTCCGATACAGAGCCACCGCTTCATCGCCGTCATTGGCGGTCTCGGTGTGATATCCGAGTCGCTCCAGCATCTCAGTGGCGAGATCCAGCACGGTATCGTCATCGTCCATCACCAGGATTCGTCCCTCACCATGTGTGATCGAGATGTCCGGTTCAGAAATATCAGTACCGACCCGCTCGGCGATTGCCGGCAGATAAATAGTGATCGTTGTTCCCCGATCTTTCTCCGATTCCACCACAATCTTCCCGCTGTGCTTCTGGATAATGGAATAACAGGTTGCCAGACCCAGCCCATGTCCCATATCCTTCGTACTGAAATAGGGATCAAAAATTTTCTCAATATCTTCCTCCGGGATACCAACACCGGTGTCGGCGATCGAGACCCGCACATAGTTCCCCGGCCGGAGGGGAGGCAGCTGCGACGGGGATCCAATGGTATAATTCTCACCGATAACGTGGATGGTTCCGCCGGACGGCATCGATTGATCCGCATTAATAACAATATTATGAATCACTTGATCTATCTGCCCGGGATCAACCTCCACCGACCAGAGATCTTCGGACAGGTTCAGTTCGTACCGCACGTTCGACCCGTGCAACGCAAACTCTACCGACTCTTTGATAATTTCGAGAATAGAGATGGTTTCCTTCACCGGAGCGCCACCCTTGGAAAACGTCAGTAACTGATTTGTTAAGGTTGAGGCCCGCTCAGCAGCCCGCTCGGCGTTATCCAGGAGATCGACCAATTTCTCCGAATCATCACTCGTCAACTTCGCCAGCGAGATATTGCCCAAAATTCCGGCGAGGATATTATTAAAATCATGGGCTATCCCGCCCGCAAGCGTCCCCACGGATTCCAGTTTCCGGGACTTCAGCAGCTCCTGTTCCATCTGGTGTTTTTCGGTTTCATCCCTGAAAACGAGTACGGCACCTACCACTTCACTTTCCTCATCGCTCAGCGGGGCAATACTATCGGCAATCAGCAACTCTTCTCCATGCCGGGTCATCAGAATTGTCTGCGGTGGCAATGAAACGGTTCTCCGGTGATTAATCACCTCGTTCAGCGAGTAATCGACGGGCTTTTTTGTAGTCCGGTTCACCAGGGGAAATACTTCTGTTAACACTTTTCCTTTTGCGTCTTTTTCAGTCCACCCAGTCAGCTCCTCGGCCATTTTATTCATCAGTCGTATCCGGCCTTTGGTATCCGTGGTGATCACACCGTCCGCGATAGACCGTAACGTGACAGCCAGCTGCTGGCGCTCCCGGGCAAGCTCCGATTCGGCATGCTTCCGGGCGATGGTCATGGCAATCTGTCGTGAGATAAAGTTCAGGATGTTTTTCTCGCGATCCGTATAGCGCACCCCTTCGTCATAACTTTGGACCGCCATAACGCCGATAACCTGGTGGTTTGTCCGCAGCGGCACACCCAGCCAGTCGACAGAGTACTCGCCATACGGTTCAATTTCCCCCTGGTCTACCAGAGACAGCAGTAGCTCGTTTGTTGCAAGTAACGGTTCATCGCGTTTTAGGACATACTCCGTAATCCCTTTTCCAGACTGCCGGGGCCGCGATTCAACAGACGGAGTCAGTTCATCCACAAAATACGGGAAATGGATCATATCTTCGGTTTCATCATAGAGGGCAATATAGAAATTTTTTGCCGGCATCAAATCCTGGATAATTTCATGGATGCGTTTGTACACCTCCTCTAATGTTTCGACGGTATGTACAATTTCGGAGATCCGAAAGATCGCCGATTGAACCAACTCACCGCGTTTTCGCCCAGTGATCTCGAACGCCGTGCCAAGCCCTGCCGGTTTTCCCGCATATTCGATGACTGTCGTCGTAAAATCCACCCACTTTTCGGTTCCGCTTTTCGTAACAATTTTGAGTTCATACCTGTTAGGGGCATTTTCACCGGACAGCCTGGACACACTGCGTGTTTTTACTATATCAACATATTCAGGGTGGACCACCTTTAAGAACTCCCGGTTGAGCAGCTCAACTTTGGCGTACCCGGTCAGCTGGGTCATCGAATTATTTACGTATTTGAACTGGCCATCCTGGTATATGAAAATAGCCGAGGCGGTCGATTCCGTCAGCGCCCGGAATTTTTCCTCGCTCAGCCGGAGCGCCTCGGTCGCCGCTTCTTTCTCTGTGATATCCCGGTTAATTGCCACCGTGCCCGTGGGATTACCTTCGGCATCGGTCAGGAGGGAGATATTACCATCCATCACCATGCGAGTCCCATCTTTGCGATATTGAATGGATTCACCATGCCAGTATCCGTGCTCCAATATATGGTCCCGGATTTCTTCCCGGGAATGAGATGGAAATTCGACACGGAGGATGGTACTGATTTCCCTGCCGATGACTTCACTGGCTTTCCACCCATATAATTTTTCCGCCGCGCGATTCCAGGACGTGACCACGAAATCCATGTCTCCCGCGATCACTGCATCACTGATGCCCTCGAGAAGCTTTGCCTGGTATTCAATCTGCTGTTCGTATTTTTTTCGCTCGCTGATATCCCTGACAATTGCCTGCAGCAATACCTTGGAATCTATTTCGATACGATTGAGACTGACTTCCGCATCGAATTCGGTACCATCGAGCCGGGCATGTGTCCACTCGAACCGCTGCGGCTTACCGTCCAGCGCTGCGCTGATATATTCCAGCGCTTTTTCCTTGGAGGGCTGTCCGTCCGGCTGGTATTCCGGGGAAAAATCGTAGGGATGACTATTGAGGATTTCCTCCCGGGAACAGGCGAAAATTTCCTCCGTCTTGGGATTACAATCGACGAATATATCCTCAGTCATCAGAAAAATTGCATCGTTCGCTTTTTCAAACAGGGTTTGAAATTTTACTTCACCTGAGGATTGCCTGGATCGGGTCAGTTTTTCCTTTGACATATCTGCGTGTTCTTTGTTAACGGTAACCGTCTTAATCAGATCACATTGTCCCACTTATGGAATGCAAAAGCAGGGCTGAAAGGTATGCTAATCCAATTACGGAATTTTTTAAGCCTTGTCAAATATTTCCTGCAAGTTATAACCCTGCCGATTCTTCTGCCACTAGTTGGGTTGGATTACCCTCGCCCGTGATCACCCCCCAACTTTCATTACTTCATATTGGTTTTTTTTATTAGATTAGTTAGTCGGGGTTGAACTCCTCATACAATCATTTTTATTTATGAACAGGATGATGCAATGAAACTTATGAAGGTACTGGGATTGTTCCTCCTTGTTGTATTTGGCATTGGTTTGCTGTATTACCTTTTCCGGGTGAAACCGGCTGCAGCCCCTGATTCGGAGACGGACAATCCCAACCCGGATAAAGCCGAAGCGGGTTAATCATCCGGATGTAGATCCGCTAACCCTTCCTTCGGTGCGGCTTTCGGCTGATAATAACTATGCCGCATCTGGTATTTTTTCACCCAGTGATGTAAAAGAAAATACATCCCTAACGCCACGGGGATTCCGACGACAAACGATCCCAGGAAAATCGGAAGTCCAACCTCAAAGGTACTCTTCCAGGTTAACGTTGCCATGTCAAACGGGGGAAAGGAATGAGAGCCAAGCATCCACTGGCCGATTGTATATTCCAACGCAAATACACCCGGCCACATCCAGAGGACCGGGGTGTGCAGGTTCACCCCAATAGCCGCAGAGAGCCTGTTACAACCGAAAATTGTGGCCAGCACCACTCCCAGCACCGTTTGGAATCCGACAAATGGCGTAAAACCGATATACACACCAAGCGCCGTTCCTGCGGCAATTGCGCGTGATGAACTGTGAATAGTCACCAGCGTGCGCAGGTATTTTTTTATCGATTTTACCGGCGATAGAACACGCACGATTCGTCCCATTTTATTAAATACTGGTCCGGCGTCTGGAGGCCAGCTGAGTCTTCATCGCCTGAAAAATTGATCGGCTTGCGGTAATTATCCGGCGTTCATACGGAACAACCAGACTTAAGGCAACCGGTACCGGGCCAGTGATTTTTCCGGATATATCCAGGCATATCTCTGATCCGTTATCCCCGGAATGAAGCTGCCACTGCCATATTCCCCTGAAGTTATCCTGCTTGAACTCCCATATTATCGTATGAGGTAACACGGCTGACGTTTGTTTCCCGACAAACCGCAGAATACCCACCCGAAAATGTAATTCTGGATTTTCAGATGTGCTATGTTCAATATGAAATGCCTGGTCTTCAGGCCACCATTCCCGGTAAATGGAATAATGCGCGAGAAAATCAAAAAGTGTGGGCGGCGGCTCGAATGAGCCGGTTTTCGTGTTTATTTCTACTGTATTCATAGGTTTTAAACAGCACAACTAACAAAAAAATACGGGCGGAAGCAAGAAAGGAGTCTTGGAAGAATCAACTCCCTGTCAAATACCATTGCAAATATTTCCACCCGGCGAGAAGAAATATCAAGGCATTAATAATATGGGAAGTAATACAGAGTCGGCAAATTGTATGCAGCCTGGTTCGAAGGGCCCAATAAAGAAATCCGGAAAACGCGGTCACGCCGGTATTCATGACCACCAATCCGGTATCAATTGCGGGTATTTTTGCCCCCCAACATACATGCGTATAACCCAAAATCAGCAGATAATACACTATCCCGTACAGCGAATTCGGCAGGTAAAAGACCCGTCCGTAGAAGGTATCAACAATCCGTTTCCTTGTTCCGTGGACATGACAGACAGGCATACTTTCTATCAGGTTTTCCCTGATGATGCCATAGGTTGCGAGCGTAAAATACAGGGCGATCACTCCGCCGAGGGAACCTAAAAGAAGCATCAGATATTTTAATACTTCCATATTCAAAATGTACATGGTAGTCTTTGCGATTGCAATTACCCCGAATGATACCGTCTACCGGGAAAATGGCGTTTGCCGCTTGGTAATCCCTCCGGCCTTTTATAGATTCCCGTTTAATTCAATGCATAAAAGTTAGGGGAGCGATATGGAATATTTCTGGATTGGGTTAGTCGCACTTATCATCGTCTGGTTTGTATACCGCAAATGGACGATGCGGAAACTGGACATCACTCCGGCCGCGCTCAAAGAACACCTGAATAAAGTCCCCAAACCGATGCTGCTGGATGTCCGCACCCAGGAGGAGTATAATCGCGGTCATCTCCAGAATGCTAAAAATGTCCCCGCCCGGCAATTGAGACACAAATTGGACCAGTTAGAAAAAAATAAACGGAAAGAAATCATCGTTTACTGTCAGAACGGTTCCCGAAGCGCCTCCGTCGCGCGGCTACTGAACAGGCTGGACTTTAACGTGAAACACCTGAAGGGCGGACTGACTGCTTACAATCGCCAGAACTCCTGAAGCTTTCCTGTAACTTCTGATGCCCGTGTCTCTCTAAGTAACAAAAAAAGAAAACCACCAACACCGAATGAAAGCAACTATGAAAAAAATTACCGCACAATACGTAAAAGACCGCACTTTTCTTGCCAAGGGCGAATCAAATCATTGGGTTGCATTCGATACCGGCAAACAGGCCGGTGGAGGGAATGCCGCTTCCGCTCCCATGGAAATGGTCCTCATGGCATTGGCAACCTGCAGCGGACTCGATGTGGCTGTGATTCTTGAAAAGCGCCGGGTCCAGCTGGATGACTTCAGGATCGAAGTCACAGGCGAACGCGCCGATACTCACCCGAAAGTGTATACAGATATTCATGTGAAATATTATTTTACCAGTCCGGATCTCACCGAGAAATTCGCAAATAAAGCCATCGATTTATCCCAGGATAAATACTGCAGCGTATCGGCTATGTTGAGGAGCACGGCTGAAATTACCAGCGAATTTGAGATCATCCGGCCAGATGGTCAATTAAGCGACAACGGCAAATCCGCCGAGTTGGCAGAGGAAACGGACAGCAATTTCCACTAACCATACTGCAGCTTCCGGATTTGTACCACTAGATGTCCCGGAAGGGATCTCTTTGAGGCGATCTTGGGTGGGTTGTTTCCACACCTATAATTAGCAACACTTCGGCCGTCCCTTATGGGACTCAGACAAGTGTCTATGCGCATTTTGGCCCCACCAATAAATTGGTGGGCTAGCAGCGACCGCCCCTCCGGGGCTTATTTCACCGCAATTATTGTTGGATTCTTTTTTCACTGTTAACGGATATAACTGATTAAGCCGCTGAAGCGGCGACTACCAACATGTGCACCGCATTTTTGCAGAAATGCGCCTTTTGTTAAAGTTTGGTATTCACGATTAGTTTCACATTCTACAAATATGCCGCCCCGCCGGGGCTCGGTCTCTTCCTTTAATTGCTTATTGCCGATTGCCGACTGCCGACTATACCGTCTCACGTAGTTGACCGGTGACCGTGGACCTTTGACCCATGATTACCATAACACTTAAACACTTGCTCCGGGAGGTCCATGGGACTCCTCCCGTGAGATTCCTTTCCGGGAAACACCCGAACACTGTATTTTCATCTTCTTGGTGTTTCGTCGTAATCGATGAGGTCACCAATAGCGTTGTGGGTTAATTCCCGCAGCTCTTCCACACTGCTGCTTTTCACGGTTTCCGCGGGAATCGGCTTCCCGTACCGCACGTGAATCGGCCCCGGACGCCAATGGGGGTTGTGATACTGTTTAATCTCCCACATGCCGATCATCCCCATGGGAATAATCGGGACACCGGCCGCCTTTGCCATATGAAACGGTCCCTTTTTAAACTGCTGAAATCCGCCATCCCTTGTCCGGTGCCCCTCGGGAAGAATGACAATAGAAATACCATCTCCGACGGCAGTGGCTGCGGCTTCCAGGCTGCGTTTCGCTTCGGACAAATTGGTCCGCTCAATCGGGATATTACCCAGGCGTCTCACCATCCATCCCCAGAGTGGCCAGCTGAAATGTTCGGAAGCCTCCACACCCCGTTTTACCCCGGGAATAAGCCCCCCAAGGACAAACACGTCAAAGATATTCACGTGGTTGGCCATAAAAATGTACGTTTCATCTTCATCCACATGCTCATATCCTTCAGTGGTAACCTGAATTCCGATCAGGGCCAGGAAGATACGACATCCCTGGATAATGACCTGTTCGTACCTTCCTATGGGAAACAACAATGCGGCGATAAGTATGACCAGCATTAACAGTACGGCACAAAACCCGCCCCAGACATACAGCAATCCCGTTATAGTCCATTGAATTATATCCCTCATGCCGGGCTCCTGTAATATATTTCCAGGGCTCCTGGAACGATTCCCACTTCGATCGGAGTCCGCCCGAAAATTTCTCCATCCGGAATAAGTACCTTGGGTTCTTCCGTCCACAATTTGACCGATTGGATTTTATACACGTTAATTTCGTCCATTTCGGTATGCGTTCCCTTGAACACCCTGGGAAATGCCGTTAATAGCCGACGGCGGTTGAGTTCTCCGCACACAACCATGTCGATATATCCGTCATCTATTTCCGCATCCGGTGCCATTAACATATCAGCCGCCGTGTACCTGGTATTACAAAACTCCACAAATGTGCCTTCCAGATCGAATTGCTTTCCCTCTATTTCGAAATGCATGTGATGCGACTTTAAAAAGATCGTCTCCCAGAGTACTCCAAAAGTATAGGCTGCCTCTCCGAGCCTTTTCAGTTTCACGGCAATTTCACCCACATCAGCGACGAAACCGACGCCGATAACATTCAGGAAATAAAAGGTCTGATGATCCATTAAAAAGGTACCCACATCGACCCAGCGTGTATTCCCTTCGGCAATTGTTTCAACTGCTGCTTCGACGTCCCGGACTCCGGCAGTATCCCATGCGCCGGCATTCCCGGTACCCAGCGGAATGATGCCCAGGGGCTTTCGCTCATTCTCCGGATGGCGCATTAATCCATTGATTATATGATATACCGTACCGTCTCCGCCGGCGGCAATCACCGCATCGTAATCCTCGACCCGGGATTGTTCGGCAATCTCTACAGCATGCTCATGGTATTCTGTCACCGCCAAATCCACCTCAATTCTGTAGCTCCGGAACAGTCGCAGTATGTGTTCGAGTTCCTTCCGACCCTTGCCGTGCCCGGCCGTCGGATTGATGATCATTTTGACGCGTTTCACTTGGGAATTACTCATGCATTCCGCTCCATTTTTCGTTGTAACCGGTTCATACGATATTGCAGCGCCTCGATATCTTCCTCCCGGTGACGGGGTACCTGGTCTAATGCCGCATTTACGATATCCGCCGCCTTGCCGTAATCCCGTACCTGATGTTCGTAATATTTTGCCAATTCCTCATACGGCTCCAGCGTAAAAATCACCATGTCACCAATTTGTTTTTCCCAGAGATGGATTGCCCCTTCCCAGTTTCCCCGGCGCTTCTCTAATAGCGCCATCCGGGACAGGATGGAAAGTCGCCGATTCTTTGAAACCGGTCCATCCAGAGCCTTCTTGTAGCATTCCAGGGCCTGATCCGGCTTGCTCTGCCGCTCATAAATCCGGCCTCTGCTGAACATGGTTAATCCATTTTCTTTCGGAATACTGCGCACCTCGTGAAAATTCTGTTCAAGCATGGTGGTCACCCCGACCAGCGACACAATATCCAGTTTATTGTGCTCAAAAACCCCGGCAATTTCCGTAGGGTCACCGGTTCTGATAAAATCAAAATAAATACCCGGTACCTCTTCGCCCGGCGTATCGTTATCTCTGGTGAATTCCAGAATTTCGCACTCCAGGGTCTGAAGTTTGCAGTTTTCCAGAGTTAAATCCCACAAATTCCTGCTGGGATGCAGCAAATCCAGGTGAGGCACAACATCAAATGGACTGGACTGGCCATGCATGGCATACCGAGTCTCCATCAGGTTGACATCGAAGCTCTTCCCGTTAAATGACACTAACAGGGAAGCCTCCTTCAAATAGGCACGCAACAGATCCAACATGCCTTCTTCCCTGGCATAACTATCCACAAATAACTGGTCTACCACGAATCGGTCGCCCTGAAAATACCCCAGACCGATCATAAACGCATACGTGCCGGTTCCGCCACTTAACCCGGATGCTTCCGTATCGAAAAACAGTGCATCCCGCAACAGAATATCGCCGGCATACTCCACCTTACCCAGCGTCATTAACCGATCGGCATGCACCTGAAAATACTCTCCGATTACGCTGGCCCCGTGAACATAATCCAGCGGATAAGTCGCCCGGGCCCGGTAGATATCACCGAAGTGGGTGTTGACATAGTCCCCTGGGATCAACTCTTCGAGTCGCTTGTGCGCACGCACGACGGACTCTTCGGCAAAATACTTTTGCTCCGTTTCATCGGAGGTATTTTCCCGGTTATATAATCTGTTGAGCCGACTCCTGATAGATGAATTGTCCGCAGGGCCGGAATCAGACTTGCCGGATCGCAATTGGTCCAGTTTGCGTTTGATGTCAGACATATCGTTACCTTTGGGAAGCAATAATGTATAGTACCGCGGAAGAAAGACAAAAATATAATTTCAACTACTGCACAAAATCCGCTGATTCAGGTAATACTCTGCGGCGGTTTATTCCTTTCCCCGGTATTTCGCAAGCGCCAGGACGTGCTCAGGATCGGAACCGCAGCAACCGCCTATCAGAACCAAATTATCCTTCGGCCATTTTGCGACCTCATTCACATAATCGGCCGGCGACCAAACTTCTTCTATTGCGCCACCTTGTTCTGGCTCCGATACCCCCATATTGGCATACCCGCCTGCCGGCATGGAGATACTCCCGGCATGTTGATCCAAAACCGAGGTTATAATTTCCGGACTGGTACAATTAATCAAAACCCCGGTCGGATCATACCCGGCAACAGCATCTAGCGCTTTCCGAATCGGTTCACCGCTGGGAAGTTCATCCCCGGATTGGGCGATGAGAGAAACGAAAAAAGGAATACCGATTTCAGTGCCGACTTTCCCGCAGATTTCCGCTTCCCTGATGGTATTCATGGTTTCGAACAGCAGGCAGTCCACACCGGCATCTGCGAGCCAGGTCGCCTGTTGAAAATGCTCATCGTACAAAATATCGTGCTCCGGTACCAAGTCAGGCCGATAACAATCTGCAACCGGGGCAATGGATCCGGCAATAAACCGGTCGGGGTTTCCACCAATGGCGTCCGAGGCGCACTGCACTGCCCGGTAATTCAATTCCATTGCTAACCCGGGTTTGCCGACCTGTTCATAAACGTACTTCGTCGTGCGAAACGTGACCGTTGTCAGCAGTTCGGCGCCGGCTTCCAGGTATTCCCGGTGAATTCCCGTGATGACCTCCGGCTGCTCTTCCAGCACTTTCGCAGACCAGACAGGTGCAGGCAGGGCATATCCCCGTTCATCCAACAGGGTGCCCATGGCCCCGTCCAACATTACCGGGCTGTGTATCTTCAGGTATTCAGTGAATTCCATATTGTAAAATACACAAATTTCATCGAATCAGAAAATGGCAGAGATATGGCTTGAAATGGTTACTGCCTATTATAGTCCACGAATTTACACGCATCACCACAAATTACGCTAAAATAATATTTGTAGCACAAGATGTCCCGGAAGGTCTCATCAGCCTCTCCAGTCCGGAAAAGATCTCTTTGAGGGGCGAGGTTGTTGCGCATCCGCCTTGGAATGAAATTCCAAGGCTGTACCTAAATCCTGAATAACCTCGCAATCTCATTGCGAGGCAACAAGGCCAGCATCACGGAAAGTGTATTATTTGTTAGAGCCAAAGCTCACCAGTCACCCTGGAGTTGAATTTTTAGGATTTTCCGTTTATACCGCACCGCTTCCCAAATGCAAATCCGCCCCTCAAACGCCATGAACCCGTCGAACGAGCGGCGACTACCAACATGTGCACCGCATTTTCGGAGAGTTGCGTCTTTTGTTGGTTTTCGCTATTCACTATTGCCTTTTCACTCAATCATATGCCGCCCCTCTGGGGCTCGGTCTCTGCCTTTCATTGCTTACTGCCGATTGCCGACTGCCGACTAAACCGTCTCACGTCTCACATCTCATGGCCCACCGCCTTTCACTATTCACGTTTCACGATTAGTGTCCAAGTGTTCCACGCAAGTGCCTTTTCACGGCTTTTGATCACTGGTAACTGGCTACTGGTAACTGAAAATATGCCGCCCCTTCGGGGCTCTGTCTTTCCTTTCATTGCTTACTGCCTCTTGCCGACTGATCCGTCTCACGTCTCACATCTCACGTCTCACGGTTTTTCTACTATTCACGTCTGCCGTCTGCCGATTCACGGTTTTTCTCATATCTCACGTTTAGCGTCCAGGTGTTCCACGCAATCGACGTCTCGCCTTTACAACACAAAGGTCGGCACAATTACCTTACCGCTGAACCGTCTCCGTCACAAACTGCCCCACCAGCCAGGCAGCCATTAGACACAGGACACCACCCAGGATGAAGGGAGACTGGAAACTCAGATATCCTGACATTACACCTGCCATAACCGGTCCGGCTGCAATGCCGAGTCCAAAGGACATGGTCACCACACTCATCTGTGTCCCCGAACTTCCCTCGGTCGCCTTATCTCCGGCGATGGCGAAAATAGGGGCTGAAATGCCTGCCATCCCGATACCCTGCGCCAATCGCGCAACCACAAGCTGGCCAGTTGTGTGTACATATCCAAGCCAGATTGTGGTGGGAGCCAGTACAATGAAGCCCAGTACGATCACGATTTTCCTGCCCCAGATATCTGCGGCTTTTCCCAGCGGAATCTGCAGGAAGACACGGCTGATGGTTAACGCGGAGAATGCAAATCCAAATCCGATGGCTGTCTGTGAAAGCCGGTGATTAAATTCGTTTTCCAGCGCAACCATCATGGAAATTGCCGCCGCCATGATAATTGATGCGATACCCAAAATAATAAACTCGCCGCTTATGGAATCCCTGAACCTGGGCAGTTTCCGGACCCTGGCGGCATCTGATTCAATTTTTTCCGGCTCACGAACCATCAGCCAGACGATAAATGCTCCCAGGATGGATAAAATTCCTACCAGATAAAATGCTGTTTCAAATCCGAAATGTACATGCAATATGCCACCGAGAACCGGACCTGTGGCAAAACCGATCATACGCATTGTGGTATATATACCCATAGCACCGCCCCGTGAATGCATCTCGGTATATTCAGCCATCAGGGAAAGGGTCGCCGGGATTGTCAGTGCGAATCCGAGTCCCTGGACACCTCGTATGACAACCAGATGCAGGAATTGTTCTGCCTCGGCAAACACAAACGTCGCGATCCCCATCATCAAGAGACCAATAATAATAAAGATCTTTCGCCGGTCCAGCCGGTCGCTGGCTCTGCCGGCAAAGGGCTGGCTGAAGGAACTTACGATACCGAAGGTTGCGATAAGAATTCCCACCAGAGTTTCCACCGGTAAGTGCAGGTGTTCAGAAGGTATCGCTGCTACATACAAGGGGAGTATGATGATTAATATGCTGTTGGCAAATGCATCAACGAACCGTGCCGCTGAAAGAGCCATTACCTCACGATTGATTCCCAGTGAATCTGCAAGTGTGCCCATTCGTTCCCTTCGGTTTTCGGAGCCCACTAATGTAATGGATTTTGATGGAAACTTCGACGACGGGTTACAATTATATATTACTGTACCTACTTTAAAACGGGGCTGAAGCCCCTCTTACCCTGGAATTTTCTTTTTCTTCCCCGCCATAAATGGCGGGGCTATTCAAAAATTTGAACCATTTCAGCTAACACAGGGGCAAGAGCTGAATAAACGAACTTTTAGAGTCAACTCATTACGGGTTTTGTAGAACTAGATGGCATCTTGTTCAGAAAAATCATCGAGAAAACCACCATCACAACTCCAGGTTTCCCGGCAGGGACTTCAAATTAAAATCGCTTCCGCCTTCTCGGAAGAGCGGGAATCCACCGAGGCGAAGAATACGCCCGAGTACCACTCAGGGTATGGATAAAATTTTCTCAACAATCCTGAAGGGATTGAATGTGAATTACTAACTCCTTTACTCTCAACCCCATTGGGGTTGGGCATATCATCATTATCGGTTGCCCACAGGCTTCGCTGGTGGCTATTCACCTTTAAGCCCTTTGGGCTTCGGATCTCCCTCTCCGAAAGGCTCAGAGTGACTTTCCAAGGCGTCATCCCTCAACAGAAGCTCCTCCCGGAGTTCAGCTTGTCGGCCCGTAGGGCTCCCTTCCGGGAAAAGGTGAACGCCGGAAAAAAGATCACCCCATTGTCACACAAACATTCTCCCAGGGATACGAGACGCTATTTTTAAAATTCACAAATTATTCAGGGCAAATGAATCTAGCACCTCGCAATGAAATTGCGAGGCTTATTAGCCTTGGAATCTCATTCCAAGGCTATCAACTAATCATACCAGAAAACTCGTACCGTTCTAACGGAATTACCGGCTGCTTTTCGATGAGCCGGTGATGCAGGTTCACCACGGTTGCTGTGTCAAACTCACAATACTGTTTTATGGCATCTAACTTTCCTTCTTTAAAATACTGGTACACCATGGATCCATCCAGCTCATCCTTGGGATTAGGCATACCGACAATATTGGCTAACACATTCAGGGGCTTAATTTTGGTATAATCCCAATTCGCCCAAATTTGCATCAGATCGAAGTGAGGTGAAGTCCGGTAGCGTGCCAGTGAATTCAAACGGCTGTCAGCTTCTGGAATGCGATTATACGCATATCGCTGCAACAAAAAGGGAATATCAAACCCCAATCCGTTATAATGGAGATAATCCCCCCTGAAATTTTCAATTACCGCATTAAAACCATTCAACACTGCTTTTTCATCAGTGTCGACTACCGATTTCAATCTGATTGTCTCCGTCTCCTCATCGTACAATCCCATGGAAATACAGATCACCTTCCCCAGATCTCCATCCAGACTCGCCAGTTTGTTATAGTCCCAAACGTCTTCCTCCTCTTTGGATGCGTTTATTTTCAGAAGTTTTTTATCCACCCACTCCTTAACCGTCGGGGACAGTTCACTATATTCCCGCTGAGGAATCGTTTCAATATCAATGCCCATTATGGATTTTGGCATATGTAATCTCCCTGGATTTAAAATAGAAAGATGCCCTTCCGCTGAGAAGAAAGGGCATCTTTAGACTCTGTTATCTTTATATTTGGCAGGAAAAATTCATGAGGCGATCTCGTTGATCTGGCCAGCTAACTCAATATCGTTTTCGGTCAGGCCGCCCTCGCTGTGGGTGGTTAGGGACAGATTTACCGTGTTGTAGCTTATCTGGATATCCGGATGGTGATTCATAGTTTCGGCGGGATTGACTAACTTATTCACAAATTCCATGGATTCAATGAAATTGCCGAACTCGAACGTGCGGGTTATCTTGTCCTCATCGCGTTCCCATCCATCGAGTACGCCGAGTTTCTCTTCGATTGCATCGTCACTCAGAAGTTCCGGCATAGTGCTCCTCCTTCCGTGAATTGGTGATTCGACTGCTTCATAGATTTATTTTACGTACTTATCGAACCAATCACAAATCGCCTCCAACCGGACCACTCGTCGATCCGGACGCCCGCTCCGTGAAAGTTCATGCGACTCCCCGGGAAAGCGTAAAAATTCGACGGTTTTGTTCTGCATTTTCAGTGCGGTAAACAATTGCTCCGCCTGTTCTACCGGGCACCGGAGGTCGTCTTCCGCGTGGATAATTAACAGCGGAGTTTCAATCATCGTTACATAGGTCAACGGAGACATCCGTCGGTACCCCTCGGGATTTTCCCAAATATATCCGCCGAACTCCATCTTATCGGCAAAGCCGAAGTCCGAAGTACCGGCCATGCTCTCCAGATTCACCACACTTCGCTGTGTGACCGCTGCCTTGAAATGATCGGTATGTCCCACGATCCAGTTTGTCATATAGCCGCCGTAACTGCCGCCGGTGACGCCCGCCTGCGCCGGATCGAGGAAGTCGAATTCTGCAAAATATTCGGCAACGGTCATACAGTCTACGTAATCTTTGGACCCCCAGTTGTTGGTAATGGACCGGGCAAACTCCTCACTGTAGCCCTGGCTTCCGCTGGGATTGCAGTAGTACACTGCGTATCCCCGGGAGGTTAGCAGCTGGAATTCGAAGAAGAATGCGTCACCGTACATTCCGCGGGGCCCGCCGTGGATCTCCATCACATTGGGATATTTCTCCCTTTCCTCAAATCCGGCCGGCTTCATGAGCCAGCTCTGGAACTTGCCATTCGGGCCGTCGACCCAATGCTCTTCGGGCAATACCACATCTCTGGTATCCAGAAGATTATCATTATGGAAGGTAACACGTCGCCACAATTCAGACTCCAGTTCAAAGATATGCACTTCAGCCGGTGACACCGCGGTGGTACGCATACATGCCATGGTCTTATGAGCATCATCAAAGGTCACAGATGACAAATCGCCGCTCTCGAGCATAACCGGTTCAAAACTTCCGGTCGAAACTGAATATCGATACAGATGCACACTACCCTCGTCACTCACCGGCACGTAGACGTACTCTCCCTCGTGAGACCAGACAGGTCTCCCCTCGAACGGCGCCCCACCCATATCGTGGATTAGATTGTTGCCGATGGTGCGTCCGAAGTCGGGATTGACATTTTTTGGTGGATCACTACCGTCGGCAGGTACCAGCCAGAGATGATTGTGTGCCGCTCCCCAGGCTTCTTCAGGATCAGTGTGCCCGACGTAGGCGATGGTTTTCCCATCCGGTGACACCTGCGGCATAACGGCCGGGCCTTCCTCCTGTTTCGGAATTTCGGTAGCCGAATTCTCGTCCAAACGCTGGATATAAATCCGCTCCTCGTTGATATCATATTGTTCGAACTCGGTCGGATTGGCACCGAACACCACGGCGTCGGAACCAGGCATCCAACTCAGGCTCTTGTGATTGTATGCGGTATCCGTCAGTTGGGTCGTCTCACCAGTTTCCACATTGACGATATAAATCTGCCCGTACTCGTCATCAATGAAACCCTTCCCCTGGATCTTGTACCATTTTTTGGTGATCCGCCGCGCCACTCGCTCTTCCGGATTGCCGTCCTCATCCGTGGGCGCCGTAGATTTGGCGTAGACGATGGCAATCTTTGTCCCATCCGGCGACCACACCAGTTCGCTGATTTCACCCCGGTCGAACTCGGTTAACTGCTTTGCCTCTCCGCCATCCCTGGGGAGGAGATAGATTTGGGGAACTTCGTCGTTGCGATCGGAAATAAATGCTATGTGTGAATCATCCGGCGACCACTTCGGCGAAAAGTTCTTCGACTTCCCGTGGGTCAGCTGCCTCGGTTCGGATTCGCCGTCGGTCTCGACCATCCAAAGGTGACTGAAGTACTTCTTGTGCTCATCCTGTTCCACCGTCTTATCGACATAAACGACCTCGTCTCCGCCGTGCGAAATTTCCGGCGTACTCACAAAGTGAAACTGATAAAGATCCTCGGCGGTGAATGGTGCTTTACTCATCGAAAAATCCTTTCCGTCCTGCGATTATTTATTCAGTGTGAATTCTGCGTAATGTCCAAAGTGATCCGACAAATGTATTCCGTCCCGGGCCCGGTCTCCGAACAAACCGACCCTAGTCACACCCAACATGCCGCGAGCGCTAAGATACCAGACGTAATCGATGCACCGCTGCGTCATGTATGGAGCCCCCCGGCTTGTGTGGTTCATCAAAACCACTTCTGAGAAGATGAAACACATGTCCCGGCAGGGATCTCTTTTAGGGACACCAAATACGCAGTATTTAAAATTATATCCGGTTTTGAGTTTCAAATTTCAAGTTTTTCTTTGATTTTTCTCTGCGCTTTCTGCGTCTCTGCGGTAAATTGTTCTTGTTTATCTGTGTTAATCCTTTGTTTCCGTGGTAATCCGTGTGCTATTGGTTTATACGTCTGGTTTCCCCAGCAACCGAAACATATTCGTCTTGTACGTTTCCACCCCGGGCTGGTTGAATGGGTTCACTCCCATACGATATCCGGTAATAGCCACCGCCATTTCGAAGAAATAAATCAACTCGCCTATGGACTCCTCGGACAAATTATCCACTGAGATCGTCAGATTCGGCACGCCGCCGTCCGTATGCGCCTGGGCAGTGCCCTGATACGCCTTTTCGTTGATCTTATCGAAGCTCTTCCCGGCGAGGTAATTCAGGTTGTCGGCGTTTTCGTCGGACTGTTCAATGACGATGGTATTATCCGAATTTTTCACCATCAGAAAGGTCTCCATAATATTCCTAGGCCCGTCCTGGATCCACTGACCGAGACTATGTAGATCGGTACTAAACACTGCAGATGCCGGGAACAATCCTTTGCCTTCCTTACCCTCGCTCTCACCGGACAGCTGCTTCCACCACTCGGCGAAGTATTGTAGTCGTGGGTTGAAGGTGGAGAGAATCTCAATGGCTTTGCCCTGGTCATACAGCGCTGATCGAACAGCTGCATAGCGGAGCGATGGGTTCTCCAGTGAATCAACAGTGGCTCCTTTTCGCATCTCATTTGCGCCTGCCAGCAGATCTTTGATGCTTATCCCAGCAGATGCGATAGGAACCAGTCCCACCGGCGTCAGCACCGAATACCTGCCGCCGACGTCGTCCGGGATGACGAACGTGCGGTATCCTTTTTGGTCGGACAGCTCTCTGAGCGCGCCTTTCGAACTATCGGTGGTGGCGATAATTCGGGAGGCCGAGCCATCCTCTCCGTACCTACCCTCGTGCCACTTCCGGAGGACTCGAAACGCGATCCCCGGTTCGGTGGTGGTGCCGGACTTGGAGATGGGATTCAGGTAGACTTCGTCGCGTTCTCCGATTATGTCCAGAATATACTGCAGGTGATCCGCGCTGATATTTTGTCCGGCATACAGTATCCGATCGGAATGTGGGCTCAATGCCTCGATAACCGACTTATGCCCCAAATACGATCCACCGATCCCAATACAGACCAGCGTGGCGTCCCTGTCCAGGATTTCATCTGCCGCCCCCTGAATACCGCGCAGTAAATCGGCATTCTGTTTCGGGAGATCCAGCCAGCCGAGAAAGTCACTGCCCGGGCCGGACCTCTCCAGCACCGTCTCGAGCGCCGGACGCGTCTTTTCTGTTAATTCCTCAATGTCGTCTTCACTGATAAACGGATGAATTTTCGAAAAATCGAGTTCCAAAGTCATGTCTTCACCACCTCCGTCGTCGGATTACCTATTCATTGTTATAGAAAGTAATGTTCGCAGGGTTTTATTACAATTGGGATAAATATGAAAAGACTCGGTGTTGTTGGTAGTCACCGCTTTAGCGGTATTTTTTTAACCACACCCTCTAAAGAGGGAACTACCAACAGCTCAGCCACCTTCTTACTTCCCCGTACTCCCGAACCCGCCTGTGCCGCGGGTAGTATCCGAAAGTTCCTCTACCAATTCGTAGTGGATGGGAGAGCCGTCCATCGCCACCAGCTGGAAAAGTCGTTGGCCTGGTTCAACTATATATCGCTCATTTTTGATATTATCGCAATACGCCATCAATTCGCCGCGATACCCGGCATCGATAAGTCCGATGGCGTTACACATGCGGAGCGGAGTCTTGGAAATACTGGATCGGGAAATAAGCCAGTACGGACGTCGTTCTAAAGTTTCACAGGCAATGCCAAGTTTAATCGGTTTGGTCTCCCTCGGCTTAAAGACCAGTTTTTCGGGACAGTAGAGATCGAGTCCCGCATCGCCATCGTGAAAATGCCCGTGATCTTCATAGTATTCGCGAACTGAATCGTTGAGTGGTTTGATTCTGAGGTGCATAATTTTCTATTCCGTTTTTTCAATGGGGCTAAAGCCCCAATTTATTTTGGTTTTATTTAACCCCGGCTTAAAAGCCGGGGCTATTCATCGAGTTCCAAGAAGGCAACTTTTAAAAAGGTGACATCTAAAGCTCAGGGTGACCTGATTTCGCATTCATATCCAGCGAAAGCATATTTTTTAGTTATATCTTTATTTTTTTGATGTTAATCCGCGGTTATCGGTTGTTTCCGCGTCATCTGTGTGCTATTGCTGTTGTGTTATCCGCTCCAGGATCCCAATGGCCACTTCTTTGCTCCGGACACCCACTTCTTTGGTGGGACCTACACAGCTAGGGCAACCTTCGTCACACTGGCAGCCTATGATGACGTCCAGCGCCCGCTGCAGCAGGATGTCATGCTCGTCGAACAGTTCGGGACTGAACCCGACACCACCCGGATAATTGTCATAGAGAAAGATCGTGGGCTGGAACCGCTGGAGATCGCCGGCACTCATTGCGCTTTCGACCTGTTCGCCGTTCGGTGAGGAATACACCCCGCGTTCGAATCCGGTACTCCGGACATACCATTTTGCGGATTTGTCACCAACAGCCCGATCGATGTCTGTAATTTCACACATCAGACTGAGTGACGCCACATAATGCAATACATACGACAACCCCAGGATCCCATCGATGATATCTGCGCGTTGAAACGGCAGTTCTTCCAGTAAGCTCTCCGGGATGGTGAACCAGTATGCTGTGGTATGCATCTCCTGATCCGGCAGTTCGATTTTGCCATAGCCCACATTTTCCGAGGTGTAAAACTTAATCTTCTTATATCCCACCGATTTGGTCACCACGTGTACTTCCCCGTGCTCCACCTGGATTTCGCCGGAGAACTTATCCTCGAATTCATCCAGGATACGCACATTAGTGTAATCAATAGCATCGGTAAAGTAGTCGGAGTCTGTCTCGCGAACGAATGCCTTCCGGTTTTCCCAGTCCAGTTCCTCCACCACGAACTGGTTGCCCTCCGCCAGGTAAATAGCCTCCGGATAGATCGTCTGCGGTGCACTGATATAATCCACTTCTGCCAATATCCGGTTCTCGTCATCCCGGTTCACCACCACGAAGTTCTCCTCGGCGATACTCCGGAGGCTCACGTTCTGCGCCGGATACGAGTCTTCTGTCCAGTGCCATTGGTTCTCCATGAAACGAACCACTCCCTTCTCCTGGAGGAATTCCAGCATGGCCTTCACATCGTCGTAATCAATATCGCCAAAAACTTCGCCTTCCCTGAACGGGAGTTCAAACGCCGCACACTTCATATGACTGAGGAGAATGGTAATGTTGTTCGGATTGATAAGCGCATTTTCCGGAGATTTTTCGAAAAAGTATTCCGGATGACTGACGATATATTGGTCCAGCGGATTGCTCCGCGCCACCAGAAATGTCACCGAATCCTTGCCGCGGCGGCCGGCGCGTCCCGCCTGCTGCCATGTGCTGGCAATCGTCCCCGGATACCCAGCGATGATACAGACATCCAGACTCCCGATATCGATACCGAGTTCCAGTGCATTGGTGCTTACGACACCGGTAATTTCACCATCCCGGATGCCCTTTTCGATCATTCTGCGGAGATTCGGCAGATATCCGCCGCGATAACCGGCGATCTTCTCCGGCTCGCCGAGTTTCCGGCCGAACTTATCCTTGAAATATTTCGTGAGCACCTCCACGTTTAGCCTGCTCAGGGCGAAGATGATGGTCTGAATATTGTTCTCCAGGTACGGCTGAGCCAGGTTCCGTGCCTGCTTGATGTAGCTGGCGCGGATACCGAGTTCCTTGTTCACCACCGGCGGATTGTAAAAGTAGAACGTCCGGCTGGAGTGCGGCGCCCCGTTGTTATCGATAAGGCGGAAGTCCGCTTCCATCATCCGTTCTGCCAGGGATTGCGGGTTGGCAATGGTGGCGGAACAGCAGATGAATTTCGGATCGGCGCCGTAATGGTTACACACACGTTTTAACCTGCGGATGACGTTCGCCAGATGGCTCCCGAACACGCCGCGATAGTAGTGCAATTCGTCAATGACGATATATTCCAGGTTTTGAAACAGTTTAATCCATTTGGTGTGATGCGGAAGAATCCCCGTATGGAGCATATCCGGATTCGTGATAACCACGTGTCCCTGGGAGCGGATGGCTTTCCGCGCGGACTGTGGCGTGTCGCCGTCGTAGGTGAACGTCTTGATCTCCAGGTCCGGATTGTCTGGCTCCTCGTCCTCCAGCGCATTGATCATCTCGTGAAGTTCATACATCTGATCCTGGGAAAGCGCCTTGGTCGGAAACAGATAAAGCGCCCGGGCCGATGGGTTTTCCAGTATTGTCTGCATCACCGGGAGATTGTAACAGAGCGTTTTGCCGGAGGCTGTCGGCGTGACCACCACCACATTTTCGCCATCGCTCAGCGCATCATACGATTCCCGCTGGTGACTGTAGAGCCGCTCAATACCACGCCGCTTCAACACGGAAGTCAACCGGCTATCCACATCGCTGGGAAAGTCCGCGTATTGAGATTTCTTTCGGGGATAATCCTTTTTCGCGGTGACGTTGTACCGAAACGACTTGCTGTCTTCGAACCGGTTCAGGATTTCAGGGATAGTCAGGATTTTTTCCATTATAATTTTACCGGATAAACGTTTTTAAGGTGAGTTTTCTATTCTAATAATTCATCAATATTTCAATTGGGCCAGATATTGACCTTTAATTGTAATTGACATTGAAGTAAATCACTCTTCGACAAACCCTTCCGGGAAAGGATAAGATCCCGAACATTTCTTCGCAATTGCACTTGTCTTGAATTTTACGATTTACCTTAATGTTACACTCATACCCTATTCAATCTGCGTTAATTCCTTCAACAGCTCGCGCAACTGTGCTGCCGACTGATAGATTTCCGCACGCAGTCCAACCTGACGCGCCGCATTGATATTCTCGGATTTATCATCGATAAAGAGCATGCGTTCCGGGGCAAGATCATATGTATCAATCGCATATTTAAAAATCTCCGGGTTGGGTTTCCGCATACCAACCTGGTAGGAAAGGATGGCATCATCCGCCCAGCTGATGAGTCCGAACTGCTCCTCGATATACGGGATGTCGATGGCATTGGTATTCGAGAGGACGATGACCCGTATCCCCGGCCGGAAACCATCAATGGCCTGAATTGTCTTCTCCATCCGGGAAAAACTGGTTCCGTAAATTGTTCTGATTTCGTCTAATTCAATTGGATCCGATTTGCCTATCCCTTCAGCCATTTTTCGGAGAAATTCCGATGGGTGCACTGCTCCCACTTCCAGCTGGCGATGCAGGGGATGCACATCCTCGAAAAACGGAAGTAACTGTTCGCGCTGAACCTCCAGGCGCCGTTCCAGTAGTTCCAGCGCATGGTCCCGGTTTACTTTGATAAGGACATTGCCAAGATCAGAGAGGAGGACGGGTCGTGAATTCACAGGTTACCAGTATTATTCCTGGACCCGGGTCACTTTACGTTTATCGATCTCCGGGAGAATTCCAAGGGAGAATGAATGTAACAGTTTTGAAACAGTATCCTTGGGCGATCGTCTGAATTCCTGTTCCTTTTCATAGCCATGTACAATAAAATAAATGTTTTTGTCGAAAAAATTCGAGATTCGTTGCCAGAATTCGTTTACCTGATACCACTCCAAACTCGAAGTCACGACTCCTTCGTTCATAACAAAATCCCACAGATTCCGTCTGGCCAGGATAATCGCAAAGACCAGCTCGTGCAGGGGGGTCTCATCTCTACGGCGTTTCGCGCCGATTTCCATCAGAAACTGTGCCATTGTTTCCGCATCGTATTCATCATTCATGTATTTGCCAAGATGACGATACACTTCCCTGATGTTTTCAGCCAGTTCCAGGTCGTCTTTATCGTGATAAGAAGGTGTCGCCGGGTGCTGTTTCAAATTCTTCAGCCACTGTTGTTCCAATCGTTCGGCCTGACGTTCAACCAATCTTACAAGTCTGTCCGATAACATGGTCCCTCCTTACTCACCGAGTTAACTCGGCAAAACCATATGCTGGTTAAAACATCTTTCTGTTTTAAATGTAATATACTGTCAGGCTTTGTTCAATACTCTTCGAACCCAAACGAATAAAACACGAAAAGGAATACTGCCATAAAGGAGCAGACCAATCAGTAGATTCAATACCTGGTGATAAATCCGGTTATAATGTTTTTCAAAAAACCGGAAAAATCCCACATGCGAAAATATTACCATGAGTGGTTTCTCACTGTTCACACTTGCACCCTGGATATGCGTGACTTTTGCATCGGGAACAAAGACAATACGAAATCCGGCTCCTTTCACACGATAACACCAATCCACATCATTGAAAAACATGGGGAAATCCTCATCAAAATATCCCACGGCATCAAGCACAGACTGTGAGGTAAACAGGGCAGCCCCCTGGGGTTGATCAACCTCTCGGGGCTCCCGGTGATCGAAATCCCCCATTTTCCAGCCGTTAAACAGGGATCTTTGGGGCATAATATGGTTCAATCCTAGGATGTTAAATACAACATCCCGGTGCCGGGGAAAACGACGGCAGGAAGGCTGGATGGAGCCGTCAGAATATAGCAACTGGGGTGCAACCACACCGATGGTATCATCCGAACGGAAATAATTTTCCAGGGTTTCCAGGGCCCCGGGTTGCACCCGGGTATCCGGATTAAGAATTAACAGGTACTCACCTTTCGCTGCACGGAAGCCCTGGTTCAGCGCCGGCGCAAAATACCGGTTTGTCTCGTTGGAAATGATTTGCAGATTCACTGGGTTGTGCTGGAAATTCCGGACTGCTTCAAGCGTATTATCGGTGGAATTATTGTCGATAATGAGTATTTCTTTGGAGAAAGGATCCGAGTCGTTCGACAGTGATTGCAGACAGTCGGAAATATATGCCTGACTGTTGTAGGTCACGATAACAATGGAAAGGTTGGGCTGCATTTACTCCCGGGTCCGATTTGATGCCCGCTTGGCCTCGATGAGTTCTTTGAGTTCAGTTTGCTCGCTTTCGATGCGCTCTATTTCTTCAGATTTATTCCGCATCAGTTCCAGAACCTGGTACGCCTGATCATACAATCCCTGACTTTTCAAAACATCGGCAAAGGTGAAGGTGGCCATACGCTCCGTGATTTTAATACTGCCCTGTTCGGACATAAACGCCGCAGATTCAAGAGCAGGTTGTGGGCGGATTGCTGATTCCGAATCCGTATCAGTGGAGCTCTCTTCCTGTAACTCATTAATGTCAGCCGATACTTCGTCATACAGATTATCGGATGTCTGTGTGTTTTTCGTGGATGCTGCATCGGATTCAGGCTGTTTTTCCTGGATCTCTTTCCGAATGGCATCCATAGTTTCCCGGGAGACTTCAGCCGTATCATATTCATCACCAAACCGGGAACGAAGGATTTCCATGACGCTTTCAATCTCATCCGGTTCCATATCAAAGATATCATAATCCAGGCCTTCTGTCTCTTCCGGTTTGGCCCGGTCCCCGGAAACGTCCTCGTCCTCTGTTTCCCCATTTGATTCTTCAGCAGATATCTCTTCGTCTTTATCGAGGACCTCCGCCTGAAATTCCGGTGGTGCAAAATCCTCATCCCGCTTCTCAACGTCTTCCTCTGTTACCTCCGCCTCGAATTCTGGCGGCTCGAAACCCGGTTGCCCCTCGACCGCTTTTTCAAAGGTTCTCCGAAACACTTCATCGCCAGCTACTTCGGATGGTATTTCCTCTGAACCTCCCGAGTCCTCATCGATTTCTTCCGGGCTTTCAACTACGCCGTCATGGTCGAAATCAGACTTCCGCTCGTCCCGTGTCCCCACTTCCGATTCTTCTGCATCGGGGGCGTCCTGTTCAACTTGCTCTTTGGGGTGAGTTGCCAATTCTTCCAGGCGGGTATTAGCGAGTTCGTTTTCACTGTCGACTTGCAATACCAGCTGGGCGGCTGTCCGGATTTCTTCATCCGATAACTCAAGATCCTCCAATTCTAATAAACTCGTGGCTGCGTTCAATGCCATATGGTCATTGGATAGTGCATTCATCCAGCAGGTTTTCGCAAACGCCGATTCCCCCCGTTCCTTCGATATCATCCCAAGGAGAAACCAGCCAGTCGCAAATTCCGGATGTTGTTCCAGGCCATCGCTGCAGACCTGATATGCCCCGGCGGTATCGCCACTTTGCAAAAGTAAATTGGCGTAATAAACAAAAAGCGGCGAATCAGGATTGGATTCGTACTGTTCTTGCACAAATTGTAATGAAAGAGTCATTTTTACACCCGTTACAGTGGAATATTTCCATGTTTTTTCCGTGGATTGGAATCCACTTTATTTTCCAGCACCTTCAAAGCACTTATCAGCTTCGGCCGGGTTTGGTGCGGTTCGATTATATCGTCAATAAATCCCCGCTTCGCCGCAATATACGGATTGGCGAACTTTTCCCGAAACTCTTCTGTCCGTTGAACTGTGACCGCATCCGGATTATCCGCTCCGGCAATTTCACGCCTGAAGATAATCTCTACAGCACCTTTTGGCCCCATCACCGCAATTTCTGCCGTTGGCCACGCGAAGTTCATGTCCCCACGGATGTGTTTGGAATTCATAACATCATAGGCGCCGCCATATGCTTTCCTGGTAATCACGGTGACTTTCGGAACGGTGGCTTCGCTAAATGCATACAGGAGTTTAGCCCCGTGCTTGATAATACCCCGCCATTCCTGGTCTGTGCCCGGCAGGAACCCCGGCACATCCTCGAAAACAATCAGTGGGACATTAAACGAATCACAAAACCGGACGAACCGGGCAGCCTTGAGTGAGCTGTCAATATCCAGTACTCCTGCGAGCACTGCCGGTTGATTTGCCACTATCCCGACTGAGCGCCCATCCATTCGGGCAAATCCAACAATGATATTTTTCGCGTATTCCGCATGGACTTCAAAAAAGGATCCCCTGTCAACGACCCTGGAGATCACCTCATGGATATCATACGGTTTATTCGGATTTTCAGGAACCAGGGCATCCAGTTCTTCGTCCATCCGGTCCGGAGAATCCTCCGGTTGGACGGAAGGCGCATCTTCCATGTTATTCTGCGGGATAAAACCAAGTAGTGTTTTAATCCCTTCAATCACATCCACCTCGTTGTCCAGGGCAAAGTGTGCCACCCCGCTTTTCGTTGCATGGGTCATCGCTCCGCCCAGTTCCTCGGAGGATACCTCTTCATGAGTAACTGTTTTTACCACATTGGGACCAGTTACAAACATGTAGCTCGTGTTCTTGGTCATAAAAATAAAATCGGTAATGGCCGGACTGTATACTGCGCCCCCTGCGCACGGGCCGAGAATTGCTGATATTTGCGGTATCACTCCGCTGGCGAGGGTATTTTGCAGAAAAATATCTGCGTATCCCCCCAGGCTCACAACCCCTTCCTGAATCCGTGCCCCGCCAGAGTCATTCAATCCGATCACCGGTGCGCCGGTCTTCATGGCCAGTTTCATGATTTTTACGATCTTTTCTGCATGTGCTTCGGAAAGTGAGCCGCCCATCACGGTAAAATCCTGGCTGTAGGCGAACACTTCCCGGCCGTGCACTAACCCAAAACCCGTGACAACACCATCCCCGGGAAATTTTTTCTCCTGCAGCCCAAAGTTGTGAGACCGGTGCTCAACCAGCATATCCATTTCCTCGAACGTTCCCTTGTCAAAGAGCAGATGGATCCGCTCTCTGGCAGTGAGTTTCCCTTTCTCATGCTGCTTGTCAATCCGGTCTTTGCCACCGCCCTGTCGTGCGGCTTCCTTCCGCTTGCGTAATTCGTGTATTTTTTCGTGATTCGACATAATTCCCTGCAGTTGGAGTTAAATCAGACCACGGTTTACAAAACTAGTATAGTCATCGCCGGCAATGATAATATGGTCGTGGACGGGGATATCCATAAGATCTCCCGCTTCGCGAAGTTTTTTGGTGATGGTAATGTCATCCGGGCTGGGTTCGGGATTCCCGCTGGGATGATTATGCATCAGGATAATACCCGCCGCACTTTCCGCAATTGCCTTCTTAAATACTTCCCTGGGATGCACAAGGCTTGCGGTGAGATGACCTTTGCTCACCACGATATCCCGTTCCACAAAGTTGGAATTATTCAGGATAATGATGCGAAATTCCTCGTGCTTGAGATTTTGCATCAAGGGGATGTATTTCTTTGCGATATCCTTTGGCGAGCGGACAGAAATCTTTTCCCTGGTTTTCCGTTTGGACTCCAGTCGCCGTGCCAGCTCAAATGTTGCCAGGAGGGTGATCGCCCGTGCGTCGCCGATCCCGGCAAATTCCTTCAGGTCACCAATATTTGCGCTGGCCAGATGGGTGAGCCCGCCCGATTCCTTTATCATCGTTTTGGCAAGATCGACCGCCGTGATATTTTTGGTGCCGCCTCCGAGTACAATGGCTAATAATTCCGCCACAGACATCTGGTCCGGACCGAGTTTTGCCAGTTTTTCCCGGGGACGTTCGTCCTCAGGCCAGTCGGTGATTTTACCATGATATGCTGACGGATCTTTGAGCTGGTCACTCATCAGTCACCACGGTTTTCTGTTACCCAGTTCCGCACGTACTTAACTATATCACCGGTTGGAGTGCCGGGTCCGAATAATTCTCCAACCCCTTTTTCTTTTAATTTTTCCATATCCTTCTCCGGAATAATCCCTCCACCCGTAAGCAGTACGTCATCCAGTCCGTTTTCCCTCATCAGTTCAAGCGTTTTCGGAAAAAGTGTCATATGCGCCCCCGACAGAATACCAAGTGCAATGACGTCTGCGTCTTCCTGAAGCGCAGCATCTACAATCATCCGGGGAGTCTGACGTAATCCCAGATAGACTACCTCCATACCGGCGTCCCGGAAGGCACTTGCCATGACTTTTGCACCCCGATCGTGTCCGTCCAGCCCCGGTTTTGCAATAATAACCCGAATTTTCCGATCCATTGAGTATCCTTTTATCGATTCTGACTGTCTAAAATAATTGTGACCGGCCCCTCATTGACCAGATGCACATCCATCATAGCCCCGAATTCACCGCTCTCGACCGGTACTCCATGCTGGCGTAACTGTTCCATAAAATATTCGTAGAGTTCATCGGCTTTGTCCGGTGCCGCCGCCTGTATATAACTCGGTCGGCGTCCTTTTCGGGTATCCGCGCATAATGTAAACTGGGAAACCACCAACGCACTCCCTTCTATATCTCTGACTGACAAATTCATTTTCTCGTCCGCGTCATTGAATATCCGAAGGTGGGCGCTCTTGTCAGCCAGGTAATCGACATCTTCCCGGGTATCGTTTTCAAATACACCCAGCAGAATAACCAGTCCATGCTCAATGGCGCCAGCCGTTTTTCCACCAATGTCTACACGGGCATCTCGCGCACGTTGCAGAACAGCAATCATCAATCAAACCAGATGTTGTCTGTTCCGAACCGATCACGCAATTTTGCGATGAGCTGTTGATCCGGGTTGACATTAAAGCTGTTTGCCCGGACGATACGTGTATTTTGCGTTGCCGTATTGATATGGAATAACAGGCCGCAGTCCCCGTCAAACCGGGCTGTCAGCCGCTTGAGGTCTTCAACATCCGTCACCTTCATTTTATCGACTTCCACGCTGATGTGCAGATTACGGGCATACTTTTCCTGCGCCTGCGCAAGCGGAACGATATCCGTTGCAATTAATTTAATTTGGTCGTCATCATGGGATTGATCCGACACGCGACCCTCCATAAAAACCATAGCATCCGTCTTCAACAGCCCCTTCACTTCTGCATAGGTGTCCGGAAAGACTACCAGTTCTGCCTGTCCCTGCAGTCCTTCCAGCGTGACAAAAGCCATCTCTTTATTTCCGCGCCGGGTATAATGGATTTTCATATCCGAGATCATACCGCCAACCCGGATTTTTTCATTTCCCTGGACGGATTCCGGATCTGCGAGATCGATGGTATCGAATGCATTTAGCACATCTTCGTATTTCTGCAGCGGATGTCCTGTCAGGTAGAACCCAATCAACGCTTTTTCTTCTTTCATACGCTTCTGGGTGCCCCATTCCGGGGTATCAGGGAGGGATGGCGTACTGATGACGCTATCCACTCCGCCATCGGTTGCGCCAAACAGATCAACCTGCGTGTCATCGCGTTGCGCCTGGTATCGCTGCCCAAACTGCAGCGCGGGTTCGATTATCTCATCCCGTTGCGAGCGGGTTCCCGGAAAGGAGTCCATGGCACCGGCTTTGTTCAGGCTTTCCAGCACCTTCCGGTTCACCAAGTGGAGATCCACCCGCTTGACGAAATCGAATATGGACTCGTACGGTCCATCTTGTTTCCGTACTTCAGCGATATTCTCTGCGGCTTTCAACCCGACATTTTTAATGGCGTTGAGCCCGAAAACAACCGCATTCCCCTTGGGATAAAAATTTGCCTCACTGGAATTCACGTCCGGAGGCAGCACCTCGATTCCCATCTTCCTGCAATCGTTGGTCAGGATAACCACCCTATCGGTGTCAGTCATCTCACTGGTAAGGTTCGCTGCCATGAATTCGGCGGGATAATACGTCTTCAGATAGGCCGTTTTATAAGCAATTTGGGCATAGGCCGTGCTGTGGCTTTTGTTAAAACCGTACTGGGCAAACTTGACGATATGATTGAAGATCTCCTCAGCCGTGGACTTTTCCAGGCCGTTCTCAACGGCCCCCTCGACAAACTCGGAGGACAGTCTATCCATCACTTCCTGCTTCTTTTTCCCCATCGCCTTGCGCATTATATCCGCTTTGGCGAGGCTGAAGCCCGCGACACTGTTGGCGATCTGCATCACCTGCTCCTGGTACACAATAATTCCGTACGTATCCTTCAAAATAGGCTCAAGTGACGGATGGATATATTCAACCTTCGCGTTCCCGTGTTTCCGGGCGATATAATCGTCAATCATATCCATGGGCCCGGGACGATACAGGGCGTTCATAGCAATGAGATCTTCGAATGCGTTTGGCTTGAGTTTGCGGAGGTATTCCTTCATCCCGGATGACTCAAACTGAAATACGCCTGTCGTATTCCCGTCTGCAAAGGTCCGGTACACCTTCTGGTCATCCATGGGTACCCTGTCTATATCTATTTCGATTCCCCGTGAATCCAGAACCAGGTCCACTGCATCTTTGATGACGGTGAGGGTCCGCAGCCCGAGAAAGTCCATTTTCAGGAGGCCGACTTCCTCCAGATTCACCATATCCCACTGGGTGGTCACATCACCGTCTGTGGATTTATACAGTGGCACATAATCGGTGAGCTCCCCCGGGGCAATTACCACTCCAGCGGCATGAATGGAGGCGTGCCGATGCATTCCTTCCAAAACCATGGAGTATTCAACCAATTTTTTGTGATCTTCATCCTGGTCTTCGACTTCCTGGAGTTCAGATACCTGTTCAATTGCATCTTCGAGGGAAATACCCAAAGTATTCGGCACCAATTTGGCTATGCGATCCACTTCCCCGTAGGACATTCCAAGCACCCTTCCAACATCCCGAAGGACTGCCTTCGCTTTCATGGTTCCGAAGGTAATAATTTGCGAGACGGAATCTTCACCATACCGGTCCCGGATATACTCTATGACCTCACTGCGACGGTTGTAGCAAAAATCAATGTCGATATCCGGCATGGAAACACGTTCCGGGTTCAGGAAACGCTCAAACAACAGATCATGTTTTAGTGGATCTATATCGGTAATTCCCAGCGCATAGGCCACCAAACTGCCTGCAGCTGAACCACGTCCTGGTCCCACTGGGATATCCTTGTCCTTCGCGTACTGTACGAAATCTCTGGTAATCAGGAAGTATCCCGCAAACCCCATATTTTCAATGATGCCTAACTCATGATCCATACGCTGCTGGATTTCCGGGGCCATGCTGCCGTAGCGTTGCCGGACTCCTTCTTCGGTCAGTTTTCGAAGATACCCGTCGGCATCCTGCACATCTTCATCTTCAGGGATCGGGAACTCGGGCAGCAGCAGATTGCCCATCTCGATGTCCACGTTACACATCTCAGCGATTTCTGCCGTCCGTTCCAGCGCCTCACTATCATCAGGAAAGAGGTTATACATTTCCTCCTGACTTTTAAAATAGAACTCCGGCGTGGCGTAACTGACGCGTTTGGTATCCGTGATTAGCTTACCGCTTCCAATGCAAATCAGGGCGTCATGGGCATTGTGATGTTCTTTACGCATGTAATGACTATCGTTCGTTACAATAAGCGGGATCCCGGTTTCCCCTGAGAGTTTACGCATCCCCTCCCGGACAATATCTTCGGCCTCGATAAAATGCCGCTGTAATTCCAGAACATAATCACCCTGGAAAATTTCATAATGCTCCAGAGCTTCTTTTTTGGCACCTTCGTAGTCATCGTTCAGTAGCTTTTCCTGCACCGCCCCCTTGAGACAGGCGGCAGAGGCGATCAACCCATCGTTGTATTTCCGGAGCAAGCCCTTATCGACCCGTGGACGATAATAAAAACCTTCGAGATACCCGAAGGAGACGAGTTTCATCAGGTTCTTCCAGCCGGTCTGGTTCTTTGCCAGCACCACGAGATGGTTGTATCCCCACCCCCCCCGATTGGTCTTCTTCTTTTCGAAACGGGAATTCTGGGCAACGTAGAGTTCACAACCGAATATCGGTTTCACTCCGGCTGCTTTTGCCTTTTTATAAAATTGGATAGCGCTGAACATATTCCCGTGTTCTGTCAACGCCACCGCCGGCATATCATATTCCACGGCCGCGCCAACCAAATTATCTATGGAGAATGCCCCATCCAGGAGACTGTAATCAGAATGATTGTGTAAATGGACGAATTCAGACATGTTTTCCTATAACAATAAAATTAACGGGTTAAAAAGTTCCAACAAAAACTGCCAGCAGACCAATAAGCATATCGGCCTTCAAAATTTGACTAAGATAACGGAATTCAGATGAAGTGTGTGACTGCCACAACCGAAATGTAATATAGAGAATTGGAACATCAACACCAACCAAAACCATTATCAAATATGCCTCATTGTAGATGTGTAAAAGATAGGGGACGAGCACCCCAAAAATCAATATGATAAACAGCACAGTCGTAAAAATTTTAGCCAGGAATTCCCCATATCGGATCGGCAGGGTATTCGCATTCAACGTGGCGTCTCCCTCTGCATCTTCAAGGTCCTTAATTATCTCACGACCCCAAGTATACACAAAGGCAATAAACGCCGGCGGTAGCGCCGCCCTGGGAGACTCAAACGCAGCAGCCCCGTACAGAAAAGCAATACCGATCATCACCGAGACCACTACATTCCCATAGATGGGTTGGCGCTTCCACCACCTGGAATACCCGATTAACAACACCATGGAAATCACTGCGATAATAAATGAGAGTTGGTTTATCAGCGCTGAGGCAGATACACCAAGCATATAGAGGACATAGGCAAAAATTCCGGCATGGGATCTCGGGATTTTTCCCGAGGGCAACGGGCGGTCCGGGCGATTGATTTTATCGATTTCGTAATCGTAATAATCATTGATGGCATTCGCACCACCGGTAAAAGTGATGACGGTCATTACAGCCAGCCACAATGCTCCCGACACATGCAGATTTCCGGTCAAATATCCCCCAAGCAGGATACCCAAAATCCCGATGAACACATTAAGCGGACGCATCAGTTTTATGTACGCGAGGAGGGTTTGCATGAAACAAAATATAGGTAATCTGAAATTACAAACAAACGGGAGATGAGGAATTTTTTTAGCGAAAAATTGGGAGGAAAGATTTTTCACTGCCAGCCCTCCCAGGGCTGGCAGTGTTTCCTACTTTAAATATACTATTCTATCACTTCTCAACTATTATAATTCGGTCCTGCTGATTGTAATCCTTGTGAACAGTGATTTGGGCCCAGCCGCGTTCCTTGAATAACTTCCGAACGGCTTCCGATTGATGTGAGCCACCGATCTCCAGCATCAGCCTGCCATCGGATGTGAGCCACTCTCTGGCAGCTAATGCAAACCGCCGGTAGAATGTCAATCCGTCGTCTTCCGCAATGAGTGCCTCGTGCGGTTCGAACTTGTGAATGTCCTCCTGGAGTGTTTCCGCTTCATCCTCGGCAATGTATGGCGGATTACTGACAATCATATCGTATGTTTCCTTTGGTGCTTCGGAGAGAATATCCAATTGCCAGAAGGTAATCTGTGCTGAGACACCGTTGATTTCCGCGTTCTTCCCGGCAAGATTTAACGCGTCCCCGGAGACGTCAACAGCAGTCACCTGCGAGTTTGGAACAAGTCTCGCCAGGCTCACTCCAATACATCCGCTGCCAATCCCGACATCCAGAACTGTCCGGGCATTCTCAGCCCGGCTCCGGAGCCAGTCGGCAGCTCGTTCCACCAATATTTCGGTTTCAGGACGCGGTATCAATACCGACTTATCCACCTTGAACGGAAACCCCATAAATTCCGTTTCGCCGATAATATATTGAACCGGTTCATGGTTTACCCGCCGCTTGAGCAGCTTTTTAAATGCGTCCAACTCGAATTGTTTCAGCGGCTTTTCGAACTCCGTATATAATTCCATCCGCGAGCAATCCAATACATCTGTCAACAGCCATTCCACATCGCTGCGGGCGCTGGTAAAACCTTTACCTTTCAGATAGTCTGTCGTCCAGTTGATTAACTCGAGAACGCGCCAGGTTTTCTTCTCAGCAGTTTCAGACATGTACACTCATCGTCGGATTTTGACAATATGTTAAAATAAGGGGGATCAAAAAACTGTCATCTAGAGCGAAAGGGGTTTTCCCGACTCGTCGAGGAAGTATTTCTCTTGCAAAGGCTCCGTGGTAGTAAGTATGGAGATTCTTCATTCCGCTGCGCTCCATTCAGAATGACAGGTTGGGATTGGCCCTACGGAAAGGCTCATCATCCCAATCAATCCATTGTCATCCTGAGCGAAGCGAAGGATCTCCCCTGCAAGGCTCATTAACAGTGAGTAAAAAGTATACTCCTCACACCGCTTCCAGCTTTTCCATGCGATCGGCGAGTTTTAGCTGTTCGAGAATTTCATCTAGCTCACCATCCAGCACGCCATCCAGATTATGCGTGGTAAAGTTGATACGGTGATCTGTTACCCGACCCTGCGGGAAATTATAGGTCCGGATTTTCGCGCTGCGATCGCCGGTGCTCACCATGGATTTCCGCTGGGCATCCCGTTTCTGTTGCTGCTCTTCTTCCTTCTTCGCCAACAGCCGGGATCGTAATACTTTCAATGCCTTGGCCTTGTTTTTATGCTGGGATTTTTCATCCTGGCATTGCACCACCAACCCAGTGGGTTCGTGCGTTATCCGTACGGCTGAATCCGTGGTATTCACGCTTTGGCCACCAGGACCTGTTGACCGGTACACGTCGATATTCAGGTCATTGGGATCGATATCCACATCCACCTCTTCTGCCTCCGGTAATACGGCAACCGATGCTGCCGAGGTATGGATTCGTCCACTGCTTTCAGTCTCAGGAACACGCTGCACACGATGGACCCCGCTCTCAAATTTCATGGTGCCAAAGACGGCATCACCACTAATGGAAAACACGACCTCCTTATATCCGCCGACACCGGTTGGGTTGCTGGACAGCTGTTCAATGGTCCAGTTACTTTTCTCAGCCAGGCGGCGGTACATCCGGTACAAATCAGAAGCGAAGAGCGCGGCTTCATCTCCACCGGTCCCGGCACGGATTTCCACGATGGTATTCTTTTCATCGTTGGGATCCCTTGGCACTAACATCATCCGGAGGTCTTGTGCCATCTTTTCCCGTTGCTCTTTCAGCTCGTCCAGCTCGTCATACACCAACGATTTCAGCTCTTCATCGTCGCTCTTGAGGATCTCTTCATCCTCTTTGATCCGGCGGGTGACGTCTTTCAGGGGTTTATAGGCTTCGACAACCTCGGTGAGTTCGTTATGCTCCTTAGATAATTCACGGAATTTCTTGTTGTTCGCGATAATCTCCGGATCCGAAAGCTTCTGCGTAATTTCGTTATAACGCGCCTCGACTTTTTCCAGTTTTTCCAGGAGTTCGGCAAAATTATTCTCGCTCATGCCACCGCCTCCGCCACATATTCTTTGCCTGCGAACTCGTCATACTGTTCACCGAACGCACTCTTCAATGCGGTGATTGCCACTCCAACCTGGCTTTCATCAGGCTCACTGGTTGTAATTCGCTGGAGCCACAATCCTGGTTTGGCCAATCCGCGATAAAAGGGTTTATCCATATTTGCGCTGGTCAATTTGATTACCTCATATGAAACACCGGCAACCAGCGGTAAAAACAGGAGATGCCCCACAATCCTGATCGGCAGAGTGATAGTCCCGAGCACAGCCATCAGCCCGGTATCCAGCAATGCATACAGCAGAATCGCCGCAATTAAGACGATAAACAGGAAACTCGTACCACACCGGGGATGAAAAGTTGTGAACTTTTTTGTGTTATCCCAGGAGAGGTCAAGCCCTGATTCAAAATTAAATACTACTTTATGTTCTGCCCCGTGATATTCGAATAACCGTTTTACATCTTCCATACGGGAAATAAGGACCAGGTAGGTCAGAAAAAACAGGATCCGGAAACTCCCTGCGACCACATTAAACGCCAGCATGTCCTGTTCGATACTGAGAATTTTTGTGGTGATCCAGAGTGGCGCTACCAAGAATAAACCGATACCGAGTAACAGGGCAAATCCCGTGGTCAACACTGTGGCAATTTTACTCTCTTTGTAATCATCGGGGTTGTCTTCTTCATCCCGCATCGCGATATCGGCGGACCATTGTAAGGTGCCCATCCCGAGTTTCATGGATTCGTACAAAGCAATCACACCCCGCACCAAAGGCCACCTGGCCCAGCCAAAGCGCTGCGTCAACGGCAGGTAATCATGCCTGTCCACAGTTGTCGAACCGTCTTTACGCCGAACAGCTGTAGCATACCCGCCAGGGACGCGCATCATCACACCCTCAATGACTGCCTGGCCACCCACCAGGATAGTGGATTTGGCCATCAACAAAATGTAAAACAGGGAAAACCGCACGTTACTTCTCTGCGGTTTCCTTCTCTTGCTTCTTGTCTTCTTTCTTTTTCCCCTCTTTTTCACCGTAACGCGCACGGAATTTATCAATCCGTCCTGCCGAGTCGATCATTTTCTGTTTCCCGGTGAAAAACGGATGGCACTCAGAGCAGAGTTCCACCTTGAGATCACCACCCACGGATCGGGTCTGAAACGTGTTCCCACAAGAGCAGATAACCGTCACCATTTTGTATTCCGGGTGAATACCTTTTTTCATACTATAACTCCTTCTTATCCATTAATTCAATTTTTGCAACGCAGATTCAATACGATCAAGTCCCCGCTCGAGTTCCTGCATAGATGTTGCATAGCTGATACGAATATTTTCATCATTGCCAAAACCGCCACCAGGCACCACCGCAACATTCGCCTCTTCCAGGAGGAAATCTGTCATACCCCCGGAGTCCCTGATTGTCTTCCCGTGAAATGATTTTCCATAATATCCAGAAATATTCGGGAATGCATAAAACGCACCTTCTGGTTTACCGCACGTAACTCCGGAAAATTTATTTAACCGGCCAAGCACATAGTCGCGCCGTTTTTCATACTCCTGCACCATGGATGTTAAAAATGACTGGTCACCGGTCAGTCCCTCTATCGCCGCATACTGAGCAATGGAATTGGCATGAGAAGCACTCTGGCTCTGGACTTTCGCCATATTGCCCACCAAGGTTTTATTCGCAGCAGCGTAGCCAACCCGCCATCCCGTCATAGCATACGACTTTGACATGGACTGTACTGTGATTACGTGTTCCGGCGTCTCTTCAAACCGTGCCGGAGAAATGGCCTCTGCACCATATGTAATGCTTTCGTAACATTCGTCCGATATCAAATACAGATCATTCCTTTTACAGATATCAACCAGCCCGGAAATCGTATCTTCCGAATAGACCATCCCGCTGGGATTTGACGGAGAGTTTATGAGAATTGCCCGCGTATTTTCGCTGACCTTTTCACGCACTTCATCCAGCGACGGCTCAAAATGGTTGGTCTCGGTAGTCTGAATGATCACCGGATTCGCGCCGGTGAGCTTTGCCATCTCCGGGAAAGTCACCCAGTATGGGGAAAAAATTATGATCTCATCCCCGTCGCTCAGCGTAGCCATCATGGCATTAAACAGCACATGCTTTGCGCCGTTGGAAACGATGATTTCATCGGGTGAATACTCCAGCCCGTTATCCCGCTTCAGTTTTGCGCAGATTGCTTCGCGCAGTGGATCGATACCGGTGTTTTTCGTATAGCGCGTATGCCCTTCATCCAGGGCACGTTTTGCTGCTTCCCTGATGTGTTCCGGTGTCCCGTAATCCGGTTCCCCGGCACCAAAATCCACGACATCAATTCCCTGGGCACGCAGAGTCGCCGCCTTCTCGATCACGGCCATTGTCATCGATGGCTGAACGCGGTCAATCCGCGGTGCGAATCTCATTTTTCCTCCTTTTTCAGCATAGGCTGCTTAAGTTCGTTCCGACATCATTGAATATCAAGTGGGAAAACCGCAAAATCTGGGATGTAGCAGGAATCAGAGAAGGTAAATATGAACGCGTTTATCTTCTCATACTGGTGATATTTACTGATTCATAGACCGGAGAAATTCGTCGTTATCCTTGGTTCCCTGCATCTTATCCAGTACGAACTCCATGGATTCGACCACAGACATTTTCTGGAGGAACTTCCGCAGGATCCAGACCCGCGCCAGTTCGGTTTCGCTCAACAGCAGTTCTTCCCGCCGTGTACCCGTGCGATCAATATCAATTGCTGGGAAAGTACGCCGGTCGCTGAGTTCGCGGTCGAGAACCAATTCCATATTACCGGTCCCTTTAAATTCCTCAAAGATGACGTCGTCCATCCGGCTGCCGGTATCAATCAACGCAGTCGCAAGGATGGTCAGACTGCCGCCCTCCTCCACATTCCGGGCAGCGCCAAAAAAGCGCTTCGGTTTGTGCAGGGCATTGGAATCCAAACCACCGGACAGAATCCGGCCGGAATGCGGGATAATTGCATTATGTGCCCGTGCCAGACGGGTGATACTGTCCAGCAAAATGACCACATCTTCCCCAAATTCAACCATGCGTTTGGCTTTCTCCAGGATCATATTGGCAACCTGGACATGCCGTTCCGGCGGTTCGTCAAACGTGGAACTTACCACTTCCGCATCCACTGACCGCTGCATATCTGTCACCTCTTCCGGTCGCTCATCAATGAGCAATACGATAAGGGTGGCATCAGGATGATTAGAGAGAATAGCATTGGCTAATTTTTGCAGCAGAATTGTTTTCCCGGTTTTGGGCTGGGCGACAATCATACCGCGCTGGCCCTTTCCGACCGGCGAAATCAAGTCTACTATCCGCGTGGAATAATCTTTGGGATCATGCTCCAGTTGGAAGCGTTCCTCCGGAAAAAGTGGCGTAAGGTTGTCAAACATGACCACATTTTTAATCTCATCCGGGCGCCTGAAATTGACCGCTTCAACCCGCAGCAGCGCAAAAAAGCGTTCGTCATCCTTCGGCGGGCGTATCTGTCCGGAGACCACATGCCCGGTCTGGAGACCAAACCGCTTAATCTGGGAGGGGGAGATATAAATATCGTCCGGACCCGGCGTATAGTTGTAATCCGGTGACCGTAAAAAGCCATACCCGTCTTCCAAAATTTCCAGGACACCCTTGGAAAATATCAATCCTTCCTGTTCCGCCTGGGCTTCGAGGATCTTGAAAATTAAATTCTGTTTCTTCAGTCCGGAATATCCGGGGATCTGCAGTTCCTGAGCCATTTTCGTCAGCTCTTTAATATTCATCGATTGCAGATCGTTGATATCTAATCTCTCAGTTGCACTCATTGGTCTGCCGTTTTTTAAAAGTTATTGGTATTTATCAGACGACGAATTCTTGCGGTGGTTGGTTTGGTAATTTCTAATTACGGTTCTGCCTCTTTATACAAATCATATGGATGCTTAGTGAAGTGAATTTAAAACAATACTTTTATGAGTCAAGGGAAAAGTTAAAAACCTTGTACACATATCGTGCGATATAATGGCTCCCGGTGATGACGCCGATATCTGAATTTTGCAGGCTATCACGCCATTTCTTCACTGCTGTCGCATTACTGCCATAGTCTTTAAAGGTCCGGCCATCTAATGCCTTTTCCCAGGCACCCAATCCGTGCATCGGCATGTCATCAATTGTCATTATTCCCAGGGGCGTGTCCTCCGGGAGTACCTTGTGCAGCCGGGAAATGTTTTTCAATTCACTCAAACTCAGTAAAAACCGCAGGTCTCTTCCAGGATGCAACTCACGCATGTTCTGCAGCAGCAGGGAAAAACCATCATAATTATGTGCAACGTCATAATACACCGGAGGAGCATCCTGCATCAACTGGAGCCTGCCCGGAATCGAAGTCCCTTCGACAGCATCCTTTTGCTGTGCCCAGTCAACGGCATATTGCTGCTGTACTTGCATAGCAGCAATGGCATTCACCGCGTTCATTACGGCTTGTTTACCGACCATTTTTAACTGCACATGGTCTTTTTCGCCTCGCACCGTCAAATCAAATGTTGTCCCGTGTCCGGGTTCGATGTTAATATTCGTGGGACCCAGCAGGTTCGCTGCGGAAAAGATCTGCAGAGTGAGGTCTTCCGCCCGCTCAGCCATAATACGTGCTGCTTCCGGTGCCATCGTCCCGAGAATACACGGAATGTTCGGCTTCATGATCCCGGCCTTTTCCCTGGCAATCTGTGCGAGAGTGTTACCCAGCATATCTGTGTGCTCCAAGCCGATTGCGGTGATTACAGATACAAGTGGCGTCACAATATTCGTTGCATCCAGACGCCCACCCAATCCTGTTTCCAGCACAGCAATATCCACCGACTGGTCCCGGAAATACTCCATGGCAAGCAGGGTTGTCGTTTCGAAAAATGTCAACTCGTATTCATCCACAAAGTCACGCCATTCCCGGGTAAATTGAACGATGTAATCATCCGGTATCGGTACGCCGTTTACCCGAATACGTTCGTTGAACCGCACAAGATGTGGCGAGGTATACAATCCAACTTTTATCGGAGCCTTCTGTAATATAGAATTCAGGAAATGTGCCGTCGATCCCTTCCCGTTTGTCCCGGCAATATGAATGCTGTCAAATGCCCGGTCGGGATAACCCAGGGCTTTCCGGAACCGGTATACCCTATCGAGATCCAGTTTAATCCCGCGATTTTGGAGATTAAACAAGTAGTTTAGTGTCTTTTGATATTCAATCATGGAGTGACTTTAGGGGCGAACCGAATATCAGCCGCGGTCCACGGGCGGTCGACATCAAAATAATAGACATTTTCCATGGGGTGCCCCAGAAATCGGGCACCGATCTCCGAAAATCGTTCCGGCGTATCGCTCACAAAGTATTTGTATGCCGGGGACGAGTCCACTGATGATTCAACGATATTTTCAACAGCGTTCGCCGCAGCAACCCCACTGTCAATAATAGTAATGGTCTCAGGCAAAATTTTTCGTAACGTTTTATCCAGAAGCGGATAATGTGTACACCCGAGTATGAGGGTGTCAATCTCCTGCTCGATGAGTGGCGCCAAATATTCCCTGGCTGTAATTTCCGCAACCTGGTGCGTTTCCCATCCTTCCTCAACAATCGGGACAAAGAGCGGGCAGGCTTGTACAGTGACTTCCAGCGCACCATCCAGCCGCGTTAACGCCGATTTATAGACGCTGGTTCGAATTGTGGAATTGGTGCCAATTACACCAATCTTTCCGGTACGGCTTGCTTCGAACGCGGCACGGGCACCGGGTTCCACGACCCCGTGGATCGGTATAGAATATTCGTCTTTGAGCACGGGGACAGCTGTTGCGGAGGCTGTATTACAGGCCACCATAATTGCCTGGATGTCCTGCGCGATCAAAAAATCGATAATCTGGCGGGAAAAATGGGTGACAGTCCGGGGGCTTTTGGTACCGTATGGAACCCGTGCGGTGTCGCCATAATAAATAATCGGAAGGTTGGGATAGACTGCCTGAATCTGACGAACAACGGTCAGCCCACCGAGCCCGGAATCGAATACACCTAACGGTGCGACTGATTGCCCGGTTTTCACAGGGATGCTTGTTCCATGACCTGCTGGTCGTATTTCAACTTGAAATCACGGATGCCTTCAAAGATGCCTTCCGCGATCTTTTGTCGGTATTCTGCCCAGCCCAGGTTTTTTCCTTCCCTGGTATTGGAGACAAATCCGATTTCCACCAGAATATTCGGCATAGACGCCCCGACCAACACGTAAAACCCCGCCTGTTTGACCCCCCGGCTTCGGCTCGGTACCTCATTGCTTAACCCCTGCTGCACCAAGCTGGCAAAATCTTCACTCTCTTTCATAAAGGCGCTCTGAGCCATGGTAGCCAGAATCAGCTGTTCATTATCGTATTGCTGGTAGTATTCAGTGGATTCCTCGAATTTGATCACGGAATTTTCACGCTCCGCAACATCGATGGCATCTTCGGTTTTCCCCGGTCGAAGGAGATACGTCTCGAATCCACGAACGCTCTTATTATTGTTACTGTTCGCGTGGATACTGATAAACAGTTTGCCGTTTTTCTCGTTGGCAATCCGTGCGCGATCCCGGAGTGGAATAAACTCATCCTTTGTCCGGGTATAAATTACATCGACATCTGGAAATTCCTTGTTAATTAGTCGACCAACCCGCTTGGTGACATCCAAAACAACGTCTTTTTCTCGTAGACCTGCGTACCCAATCGCCCCGGGATCCTTGCCGCCGTGGCCGGCATCCAACACAATCCGATCCAGTTTCCAGCGATTGCGTGCTTCGTTTAATTCGACAGCACCGTTAAACGCAGGTTTCCGCAGGCTCAATACAATCTCCCTGGGATTCGAATTCTGATAGACTTCATAGTCTTCAACACGTTCCCGTAACCGAAATGAGAACTGTACCGAGCCATCCATCTGAATCGGGACAATTCTCCGGATTAAACCATCCGGTGCAACCTGCGATAGCCTGTTCTCGTTGATGTATCCTCCGGCGACTGTTAAATAAAACCAGCCGGCGTTCCCCTGCCATGCCTTGTACTCTGTCTCGCGAAAATTCCGGGTGATCGGCAGGCGAATAAGCGTACCGTTCTTTTTTTCCTCCACAATCAGATTGGTGATATTCACCGGTTCATAGTTCACCTGGAGTTCGGGGACAGAGGAATCATACCGCATCGAGATGCCGAGGTGTGGTTGAATGACACCGGTAAAGGTTTCCACCGGAATTAATAAATCATGTTCAATTGGCAATACCAGATTCGGAATATGATACACCTCTGAATTGATCATGATGTACGAACTGAAAGCTGAAAACTTCAATCGCTTATCCGGCAGATACAGAATCATCTTTTGGGACTGCGGATTGAAATAGGTTTTCACCTTGAAAATGTCTGCAAATCCGGACGCCGACAGGTATCGAATCCCGTTGATATTCCGGAAGTTACGAACTGTTTGGGTCCCTGGCGATTCCTTGGAAAAATTCTCCTGAGGTTTCGCGAGAAACCAGACGAGCAGTCCCAATCCGATGACTTGAAGTAATTTCTTAAGCATATGCGATAAGTTCTTATGAATATATACCATAGCAACTTAGAAAGCAATATCCATTTGTGCTGCTATTGTGTGTGTTAATTTTGAATTATCTGCACGCCTTTGCAAATAGAAAATTGTTGTTTCCGCCGAGCGAGAAAAATTTATACGGATCTGCCCACCGGTTAACAGCCCGGTACCCGTTTGCCGTAATAACTGCATCGTTCCGCTTGCCGGCATCACAAAGTAATAGGTAGAGGCCCCGCTATCCTCAACATCATACGGGACCAGAAAAATCTGGAACCTGTCTCGAACGCCAAATGGCACAGACAACTTATACGTCCATTGGTTCCCCACCTCCCGATGTCCCTGAAAATCCGTAATAATCGTTTCCGTCCGGACACCAGCAGAAAAACCGGAATCCCAGCGATAGCGCCACCGGAATTGATATTCCTGTTTCCTGCGTAAAATGTTGGAATCGTACTCCAACCCATCGACCAAACCGGGGACTGGCACTTCCTTCGTTTCATTTTCAACTGAAACCGAACATCGCATCCGGGAACGGGGCCGCCAATCCACCCGTATAAGCCACTCGGTTCCCTCTCTGGGCGGGGTATCACCCGCGACAATCTGATTAAAAATATCAATATAACTACTCCAACGGATCCTATTGAAATCAACCTGCAATCCGGCATACCAGCCGGTTTCGTTAGCTGTCTGGGAATACTCACCGAATCCGCTGGCATAAGGCGCATTATAATTCGGTGCGTACCAGCGATGGGCGAAGGCCGCCTCCACATTATTGCGCCCCGTCTGGACCGTTGTTAGGTGGGCCCGGTTTCCCCGCCCATCCATGCCGGTTTCGTGTGAAATGTACGGTATCTCAATCCAGATACTTCCAGAAGAAAACCGGTCGAGCCATTCCTCATCCGTTTGCCGGCGGCGGTGAATTTGGGCATACTGGATGCCACCATGCAGGTTGCTTCCGGAATACCAATAACCCGCATTTTCCAGCCGTTCCAGAATGTGGTTTTTTCTGGACAAGCTCCCCGCTGTCCGGTGTAAACCGGACCGGGATATTACAATTTCACCGTCGCTCCAGGAACCGTCACGGGGCGTAAGTGCTCCGGCTGTCTGAAAATGATGATTTTTGAAGTGCATCCGGCTTGCTATTCCTCTGAACCCGAGTGTTTCCAGGCTCGAATCATTAAGACGTAAGTGCATATAAGACCGATCGATGTTGCTGATCGCATTATTTGACTTGGATAACCCGAGTGCTGGGCCAAAGGCGACACCTAACCCATATCCCATCCGAAATTGTCCAAGGATTAATTTGTCTACGTGCGGAACGTTTCCAAATTCCACTCCGCCGGCTATATGGTCTAACAATGTGAGTTCCCCGGGATCACGCTCCGTAACCACGCTTCCCCTTATCCCACGGCTTTCCGAAAATCTGATACGTGTATAGGACTGAAAATCCTCCGTCCGCGACGATTTAATCCGCCAGCGCAGATGACCCTCTAAATTCGGCCGGGAGGTTAACCGCACAGTATATTTCAGGATTTCCAAAACTTCCTGCGAGGTGAAATCCTGTATCACATCCCAATTTGTGAGGGTTGGATGTTTGCGGGAAATCTCCAGTAACTTCGCCCTTTCCCGGACAGATAGGGCAGGAATTTCCTTGAGTTTGTCCTGGTTGATTTCGTGCCAGTTGATCGGGTTATTGTGAAGATATACGAATTCATCATACAGAGAAGCAGCCATGGCCTGGTCAGCAATGGATTCCAACCGGTTGGTATACCGCGATGGCAAATTATATTCAAATCCAAGGCAAAAATCAGAAGCCAAGTACCAGACCAAAACGATGAGTAACAGGGAGTACCGGATGTGTTGTGACCGTGTATTGAACATGTATTAATTTCCAGGAAATGATTGTTCCAAGTTGAGCCTGTACAGGTTCGGTGCTCAGCATTATCGCAAATTCAAGCAGGGGAATGGGTGCATAACCAACACCAGCTGCATAACGCACCGGATATCGCAAATCATGGATAACTGCGAACTTCGTGTTCAGATTTTCTATCGGATGATATTCCACTGCAGAGAAAATCTGCTGGGGCAAAGGCTCTTTTGATCTGCCAATGGCCGAGTGAGTAATATTACCGTAGGCAAGCTCCCAGGCAAGGGTTTGAGTAATCCACCAGGTTGTTCCCATATCTACAGCGAAGGCATTTGCTCTTCCATAGTTCCTGATGTCGAGTGAGAAAATCCGCACTAGCAGACCAAAGGACCCGTTGTCGTTCCAGGAACGCGCAATTCCTGCCATGTATTCCGACTCCAGGTATTGTTCATTTCCGAAAAAATCCACACCGAGTCCCACCGTACCAAAAGACATCGGTATACCAGAGTAGAGATATCCGGACTGCAGGGCCTTTTGATTAAACATCCGTGTGTAACCGAAGGCGACCCCATATCCGGTGATATTGGCTAACCGGGTCGGGTTATAGACAAAGGCATTCGTAATACCCGTCCCACCGGGATTCCAGGGTAACACCTGAATTCGCTGGCGTTCAAACGCGGATTGTCCGTAGTTCGAAAAACATAATACTAACACTCCGAGGAGGAATGCCCTCCTGCAGATGGTACCCATATTGTCGGTCTCGTTTAGTTAAGGTGATCGGCTGTATTACTACTCAACCCATTGGCCGCCACCAGGTTTGCATCCAGGTAGATTTCAACGCGACGATTGCGCTGCTTGTTGGATTCGCTGGTGTTGGGCACAATGGGGCGATACTCTCCATATCCAAGGGCAGAGAATTTCCGCTCCTCAAGCCCTGTGCTTTCAGAGATGTATTGAACAACTGCCAATGCTCTGGCAGCGGACAGATCCCAATTGGAATCAAATTCACGGCCATAATACGGATCGCTGTCCGTATGACCCTCTACACGTATATCAACATTTAATTCGCGTCCCTGCTGCTCCAAATTATTGAAAATATCCGCATACTCGGGATTTTCCTCAATGTGTACCAACGTAGAATTGTTAATTAAGGCCCCGACTTCCGATAGCACAGGCAGTGCATTGGATTTCAAATCAGCATAGCCCGGGTCAAACACCACCCCGCTGGACAAGATGATTCGGATGCCTTTCGTGACCCGATCAACTTTAATGCCTTCCACATTATTTTCTTGTACATAGTGATTTAACTCAGTATACGTTTGGTTCAGCAGGGCGTTTATCCACCGGTCAATACTGCTTTCCGCCTCTTTCATATAAATAAATATCATCACGAAGAAGGTCAGGAGAACAGTTACCATATCAGCGTAGGTGATCAGCCAGGCATTCCGGGAGGCACTTCGGCCGGAGGTGTGGTCCGAATTATTTTCTTTATTTTTAAAACCGTACATAATCGAAGTTGTTTATCTGTTACCTGACGAGCTGTGCTCCAGCAATTCCCGCTCCCGCTGCGGAATAAAGGTCTGCAACTTATCCTTGACCACGAGCGGGTGATCCTTGGCATGCAGGCACATAATGCCTTCAATCATAATCTCTTTCATCATAAGTTCATCTTCCGAACGGCGCTGTAATTTTCCCCCGAGCGGCAAAAAAACCAAATTTGCCAGCAGCACACCCCAAAAGGTTGTAATAAGTGCCAATCCCATCCCGTTTAGCAGGTTGGTAAATTGTTGCTGTAAATTAAAATTTGTCGCCATGGACAGCGCACCCTGGGAATCAGGCAGTGAGATCTGCGTTTTCATCATAATGATCAATCCGATAATCGTACCAAGCATGCCAAATGCCGGAGAATATTGTCCCATATAGAAGAAAATCTCCGACCCTTGTCGATGACGACGGTGGATGTTATTTAATTCCAGTTCCAGGTAATTTCGCAGATTGTCGGGATTGCGTTCATTAATGGCCAGTGCCAACCCATTCCGCAGAAAGTGATCATCAATGGATTGTAGATCATCTTCCATGGAAAGCAGCCCTTTTTCATATACCTTGCGCGATACTTCTTCAAAATACGAAATAATTTCCGGGTATTCTGACTGCTGTCGGGTGAAAGCGTTTTTCACGACCCCAAATACGCCGATTACCGCTTTCAGAGGATAGTTAATGAGCGTGGCCGCAATGGTACCGCCAAGCACAATCATTAATGATTCCTGATGAATAAATTCGGCGAGGCTGCCAACTGTCCCTTCAGTGATGATTGCAGTGACTATCAAACCCGCCCCAGCCATTAATCCTATTAGAGTGGCAAGATCCATACGCGTTTATCCAGTGTTAATTCAGAAATTCCAATACTTGACTCAAATAGTTGCTTACCTGTCTTTATACGACAATCGATTTGTTACAATACATTTTCGGAAGCGATGTGTAATAGTAAATTATTTTTTTAAGGACTGCAATACGAAAATTGTATTTAGTTACCTATTACCAGCGCCAAAACGCATGGAGACGTAAATGGGTGATTGGATATTCAGTCGAACGCCCCTGTTGGACATCGACCTGATGCACCTCCATTAATGCCCCCTCCCAACTGATGACTGGCAGGTTATTCGAACGGTACTGTATCTGAAACACCGGTCCCCGGGTATAAATCCGCTCTGCTGTGGAGGCGTCACCGGAGTGGAGGCGCCAATCGATTCGCCGTTGATATTGATAGCCGAGAAAACCCGAGAGCGTGCGACTCACCGGGATCCGGATTTTATATTCGACTTCACTGATCTCGCGCTCAAGGATAAGTTCCTCTATAAAAGCCGACCAATCCAGCCGCCCCTGATCCTCCAATTGCAGATCATACCGAAACTGTCCCTGCCAGCCCCGGCTTATCGGATGATAAATCCGCTGGCGAAGAACCATGTGCCGAAAGGCGATGCTCCGGACCTGTTGCAGGAGATCGTCATAATCGTAATCGTAATAGTTGGCGAGTACTTCTGCCGAGGTATGCCATTCCCAGCGATGTCTTTGCCAATGCATTCCCGAAAACAACCGGTAGACCCGGTTCCAGTAATTTTCGGCACTCCGTTGACTAAACAAATATGCATAATGACTAAGTAACACCTCGCCTCCGGTCCGCCATCGAAAACCCGGGGCGAATCGATGGAAATACTCCAGTCCATACCGGTACCTCACCTCATCCCGGTCATCGAAATTCGTGGAGTCGGGTGTATTATACTGCATACGCATTGCCAGCGCAGAAAATCGGAGTGAATCCCGATACCCAATACCTATATAAGATCTGCCCTCAATTTGCATTATATTACTATTGTCATTGGGCGGCATCTGTCTGCGTAACCGGGATGGGGCGATAGTGGTATCCCGTACATCTGAGGTATAGAGATTTTGCTGTACTTCGTACCGAAAATACGCCTCATTCCGAACAGGACCGACATTTAAAAACATCCCAATGGTATTCCTGAGATTATAATTCGCCCGGTCTTTTTCCTGCAGACCGTCTGAGTCTGCGAACGGGGTTTCAATTTCAGTCAAATCTTTTGAATACTTGGTGGAAAACCGGACGGAAAACGGATCAAAAACCCGGTACCGCAATTGATTTTCCACGTGCTGCCTGGTTTCATACCGCTCTTCGATAATACCGGAGGCTAAATAATAAGATCGCTTACGCCGGCTTACATCGAGTGACAGATTATCGCTGACACCGGGACCGAATTTTTTGGAGACCATCCACTGGGTCATATACGTTCTGTTCTGGCGGGTATCCAGGTTTTCGCCGCTCAGTCGCAGCATTCCGGATGTCCGGTAACCTGCCAGCGTCGCCCCGTTTAATACCAAATGTCCGGAAAGTGTCGGACCGGTATCGATATATTGCCGCCGGATATCCTGCTTATATCCGCCTGAAACATCCAAGTTAAGAGCGCTGGCTTTCCGTCGAACGCCAATGGCAGCCGCGCCGGTTCTGGCATCATTGAAATATCCGGATTGTTCATCATTATACCACTGGAGGGCTCCCTGTAATTCCCAGAGCCACTTTCCCGGCATGGGCCCGTACAATCGTCCGTTGAATTGCTGATCATCCTTCCACTGTTTTTCAGCACTCTGGACTTCCGTCATAGTACTGATAAACGAATTATTTATATCATAAGACAGTTGACTGATTGTTCCGGAATACTGAAAAATATTTGACCATCGGTACGTGGAGTTTTGTTGCTGAAACCGGAAGATCGTGGAATCAACACTGGCCGTAATTCCATAAGCATGGAGACCAAATCCTAACACCGAAAATACAATAATAAAGTGGCGTATCTTCACAACACCTCAACGATTGTTCATACCAACCGGCTTCGAATGTTTTGATTGTGTTACAAATGGTACGCAAATGTAGCAGGATACGTGGAAAAAAGGAAATTCAAACTCACCTGAAAAATTCAGTGGAAAAATTACTGGGACGAATCTTGATTGGATTTTGGAATAACCCGAAAGACTTTCTCGCCCTTTTTTGCCATGCGATAGCGCTCGCGGGCCAGTTTTTCAATATATTCTTTGTCCTCTTTCAGGCGATCCCGTTCTAACGCGAGCTTTTCATTTTCCGCCTGCAATTCCTCTATATGCTGCTCAATGATTTTCTGTTCTTTCTTTAGCTGCCACAATTCATAAAGCCCGTGGTCGCTAAGGACAAAAACCATAATGAACACCAGAGCGGTGCACAACCCAATTAACCACCATAAAAAGGCTTTGGCGCGCCCGTTATTTTTTTGGTGGGCACGCGCAGCCTTTTTCTTCCGATTGGTACGTGTATTCTTTTTCCCGGAGAAAAATCCCATGGGTTTTACAGTGCGGCTTTCCCCGGAAATCTCGCCTGTTCGAATAACTGCTCTTCAATCCGGAGCAGCTGGTTGTATTTTGCAGTACGATCAGACCGGGAAGCGGATCCCGTTTTAATCTGTCCAACGCCGGTAGCCACCGCCAGATCAGCAATGAAGGTATCTTCCGTTTCTCCGGAGCGGTGGGAGATCACCGATTTGTACCCGTGCTGTTTCGCCAGTTCGATGGTTTCCATCGTCTCAGTCACCGTTCCAATCTGGTTCAGTTTGATGAGAATCGCATTGCAGGCATCTTCGTCGATGGCTTTTTGAAGACGCTTCGGATTCGTGACCAGCAGATCGTCGCCGACAAGTTGAATTTTATCGCCGATGGCTTCGTTCAGCATTTTCCAGCCGTCCCAGTCATCTTCAGCCATCCCGTCTTCTATAGAAACGATAGGATACTTGTTGACCAATTCTGCATAAAATTCCACCATTTCCTCGCTGGAGAGCTTCCGTCCCTCCGACGCTAGTTCATATTTGCCTGAATCCGAATTGTAAAATTCACTAGAGGCCGGATCCAGTGCGATGAAAAGATCTTCACCGATGGTATACGGCGTTTTATCCGCAGCTTCCAGCACAACTTCCACAGCCTCTTCATTGGACCCAAGGTCCGGCGCAAAACCTCCCTCATCACCAACGGCCGTGTTCATACCTTTGGACTTCAGAACGCCCTTCAATTTGTGAAAAACTTCCGCTCCCATCTGCAGCGCTTCACGGAAACTGTTCGCGCCGAGCGGATAAATCATAAATTCCTGGAGATCCACATTATTGTCCGCATGACTCCCGCCATTCAGGATATTCATCATCGGAGCCGGTAGGACGGTTGCATTGGAACCGCCGAGAAATCGATACAGGGGTAACCCATACGCTTCAGCCGTGGCTCTGGCAGTAGCCAACGAGACGCCAAGAATCGCATTCGCACCCAGTTTTTCTTTGTTTTCCGTTCCATCCAATTCCAGCATAATCCGGTCGACCAGCGGCTGTTCAGAACCGACCTGCCCAATCAGCTCCGGACCGATAATTTCGTTGACGTTCTGAACGGCCGTTAATACGCCTTTTCCGTTGTAACGGTTCTGATCGCCATCGCGTAATTCCAACGCCTCGTGTTCGCCGGTGGATGCCCCGGACGGAACGGCAGCCCGGCCGAGAAACACCTCATCCAGAATCACTTCCACTTCCACGGTAGGATTCCCGCGGCTGTCCAGAATTTCACGGGCAATTACATTGGTAATTTCAAACATTCTCACTCCGTCTGTTTAATGTTATACTCTCAAATATCATAGCAATATAGTACCTGCCTCAGGAAGTGTCAATTCGAATGGTCCGGATAAATATTATCTATTTGAACAGTTGCCTTGTTCCCTCGCGTCCAGTAATTTTTATGCAGTCATGGCTATTGAATTTACCCCAGGCAAATCGTTTGCGGATGAAGATTGGGACTCATTCGTCTGGTCCGCCAATAACGGGACGATCTTTCACACCCGGAGGTTTCTCTCCTATCACCCCAGTGATCGATTTCGCGATCAGTCCTACGTCATCCTGAAAAAGGACAAACCCTACGCCTTATTCCCGGCAGTACTCGTCGAATATGAGGGAAAAACTACCCTGTTCAGCCATCGTGGAGCGTCATATGGCGGCTTTGTTTACCAGGAAGATATCAGTATCCGGGATGCGTACAACATGGTGGAAGGATTACTCCAGGTAGCAGAAGAATCGGACGTGGAACAAATTGTAATGACCCACCCTCCGTATATCTATAACAGACGTATCACCAATTACCTGGACTTTGCGCTTTATAAATATGGCTTCGATTACAAGAAACGCGAGATCTCAAGCATGCTGACGCTGGAATCCTCGGTCGAGGGAAATCTCGGGAAATTCAGGTCCTCAGCCCGGCGCAATTACAGGAAGGCCAAGAAAGAAGGTGTAAAAATCCGGCAGACCGGTGATTACGAGTCATTTTACGCCATTCTGAAAAAAAACCTGAAAATCCGGCATGATGTCCAACCGACTCATACACTGGATGAATTAATCCACCTCGCCGACCTGTTTCCGGACAAAATTAACCTGTTTGGCGCGTATCTGGGTGACAAAATGATTGCGGGGGTTGTGAATTTCATCTGTAACCGGGATGTGGTACTCGCCTTTTACATCAGTCATGATGAGGAGTACCAGGAATACCGGGCCGTGAACCTGCTCTTTTACGAAATTATCCGCTGGGCAATTGATCAGCACTTTCGATACCTGGATTTCGGTATTTTTACCGTTAACGAAGATCCGAATTTCGGGCTCAGCCGGTTCAAGGAAAGTTTTGGTGCCAGCGGTGTCTTCCGGGATACGTTCAGTAAAGTGTTATAGCCCACTCTTTAGTTGTTCGTGGTTCGTTGTTTGTAGTTCTATTTTTATCCTTAGAGTCTTCTTCGCGTTGCTTCGTGGCTAAATCTTATTTTTTTCTTTAATCTGTGGTCATCTGTTATATCTGTGTCCGTCTGCGTGCTCTTCGGTTATCAAAAAGGCCAGATGACCGGTATAAGCAACGTGGAAATAACCAGAAAGATGATATTCAGGGGTGAACCAAACTTCAGGTAATCGGTGTATTTATATCCCCCGGGGCCATAGACCATTGTATTCGTCTGGTATCCAACCGGCGTCATAAACGAGGCCGATGCGGCGAATGCTACCGCCATGAGAAACGGCAGAGGAGAAGTTCCGAGTGCGTTCGCCGTGGTAATGGCAATCGGTGCCATAATAATAGCTGTCGAGTTGTTCGACATGGTTTCAGTCAACACATTTGTTGCGATATACAATCCGGCAAGTACAGCAATCGGACCATACGGACCCCCGAAATTCGCCAGGTAATCTCCGATTATCTGTGCCAGTCCGGTATTTTCCAGAGCCTTCCCAAGCGGGATCATGCCCGCCAGAAGAAATATGACGCTCCAGTCCACCGCTTTGTAAGCTTCCTGCATCGTGATCGTCCGTGAAAGAACGAGAGCCAGCACTCCAAGTATTGCAGCCTTTACAATAGCCACCACGTTAAACGCCGCAAGCAACACCACGGCTAAAATTATCCCGATAGCGTAAATCCATTTGTGTCCCCGCTGCAGTTTGATATCAACTTCCTGCAGCACGACGAAATTCTGGTCATCTTTCAGTGCATCTATTCGGCGTCTGGAGCCGTAAATCAGCAAGGTGTCCGACGCATTCATCGGGATGTTGGAAATTTTATTCCGCAGGGTTTCGCCGTGTTTCCGGATTGCCAGGACAAAACATCCATACCTTCTCCGGAAATCGATTTCCTTCAGCGTACTGCCGATCAGGCGGCTATTCGGCGAGACGAGGACTTCTGTCAGCGTATTATCACCGATAGAGAGCTCTTCATCATTCAGCTTCGTATCGGTGAGCATCAGTAATTTTTCCCGCTCTTTCAGGCGCATAATACGATCGATGGGGCCACGCACCAGCAGGATATCATCCGGCTGAAGTTTGGTGATACGAATATCAATAAGAATTTTTCGCTTCCCGCGGATGATCCCAAGGATGTTCAGGTCGTATTTGTTACTGATCTGCTTATCGAGTGGCGTCTTGCCAATCAGCGGAGAGCCTTCCGGTACCTGTAACTCGGTAAGATACCGAGTCATATGATATTTCTGCGTCAAGCTGGAAAGGATACTTCGCACGGGCAGATTTTTCCGCGCGAATAGCACGAGATATGACATACCAACGATAACAAATATAAAGCCGAGTTTGGTGAATTCGAACATTCCCAGGTCATGAATCCCATGTTCTGCGGCAATATTCGAGACGATAATATTGGTCGATGTGCCGATTAAAGTCATCGTCCCGCCGAAAATGGAGGCATAGGAGAGCGGAATTAATATCTTGGAGGGACTGAACCTGAATTCATTCGCGAACTGCAATGCCATGGGCAGAAAGATCGCCACCGCAGCAGTATTATTAATAAATCCCGAAATCAATGAGGCGACCATCAGAAAAAGTACGAAGACCCGGCCGACATTTCCGTCGGTATAATGTATGATCCGATTCCCCAGATAATTGATTGCTCCGGTTTTGCTCAAACCGAAACTGAGGACAAACATCGCTGCGATGGTAACGGTTGCAGAACTGCTGATACCTGAGAGTGCTTGATCCATGGTAATCAAATTGGTCAGTAGCAGGCTGCCTAATACCAACCCTGCCACCAGATCAATGGGAAAGATTTCGGAGACAAACAGGACTATCGCTCCGAGAATTATGATAACCAGTATGAGAATATCCATGGACTTCGTCGTGTGATGTTAACGTCTCATTCAGCGCCACTACTTATGCACAAAAGCCACCCCACCGTCAATAGGATAAATACGAACGGAATAGGGGTTGTCTCAAGCAGGGGTGATGACTGTGAGTTTCTCTAACACAGGTATCGCTGCAATTGTCAACCGTAGCCCGAGATATTGGTTATAAGTAATAACAAAATAATATATATCATTTTTCCCAAGGAAATCAATTATTAAGAAATCAGGCACCGGTGTATCCGGCAAATGAAAATTAAATTTTAATTTAACGGATTAACCTCAGAAAATTACGCTATTCTCAGGAAATGGTTACCGGAACTAGCGTGACATTCCATATTAATTAACATTTCCTATTATGGTTTGTGGAATATTATTTGCTCTTTTAATTGTACGATGGTGATAAACCGGCATTGGTTCCGCATCATCACTGTGGAATGACTCTATGGTGATTCCGGCAGGTTCCTTTATTCCGGGTATCGCGGTCCTTCATTAACTTTTCTTGCACCTAAGATTTTTCAGGCTATTATGTCTCAATTTTGCAAACAGTCCGCTCTGGTTTTCATAAATCATCTTATCGAAAAAGGAGTGAAAAGATGAAGAGGATATTTCTTGTACTGTTTATTAGTCCGCTCTTGGCATTCGCACAGGAAAAAGCGGGAGAAGCAGCCAGGGGCATTTATAATTATGAGGACTTTGAAGAACCTGCTGTCTGCAAAACATGCCACATTGACCTTTACCAGCAGTGGGACCAGGCGATGATGTCCAAAGCGTATACTCATCACTGGGATGAGATCGAATACTTTAAACTCGCTGTGCCTCACGCGGAAGTCGATAAGTCGATGGACGATGTCCAGGCAGGATGTAACGGTTGTCATACCCCGATTGCCTTCATGGCCGATGACATACCGCCGCCAAAGCCCGAGGAAAACTCCCGGGCGAATGAGTCGGTATCCTGTGATGTCTGTCATACAATTACGGGATTCCAGGGAGAGATCCCATTCAATTTCAATTATATCAGTAAACCCGGGCGGGTCAAGTATGGCCCGAAAGAAGGTAAAGAATCGCCGCATCATACCACTCAATACAACGAATTTATCACCACCACTGAATTTTGCGGTACTTGTCACAACGAAAAGAGCCCCTTCGGTGTCTGGGTGAAAAGCACACAGCTCGAATGGAAAGAAGGATCCTACTCAGAAGATGATACGCGCTGCCAGGACTGCCATGCCCCCCGTGCCATGATGAAAAGCGCTATTATGGCTGAAAAGGCGGGTATGGTCGGACAGCATTTGTTTCACGGAGCCCATTCACGGACCAAATTGCGTGGTGTCATCGAGTTGCGGATACACCCGAACAGTCGGGAGGTCGGCCCGGGTGAGGATGTGGAATTATCCCTGCAGCTTTTTAACCAGAAGGCCGGGCATAAATTCCCAACCGGCTCTGCGGAAGAACGCGTAGTCTGGGTCCACGTAAAAGCAAAAGATGCCAACGGCAAGACCTATCATCTGCCGGTAGACAAGAAAGGCTTCGAGGGAGAAGAATTTACCATCGCGTCGGATACATTGGCTTATCAGGATATGGGCATTCCTTTAAAAATTGAAAATTTTGTGGGTATTCGCCGTGAAAAGGTACCCATAGGTGACCGCATCTTTCGCCTGCCCTATCTCGATCCGGAGGGACGCCAGACCATCATGCAGTGGAATACAGCCTCCCTGGGACCGGATTATCGTATCGGACCGCGGGAAACCAAGATCGAGACCTACACCTGGACAATTCCGGATGATATCGCAATGGGCCGGATTACAGTCACCGCAGAAATGTACTATCGGAAATTGCCGGTCCCGGTGCAGGAATTTCTGGAGGTTCCCGCAGAAGAGTCAGAAAAGATTCTTATCAATGATACCGAGACCTACATTGAAATCATTGATACCTATTACTAATTGAAGGAGGAGATTATGCGTTATCGACGGATTTGGACAGTACTGTCGATTCTCATTTTATTTGGAATTATAGCGTTAAATATTCAGGCGCACCCGGGCTTTGCCCGAAAATACCGGATGAGCTGTACCACCTGCCATGATCCGGCTCCCCGTCTCAAGGATTTTGGCGAGGAATTTGCCGGTAACGGGTTTGTAATGGAGGGAGAGGAGCCATCCCGGTTTCATCTGAATACCGGCGACAGGAATCTCTTGTTACAGGCTTTACCCCCCGTTGGTTTTCGGCTGGACGCGTATGCCCATTTTGAACCGGGCAGCGAAGGAGAATCGCTGTCAAACGATTTACGCACACCCTATAATTTGAAATTCATCTCGGGAGGCAGGCTCTCTGAAAAAGTGTCATATTACTTTTATTTCTTCTTTAGCGAACGAGGTGAAGTTGCCGGTGTCGAGGATGCATATCTCTATTTCAGAGATTTTCTTGGCACCCCAATCGGACTTGCCATCGGCCAATTTCAGGTCTCGGATCCCCTGTTCAAGCGGGAATTGCGTCTCACCTTCGAAGATTATCAGATTTACAAAACCCAAGTAGGACGTGTGCCGACCGATCTCGCTTACGACCGCGGGCTAATGGCGGGATATACGGCTCCCTGGGGGTCGGATTTTGTTTATGAATTGGTAAACGGCAACGGTATCGATGAGGCATCCGATTACCATAATTTCGACAATGATAATCACAAGAATTCCTTCCTGCGATGGTCCCATTCACTTGGTCCATTGCGAGTAGGTGCCTTTGGATACTACGGGAATTATAGTGATCAGGAAACGAATACCACGCTCATGTATGGACCCGATGTGACTTTTAGCGCAGGAGATAAACTGCAGCTGAACGTGCAATACCTGTTACGCACAGACGATAATCCGATGCTGCAATCTCCAACTCCGGATGATCCTATCCTGACGCAGGGCGGACTCGCAGAAGCCATTTTTTCGCCGATGGGTGACCGGAGCAAGTGGTATTTAATCGGTCTCTATAATTACCGTACCTCTGACTTGCTGGATAATACGACTGTGAATAGTTTTCTTACTACCAACTTGCTCGATCCGGCGACTTTCAATCTGGAGTACCATTCGGCGGGAGTCGCATGGACGTATATGCTCGCGACGAATTTTCGGTTACTAACTGAATTCAATTACGATATCGAACGCGAGGTAAACCGGCTAACGGTCGGGTTTTTTAGCGCGTTTTAAGTTTTAAAATCCTGTTTATAAACGAAAGTCATCCTGTCTTAGGAGCATAACCTCTGGGTTTTTGAATAACCCCGCCATCTTTGGCGGGGTTATCATCCGAGGTCCGAACTATTGTTCAGAAAATACTTTTGTAAAAAACGTCTCGGAAAAATCCTCTTTAAATCGTTCCCCGGCATTTTCAAACGCTTTCAACCCCGCCCGCTCATAATCCAGATGAATCCCTTTTACCTCTGTAAAGGACTGTTTGTAAATCTCCTCGCCAGAGCGCATATCCAACACAGAGATGTTCATGTCGACATACGCGACGTGCTGTCCGTAGACAATAGAGCCTTTCCGCGAATTCGCTTCTATATCTATGAGGAAGTCCGCACTGCTGTTCTCCTCCGAAAAACTGAACCCCCGGTCGCTCAGCACATTTTTCACAAGAGGCTCTATGTACGCTACCTCCAGTGGTTTACCGAAGTTGCTTTCGCTGGATTCAATCCGGGCAACCAGACCAGAAACATTCAAAACGATACGGGTTTCCGGGGCAGCCAAACTCCGCACAATATTCCGGACTAACGTGAGCGATGTATCTCCGGGTACCAGGTCGTCCAGTCGCATTTTCACCCGGACAATTTGCACCTGTTCAGGGGAAGTAATTTTCGAGACCTGGGAGGTACCAATTCCCTCCTCATCTGTCACCACATCAGATACTAACTCGCCCGCCCCCCTCAGAAACAGAAATTCCAGTGGAAGGTTCGCGACATTTATTGGATCTTTCCTCCCGATCCGAAACTCTGATTTTACCTGCAAAGGTGAATCCAGTGCCATGCTGTATTTACCATCAATATCGGCCTTGACCGGTGCCAATTGTATCGCGCTCAGGGTCCTTTGCAGTTGGGAGTAGATTTCGTTTTTTAAATATACATTTTGACCGTTGACAGACGTTTTTAATGGTTCGGCAATGTACTTTTGAATCGGCTCAAACGCCTGGAGATACATCCGGATGGCACCGGTAATATCACCAGATTCCGCTCTGGTCAGTCCCGACTGATACAAATCTCTGGAAAGGGTAATGGCCTTATCCAGCCTTTCCTGTTTTTTCATTGCCCAGAGCGCCCTGGACAGCCGGTAATACACCCAATATTCTTTCCGTGTTTCGTAGGTGTCCACGAGTTCGTAACCATCCAGCTCATTCCTGGTGGTGGTGCGAATTTCCTGGCGGATCTGTTCTTCGGTCATCCCGGACTGTTCAATGGCAATATCAAGTAATTCACTGGAAACGTTAACGGTAATCTCTGACGACAGATCACTCAGTGCGGCGTTTTTGCCCCGCTGGATGTAGTCGTGATGTATATCCTTTTGTACCACGCCAATCCCGATATAGTAGTTGGGATCGACGGGGCGCTTTTCCACCCAGCCGGGCTGGGCTGCAAAGATCTGGACTGTGAAAAAAAATGACCATCCAATAATAAATAGCTGACGAAAATATTGATTGTCACTGTCTTGCATACCGGTCCTCCCAACCGAAAGGTATTTCATTACTCTTTTACAATCCCGAAGTCCTTCGTTGATACCGACCCAAATTCGATACCAACAGATCATCCGGAAAACCTGCCCTGGACAGCCATCGCTGGATCCGAGCCTGGCGTTCCCTGTTCTGTTTCATGGTATAATGGGCATTTCCTGAGAGGTCTTTCTCCTGACTCAGCCGACCCAGCAAACCCACCATCGCCTGGGGTGAGTACCCTGCTCTGGCGGCTATAGTGAGTCCATACGTATCTGCTTCGTCTTCATATTGTTCTAACCTGCCGGCAAAAATGGTTTCATACGATTCGATAGCAATATCCTCCAGCTCGTCGCTGGTGGCCTGCATCCCTGTGGACATTTCCGTTACATCCTCCAGCTCGGCAAATGCGTTGTCTGCCGTGACCATCGGCTTCCGTTTTTCCAGTTCCTTCATTCCATGACGCAATACGAGATGGGCAATTTCATGTCCCAGGAAACACGCCAGTTCGGCTTCATCCTGTATCCGCTGGAGAGCGCCTCTGGTAACAAAAACAATCCCGCCCGGACACGAATACGCATTCACTTTATCTACATCCAGAATAAAAAATTTGATTTGCTGGTCATACGCATCGCTGGCTTCCACCACCAGGTTGCCAACATAATTTACGTAATCCTGAAGTTCCCGATTCTCAAATATTCCCATGCTTGCCAGCTTTGACGCGATTCCGAGTCCGATTCCTTCCTCGGAAAACGAGAACACTTCCTTGGAGCGAATACGGGGCAAGTCCACTTTCCTGTATATTTTGTTTTTATTTCTGTTCGTATACGTGGCATGCCGGAATCGATTGTACTCTGCAGGAGTTATATGATATGAATACAGTGTTTCGAGGAAAGACTCATCTCCATCTAACCGTCTGGCGTACTTTTCCGCGAATCCTTTCACTGCCGCGGAAACTCCGGACTGTGCCACCCTGGTCACACTCGGTTGTCCGCTCATCCGGGCGAACGGATCATTCTCCTGCTTTGTACTCTCCTCAATGGCCTTCTTGGAAATATAGCCGGACAAATCCCTGATTGAGACCCGGAGCCAATGCTCCTCCGTCTTAAGTATTTCGACCTCATTTCCCTGCTGCAACTCCGCTATTGCCGGGAAGAAGGAACCGGGACCCTCGCGGAGGGTAGCACGCTTTCGGGTAATTTCGGCTGGTTCGGCGAAAGTGATCGAATTAACCAGGAATGCAAATGTCAGCAGAATTAGCAGACGTTGAGTTTTCATATCACTATCCTTTTAGTGAATTTTTATCCCAGCAAGCCCCTTTTTCTCACCATCCTCATCAGAGACTCTCACGGCAGGAGTCCTAAGGACCTTCGGGATGCAAGACTCCTGCTGGAGCGACAAGCTCAAAGGGACTTCATGGGTACCTTTTCTATTTACTCTGCAGCGTAAACACGCCGTCCCAGTCCTTCGGACGCTGTTTCTTTAGTAATTTCGATCGCTCGTACATGGTTTGCGACGGTGAATCCTGATACTCTCCATCTCCCAGTTCTTCAAAAATCTTCATCGCCGTCCGCCATTGCCCTTTCCGGTATTCAGATAATCCGTCATGATACCGATGATAGAGCGTTAAATCATATTGCGATCTTTTATCAATGTGATCGATCAGTTCATAAATTTTCACCGGTTCGGTTTTCCCCTTGACCCGGAGCATATCCAGTTCCCGAAAGATGAATCGGTCTTGTACCAATTTGTAGGTGGATTCACTCACAATTATTTTGGTTTTAAATACTTTATTCACCCCTTCCAGGCGCGCAGCCAGATTTACATCATCGCCGATGGCCGTATAATCCGTCCGCCGCTCCGAGCCAATATTCCCGGCGACGATAGGTCCGGAGTTTAATCCTATTCTGGTATTGAGGTGAAAATGCGCAGCCGGCGGCAGATCCGTATATTTTTGTTGTAACTCCAGACTGTAATCGCGGTGTGCCAGTGCCGCCTGACACGCCAAGAGTGCATGGTCATCTCTGGGAACCGGTGCGCCGAAGAGCGCCATAATCCCATCGCCGGTATATTTATCGAGCAATCCGTTATGATCCAAAACGAAACTGGTGAGTTTGTCAAAATATTCGTTCAGATACCGGACCAGTTCCGGGGCGGTTTTTCCCTCTGAGAAGGTGGTAAAGTTATAGATATCCGAAAATAAAACCGTGGCATAGATTTCGTCGCCACCCATCTGGACCAGTTCGGGATCTTTAAGCAAATTCTGAATGACATCCGGATGGACATACCGGCTAAAGACCTTGCGGATTTCCAGTTTTGAGCGTCCCTCCACGACAAAACTCAGCGTGGCAATGGTAATATAGGACAACACCAATCCGATTGTCGGAGCGACCATACCCAGCCAGGCACGACTCGTCACCCAAACCAGAACGGCAATTCCAAAGATGTATCCAAGTACCCCGAGTATCAGCAGGTTGCTGTACCGCAGCTGTAGACGCGTAAAGAGCAGAAAGGCAAGAAAACCAACGAGCAGAGTATTGAGGAAATTCACCCACCACGGCAGCACATACACAAAATCACCGTTCGCCAGGTTGCTGAGAACGGTTGCCCAAATCTCCATGCCGGGATATGCTGAAATACCAGTGAACGGCGTTGGTTTCAGATCTTTTAACCCGGCAGCCGAAGCGCCGACCAAAACGTATTTGTCCCGAAACAACTCCGGATCCAGCGAAGGCTCCCCGCCATATCGCAGGGCGCTGGCGGTCTGAATGACAGCACTTATCGGGACATACCGGAACACACCCTCTGGTCCGCCTGCCCCGTACCAGTTTATCATGTATTTGCCGTCTTCACCCACCGGGATGCGCCGATTGCCGATGCTGTAACTGCCTTTGTGCCATACCGGATTGTGATTCGCCTCCGTTAGCCATCCCCGGACCGGCAAATTCGCGTAGGTTTTGTTCCGGTATTCGTAAAATAACCGCACGTGCCGGAGGACGCCATCCCGGTCAGTTTGAACGTTCGTCACGCCAAGTGCATTTGCCGCATGCAATAAAGTATCTATAGGGGTTTTCATACCGTGATAAGTCACTGATTGAACCGGAGCGCCCTTTATCCTCGGATAACCAAATTGCGCAAGTGAAATGGCGCGACTGCTCGTATCCGCTAACAGCTCGCAGCCGAGTACGACTTTTCCGTAACCACGGATAGATGCCGCAAACGCGCCGTCGGTTTCTTCGGCATATGTTTCATCCCGGTTCAGGTCCCGATCATAAAACAGCATATCGTACATTACAGATCGAGTGCCGACCTCGGCAAAAAGGTCTGTCATCAATGCGTAATAACTACGTGGAAAGGGATACTGTATACCAACGGTTTCGGCAAAATATTCCAGGCTGTTGTTATCAATATCCACAAGCACGATGTTGGTATCCGCCTGCTCCGGAATCGGGAAATGCACAAACCGGTAATCCAATGTTTGTTGCTCAACATCACGGAAAAAATCTATCCTGCCGAAAGCTATCGAGATTATGGCGACAAGAAGGGCAATCGCCAACCCAATATACCAGGATTGGTAATTTTTCGTCAGCCAGGTCAGTACCGAATTTATCTCTTTTTTCTTTATCATAAAGGCAATAAGAGAAAAGGAATTTGTTTACAAATGAAATTAGACGGTTTCCGAAGAAGGTGCAATATGTAAATATCAGGAGCCCGCAAACCAATTGACGGGCTCCTGTTCACTAGAGGAATTTATTGAGTTATTCGAGGCTGACGTTTCCGGCAGTATTGTTGAAAAATACGTTATTTCCGTCAGTTTCCGGGTTCGCAGGTTCTATAGTTCCACCGTTTTCCACGAGGACTCCAAAATTTTCACTGTCATGGATAGTGCTGTTATTTACTAAGAACCGCGCTCCTTCGGTGACATAGATATTGGCATAGTAACCACCGCCATATCCGATATCGCAATAACTCATCTGATTCAGAGTGTTATTGGAGTTGATGTAGAGGTTATTCCAAAACCCTGGTGCCGGGACTTCACCCGTAAAAACGATGGAATCTGTCATCGTTCCAACAGCGATTAGCGCGCCACTTTCCTCAACATTCAACGTCGCATCCGCCGAAAATTTGAGAACCGCTCCCGGCTGAACCGAGATTTCCGCCTGCAGGTAGGTATCATATCCTCTGAAACGATAAGGTGCATCGGTTGCTGGCCATGACTGATCGGTGGTCACTGTGGATGCATGCACGTCAATGTAATCGTTGGTGTTGGAACCAAGATAGACGGTTTCGGCATCCAGCGAGCCGAGGTGATGCGCTGCCACTTCTAATGCCGCATCTTTGTTAAACGCAAAATGGTTATTCGCGAAGTCAGGCAGCCTGGCATCAGCCTCTGCAAATAGTCCGTCTCCACTGCTGTAATGCGAGAGGGTATTTTTTACCGTCAACTGGCTGTAAGCAGTCACATAGATATTTGCGTAATAATCTCCACCATACTCTACTGTACAGTAAACGAGCTTATTCTTGGGATTATTTGAATTGAAATGCAGCGTACCCCAGAACCCCTCGGTTTGCTGTTCGCCTGTAAACAGAATAGAGTCCGTAGCCGTTCCAACGGCGGAGAGGCTTCCTCCGGATGCAACGTCTATATCTGCACCAGAAGCAAATTGAATCACCGCCCCAGGATTGATCGTCACATCGGCTTCGACAGTTGTGGTCGATTTGAGGTGGTACGGCACATTCACAGCCTGCCATACCTGGTCCGTATCAATTCCGGTCCCCCGGACATCGATGTAATTATAGAGGTTCGCCTTCCCGTAATCTGTGGTACTGTCAATCGAACCGAGGAGATTCGCCGGCAGATCCATGGCAACCTGGTTGTGGGATATTATATTCCCACTGAAATCAGGCAACCTGGCCTCATTATCTCCATACAAACCACTGGAAGCACTGTAGCGTGTAACGCTGTTCAATAACCGGAGCTGCGAACCGCTATTTACATAAATGTTCCCGTAATAGCCGCCACCGTATTCAACTACACAATGGGTTAAGATATTATTTGGATTGTTTGAATTGATGTACAAACCGTTCCAGTACCCCGCGGATTTTCCGGCACCGGTGAAATAAATAGAATCGCCCTCAGCACCACTGGCGATAATGCTTCCGCTGTTTTCGATATCCATACTTGCGCCCGATGCGAATTCTATCACGACACCGGGTGCAATTGTGAGTGCAGCCGAAATGTACGCCGTAGTTTGGACGACATAATCCACCAATGATGGATCATCAAAGATATCTTCGAGAGTCGTGGGGACATCAATCACGGTTATGCGAGGAACATCCGCACTGAGAGAGATCTTGTCTGATGTCGTTTTATTGCCATCCGAAATCGCTAACTGCACCTCATAATTTCCCCGGACATCCGGGACAAACTTTCCGTACACGTCATTATTCACCAGCATTGACGCTGTACTTCCCTGCGGCTTTGCAAAGATTGTCCAGGTATAGGTGATGTCATCACCTTCCGGATCATATGATGCGCTGCCATCCAGCGTTACTGTATCCAGAATGGCCACTTCCACTTCGCTGCTAATATAGACCACTGGCGATTCGTTCTGCTCTTTTTCCACCGAGTTCAACAACTCATCACATCCCTGCCCTGAAGCAATCAGCAACAGGACTCCAACCAAAAATAACTTTCGGAACATAGTTCCCCTCCGAAGTAAAATGTTTCAATAAAAATCACGCACGAGGAGCAGGCGTGGATACTTTAGTTACTACACAATTGTAGTCTCTTTGTACTGAAAACTACTGATTCAACAATTTGTAATGTGTTTGGGCTCCTGTACGAAGGGAAACTACCCCATCAAAACTACGTTATATGCAAAATACTTATATTGGCTAACACCTCACCCTGAATCCGAGCCAATTTTTAATTCCCGCTCCAGTATATACCGGGCGTAATGGGTATGCAACGATTATTTATATTTCCGTGAAAATTATTAAAGACACCTTGCCCGGGGCTTAATGTGCAGCACAAAAATTTCCCGGGAAACACGCCACCTCAACAGTCCGGGTTGCCACCATAAATTATTTTTCGGATAGAACAATTTCGGGTATTCTATTGCTCTCCCGGAATTCCCGGTTCCGTCATAACGCGGACATCCAGCGCCTCTTCGATTTCTTCTTTTGCCAGCAGCCCCATTTCTTCCACGACCTGCGGCACCGGCTTCTTTTCGGCGGCAGCTTTTTTCGCCACTTCCGACGCCTTGTCATATCCGATTTTTTGGTTCAGCGCTGTTGCAATGGATGGGTTTAATTCCAACAGCTCTTCGCATCGTTCCCGGTCAGCTTCGATCCCTTCCAGACACTTCGTACGGAATGCATCCAGGACATTCGTCAAAATGTGGATGCTCTCCAGCATGGCATGGGTCATCACCGGCATCATCACATTCAGCTGAAAGTTGCCGTGGGTACCACTCACCGTAATGGTCTGTACGTTCCCGATCACCTTTGCCGCCACCTGCATCACGGATTCACTCATCACCGGGTTGACCTTGCCGGGCATAATCGAAGAACCCGGCTGGACGGCCGGTAATTTTATTTCGCCGATACCGCTAGTCGGCCCACTGCTCAAAAACCGGATGTCGTTGGTCATTTTTAACAGGGCCTGAGCCAGTGTATTCATTGCGCCGGCAGCCGAAACAAATGCGTCTTTCGCGGCCTGCGCCTCAAAATGGTCTTCGGCTTCGTACAATTCCATCCCGGTTTTTTCCGAGAGTGCATCAACCATTTTCGACGGGAATTCCAGCGGACAATTAATCCCGGTCCCGGTTGCCGTGCCCCCGATGGCCAACTCGGATAATTCATCCGAAGCGATGCGCAACCGATCGATAGCGCGCTCTATCTGTTTGGCATATCCTCCGAATTCCTGTCCCAGTCGGATTGGCGTCGCGTCCATGAGATGGGTGCGCCCGCTCTTCAGTACGTCATCGAACTCGTTAGCTTTCTTCTCCATGGATTTCTGGAACTTCTCCAGCGCCGGGATCAAATCCTCCTCGATGCCCATCTTGGTGGAGAGATGCATTGCCGTGGGAATCACATCATTGGAGGACTGGGACATATTCACATGGTCGTTGGGATGCACCGCCTTGCTCCCTATATCTTCCCAGAGTATTTCTGCAGCCACGTTGGCGATTATCTCGTTGGCGTTCATATTGGTAGAAGTCCCACTCCCGGTCTGGAAGATATCCAGCACGAATTGATCATCCATGTCGCCATCGATGACACGCTGGGCCGCCTGAATAATAGCCGCAGCTATCGACTCGTCCAAAAGATTCAGGTCCCGGTTCACTTCAGCGGCGGACTGTTTAATTAGTCCGAGCGCCTGGATAAACCGACGGGAAAACCGCAGATCGCTGATGGGAAAATTCTCTTTGGCCCGCTGGGTTTGTGCACCGTAATACGCGTCCGCCGGCACCGTAACCTCACCGAGGGAATCTTTCTCAATTCTTGTATTCGGGGTCATCATTTGTTCTCCACTGTTTGTATTCAAAATATATACATTGCTTAAGTTTAACCATGAACGACAAAAAGGTGCAATGATGGTTTTGAGTAAAGTTATTACAATTATCGTGGATGGTCGCTTAAAGCGCCATTCACGGTGGAAGAAGTAAAGAAATCGCTTCTGCCAATTACCACCAACAGAGGTGGTAGGTTTTTACATTACACTAAATATAAACCGCCATCGACGCTATGAGCGATCAATGGCGGGAGATTGTCAAATCAATTCAGTGACGAGCCGAGAGGATACGCTAAAAACCTAATAAGATCTGCCGGGAGTCTCCGACCACAAACCAGGTATCTAACAGAATCCGCTATCATCTGGATGAGCAATAGGTAATGTAGCCTGGAATTGAGTGAAAACAGAATTCTGAAATTTCGTAAAAAAATTGCCCCTTTCAGGTGTCGGCGACCCTGAAAGGGTCTTTTATAAATTTACAGGAAATAATACCATTCCGATGAGACTGGATGATAACTTTTTTAATCCGGTGAAACTACTCCACCAATGTCTCTTTCACGTTAGTGTAAATTTCCTTGATGTGGGACCGTAAACGCTGGTCAGCGTACACGCGGACGATCTCCTGGTCCCGGGAGACGATAAAACTCACCCGGGCGTTGACGCCGCTGTCATAATGTGTACCGTAAGCTTCGCTCACCTTGTTCTGCGGATCAGCAAGCAGCGGAAGCGAGATATCGTTTTTCTCTGCGTAATTTTTATGCGTCTCCATGTCATCCTGGCTTATACCGACCGGTGTAATGCCCAGTTTTTTAAACCGGGCCTGGTATTCATTCAGCTCGGCCAGTTCCTGGGAAACCCCGGGTTCTCCATTCCTGGAGTACATAAATAACAGTGCCATCCCGTGACTTGTTAATTGATTCAGGGATATCATATTGCCATCCTGATCAGGCAGTTTAAATGCCGGGCCTTCCGATCCGGCGGGCTTCACACGGTGTTCACCGAAATCCTTTGCGATGTCAATTTCCATGGGGTTCTCCTAATTTTCTTGTCCGTCCAAACGTTTGGTCAGTGCCAGCATTTGTTCAGCAATTGTAGCGTTCCCGGCGATGATGCCGTCTTTAATCTTGGTTACCTTGTTATTATAAGTCACGGTATTCCCGTAAATATCGGACATGGTTCCGCCGGCTTCACGCACAACCAGATCGCCGGCACACACATCCCACTCGTTTTTGGAATAGACGCTTACAAAAACATCGCCCCGTCCCACACTTGCGAGACAGAGTTTGTATGCCACACTGCCGGTGGGTTTGAACTGGCCGATATAATCCGAAAATTTATCCACATGTCCGTTTCTGGTTTCCGTGCGGCTGACCAAAAGCGACGCGTCCGATAATTCCGTCGTTTCGGAAACATGAATTCGTTCGTCGTTGAGAAAAGCACAATTTCCCTTGGAGGCAGAATATAATTCGTTTTCCACGGGATTCAGTAACACGCCTACCACCGGTTCGCCGTTTTGGACCAGCCCGACAGAGATGACGAATTCCGGGATTCCCCAGATAAACTCCTTGGTCCCGTCAATGGGATCAACGACCCAGACCAATTCCTTATCCAGTCGTTCCGGGTTATCCTTTGATTCCTCAGATAACCAACCATACTCCGGGAATGCGTTTTTCAGCCGTTCCTTCAGAAGCGTGTCTGCTTCGGTGTCTGCCGTGGTGACCGGGTTATTCCGGCTTTTTTCGGCGACGTCATAATCGCCGGCCTCATAATACTGCATTACCACGTCCCCGGCAGCCCGTGCCGCATCTTTGGCGGTCTGTAATTCCTTCTGAAAATCGTGTGCCATATTCCACCTTTCTCTCTTATCGGAAACGTAGACGTTACCAATACCCCGAGGGAAATAAAAGCGGAATTTCGTGGGTTGTGCCCTAAATTGTGTGTAATTAGGAATTGGTAATAGACAAGGCCACCGCTTTCCCCTAGGTTTTGAAAAACAGAATCAGTGAATTCACAAACCTCGGAGGATTACGATGGCCTCATC